>Ga0307479_10001597_pt1 | contig 20749 bp, 14 predicted proteins | sample atmos_gasesECM4C_FD_203743 | JGI IMG/M metagenome (GOLD analysis project Ga0307479, IMG submission 203743) | Hardwood forest soil microbial communities from Morgan-Monroe State Forest, Indiana, United States - atmos_gasesECM4C_515 | ecosystem: Environmental > Terrestrial > Soil > Temperate...
ACGAACCGCTCGCGGACGGCACGCCGCTCGATTCGAAACGCTGATCGTTTCATTCGTCGCGGGAAAGAGCGGCGAGAAGCGGCTCGCGGCGGGCGTCGATCAGGTGCGCGCAGAGGCCGAGCAGCGCGCCATAGGCAAGAGCGAGCGCAATCAGCTCGCCGACATACGCGGCCCACAGACGCAGCCCGATCGCCTGAGCGACCAGGTACGGCGCCCAGGCCGCGCCGGCCAGCAGCGACAGCACCAGCAGCCGCGCGCCGATGGGTCCCGCGCCGCGCACCCGTCGCAGCCGCGCTCCCCGCACCGGCACCGGAAGATATGTACTTACTATATTCCCGAAGATGGCCAGCAGCGGAAAGATGGCCGCGTGCGCGAGCAGGCCGATCAGCACCTGCTCCGTCGTCACCCGCGCGGAAGTCCACGCCACCATCGCCAGCAAGAGGAAGATGGCCGCCGAGAAACAGTACGCGACGGCGTTCTTGGCGGCGAGCAGCTCGCGCAGCGAGACCGGCCAGAGGAAGTACGCGCGGGCAGAGGCGACGTCGCGGCCGAAGGCGTTGGTGGCGATCTCCAGCACGCCGAGGTGCGCGTAGACGGCGGCGATGAGCAACGGCTCGGGCCCGGTGAAGACCGTCCGCACCAGCAAGAGATAAGCCACCGGCACCAGCACCAGCTGCAACCAGCCGATGCGCACCACCGTCTTGGCTTCCTTCTCGAAGAGCGCGGAAAAGCTCTCGCCCACGAGCGGCAGCCGCCATCCCGCCGCGCGCAACGCACTCTCGGGCGCCTGCACCGGCTCGGGCGGTCGCAGGATCTCGCGCAGCGACAGCTCGTGCGCGGCCACGCTGCAGAGGAGCCCGAGCAAGAAGAGCAAGAGCCCGGGCGTGAGCGCGTGCAGCGGGCGCTCGTCGCTCAGCGCTTGCGCCAGGAGCGCGGCCCATCCCGGCGGCGTCCAGGCGATGGCGCGCCAGTGATGGCCGGCAAAGAGCGCCGCCACCCCCGGCCGCGCCGGCAGCGCCACCGAGAGCTGGAAGCCGGCGAATCCCAAGAGCAGCAGCGTCACGGTGAACCCGCGCCGCAAGAAGGGCCGCGAGTCGAACAGCGCGCCGATGGCCGCCCCCAGGTGCAGCACGCCGGCGGTGGCAAAGACCGCGAGCGCTTCCGAAACCAGGAGCGCCCACGCCGACGGCGCGCCCGGAAAGCGCGCCACCGCGAGCGCGATCACCGCCAGAGGTGGATAGAGGATCAGCCAGACCGGGTCGAAGAAGAGCGCGACCAGGTTGAGCGCGGAGAGCAGCCGGGCCGGCACCGGGAAGATGCGGAAGCGCCGCGGATCGAGGAAGGCCTGCGACTGCGCGGCCGGCATGAGCGCGAACCAGAGGCGGCCAACCAGCGCCATGGTCAGCCAGGTGGCGAACACCGCCAGCGGCCCGCCCTGCGCGGCGAGCTGCCGCGGGTCGTCGCGCAGCTGCTCTGCGCGGTCGGCGATGAGCGCGCAGATGCCGGCGCAGAAAACGCCGGCGGTCAGCGCCGCGAGCAGGAGCAACAGCGCGCGACCCCACGGCCGCTCCTGCACCAACCGCCGCCACCAGAGGCGCGCCCGCAGCTCCAAGAGCGCGCGCGACTGGCTCACCGAGAGTCTCACGGCAAGAAGCTCAGCGCGCGCGTCCCGCCGCGGCCTTCTCCCACCAGCTTGACGAACGCGTCGGTCAGCGTGGCCGCTTCAGGAACCGCGCCCACCACGTCGGTCAACGAGCCTTGCGCCACCAACCGGCCGCGGTGGATGACGCCGACCTGATCGCAGAGCCGCTCCACCACTTCCAGCACGTGCGAGGTGAGGAACACCGTCAGCTTGCGCCGCTGGACCAGGTCCGCCAGGAGAGCCGTCAGCGACGCCTTGGCCACCGCGTCCATTCCATCGAACGGCTCGTCGAGGAAGAGCAGCGAAGGTCCATGGATGAGCGCCGCGGCCAGCGCCAGCTTCTTGCGCATGCCGAAGGAGTAATCGGCGATCAGCTTGCGCGAGTCGGCGGAGAGCTCCATCGCCTCGAGCAGCTCGCCGGCGCGGGAGGCGGCCTCCTCGCGCGAGAGCCCGTAGAGGCGGGCAACGAAGACCAGGTGCTCGCGGCCGGTGAGCCGATCGAACAACAACAGCCCGTCGGGCACCACGCCGATTCGCCGCTTCAGCTCGTCGCCGGGCGTGAGGCCCAGTACGCGCATCGAGCCGGAAGTCGGCGCGAGCACGCCGGTGAGCATGGAGATGGTGGTGCTCTTGCCGGCGCCGTTCTCGCCGAGGAAGCCGTAGAAGCTGCCCAGCGGCACGCGCAGGTCGATGCCGTCGACGGCGGTCTGCGCGCCGAACCGCCGCGTGAGCGCGTGCGTCTCTACTGCAAACTCGCTCACGCAGCCTTGCCGCTGCCGAGCGTCACCGGCTGCGGCGCGGCCACGCTGCCGGTGCGCGGCAGCGCCGCATTGCTTGCAAACGCAAGTGATTCGGCGATCAGCTCCTGCGGCGCGCGCTCCACGACCGGCGCCTGCTCCTTGTCGGTCATGTGCGTGTGCGTCTTCATCGAGCAGAACTTGGGACCGCACATGGCGCAGAACTCGGCGGTCTTGAAGGCCTCGTGCGGGAGCGTCTCGTCGTGCTTGCGGCGCGCTTCGTCGGGGTCCAAGGACAAAGCGAACTGCTGGTTCCAGTCGAAGGCGTACCGGGCGCGGCTGAGAGCATCGTCGCGGTCGCGCGCGCCGGGCCGGTGGCGCGCCACGTCGGCCGCGTGCGCCGCGATCTTGTAGGCGATGATCCCCGCCCGCACGTCGTCGGCGTTGGGAAGGCTCAAGTGCTCGGCGGGCGTGACGTAGCAGAGCATGGAGGCGCCGTGCCATCCCGCCAGCGCGGCGCCGATGGCGCTGGTGATGTGATCGTAGCCGGGCGCGACGTCGGTGGTGAGCGGACCGAGCACGTAGAAGGGCGCCTCGAAGCACGCCTCCTGCTCGATCTTCATGTTCATCTCGATCTCGTCCATCGGCACGTGGCCGGGGCCTTCGATCATCACCTGCACGTCGTGCTTCCAGGCTTGCTGCGTGAGATGGCCGAGCACGCGCAGCTCCGCGAATTGCGCTTCATCCGACGCGTCGGCGAGGCAGCCGGGCCGCAGCGAATCGCCAAGACTGAAGCTGACGTCGTAGCGCGCGAAGATCTCGCACAGCCTGTCGAAGTGCGTGAACCACGGATTCTCGCGGCCGGTGGCCAGCATCCACTGCGCCATCAGAGCGCCGCCGCGGCTGACGATGCCGGTGATGCGGTGCTGCGCCAGCGGGAGGAAATCACGCAGCACGCCGGCGTGGATGGTCATGTAATCGACGCCCTGCTGCGCCTGCTCCTCGACGATGTCGAGCAAGTCCTGCGGCGTGAGGCTCTCGATGCGCTTGACGCGCTCGACCGCCTCGTAGATGGGCACGGTACCGAGCGGCACCGTGCTGGCGCGCAAGAGCTGGTTGCGAATCTGCGGGATGTCGCCGCCGGTGCTGAGGTCCATCACGGTATCGGCGCCGTATTTCAAGGACAGCTCGAGCTTGCGCAGCTCCGTGCGCGCGTCGCCGTCGATCTGGCTGTTGCCGATGTTCGCGTTGATCTTGCACTTGGAGGCGATGCCGATGCCCATCGGCTCCAGCTCGGGATGCCGCACGTTGGCGGGAATGATCATCCGCCCGCGCGCGACTTCGCTGCGAATCAGCTCCGACGGCAGCGCTTCGCGCTTCGCCACGTGCTCCATCTCTTCGCTGACGATTCCCTGCCGCGCAAAGTGCATCTGCGAGACGTTCTTCATTCCACGCCGCTTCTCAATCCATGCCGCGCGCATGACTTCCTCCGAGGGAGCCGGACACTAGTGACCGCATGGCGCGCAGTCAATGCATGCGTGCTAGCGTTTGACGGATGCGTACGTCCATCCCGTTCCTCATCTGCCTTTCGATCGGTTGCAGGACCGCGCGGCCGGCGCCACCGGTGCCCACGGGCAGCGGCCTGCGCGGCGCGCGCATTCACGTGACTGCCTGGCCCTCCGAGTTCTTGGGCCACGAAGAGCCGGCGCGCATTTTCCGCCAGGCGTTCACCGAAGACCTGACCGCGGCCGGAGTGGCGGTGGTGGACGGCGAAGCCGACTTCGATCTGGCGTTCGACTTGCTGGGCATCGAGAGCGCCTCCTTCCGCGCCAGCGGAACGCTGATCCAGCCCGGCGGCGGCGAGGTGCAGCGGTTGAAGGTAGACGACTCGGTCGAGTGCTACGACAGCTGGGAGGACGTAAATAGCGGAAAGCTGACGCGCTGCTTCGCGCGCCATCTCGCAATCGATCTATTGGAGAGCCCGCGAGCCGCCCAAGCCTTCCGAAACGTACGCCCGCGACCAGCGACCCCACCGCAGCGAGAGCTGGCCGGAAAGCTGGCGGTGCTGGAGCTGCGCAACTTCACCAAGGACCTCACGCGCGAGAACGCGCAGTACTTCACCGACGTGGTGCGCAGCGCCGCCCTGAAGGCGCAGCCGCAGCTGGAGGTGATGACGCGCGAGAACCTGCTCGTGCTCTTGCAAGCGAGCGGCAAGGACCTGGCCAACTGCGAGGGCGAGTGCGAGGTGGACACCGGACGCCGCATCGGCGCCGACGAGATCGTCAGCGGCGAGATCCAGAAATTGGGTACTTTGTATAAATTATCTCTGCGCCTGCACGACACGCGCGAGGGCCGTCTGCTCGCCAGCACCCAGGCCAGCGGCAGGACCATCGAAGAGCTGGACACGGACGCGCAGCGGGCCGCGCAGGAGCTGCTCGGCGGGCGCTGATCGCAGTTGTTGCGATGGTGTAGGATCGCCGCCATGTCGCGGGGGACGGCAGCGCTGCTCGCGCTCTCCATCGGCTGCGCTTCGTCGCCGCGCCCCATGCCCACCACCGACTGGGCGCGCGACCGCGACCTCGCGGTCTTCGTCGACATGTCGCCCGGCATCCGGGCCGACGCTCGCAACATGCTCCGCTCGGGCATCGAGGAGGACCTGCGCGCCGCCGGCTGGCGCATCCTGGTCAAGGCCGTCAACCGCGGCGAGCTGCACCTCGGCACCAGCGACTTCACCGGCCGGGTGGTCACGGTCACGCTCGATCGCGACGGAGAGGTCATCCAGACGTACACGCTCGCGTTCACCGATCTCGCGTGCTTCACCAACTCGTCCGAGGAGGAAGCCGATCGCTGCATCGCGCGCGAGATTGCCGCCCGGGTGATGGAGTCGGACCCGGTCTTCCAGGCGATGCACGCACGCGCCGCTCCGACGGCCGCGCCCCCACCGGTGGCGGTGGTGCCGAAGCCGCCGCGCACGCTGGCAGGCAAGCTGGCGGTGCTGGAGTTGCACAACTTCACCAGCGATCTGACGGCGCAGAACGCGCAGTACTTCACCGACGTCGTGCGCAGCGCGGCCTTGAAAGCGCAGCCGCAGCTCGACGTGATGACGCGGGAGAATCTGCTCGTGCTCCTGCAGGCGAGCGGCAAGGACCTGGCCAACTGCGAGGGCGAGTGCGAGGTGGACACCGGACGCCGCATCGGCGCCGACGAGATCGTCAGCGGCGAGATCCAGAAATTGGGTACTTTGTATAAAATCTCCCTGCGCCTGCACGACACGCGCGAGGGCCGCCTGCTCGCCAGCACGCAAGCGAGCGGCAAGACGATCGAGGAGCTGGACGCGGACGCGCAGCGGGCTGCCCAGGAGCTCTTGCGATGAAGACCGCCACCGCGCTGTTGACACTGCTCGCCGCCTGCGCCGCCGCTCCTCCGCGCGCGCTGCCCTCCGCCGACTGGGCGCGGGGCGCCCACGTCTTCGTCGACGTCCCTTCCGGGGTGCCCGACGAAGCGCAGAGGGGAGAGTTCAAGACCCGCGTCGAGGACGACCTGCGCAGCGCAGGAGCCCTCGTCGAGGCGCAGCCGCGGGACCAGAGCCTGCGCGTCATCACCGCCACGGACGCGAACTGGACCGCGACCGAGGTGACCGCGCTGCGCGGCAAGGACGCGCTCGCGCATTTCCGCTTGGTCGGGATGGACCTTCCTTGCATCTCGCTCGGCGTCGCGCTCAGCGGTGGCGCCGTCGCCTGCATCGCGCGCGAGGTCTCGGCGCACCTGCTGGAGTCGAAGCAGATGGCGGAGGCGATGGCGCGCGGTCCGGCGCCGGCGCCGGCAGCGCAGCCCGCCGCGGCGTCGAAGCTCTCCGGCAAGCTCGCCGTCCTCGAGCTGCGCAACTTCACCACGGACCTGACGCGCGAGAACGCGCAGTACTTCACCGACCTGGTGCGCACCGCGGCCCTGAAGGCGCAGCCGCAGCTTCAAGTGATGACGCGCGAGAATCTAATGGTGCTGTTGCAGGCGAGCGGCAAGGACCTGGCCAACTGCGAGGGCGAGTGCGAGGTGGACACCGGCCGCCGCTTCGGCGCGGACCAGATCGTCAGCGGCGAGATCCAGAAGGTTGGTACCAGGTATAAATTGACCCTGCGCCTGCACGACACACACGAGGGACGGCTCCTGGCGAGCACGCAGGCCAGCGGCAAGACCATCGACGAGCTGGACACCGAGGCCCAGCGCGCGGCGCAAGAGCTGCTCGCCGCGCACTGAGCGCACGATCAGTTCGCGCCCGCCCCGGTCGCCCCCCCGCGCAGCTCGACCACGATGCGCTTGGCGCCGTAGATGTGGTCGAGCGCCTCGAGCATGGCCCGGCTGTCCACCGCCACCGCGCGATTGACCGTCTCGTCGAAGCCGTAGTCGCCGCCCAGCGAGTAGATGTTGCCGTCGAAGATGAGCCCCACGATCTGCCGGTCCTTGTCGAAGAGCGGCGACCCCGAGTTTCCTCCGATGATGTCGTTGGTGGTGCAGAGGTTGAAGGGCGTCGAGAGCTCGAGCTGCTTGTTCTCGCTGGCGCGGATCCAGCTCTCCGGCAGCTTGAAGGGCTCGCGGCCGGTGGCCCGATCGAAAGCGCCGGCCAGCGTGGTGTACGGCGCGACGTGCTGGGCGCCATCCTCGAAGCCCCGCACCGCGCCATAGCTGAGGCGCGGGGTGAAAGTCGCGTCGGGGTAGCTGCTCTTGCCCTCGATGGCGAACTTGGCCGCCGCGATCTTCTCCTCGGCCGCGGTCTGCAGCGTCTCGATCTCCTCGTCGTGCCACTTGCGCAGCGCGCGCGCGTCGGGATCGACCAGGAGCGCGAGCTGGATCATCGGGTCCGGCGAGGACTGCACCGCCTCGCGGCCCGCCTGCCACAGCTGCTCGCGCACCTTGACGTCGTAGAGCTTGCTCTTCACCAGCTCGCCCGCCAGCTCCTGCGGGCTCTTCTTGCCCAGCACCTTCTTCACGAAGGGATGGTCGGCGCCCAGCTTCTCGCGCAGCTTGGTGAGCGCGTAGCTGAGCTTGAACAGCTCCAGGTCGGGATAGAGCGGCGCCTTGGAGAAGAGCAGCTGCTTGAGCTGCGGCAATTTCGCGTCGGTGTACTCGCGCAGCCGCTGGTCGTTGGGCTTGGTCAATTCCTCGGTGCCGCGCACCAGCGCCCGCGCCAGCCGGTAGAGGCTGCCGCCGAAGCCCGCCCCCAGCTCGATGGTCTGGTACTCCTTGCGGCGCGGCTGGTACTGCGCAATCGCCTTGGCCACGTCGTTCCACGCGGAGGCGTACTGCTTGCGCAGCGCGGCCCGCGCGTTCACCTTCGCGCGCAACTTCTTCTCGTGATCGGCCAGGCGGTCCCACAAGGTCGGCGCGATCAGCGCCTCGTGGCGACCGACGAAGACCTTGAAGCTGTTCTCCACGCCGAAGAGCTCGTCCTCGGCGATGCGGTAGTGCTCGGGCGACTGCTGGGTGAACATGGTGAGCGCGCCGCGGTACTGCGCCAGGTCGACGAGTCGCTCGGGCAGCGCGATGTCGCGCTGGTAGGCCAGCTCGGCCATGGTGAGCTGGCGATCGGTCCCGCCCGGATTTCCCGAGACGAAGGTGAGCGCGCCCTCCTTGCTGCCGGCCGGCGACCACTTGAAGAAGTGCTCGGTGCGGGCCGGCTTGCCGTCCTCCCAGACACGGACGAAGGAGACGTCCAGGTCGTAGCGCGGAAAGTTGAAGTTGTCGGGGTCGCCGCCGAAGAAGGCGATGGCGAACTCCGGCGCGAACACCAGCCGCACGTCCTGGAACCGGCGATATTTATACAAACTATATTGCCCGCCGTGGTAGAGCTCGACCACGTCGCAGCGGACCTTGTCGCTCCCCGCCGCGCACTCCTTCTCCAGGGCCGCCATCGCCGCCTTGCGCTTGTCGTTGAACTCCTTGCCCGGCGCGAGGCCCTTGGTGGCGCCCTGCACCTGCGCGGTGACGTCGCCGATCTGCGTCAGCTGGTCGATCTCCATCTCCGGGCACTTCACCTCGTTGTCCAGCTGCGGCGCGTAGAAGCCCTGGGCGACGAAGTCCTTCTCCTTGGTGGAGAGCTGCTCGATGCAGCTGTGCGAGCAGTGGTGGTTGGTCATCACCAGCCCCTCCTGCGAGACGAAGCTGCCCGAGCACCCGGTGGCGCCCGTCTGCCGCTCCGAGGCGAGTTGGACCTCCTGGAGCCACTGGGAATCCGGCGCGAAGCCGTACTTCTGCTCCACCTTCTTGGAGGGGAAGTTGTCGTAGGTCCACATGCCTTCGTCGGCGCGCGCGGCGGCGCCGAGCGCGAGAGTCAAGAGCACGGTCAGGCGTCTCATCGGGTCTCCTCCGGAGGGGGCGCTTTATTGCTCCACGGTCGCCCGCGCGTCAAGATGAAGTGGCCGTGCTCTTTCCAGCGCCGTCTGGCCACTGAATGCTCGCACTGCTCGTCGCTCTCTTGCTGGCGCAGCCGGCGCCCCCCTGCCCCGCCTGCGACGAAGCTCCCGCCGGCGTGGCGGGCCGCGTCCTCTACGAGCGGGCGCTGCGCGCCGAGTACGACGGCCGCCGCGACGACGCGGTCCGCGAAGCGAAGTCGTGTCTCGAGCAAGACCCCGACGGCCGCTTCGCGGACGCCGCCCGATCGCTCATCGCGCGCGTGCAGCTGGCCGCACCCGGGCCGGCACGCGACTCGGGAGTCGGGCCCCGCACCGAGCTGGTGATCAGCTCGACCGCAACCGGCCTCTACCTGGGGAGCCTCATCGCCGCCGCCGAGGAGACGGGGGAGAAGGCCACCGTCGCGCTGCTCATGGCCGGCACCGCTGCCGGGCTCGGCGTCTCGATCTTCGCCACTTCCGGCCGGCGAGTGCCCGACGCGATGCCGCAGATGCTGGAGAACGGCATCCTCTACGGCACCTCGACCGCAGCGCTCATCTATGCACTCGCCAACCCGCAGACCTTCAACGCCGCGCCGGGCATCGCGACAGGCGTCGCCGCCGGGGCGGCGCTCGGCCTCGCCTCCTCGCTCTACCTCAACGGCGGCGATTCGGGCGCGGTCACCACCGGAATCATCTTCGGCGGCGGCCTCCCCGCGCTCGTGGTCGGCGTGATCCAGGGCCGCGACCAGAACGGCTCACCCGCCGAGTGGGCGGCGCTGATCGGATCGACGGCCGGCCTTTTCGCCGGCCCGCTGATCAATGCGCGCGTGCACTACTCGCGCGGGCGCTGGAACCTGATCTCGCTCGGCGGCGGCGTCGGCGCGCTGATGGGGAGCGGCGTCGCCACGCTCCTCGACGCGTGGCAGGGCACGGCGCGCGGCGCGTTCGCGCTCACCGCCGCCGGCGGCATCGCCGGGCTGGGATTGATGGCTTTGCTGACCAAGGACTTCGACGCCGACGAGGCCCGGCCGGGCTCGGCGCTCTTGCACCTGGAGGACGGCAAGCTCTCGGCGGGCAACGCCGCCACCGCCCTCGCGCCGGCGCGCTTCCTCGACAGGCCCGCCGCCACGCTCGGCATCCTCGACGGCCGCTTCTAGTCAGGGCTGCGGGATCCCTGCTAGCAGGGCGCCGAAGCGTTCGATCTCGATCGCGATCTCCGGGTCGTGCAGCCAGGAAACCGGAAAGTGCCGCTGCGCGCGCAGGTACGCGTCGAGCTGGACGTCGCGGCCGTAGAGCAACGAAGCCGTCTGCACGGCGTCGATTAGCTCCTGCCGCGCCACCTCTGGCGTCCCCAGGTTGAACTGCGCGGCCTCCAGGTGGCGCCCCGCCTTGGCCAGCATGGCGCGGTCGTGCAGCCGCAAATTCTCGCGCCGCGAGACCACTGACATGGAATCGAGGAAGCGCGCCAGATTCTCCACCGCGTTCTTGATCTCCCGCGACTTGGGCGGCGTCACCTTCAGCAATTTATACAAAGTAGCCCTGGTCTCGAGGAAGATGCGCTTGTCGCTGGTGCGCAACGACGGCAGCGCCCGCGTGCGGGAATAGGCGTGCAGATCCTTGAGCGCGTCGTGCAGCGCCGCGGTGATGCGCTCGTCGCTGGAGGCGCCGATGCGCTTGGTGTGGCCGCGGAAGAGGAACGCCAGGTTCGAGGTGGCGGTGCGGATGATGATGCCGTTCTCCAGATCGGCGGCGTAGCCCGGGACCACCTCCTGCCGGTCCACCTCGGCCACGAAGCTGCACACCTGGAAGATCAGCTCGCCCAGCCCGGCGCGCACCCGCCCGCGGAACTCGAGCAAATCCGAGATGAGCATCCAGGGGTCGCTCATCACCTGCGGGTTGCGCAGCCGCTCGCCCAGGTGGGCCACGTCGTGGCGCATGCCGCCGCAGACCGCCGCGACCAGCTTGGCGATCTCGATCTCGGTGCTCTGCGGCGCGTCGTCCTCGCTGGAGCTCTCGCCGGCCGAGGGCCCGAAGGCGTCGTCGAGGTTGTCGATGGTGTCCTTTTCCGGAGGCGGCGGGAACTGCTCGGTGGCGTTGGCGATCAGCTCGTTGACGTGCTGGACGGTGCTGCCCATCACCGGCGCCAGCTCCTCCCAGAGCGCGATGGTGTGGCCGCCCTGCTCCTCGTCGGACTCGTGGCGCACCAGATCGAGATCGACCAGCTTGAGGATGGCCTCGGCCGAGGCCAGCAGCAGCCGCGTGACGCGTTCGCGCAGGTCGTCCTCGAACTGGCGCGCCACTTCGAGCAGGCGCCCCTCGACGGCCAGGGCGGCCTGGTCGTCGGCGTTGAGGACCGGCTCTGCAGGCATGGGCATGCAAGAATCTGCTAACACAGGCACGGGGCAAGCGCGAACAACGCGCCGGGCAGGCAGGCGCTCAGCGCCTTCCGAGGCTCAAGTCTTGCCGGATTCGCGCCGCCACCGGCTTGCCGCCCCGCGTGGCCGGCTGGTACGAGCAGCTGCGCACGAAAGCCTTGAAGGCCCGAAGCACCGCCTCGGTCGCGCTGCCGCTCATGGCGACCTCGGCCACGCTGCCGTCCTCGCGCACCGTGTACTCGGCGGTGATGGTGCCCTTGGGAGGCGCGGCCAGCCGCGGCGGCTCGCCGCACGACTTGCGCACCGGCGCGGTGTCGGGAGCGTCGGTCTCCTCCATCTCCACCTGCGAAGGAGTGCGGCCGCAGCGGGTCTCCATCTGCGACAGGCGCGCGCGCAGCTCCCCGGCGGCGTCGGGCGGCGCGGTGTCGGGCAGCACCTCGATGGCGCGCTGCTCGGTGCGGATGGCCTCGTCGCAGCGGCCGGCCTTGGCCAACAGCGAAGCGAGCGTGTCGAGGTGCACCGTCCGGCCCGGCGACAGCTCGTTGGCGCGCCGCGCGTGCTCGATGGCTTTCTTGCGCTGGCCCGCGGCCGCCTCGGCCCAGGCCAGCCGCGAGAGCACCCCGGCGTTGTCGGGCGCCAGCTTGGCGGCGCGCGCGATGGCGGCCGGAGCGTTCTGGTTGCGATCGGCCAGCAGCACCCAGGCGCGCCAGTCGTCGGGATGGAGATGGGTCGCCGCCTCGGCATCGCCCGACTCCGACAGCTCGAGCGCGAGCGGATTGCCCGGGTCGTCCTGCAGCGCGAGCGACAGCTCGGTCTGCATGCGCGCCGTCCGCTCCGGCGTGCGCGGATAGCCCGGCGAGATGCGCAAGAGGTCGGCGCGCAGCGCGTGCACCTCGGCGCGCGGCAGCACTCTCGAAGAGGCGGCGCCGTCGACCTGCGGCTCGGGAATGGAGTAGCTCACGTAGGCGCCGCCCGCGAGATAGCCCGCCAGCTGCTCTTGCAGCGCGGCCTCACCCAGGTCGGGAAACTCGGCCGCGAAGGCCTGGCGCGGATCCTCGGCGCGCCCGAGCCGCGCGAGGAACGCCTCCAGCCGCTCGGCGCGCTGGTTGGCGAGAAAGTGCAACAGCAGCCATGCCGCGCTCTCGTAGGCGAACCCCGCCTCGGCCGAGAGCGAGAGCGCCTCGCTGCCCATGGCGAACACGGAGCCCAGATCGCCGACCGGATGGGCGCGCAAGAACGCGATCCGGTCGGCGCTCGGCTCGCCGACGTAGATCTTGTGCGCGCCGCGATCGAACCGCAGCGTCTCCAGGTAGCAGGCGATGCCCTCGGAGAGCCAGCGCGGATTGCGCAGCAGCGCCTCGTTGGAGATGACGTGGGCCATCTCGTGCTTGAGGACCGTCTGCTCCTCTGGCGACTGGTCGGCGCTCATCACCAGGATGCGCTCGCCGAACGCATCGGCGGTGACGAACCCGACGATGCCCTCGCGCACGAATTCTTCCAGCTCGTCCTTGCTGGCGAGATCGATCACGTTGAGACGCCCCGGCAGCGGCGTGGGGCGGCGCCAGGTGGAGGCGGCGATCAGCGCCGCGCGCACCAGCTCCAGCTGCGCCACCGCCTGATGCGCCTGCGGCTCGGCCAGATCGGTGCGCAGCGTGAAGTGCTCGCTCTGCAGCTCGAGGAACGCCAGCGGCTCGGCCTGGCGCGGGCGCGCACAGCACAGGAGCGCGCAGACGAGCAGCAAGCGACGCATCGGCGAAGGCTACCGCGCCTGCCGGCCGCGGCCCAAACGCGCGGGGCGATTCCCGGCTTCTGGGATCGCCCCGCGACGTCGCGTTCGCTTGCCTCAAGCCGCTTCGTCGAACTCCGACAAGTACCGGCTGAGGAAGTTGCGCGTGCTCTTCTCCACCTGCCGCACCCGCTCGCGGGAGAGGCCCCACTCCTTGCCCAGCTCCTCCAGCGTGCGCGGATCGTCCTGCGTCAGGCGGTCACTCAAGATGTCCCAGGCCAGCTCGCCCATGCGCTTGCGCACCTTGCCCAGCGCATTGCGCACGTCCTCGTTGCGCTCGGCGCGCAAGAGCTGCGCATCCGGCCCCGGGCCTTCGTCGGCCAGGCGGTCGAGGTGGGTGGCGTCGCTGTCGCCGTCGGTGCCGAGCGTCTCCTCCAGCGAGATGTCCCGCGGAGGCAGGCCGCCGTTGGGCATGGTCCGGCGAACGGCCGAAGGGCCGTCCTTCAGGCAGCGCGTGATGTACGCGCGGATCCACCACACCGCGTAGGTGCTGAAGCGGTTGCCCTTCTCGGGGTCGAAGTGCTCGATGGCCTTGAGGAGGCCGTAGTTGCCTTCCTGAACCAGGTCCTCGAGCCTCACGCCGCGCCCCATGAACTTGCGGGCGACCGAGATGACGAGGCTGAGGTTGTGCACCACCAGCTGCTCCTGCGCGCGCTTGTTTCCCTTGCGCGCCTTCCGCGTCACCACGAGCTCCTGCTCGCGGTCGAACGGCGGATGCGCGCGGATCAGCTTGATCAGCGGCGCAAGATCGTCGAATTCACTGCGGTCGCGCATCGCTCTTCCTTCCTCCACTCCCCCTCAAACGCTCTTCCTCTCTGTTGGATCTGACTGTTCAACCGGCAAAAGGTTCACGCATTCCTTGGATGCACAACGGGCCCTGGTGTTGCGAATTTCCTCTTGCGTCGTTATGACGCACGGTTTCGCCGCTTCCTTTGGATGCCCCAGGAGCGGATTCGTTGCCTAAAACAGCCGCTTTCCACGAGCCTGTCCGGCGCTGGTTCGAGGCGTCGTTTGCCGCCCCCACGCGCGTCCAGGCCCTCGGCTGGCCACCCATCCTCGCCTCCCAGAGCACACTCCTGCTCGCGCCGACCGGCTCGGGCAAGACGCTGGCTGCCTTTCTGACCGCCATCGACCGCTTGATGTTCACTCCGCCGCCCGAAAAGCAGGCGCGATGTCGCGCGCTGTACATCTCGCCGTTGAAGGCCTTGGCCGCCGACGTGGAGCGAAATCTCAAGGTGCCTCTGGCCGGCATCGCCGCCGGCGGCGACCTGTTGCACTTGCCGCGGGTGGCCATGCGCACCGGCGACACGCCAGCCCGCGAGCGGGCTGCCATGCTGCGCGCGCCCCCCGACATCCTCATCACCACGCCCGAGTCGCTCTACCTGATGCTCACCTCGCAGGCGCGGGAGATGCTCCGCAGCGTGGAGACGGTCATCGTCGACGAGATCCATTCGCTGGTACCGACCAAGCGAGGGGCGCATTTGTTCCTGTCGCTGGAGCGGCTGCAGGAATTGTGCGGCCGCGAGCTGCAGCGCATCGGCCTCTCGGCCACGCAGCGGCCGCTGGAGGAAGTGGCGCGGCTGCTCGGCGGCGGAGAAGTGCGCGGGCGCCGCTGGACGCCGCGGCCGGTGACCATCGTCGATGCCGGCTCGAAGAAGCAGCTGGAAGTGCGCGTCGAGATGCCGGCGGACCCGGCGGTGCTCGACGAAGACCGCAGCATCTGGCCGCAGATCCATCCGCGATTGCTGGAGCTCATCCGATCGCACCGCTCGACGATGATCTTCGTCAACTCGCGGCGCCTCGCCGAGCGGCTCGCGGGCGCTTTGAATGAGCTGGCGGGCGCGGAAGTGGCGCTGGCCCACCACGGCAGCGTCGCGCGCGAGAAGCGGCAGGAGATGGAGGAGCGCCTCAAGGCCGGCGCGCTGCCGGCCATCGTGGCCACCTCGTCGCTGGAGCTGGGCATCGACATGGGCGCGGTGGATCTGGTGGTGCAGATCGAGGCGCCGCCCTCCATCGCCTCGGGGCTGCAGCGCATCGGGCGCGCCTTCCATCAGGTGGGCGGCGTGCCGCGCGGCGTGGTCTTTCCCAAGCACCGCGGCGATCTGATGGTCAGCGCCGCCGCGGCGGCGGGCATGGCTAGAGGCGAAGTGGAGGAGACCTTCTCGCCCCGCAATCCTCTGGATGTGCTGGCGCAGCAAGTGGTGGCGGTCTGCAGCGAGCGCGGCCGTGTCTGTAAAGTAGACGAAGTATACGAAATGGTCCGGCGAGCCGCGCCTTTCGCCGAGCTGCCGCGCTCCTCCTTCGAGGGCGTGCTGGACATGCTCTCCGGCCGCTACCCCTCCGACGAATTCGCCGAGCTGCGGCCGCGCCTCACCTGGGACCGCGTGGCGGGCACGCTGCAGGCGCGGGAGGGAGCGGCGCGGGTGGCGGTGGCCAACGCCGGCACCATCCCCGACCGAGGTTTATACGGAGTATTCTTCACTACGGAGGAGCCCCGGGGCTCCGCCTCGGGGCGGGCGGAGGCCGAAGGCCGCAGCATTGGAGGCGGGAAGCAGCGGCGGGTCGGCGAGCTGGACGAGGAGATGGTCTTCGAGTCGCGGGTGGGCGACGTCTTCGTCCTCGGCGCGTCGTCCTGGCGCATCCTGGAGATCACGCAAGACAAGGTGCTGGTCGCGCCCGCGCCGGGCGAGCCGGGAAAGATGCCCTTCTGGCACGGCGACCGGCCAGGGCGGCCGCTCGAGTTCGGGATGCGCGTGGGCCGGCTCTCCCGCGAGCTGGCCCGGGCGCCGCGCGAGAAGTCGGCGCAGCGGCTGCGCGAGCTGGGCCTCGACGAGCGCGCGACCGAGACGCTCTTGCAGTACCTGCACGACCAGGCCGCCGCCACAGGCGAAGTGCCCAGCGACGAGACGGTGATCGTCGAGCGCTATCTCGACGACTTGGGCGACTGGCGGGTGTGCGTGCTCACTCCTTTCGGCGCCCGCGTGCACGCGCCATGGACGGTAGCGGTGACCCGTAGGCTGGAAGCCGATCGCGGGCTGGAAGTGGAGACCATCTACAGCGACGACGGCATGGTCTTCCGGCTGCCCGAGTCCGACGAGCCGCCCGATTCCGCGCTCTTCTTCCCGCGCCCCGAAGAGGTCGAAGACCTGGTCATGCAGTCGCTGGGCGAGACCTCGCTCTTCGCCGCGCGCTTTCGCGAGAACGCGGCCCGCGCGCTGCTGTTGCCGCGGCGCCATCCGGGCCGCCGCTCGCCGTTGTGGTCGCAGCGAAAGCGCGCGCGCGATCTTTTGCAGGTAGCGGCAAAGTACGGCAGCTTTCCGCTCCTGCTCGAGACGTACCGGGAGTGCCTGCGCGACGTCTTCGATCTGCCGGCGCTGCAAGAGGTGCTGCGGCGCGTGGGCGACCACCGGCTGCGGGTCACCTCGCTCACCACCCGCACGCCCTCGCCCTTCGCCGCCTCGCTGCTCTTCGGCTACGTGGCCAACTTCATCTACGACGGCGACGCGCCGCTGGCCGAGCGGCGCGCACAGGCGCTGAGCGTGGACGCGGCGCAGCTGCGCGAGCTGCTCGGCGAGGCCGAGATGCGCGAGCTGCTCGATCTGGAGTCCATCGAGCAGCACGAGCGCGGCGCGCAGCGGCTGCTGCGCAAGGCGCACGGCCTCGACGGCCTGCACGACCTGTTGCTCCAGCTCGGCGACCTGAGCGAAGCCGAGATCCGCGCGCGCATCCAGGAGGCCGAGCCGCCCCTGCACGAGCTGATCCAGCAGAAGCGCGCGTTCGCGGTGACGCTCGCCGGCGAGCAGCGCTTCCTGGCCGCGGAGGACGCTGCGCGAGCGAGGGATGCGCTGGGCATCGCGCCGCCTGGAGGCTTGCCGCGCGAGCTCTTGCAGCCGGTCGCGCACCCACTCGACGATCTCGTCTCGCGCTGGGCGCGCACCCACGGTCCCTTCCACGCCGAAGACCTGGCCGCGCGCTGGGGCATCAGCGTGGCCGCAGTGCGCGAGGCGCTGGAGCGGCTGGCCGCGCAGGATCGCGTCATGGAGGGCGAGTTCCATCCGCGCGGCCGCGGGCGCGAGTGGATTTCGGCCGAGGTGTTCAAGTCCCTCAAGCGCCGCTCGCTGGCGCGGCTGCGCAAGCAGGTCGAGCCGGTCGAGCCGGCGGCGCTGGCGCGTTTCCTGGCCGACTGGCAGGGCGTAGCGCGGCCGCGGCGCGGGCTCGATGCGCTCCTCGGCGCCGTCGAGCAATTGCAAGGCGCGCCGCTGGTCGGAAGCTCTCTGGAGCGCGAAGTGCTGGCCGCTCGCATCCAGCCGCTGCGGCCGGCCGATCTCGACGTGCTCTTCTCGGCCGGCGAACTGATCTGGCGCGGGCTCGGCCCCATCGGCGGCCGCGACGGGCGCATCGCTCTCTATCTCGCCGACCACTACCGACTGCTCGCTCCGCCCGCGACCCAGGCACCCGGCGCCCTCTGCGAAAAGCTGCGTGTGCAGCTGCAGAAGCGCGGCGCCTCGTTCTTTGCCGACTTGCAGACTGCGCTGGGCGCCTTCCCCGCGGATTTGCTGACGGCGCTCTGGGAAATGGTCTGGTCGGGCGAGATCACCAACGACACGCTCGCGCCGCTGCGCAGCTTGATGCGCGGCGAGCCGAAGGACGATCGGCGCGACCGGCGTTACGGAGTGCCGTTCCGCTCGCGGCGCGTGTCGCTGCCGGGAAGCGAGGGCCGCTGGTCGCTCTTGCCGGCACCGTCGGGCACGCCTACCGAGCGCGCGGCCGCGCTGGCGCGGACGCTGCTCGCCCGCCACGGCGTGGTGACGCGCGAGTCGGCGCACGCCGAGGAGATCGCCGGCGGCTTCGCCGCCGTCTATCCGGTGCTGCGCGCGATGGAGGAGGCGGGCAAGGCGCGGCGCGGATACTTCGTCGCCGGCCTGGGCGGCGCGCAGTTCTCGGTGCCCGGCGCGGAGGAGCGGTTGCGCAGCTTTCGCGAGCCGTCGCAGAAGCAGCAGACGCTGGTGCTCGCCGCCACCGACCCCGCCAATCCGTACGGCGCGACGCTGCCGTGGCCGCAGCGCGACGGAGACTCGCGCGCGCAGCGGGCCGCGGGCGCGCAGGTGGTGCTGCACGACGGGCAGCTTCTCGGCTGGCTGAGCCGCGGCGAGAACCGGCTGCAGACTTTTCTTCCCTCGGAGGAGCCGTCACGGTCGCAGGCCGCGCGCGCGCTCGCGCGAGCGCTGTCGTCGCTGGTCGACGGCATCCGCCGCAAGGCGCTCCTGGTCGCCCGCGTGGACGGCGAGGAAGTGAACGCCTCCCCGCTCGCCGCCGATCTGCGCGCGACCGGTTTTACACCCGGTATCAAGGGCTACCTGAAGCGCGTCGGGGCGGCCGCCGAGCCGGCCGAACTGGAAGAAGACGAAGCCTGAGGCGTCACTCGCCTTCCCAGGTGATGTACTTCGCCGCCTCGGGGACGTTCTTCTTCAGCTTCCTGCAATCCACCCGCGTCGCCGCGGCCTGGATGTAGATGAGCAGGCAGCTTTCCGTCCGCGGGTCCATGACGTAGGCGATCCCTTGTCCCATCTTGACGATTCCGAAATCCGCCTGCCTCTCCAGATTTGCGCTGGTACTCTCGACGTGGGCGCACCCGAGAGCCAGGCCAAGAAGAATCGCGCTCAATTGTTTCATGCACCGATGCTAGGACGCGCGGCGAAAAAAGAGTAGATCTCCGCTCTCCGAGGAGGAAGTCCGTGGGCTCCGTCGAAGGATTGTTGAGCTGGGGCGTGGTGCTGCGATTCGCGGCCATCGGCACCTACGCGGCGGCGTTCGTGAGCTACGCGGCGCGGCTGGCGGTGTCGCGGCTCAAGCTCGACCGGCTCGCCACCACGCTGGCGGCGCTGGGCGTGATCACGCACACCGCCTATCTGGTCACGCGCTGGATCGCCGCCGGACAGATCGAGATCCTCGCGCGCCTGCAGACCGGCGATGTCTTGAGCTCATACGACCGCTTCTGGTTCATGATCTCGCACCCGCCCTACACCAATCTCTTCGACGCGCTCAACTTCGTCGCCTGGGCGATGATGGTCTGCTACCTGATCATCGAGCGCAAATGGGGACTGCGCGTGGTGGGCGTGCTCGCGGTCGCGCTCGCGCTGGTGGCCATGGGCGAGGCGTCGCTGGTCACCGACAAGCAGATCGAGCCGCTGGTGCCGGCGCTGCAGAGCTACTGGATTCTCATTCACGTGGGAATGCTCTTCGTCAGCTACTCGCTCTTCACGCTCGGCGCGGTGTGCGCGCTCTTGTACCTGGTGCGCACTGGCACCGCGACGGCGTGGCTCGGCGGCGTGCAGGCTGCCGTGGCGGCGCTCCTGCTCGCGCTGGTGGGAGGCACGCGGCTCTTGTTCGGCGCGGTCTTCGAAATGGCGCCGGGATGGCAGCACCAGATCGAGAGCCGCCTGCATGCGGGCAAGCTACTTTCGGTGACCACGGCTGTTCACTTCGTGCCGCCCAACAGCGACAAGGCGGTGAAGTTCCTCACGCCCGTCTCGGGCGTGGGGCCGTTCCTGCTCGGCGCGGTGGTGCTGTTCATCATCGGCGCGGTGGTCTACTTGCGCGATCGCAACGGCCTCGAGGAGGGCGTGCGCGCGCGCGGGTACAAGCTGGTGGCGGCGGGGTTCGCGCTTCTGACCGTAGGCCTGGCGCTACTCGTCTACCGCATCGTCAACTCGCCCGAGATCGTCCTGCCCGAAGGCGTGCGCATCGCTCCCGGCGAGCACGGCCCCTTCCGGCTCTCGCTCGCTTCCAACTACGCGCTGGGATTGATCGCGCTGGTGTGGGGCACCACGCTGGGCTTCCTACTGACCACTCCCCTGCGCGACCGCATTGTGGATAGCCTGCCCGACCCGCGCAAGCTGGAAGATATTACGTATAAAGTCATCATCGCCGGCTGGCCGCTGCTCACCATCGGCATCGTCATGGGTGGCATGTGGGCCAACGAGGCCTGGGGCCGCTTCTGGGGCTGGGACCCGAAAGAAACGTGGGCGCTGATCACCTGGGTGGTCTACGCCGGCTACCTGCACACGCGCATCACGCTGGGCTGGGCCGGCAAGCGTCCGGCAGCCATCGCGGTCTTCGCTTTCGCCGTGGTGGTCTTCACCTTCATGGGCGTGAACCTCGGCCTCACCGGCGACGGCCTGCACACCTACGGCGCGGGATAACCGGATCCGACAGCCGCTTTGCCAAGGCGAAGGTTCAACGTGACGAACCCGGCCCTTCTCGCCAAACCTGCCTTATTCGCGCAGGGTCAAAGCGTCGTTGATCGCTGTAGCTACGGCCTTAGCGTCCTCATCAAACGAGTTGGGTTGGCGTAGATGATTGAAGTGCACTACTCGCAGGAATGAAATCGTGGTCATCACTATCTGACCGTCTTGGACGACTAGGGTCGCAACGTCCACAGGGACGGCGACTGCCGTCACTGCTTTCTTCGCAGCGAAGATTTCTTTGAGCGGTTCCTCGCCGACCATAACTGCCATTTGCGTAACGCGATGGCCAACGTCGCGAGCGATGTCTTCCCACAGGTTCTTGGCCGAGCGATGTGCTCCAAAGATCGGAGCGCCGCCTTCATCCTTGCCAATGATCGGTAGGAAGAGGTCGTGAGGAAGGGTGTTTCTGAAGCTCACGACAACGAGACCCGGCTGGAGAACGCTCGATCTGGGCGACGCCCTCCCGCAGGCGCTCCACCAGCGTAATTGGGCTCTCGCTGTAGAGAACCTTGCAGGGAAAGCCCCACTTGCGTCCATCGTTCATTTCGCTCAGCACGTCGGGATTGTTGCCGCCGG
>Ga0307479_10001600_pt1 | contig 20725 bp, 15 predicted proteins | sample atmos_gasesECM4C_FD_203743 | JGI IMG/M metagenome (GOLD analysis project Ga0307479, IMG submission 203743) | Hardwood forest soil microbial communities from Morgan-Monroe State Forest, Indiana, United States - atmos_gasesECM4C_515 | ecosystem: Environmental > Terrestrial > Soil > Temperate...
TCCAACGGGCTGGGCCTCAATTCGCGAGATGATTCAGCCTGCTACTGATTGAGCGTTTCGCATCGTATCGTGCCCGCACTGTCGGCAACTCTTTCCATGAAAGGCCTAAGGGAAGGGTTGCCCGTCATCCACTAGGCAGCCGTGAATCCATCAATGCAGGACGTTGAAAAGGGTCAACGGCTATGGCAGAGCGTGCAACGTGGTGTTGAAAAGATACGGATCCTGGAAATCAGTCCGATCGCCCGCTTTCTTGTCTTGAATTGGCTGAAGCCGCGCAGAGAGGGGCTTGTTCCATTTTGTAGCGAGCGAAGCCACGTCACCAAAAATGCGCTCCATCTGCTCGATGCTAATGTCCCCCGGGAGTGGGATTGTATCCAAACCCGTTCCGCAGACAGCCGAATAGGCGAGCAATGAGTCGACGTTGTAAGTGGACTCGGCCCACCGTTGCGCCAGAAGCTTGTCTTCCATCACTGGCACCATCAAGCCTGAGTAGCCGACCTGCTTCTTCGGCACAGCTTTTACAGCAGCGGTGATAACGCGTGCCGCAGTGAGGGTCCCGCTGGAACCGAACTTCGCACCTGTGAAAGCTTCGATAGCGGCCCCTATCGATACGTCCCCCAAGGGAGCTGGCGTAGGGTCGACCCCTAGATAGGCCCAGCCAGTTTCAGCTGCGACTTTTCTGCCCACGGCCGCTGCGACCGATGCATGTTTTGTGAGCGCAGCGGTCAGGTCGGCGAGGGCGGCTTCGGCGTTGCCCTTATCTTTGCTGAAGACGTCGAGGACGACGTTAGCTCCTTCAAAGCCAATGGCAAATTGTCTGCCAGCACCGGTGTGATAGGAACCCGGGAAGAACGGCGCAAACGGCTTCAGCATCGCGTTCGCGGTGAAATTGAAGGTCCCTTGACTATGTGAACTGTGTTCACTGACATACTTCACGAGTTCAGCGGTGCGCCGAATTGTTTTCCAATGAATGCCAGCTTCGTCAGCGATGATTGTGCTGGCCTCGATGTTCGGAAGAGTCGAGAGCGCCCTTTCGAGGAGGTGCATCGTGGCAGGATCATCGGTGTCGTGCAGACTTCCCGGTCCCACGTTCGGCAGGAAACCCTCCCTTACGGATAAAGCGTCAAGCTGCGCGAGAAAAGTCAACGCCTGGTCCTCCGACATGCCGGCGACGAGGTCCGCCAGGGGCTGAGTCGTCACGCGCACCGTCTCTACTTCGTAACCGGAGGATTCGAATTCGGCTTTGACTCTCCGCAACACGACGAGGGCATCGGCAATTTGTTTTTGGTACGTTGCCCTGTCTAGCCGTACGAATCCCGTAATTGCCCTTACTTTCGGTTTGGACGAAGCGGTGGGCACGGAACTCACCTGAGCGACCGCTTGCAACGAAACCGCGAGGACAACAGCAAGGATAATTCGCTTCATTTAATGTTCCTGCCGTGAAAAAGGGGGAGTGAGCAGTATAGCGTGAGGTCCTCGGTGGTTGGTCGGCAACCCTTCCCTTACTGGATTACGGAAGGTTTGCTGACGATACCTCCGATTCAACTAGGAATCAGTGTAGGTATCACCGACCTGCAAGTGCCAGATTACAAAGGTGATGGCGGAGAGAGAGGGATTCGAACCCCCGATACCCGTAAAGGTATACACGCTTTCGAGGCGCGCGCCTTCAGCCACTCGGCCATCTCTCCGCACCGCTAGTTTTCATTTTATCAGGCAAGCCGTTGGCTCGAACCCTCCCCACCCATCTCACTGAACTGAGCCGGCTCAGCCTCTGCATCCAAACCCAAGATGCGGTTTGTGACTTGGTTAACCATCCTCGCCACCTCCGGGTCGGTAATCTGGGTATAGATCTCCAGGGTGGTACGAATATGTCGCTGTGTCCGAGTTGGGCTTGCATCTCGGTGGGGTGTGCTTCCTTCTTGCCATGCGTGGAGAAGCTCCTACGAAGCACCTGAAACGTAGGATGAAATGCGGTCCCCAGTTTGTTCGCGACCGGGTACAGACGCAAGCGTAGCCAATTGTCCGGATGAATCGGGCGTCGCCAGTGGTTTTCGCGCACGGGCTTGCATACCAGGGAGCATGAGGGCGCTTGCGTCCGGGTTCGGGCACCTCGCCCGCTACAAGTCATTCGCCTTGCGCACGGCTTGGGGGATTGCGACAAGGCGATGATTGGTGCGTCCGTAAGCGGTTCTTACGCTTGAGACTTCTTCCGCTGCAGTCGGCCACGCCACGCGGTATTCACGATAGTGAACACATTGCCGGTGTAGCATCCCCAAGTTAGGCCGAAGAGTTCGCTCGGCCGCAAGGCGCAGAAACAAGCGATCAGGAAGATGGCGCGGTCACGGATGCCGTCAAGGCCGGCCCGCAGCTTGGCATACATCTCGACGGGAAGAACCGGCTTGTCGGACTCTTCGATCTCGGGAATGACGGTCTTGCGAGCGACATTTCGCTCTAGGACCTCCTGGTCCACGGCCTCTGCCAAGGCGGCTTTGATCAGATCGCGCACATGATAAACAACCGTGTAAGAGTATTCTTCCGCAGCCAGCCGGTTGAGTAGCATCTGCACTTGAAACTTGGTGATGTCTTTCGGCGCGATGTGTTCGCGAGTCGGATAGACGTGACTGGTGACGCCAGTTGGCGCCGCGCATGGGGACGTAGAAATTCCGCATCCAATTGCCGAATGTGATGGTCCCGTCTGCCGCTCGGGTAACTGGACCGCCGTTGATGGCGGCCAGTTCCGCGCCCAAGATCTTTTCGGCGTCGGCCCGGTGCATCTTCGGCTTGTAGCCCACAACCCGGCTGCGGTGATGTCGTTTCGGTTTGCCGGTTGTGATTTTCGACCCTGCTGCTCGGCGTACAGAAAATTGCCTCGCATGGGGTGCGAGGCACAGGTCATTCTTACTATTAAGGCGTTCTAGTTCCGGCTTCTCAACTTCGACAGCAAGCGCAGAATCTCCAGATACAACCAGATGAGAGTCACCATCAGGGCAAAGGCCCCGTACCACTCCATGTACTTCGGGGCACCGGCTTGGGCGCCGCGCTCGATCATATCGAAGTCGAGCACCAGGTTCAGGGCCGCAACGATCACGACGAATACGCTGATGCCGATCCCTAGCGGTCCCGCCCCGAACACCGACGGGAAACGAACCCCGAAGAAGCCTATCACCATCGTCGCCAGGTAGAACAGCGCAATTCCACCCGTAGCCGCCACCACTCCCAGGCGAAAGTTATCCGTGACTTTGATGATTCCGGAGCGGTACACCAGCAGCAGTGCCACCAGCGTTCCGAACGTTAGACCTACCGCCTGCATAGGGATGCCGGGAAAGCGCAACTCGGTCATCGCCGAGATTCCGCCAAGCACCAAGCCTTCCAGCAGGGCGTAGATCGGAGCCGTGACCGGCGACCACTCCTTCTTAAAGATAGTCACTAGCGCTACAACGAAGCCGCCGATTCCGCCGAGGACCAGCAACGGAAGCACCGCTCCAGTTGCGCCGTCGACGTCCCCAGCGTTCAGAAACCGACTCCAAGTCCAGGCTGCGGTCAAAACCGCGCAGATCCCCAGGACACCGGTTTTGTTAACCGTACCGGAAACCGTCATTCTCTCGCCGAGAACCAAGTCCCCGGATTGGAATGAACCGCGCAATGCCGGATTCGAGGTTCGCATCCATCCCGCCACTGAATACCTCCTATGCGGACTGTCTGGATAGCATTATGACGTGCGCGGGTGAAATTGTCACAGCCCCCCTCTTCGCCTACGCCCGCATCTTTTCCCCGAACTTCTTCTCGAACTTCCTCAGCTTGGGCGCGATCACGAACTGGCAGTAGGGTTGCGTGGCATTGTTGTCGTAGTAGAGCTGATGGTAGTCCTCGGCGGGATAGAATTCCGCCGCCGGTTCGATGCTCGTCACGATGGGTTCGGGGAACGCCTTCGCCGCGTTCAGGGCGGCAATCGTCTCTTCCGCCTCCTGCTCCTGTTCGTCCGAGGTGTAGAAGATCACCGACCTGTACTGCTCGCCGACATCGTTTCCCTGGCGGTTGAGCGTGGTGGGGTCGTGCACTGAGAAGAAGACTTCCAGAAGATTGCGGTAACTGATCTGGCTGGGATCGAAGGTGACCTGCACGACTTCCACGTGCCCGGTGTCGCCTCCGCAGACCTGGCGGTAGGTTGGCTTATCGACGTGCCCACCCATGTAGCCTGAGATCGCGGACTTCACCCCGGTCAGCCGGTTGAACACCGCCTCGATGCACCAGAAGCATCCACCGCCAAAAACTGCAATTTGTTCATCTGCCATGGCTATTAGATGCTACCCCAAGCGGGAAGTTCCGTCGCCGCCTCTGGGGAAGGGGTCGGCCGCCCTCAGCCCCTGTGCAACACGCCGGTCCTCCTCTGCGCTAAAATGCCACCACCTGCAATCCACGAATTGATTCGGAGATCCCCATGATCCAGCTCAAGGTCAATGGCGTTCAGCGCACATTCGACGGTGAACCCGACATGCCTCTGCTCTGGTATTTGCGCGACGTGCTCGCGCTCACCGGAACGAAGTTCGGTTGCGGGATGGCGCTGTGCGGCGCCTGCACCGTACAGAAGAATGGCAAAGCCATCCGGTCGTGCATCACCACCATGCAGCGCGCGGCAGGCAGCGACATTCGCACCATCGAAGACATCGCCTCCAATGGCTTGCATCCCGTGCAGAAGGCGTGGGTGGAGGTCAACGTCCCCCAGTGCGGCTACTGCCAGTCGGGGCAGATCATGCAGGCGATCTCGCTCCTCAACGACAAACCGAAGCCCACCGACGAAGACATCGACGATGTGATGTCGGGAAACATTTGCCGGTGCGGTACCTACCAACGCATTCGCGCGGCCATCAAGACTGCGGCGGGAGAACGCGCATGAACCACATTGCCAATGTCAGTCGCCGCGGTTTCCTGCAGGGAATGCTTTCCACTGGCGCGTTTGTGCTCAGCGTCCGCTTCATGCCAGAAGCTCTCTGGGCGGCCGACGCCCTGTCGGGCTCCCGCGCAGACCAGTCGCCGCTCCACCCCAGTGTGTATCTCGGCGTCGACACCGACGGGACCGTCTACATCGTGGCGCATCGCTCCGAGATGGGCACGACCAGCCGTACTTCCCTTCCGTTGGTGCTGGCCGAGGAACTCGATGCCGACTGGAGCCGCGTGAAGGTGCAGCAGGCGATCGGAGACCCGCGCTATGGGTCGCAGGATACCGACGGCTCGCACTCCATCCGCGATTTTTATCAGCCGATGCGAGAAGCAGGCGCTACCGCCCGCCTCATGCTGGTCCGCGCCGCGGCGCAGCAATGGGGGGTGCCTGAAACGGAGTGTCTGACCGAGCCGCACGTGGTCGTTCATAAGGCCACCGCCAAGAGAGCTGGTTTTGGAGAACTTGCGACCGCTGCGGCCAAGCTCCCCGTTCCCAAGAAAGACGAACTGAAGTTCAAACCAGCATCGACGTGGCGTTACGTCGGCAAAGGGCAGGCCAGCTACGACCTCGAGGATATCTGTACCGGAAAAGCGAAGTTTGGCATGGACGCCCGCATTGACGGGATGCTGTACGCATCGATTGAGCATCCGCCTGTTTTAGGCGCGAAGGTCAAATCCTTCGACGACAAAGCGCCATTACAAGTGAAGGGTGTCAGTCAGACCGTTGTTATCGACACCTTCACTCCGCCGCATCACTTCCAGCCACTGGGCGGAATCGCCGTGATCGCCGACAACACCTGGTCGGCGATGAAGGGCCGCAAGAGACTCAAAGCGGTGTGGGATAACGGCCCCCACGCGGTTTACAGCTCCGACCAGTTCAAGAAAGAGCTGCAGGCAACCGCGCGCAACCCCGGAAAGGCCGCACGCAACCAGGGAGACGTGGATGCCGTGTTTGCGCAAGGCGGCAAGATCCTCGAAGCCGAATACTACGTGCCGCATCTGGCGCACGCTTCGATGGAGCCCCCGGTGGCCCTCGCTGATTATCGCGACGGCAAAGTCGAGGTGTGGGCGTCCACCCAGAACCCGCAGGCGGTGCAAGAGACACTCTCTGAAAAATTGGGCATCCCCAAGGAAGCGGTGACCTGCCACGTCCCATTGCTGGGCGGAGGCTTTGGCCGGAAATCCAAGCCCGACTATGCCGCCGAGGCGGCTATCTTGTCCAAGAAGGTGGGCCGCCCGGTCAAGGTCGTCTGGAGCCGCGAAGACGACATCCGTTTCGACTACTACCACACCGTGTCGGCGATGTACATGAAAGCGGCGTTAGGCGCCGACGGGCTGCCGACCGCATGGCTGCAGCGCTCCGTCTTCCCCAGTATCGGGTCGACGTTTAATGTGAACGGAACCGCAGCTGGGGCCGGAGAGCTGCAACAGGGCTGGACCGACCTCCCCTTCAATATCCCCAACCTCCGGGCGGAAAACAGCGGTGCCGCCGCCCACGTCCGCATCGGCTGGCTGCGCTCGGTGGCCAATATCTACCACGCGTTTGCGGCGCAGTCGTTCGCCGACGAATGCGCGCATGCCGCCGGCCGCGATCCAGTTGAATATCTGCTGGCTCTGGTCGGACCAGCGCGGATCGTAGACGTAAAGAAATCCGCGCCGGATTATCCGAACTACGGTGGATCGCTCGAGGACTATCCAATCGACACCGCTCGTTATCGCCGTGTTATCGAGCTGGCCGCAGAAAAATCAGGCTGGGGAAAGCAGAAGCTCGGCAAGGGCCAAGGCATGGGTATCGCGGTCCACCGCAGCTTCCTTACCTACGTGGCCACGGTTGTCCAGGTCGAAGTCAACGACCAGGGTGAACTGCGAATTCCGCGGGTCGATACGGCCGTCGATGCCGGACTGGTCGTCAACCCAGAAGCCACGCGAAACCAGTTTGAAGGCGCAGCCGTCTTCGGCACGAGTTTAGCGCGATTTGGCGAGATCACCGCCACGAACGGCGTCATCGATCAGTCCAACTTCGATACCTATCCCGTCTCGCGCATGAACGAGGCACCGTACCAGACCAACGTCTACATCGTGGAGAGCGGCGCGCCACCAGCGGGTGTGGGAGAACCCGGAGTGCCGCCCTTTGCACCGGCCCTGTGCAACGCGATCTTCGCCGCGACGGGGAAGCGTGTCCGGGAGTTGCCATTGTCCAGAAGCAAGCTTGGTTCCTGAACGGGGTAGCCGAAAACAAGACGAGAGAAAGAGGCAGCTGGCGTGGGAGCTCCCTCGGACAGTTACTTGAGGAGTAGAACCCTCACTGTATTTCTACGGATATCACATCTCCCTCTGCATCTGCTGCATCTGCCGTCGCCCGGTAGTTCACGGCCGCTTTCTGGTTTGCCCATCCGCACGAGAACACGTCGGCTCCGATCACGATTACGTGTTTCAAGTCGTTCACGTGCAACTTAAGCGTCTTGGTGCCGCTGGTCAACGTCAGCACGGCCGCCGGAGCCGCGGAACAATCAACGTTGACCACCTTCCCTTTGATGAACTGGGCGACGAACTGGGCCGTAGTCTTCACCGGGCCCGGTGTGATTGTGATTTCCTTCCCTGCCGGTGCCCGCTGGTCCGCCTCGTCCGAGCGATTCCCTTCGACGTGAACCGCGTTAGATATAACGACGTTACGTCCTGAGGCGAGGGCGCTATTCATCTCCTGCGACTGCGCGATCAATTCTGTCGCCCGCATCGCCATCAAGGGCTCGCGCGCGTTCTGCAGGCTGGCCAATAACTCGATCGCCTGATCTGGTTTCCGATTGTTCAAATACATCTGCGCCAGGTTGAAGATGTATATTTCATTGCGGGGGCTAAGCGACACCGCTCTCTGCATCGTCGTCAGTCCCTTCTCCGGTTCCCCTCCGGAAGCATAGGCGAAGGAAAGCAGCGAATAGGCATCGGCAAAATTCGGGTCAAGAGCAATCGATGTTTCCAGTTCCTTCGTCATCGTTGATAACTTCTCAGGATCGCTCATGCTACCTTCGCGCGACATCAGGAGCGCTGCATAGTAGTGAACCCTCGGATCCTTCGAATCCCCCTCGGCCGCTTTCTGAAAATAGTTGCCCGCCTGTTCGAAGTTCTGCTTCTGCAGATACGCGTATCCCAGACCTCGCAGGGCGGACGGATTCTTGGGATCGGTTTTCAGGATGGCCTCGTACTCCTCCATGGCCTTCTGTCCGTAGTCCGGAGAATGCAAGTGGACGTCCGCCAGCACGGCGCCGCTGTCCCCTGCGCTCAAAGGCGCTACTGTGTAGTTCGACGTCACAATCCCCGCTGGCGTGGCCAGCTTGTAGTACTTGTACCTCCTTTCACTGATATAGCTGCGCATCACTTTGTCGAACTGTCCAGCGCTCATCCCAAATGTTTGCTGGATAGCCTCCTCGACCGCCATTTTCCGGTCCCGCATCAACGTGAAATAGGTCGCCAGCTTCGCCACCAGCCCGTTGTCATATAAGTAGTGCACCACCATTGCGGATTGCGCATAGAACCCGGTTCTCCGGTCTCCGCTCTCGTTGTAGGTCGAAGAGTTTTGCCGCACCCGGAACAGGTCTGCCGTCTTCATCGTTCCGGTTTCCTGCAGGACCCGATAAGTGTTGTCGGGAATCTTTCCCACTCGTGCTTCCTTGCCGTCGACTTCGATGGTGGAGAAGTACTCCGCGAAGCCCTCTTCAAACCACGCATCCATGTGTTCCGGGAGGTTTCCGTCCATCAATTGATGCGCGTATTCGTGGAACACCACGGTCCAGGGGTCGTCCACCGAGAGATCGAGCAGAATAAAACTGCGGTCCGTGTTGCCCAGGAACAGCCCCGCCACCTGTGTCGGCTTCCCATTCCACAGCGGCGCAAACTGGCGCAACTCTTTTGTATTGCGGAAGGCAACGATCTGCAGCGGCACCGGCAGGTTCACGTTCGACTTTGCCAGCAGCGCGCCGTAAACCGCGCGCATCTGTTCAAAGCGAACAGCCACTTCCCTTCCGCGCTTCTCGCCTCCATCCGTCACCACGGAAAAGTGCGGGGACTTAACCTCCACCCACTGGGCCTCTGCAGCAAATGCGGCAGGAGAAACCGCAACCAACCATCCGGCCAAAAGCATTCCGAGCGAGCGCCCCAAGCGACCGAAAAACGAATGACTCTTCATCTTCGGACTCCCTTGTGCGCGTTATCGTATAACACCCCCAACTTTTTCGATGTGATTTCGGGCGGCGGAAAAGCCAAGCTTTCTTGCTCCTAGAAGCTCCTTTCCAGCAGCAACTTGTTGACAGCTCTCGGGTTTATAGTGAGTGTCGTGTGTGGTCAAACTCCACGGAGGAACCACTCTTATGAAGACGCGCAGACTGTCTTTGATCAGCTTCACCCTCATCGCTCTTTTGGCGACACTGCAGGCGCCGCAAGCTGTCCTGGCCCAGGACGATCAGCAGGACACTGTCGATCCCCCCACCCGGGTCGCGCGGCTGAATTACACTAGCGGATCGGTTTCCTTTCAGCCGAGTGGCGAAGGAGACTGGGTGACCGCGGTTCCGAACCGTCCGCTCACCACCGGTGACAATCTCTGGGCCGACCAGAATTCGCGCGCTGAATTGCACATCGGCTCGACCGCGATCCGGATGAACTCGGAGACGAGTCTCACTTTTCTTGACCTCGACGATCAGAACACGCAACTACGCCTGTCGCTCGGTTCCCTCCTGTTGCGTGTGCGCCACCTTGATGATGGGGACCTGCTCGAGGTCGACACTCCGAACTTGGCCTTCACCATTCAACGCACGGGCGAGTACCGCATCGATGTCAACGCCGACGGAAATCAGACCATCACCACCGTGTGGCGGGGCCGCGGAGAGGCCACGGGGGGCGGATACTCCTACACGGTCGTGGCAGGCCAGCAGGCTACCTTCAACGGAACGGACGAACTCGATCACGAGATCGCACAAATTCCCGGTAACGACGACTTCGTCGACTGGGCCTTTCAGCGCGACACGCGCGAAGATCGCGCCGAGTCCTCCAATTACATCTCGTCAGAGATGACGGGGTACGAAGATCTGGACGACTACGGACACTGGCGCTACGTGGCCGACTACGGCCCGGTGTGGACCCCGATCGGCGTAGCCCCGGGATGGGCTCCCTACCGCTTCGGACACTGGATCTGGGTCGCGCCGTGGGGTTGGACCTGGGTCGAGGATGAACCCTGGGGCTTTGCTCCCTTCCACTATGGACGCTGGGCATACGTCGAGAACGGCTGGTGCTGGGTGCCCGGCCCAGTCTACGTTCGGCCCGTGTACGCGCCCGCTTTGGTCGCCTTTGTGGGCGGTGGTGGCTTCCACCTGTCGATTGGAGTCGGCGGAGGAGTGGCCTGGTTCCCGCTGGGACCACGCGAGGTCTACGTCCCCCCGTACCGCGTGAGCCGCACCTACGTGAACAACGTGAACATCACCAACACTCGCGTAAACATCACGCAGGTCACCAACGTCTACAACAACTACACCACGAATAACGTTACCAATATTACTTACGTAAACCGGCGCATCCCGACAGCGGTCACAGCCGTTTCCCACGACACCTTCGTGAACGCCCGTCCGGTGGCGAGGAATCTCGCCCAGGTCGATGCTCGCCAGATTGCCGAAGCCCCGGTGAACCATATGGCCCCGGTCCAGCCGGAGAGATCGAGCGTTGTCGGAGCGGGGACACCCGCCAGGGCGCGACCGCCGGCGGCCATCGAGAATCGTCACGTAGTGGCGACCCGCAATCCAACTCCACCACGCGCACCGTTCGAGCAGCGCCAGGCCACGAACGTCCGTACCGAGACTCCAGGACAACCCGCGCCTCGCCCGGAAGCGCCGCGTCCGGAAGCTCCGATCGTGAAGACACAACCGGACGAACACCGGAACATTCCGCGCCCGTCCGCGCCCGTCCGCACGGAAGAGCCGCCGCAGGTCTCCCGTCAGCCGGAGGTGCCGCGTTCGGAAATGCCCCGCGCCGAACCGCAGCCTGCCCCCCACCCTGCGCAGGGTTATCAGAATCGCGGCTCCGAAGCGCCGACGCACCCTCTCGTGCGGCCTGCTCCCCCGGTCCAGTCGCGTCCTCAAGTCGAACAGAACGAGGCCAACAAGTTCCGCAATTGGCAGCAACAACGGCCCAGTCCGCCGCCCGCCAATGTGCCTCGTCCTTCGGAGAACCGTCCCCCGCAGAAAGAGGAGCGGAAGAAGTAGGGGCGTATAACTCCAAAGCTCGGGTGTTGAGGGAGGGCATTCCAGCCTTCCCTTTTTTTTGAAGCCAGGCCGCCTTTCACCACCGCTGGAAGCACTCATCCTTTCCCGATTTTTGCCGATATAGCCCTTACGGCCCTGTCCGCCGATCTCACGAGCCGATCGACGGAAGTGGATACCAGGAAGGTCGCTCGCGTGACTTCTATCGTTGTACTCAATGCCGGCCTCCCTGCTTTGCCATCGTTGCTGCCAGCTGGAGAATTCTGGTGCCGCTTGTGCTGCTCTTGCTCACCCAGCAACTGTGGATCTACTTGAGCGCCCGCCGTTCTGCCAGGCGTGAAGAGCTCTTCCGGATCCCAACCGAGAACGCGGTCGACATGATCGCACTGGTCAACGTAAAGGGCCTCCGCCTCTACAACAGCTCGGCTATCCCAAAGTCTGGGGCTACACAGCAGCTGAACTTGCCAGGACGCCCGTCTTCGAGCAGATTCACCCCGAAGATCGTTCGAAGGTTTTGGCGGCCTCTCGGCAGGCTCGGGCTACCGGCATCGGCCAAAGCCCGCAATATCGCTTGCGCCACAAAGACGGCTCCTGGCGAGTTCTCGAGTCCACCGCCAGCACCGTCCGAAACTCCAAAGCAGAAGTGGAGAAGCTGGTGATCGTCAATCGCGACGTCACCGAGAAAAAGAAGGTTGAAGAGAAGCTCGCCCACGACGCTCTGCACCATGCCCTGACCGGACTACCCAACCGCCGGCTGTTCCTCGATCGCCTCGAACGCTGTTTCCAGCAGGCGCAGCGCGATCCCGATTTTCACTATGCGGTTCTGTTTGTTGATATCGATCGGTTCAAGATCTGCAACGAAACCTGGGGCCCCGCGCTCGCTGATGAGGCGCTGATCGAGATGGGCCGCCGGCTCGATGCATCGTTGCGCGAAACCGACACCGCCTCCCGTTCCGCCAACCAATCCATGAGCGATGCGCTGCTGTCTCGCCTGGGGGGCGACGAATTCACGGTGCTGCTGGAAGGCATTCGGTATGCGAGCGACGCGATGCGTGTCGCCAACCGTCTTCACGGTGTCGTAGCCTTGCCCTTCCGCTTAGAGGGAAACGGTCCACCGTCCGCCACCGTGAGCATTGGGATCGCCTGCAGCGATCCGTTGCCGGAACGCGCGGCCGACCTCCGGAACGACCCAGAAACAGCAATGCGCCGGGCCCAGGCTCTGGGCGGCGGTCGCTCCGAGCTATTTGACCGGGCGATGCACACCCGAGCCGTCAGCCGGCTGCAACTGGAAACCGATCCTCGCACGGCGCTGAACCAACACCAACTCCACGTCTACCATCAGCCGATTGTTCACCTGGAGACCCGGCAGATCGCCGGTTTTGAAGCCCTCGTCCGATGGCAGCATCCTACTGGCGGGCTGATCTCGCCCGACAAATTCCGGAGGCTGCGGAGGACACTGGCCTCATTGCGGCGATCGACCGGTGGGTAATGCTCGAAGCCTGCCACCAGGCCGTTCGCTGGCATTTACAATTTCCGAAGGCCCCTCCCTTAAGAATCGCGGGGGATCTCTACGCTCGTCATTTCGCCGCCCCCCACTTCTGGATGAGATTCGCGCGATCCTCTCCGAAACTCAAATCAAGCTTCGCTCTTTTCAGCTCGAAATCACGCCCGGATCGCGATGGCGAGCCCCAGTCACACTTCAGCCCTTCTCTCGCAGCTCAAACGTCTGGACATCACGACCGCCATCGACGACTTTGGAAGCGGCGCCACTTCGCTGGCAGACCTGCGGCCCTTCCCAGTGGACCTTGTCAAGATCGAGCGCCGCTGGTCGCAAACATGCTCGCGGATCGCGCGAGTCACGATGTGGTCGACCTCATCCTTACCCTTGGCCGAAACCTGGAAATCGGCGCCCAGGGAATCGAGAGAGCCGGACACTGTGAAGTTCTCAAGAATCTCGGCTGTCTCTTTGGACAAGGCTACTTTTTCTCCCCGCCGCTGGCAGGCGACGCTGCCAGCCAACTCCTCCGCCAGCAGAGCGCTGCCCTGCGCCCGAGTATGGCCGATTTTCGCTGACGTATTACTTTCCCCACACGGTATCCAGAAACAGGTACCGGTCGCGGATTGCGTCTTTCTCCGCTTCGGGCGCCGCGCTCAAATGCATCACGGGCCAACCACTCCCGGCTTCGTAAGCCGGCCATTTCGGCAGTCCGGGACCGTTCGGGTCTCCAGTACGCGCAAAATTCGCCCAGTACTGCCCCATCTGCTCGCTCAGCCTTCGATCCTCGGCCCGAAATGGCAGCGGTTTCGAAGCCAGCTGGCCGAAGACGTATTCGATCTCTGCGGAGTGATACGCCCCAAACCTCTCCGTTTTGTCGGCGGAAGGCAACGGTTGATCGAAGCGGTACCGGTAGACCACCTGCTTCCCGCTCGTCTTCTGTGCCTCCAGCCATTTCCAGGTGGAAAATGCGATGAACTGGTCACCGTCGAAGTCGCTGAGCGATCGCTCTACATCGGTCTCGGAAGTTCCGGAATACAGTCTCAGGAACTCCGCCGACCGAGTTCCGAACTCTTTTTCGGCTTTCTCGCGAGCGCTTGCGGTCGCAGACTTTCCCTTGGCCGGAGAGAAATGTCCCTCATCACGATTCCACCCGCCCAGTAGAGGCACATCGTTCTGTTTGCCTTGCGCGAAGATGGCCGGGATCGCCTCCGGCAGGAAGTCTGCTTCCACATTGGGTCGGAAGTGGAACACCCTCTCGCCATTTTCTTCCCGCAGCGAGGCTTCTAGTAATTTCTCCGCCGGCAGTGCCCGAAGCGCCGCCAGCTCCTTCAGCCCCAGCGCGGACTCCGCAAACTTCGCATCCTCCTGCTCTCGCTCCCGTAGGGGCAGAAAGGGCAAATCGTGACTGTAGAACGCCGCGCCGCTCTCTCCGATTGCCTTGTGAAACAGCCCTTTCGCCCGTGGGGACGCCATCAGCGCGCTTACCGAAAACGATCCCGCGCTTTCGCCGAAGATCGTCACGTTCCCCGGGTCTCCCCCAAATGCTGCGATATTCCGCTGCACCCACTGAAGGGCAGCCATCTGATCGAGCAGACCGTAGTTTCCGGCTGCCTTTGTACCGGACTCGGCTGCCAGGTCACGATGGGTGAAGAACCCGAATACGCCCAGCCGGTAGTTCATCGAGATGACCACCACGCCCTGCTTGGCGAGATTCTGGCCATCTTGGCGCGGCTCCGATGTCGCACCGGCCAGGAAACCTCCGCCATAAATCCACACCAAGACCGGCAATTTCCTGGCGTCGGCGGGCGCCCAGACGTTAAGGCTGAGGCAATCTTCGCTCGGACCGGAGTCTCGGAACACCATATCGCTGTAGATCCGGCCCTGCATGCAGCGTGGCCCAAACTCGGTGGCCGGACGTACACCAATCCACTTGGACGGAGCGGTCGGAGGTCGCCACCGCAAGTGCCCCACTGGCGGCGTCGCATAAGGGATTCCCAGGAAGGCATTCACCGTTCCCTCGCGCTTCCCCTCAACGATGCCGCTCTCGATTCGTACTCGCGGTGCTGTCGTTCCCGCGCGCGGCGCTAACGGAACAAGAATGCCCAGTAACACCAGCAACCTGACGGGATTCAACATGACGCACACCCCCGGCGAATGACCTATCAGATTTCTTGTACGTAAAAGAGTCCCAACAGTCTTACCCTAGCGGAATTTCGATAGCAATTTATCAAAGGGTTGCACCCCCACGTTCCACGTCCCCTCAAAGGGATTGTCCAGGTCGGTCAGTACAAAGTGGGCGAAGTATAGAAGCAAAGTGGTAATGGCAATCGCCACTCCTCCCAGCCCCACGCTTCGGAAAGGAAAGAGGAATAGCAGAAAGAGGATCGTGCACGCGGTGAGGGTCACAAACACCAGCAGCGTGCGCGGCATGCGCTTCACACTCAATGCTAGCCGTTCGTCCCGATGCGTGCTTGCCTGGTTCGCGATGTCCAGGAGGCGTTCATAGACCATCCGCTCCGTATCGTCCTCGGGCTTCGCGTCTGCGACGGCCACAATCACGTCCGTGAACAGCCGGTCCGTCCTCTCGGTTCCCTCGGCATTCGACAACGCCCGCCATTCCCCTTCGACGACCGCTCGCGCGTAACTCTTCACGGCGCGCACGATCGGCTCGCGAGTGTTCGCTTTCAGACGGTTGCTGAAAAGCATCAAATCCTTCAGCGCGCCTGACTCCTTGAGAATTTCATTTTCAACGGCGGTGAACTGTCCCCAGACTACGTAGGTGGCAAACGCATACAGAACGCTGTACAGCGTCCCGATGATCTGCAGCAGCGCGCCCAGTCCCTCCGCGTCGTCTTTGAACAGGCGCTGGAAGCTGAAGAGTTGCAGCGCAACGTAGACAATGGCCCCGCCGACCAGGAATTTCAGGCACCGGGCAATCACAGCGGAAGGAATGACGTCGACAATCCTCTGCGGACGATCACGATCCGACAACCCTCACCTCTGTCTTGGAAGTGCACAGCCGTCCGGCGCGGGTTCTATACCACGAAATATTTCGCGGCCGGATGATGCGCCACGATCGCTGACGTCGACTGCTCTGGTTCTAGCAGGAACCCGCTGGTCAGCCGCACGCCGACATTCTCCTCAGGATGTAGTAAGGCGAAGAGCTTGGTCTGATCCTCGAGATTCGGGCACGCGGGATACCCAAACGAATACCGCGACCCGCGATACTTCTGATGGAATAGATCCCGGACGTGCGGCGAGTCCTCCCCTGCGGTTCCAAGTTCCTGCCGCATGAGACGGTGGTGATATTCCGCGAGCGCCTCCGCCGTTTCAACGCTAAGTCCGTGAAGGTAGAGATACTTGGTATATTCTCCCCCCTCGAACAGACGCTGGGTCTCGACCGAAGCCTTGGCCCCGATCGTGACCAGCGACAGCCCCAGAACATCCATCTTCCCAGAAGCCTTGGGCGCAAAGAAATCCGAGATGCAAAGCTTCCGCCCCTCACGCTGACGGGGAAAAGTAAATCGCACGAGCTCTTTCAGATCGTGATTCTCGCTGAGAACTGAGGACTGAGAACTCGGAACTGCATACACCACCACGTCATTCCCATCCCCCTGCGCAGGGAAATACCCATATACAACCTTCGGCTCAAACAACCCGCTGCCGATAATCTCCTCTTCGAGTTGCTTCTTGATGGGCCGGAACTTTTCCGCCACCAGCCGCAGGTAATCCTCCTGGGACGCCGTCTTCAACTGCCACTGGTTCTTGAACAGCGCGGTCTCGTTGACATACGGAAACAGCTCGCGCAAATCGAAGTCCTTCTTCACCCGGACGCCCCAGAACGGTGGTAATGGAATGTTCGGGGCGTCTCCCACCACCGCGCTCCGCTCCGCAAACACCGGACCGGTCTCTTCATCCACGGCCGCTGCCTTCGCGTATTCCTTCACTGTTTTTCCCTCGGTCAGCCGCACTTCGCGCTGCCCGTTTGCCGCGATCAGGTCTTCCATAATGTGGAGTCCGGCGAAGGCATCATCCGCGTAAAAGACGGCGTTTGCGTATTCCCGCCGCAAATCGTCTTCCACGTACTTCCGCGTCAGAGCTGCGCCACCGCAGATCACCGGATACTCCAGCTTCTGACGCTCCAGATCCTGGATCACGTATTTCATCTCCAGCGTCGACTTGACCAGCAACCCGCTCAGACCGATCGCATCCGCCTTGTGCTCGCCCGCCGCCTTGATGATCGAGTCCCCCGGCTGCTTGATCCCCAGGTTCACCACCTTGAAACCATTGTTGGAGAGAATGATGTCGACCAGGTTCTTTCCGATGTCGTGCACATCCCCCTTCACGGTCGCGAGCACAATCGTGCCCTTCTGCTGCGATCCCGACTTTTTCTCCATCTTCGGCTCGAGGTAAGCAACCGCTTGCTTCATGACCCCGGCTGAATCCAGCACCGAAGGCAACTGCATCTTCCGCGCGCCGAACAATTCGCCCACCGTCCGCATGCCGTCAAGTAATACGGTGTTGATGATGTCGAGCGGCGTGTATTGCCCGAGCGCCACATCGAGCAACTGCTCCAGGTTTTGTTTGTGCGCTCCTTCGCCCACCGACTTCTCGCCATTGATAATGGCGAACTTCAGCTTGTCTTCAATCGAGAGCGTCTCCACATGCGCCGTGGTGGAAGCCTGCGGCCTCCCTTTCAACCCGGCGAAATGGTTCATATAAATCTGTAACGGGTCTCCGTTCGATTCGTTGCGGTGAATCAGCTTTCGCGCAAGCTCAACTTCTTCCTGGGGGATCTTGTACAACGGATAGATCTTGCTGTAGTTCACAATGGCCATGTCGAGACCATTGTCGACGGCTTCGCGCATGAACACGCTATTCAGCACACGCCGCGGATACGCATCCAGGCCAAACGAAATATTGCTGACGCCCAGGATCGTTTTCACGTCGGGCAGTTCCCGCTTTATGCGTTTTACCGCCTCGAGCGTCTCCATTCCTGCCGAACGGTACTCTTCCTGCCCCGTCGAGATCGGCAACGTCAAAGCATCGAAAATCAAATCGACTCCGCGGATCCCGTATTTTTTCGTCGCCAGTTCGTAGATGCGCTTCGCGATAGCGGCTTTTTTGGCGGCGGTTAACGCCATGCCATCTTCGTCGATAGTGAGCGCGATCACGGCCGCACCGTACCGCTTCGCCATCGGCAATACTTTGGACGTCCGCTTCTCGCCATCCTCGAGGTTGATCGAATTGATGATCGCTTTCCCCGGAATGCGCTTCAGCGCCTCCTCCACCACGTCAGCCTCGGTCGAATCCACCAGGATCGGCGCGGGCACGCGCGTCGCCACCCGCTCCAGGATCGACTGGATATAGCCCTTCTCATCCTCGCCCACGATCGCGCAGCACAGATCCAGCATATGCGAGCCGTCGTTCACCAGCCTCTTGGCCAGCGCCAGGATGTCGTCGTACTTCTTCCCCCGCACGAGGTTGCGGAAGTGTTCCACCCGAGTGGTTGTGTTCATTTCCTCGGCCACGATCAGCGGCTTGGGTTCAAGGTCCAGCGGGACCGAGGTATACGCGCTCGAGGCAGCGCCCACCGGCTTCACGTCGCGGACAGCCGGTTCGACGCCGGACACTGCGTCGACCACGGCCTTCAAGTGCTCAGGCTTTGTCCCACAGCACCCGCCCACGATACGCACACCATAGTCCTGTACGAAATGCTTGTGATACCGCGCCAATTCCTCCGGCGTCAGTTTGTAAACCGCATGACCGCCCTCATTGAACGGAAGCCCCGCATTCGGCAGAACGGAGATGTGCTTCGTCGAATTCAGTCCCAGGTACCGGACCGCATCGTTCATCTCTTTGGGTCCGGTCGCGCAGTTGATCCCGATCACATCCACATCAAACGGCTCCAGCGCCGTCAACGCCGCGCTGATCTCCGTTCCGAGCAACATAGTTCCGGATTCCTGCAACGTCACCTGCACGGTAACCGGCAGTCGCTTCCCTGCCTTGCGCATCGCCTCAAGCACGCCGACGGCAGCGACCTTGGCCTGAAGTAGGTCCTGTGATGTCTCGATCAGCAGTAGATCAACGCCGCCCTCGATCAATGCGGCGGCCTGCTCCTCGTAGGAAGCGGCCATCGCGTCGAAACCTATGTGCCCCAGCGACGGAAGCTTTGTCGTTGGTCCCATCGATCCGGCCACGAAACGAGGTTTGTCCTTGGTAGAGAACTGCGCGGCAACTTCTCTTGCAAGTTTTGCGGCGGCAATGTTGATCTCTGCGACTCGGTCCCTCAGATCAAACTCGCCCAGCACGATGCTCGTGCCGCCGAACGTGTTCGTCTCCACCACGTCGCAACCCACCTGGAAGAACGCGGCATGAATATCCTTGATGATGTCGGGCCGGCTCAGCACCAGGACTTCGCTGCAGTTCTCCTTACCCCAGTAATCGTCGAGAGAAGGATTGCGCAGCTGGATGTTAGTTCCCATTGCCCCGTCGTAAACCACGACGCGTTCTTTCACGGTTTGGAGAAAGTCAGCCATGGAAATTCAGTTGCTAGTCGTCAGTCGCAAGTCGTCAGGAAAACCGAAATGGATCCTTAGCGTCAGCTCAATTTCGCAAGCGTCAGCTCAATTCGCAGCCGTCGCCAAAAGGGATCGACCCAGGAACCGCCGAATCTTGGGTTTCGCTAGCCACTGACGACTTGCGACTAGCGACTGCCCCTATGCACAAACGCCGGCCCGCGTACGGACCGGCGTTCGAACATGAAATCGAAACTCTTGAACTCTTAGCTCCCCTGCACGGGCAACGCCGGAGCCCCGCCCGCCACGTCCGCGCTGTTGAAGACCGCGTTGGCCCCCATGTGCGCCGGCGCGGCCGCCAGCATTTGTTCCTTGCGATAAATCAGGTTGGTCGCGTTGAACGACGCCAATTCAAATCCGTGCCCGTGCGTAATCGCATCGGTCGGGCAAGCTTCCACGCAATATCCGCAGAAGATACAGCGGTTGTAGTCGATGTTGTACACCTTCGCATAGCGTTCGGCGCCGCTTACCCGGTTGGTCTCGGTGTTCTCCGCCGCCTCGATATAGATGCAGTTCGACGGGCAGGCGGCGGCGCACAAGAAACATGCTACGCACTTCTCCAGCCCGTTCTCGTCGCGCTGCAGCACGTGCATCCCACGAAAGCGTTCCTCGAAGCGCGCGCCTTTCAAAGGCCCGGGACCGTCAGGGTAGTTCTCGACCTGGGTCGGCTGAAACATCTCCATGAAGGTGATGCTCATGCCTTTGGCAATCGCCGCGATATTTTTCAACACCGCCATAGAACATCAGTATACCGAAAGCCGACAATCCTCGCCGAGCCCTCGTCTGCACGTCCTTTGCTCCCTGTAACTTGGAAGACACGTCTCCCAACGTAACCGGCGGCATCCTTCCCTGTTCGCGTATCATCTAGGGGTACGTCTCAGAACCATTCAACCCTATGTCCGAGCTACTCGACACCATCAATTCCCCGCTCGATGTCAAAAAACTCAGCGTTCCTCAACTGGAAATTCTCGCCGAAGAGATCCGCGAGGAGCTCATCGCGGTGCTCTCGAAGACTGGCGGGCACCTCGGCCCTAATCTGGGTGTGGTCGAACTCACACTGGCCATGCACTACGTCTTTAACACGCCCGAGGATCATTTCGTCTTCGACGTCAGCCACCAGGCCTATGTTCATAAACTGCTCACCGGACGCCGCGAACAGTTCCATACCATCCGCACTCCGGGCGGATTGAACGGCTTCATGCTGCGTTCTGAAAGCCCGCATGACTGCTACGGCGCCGGACACGCTGGAACCGCGCTGTCTGCCGCCTTGGGAATGGCTGTAGCCCGGGATCGCCGAGGCGGAAACGAGCACGTAGTCGCGCTGGCTGGTGACGCCGCTTTCACCTGCGGCATCACTTATGAGGCGCTGAATAACATCGCACACCACACACGGCGGATGATCGTGGTCCTCAATGACAACGAGTGGTCGATCGACAAGAATGTCGGCGCCATCGCCAGCTACCTGAACATGA
>Ga0307479_10001602_pt1 | contig 20722 bp, 26 predicted proteins | sample atmos_gasesECM4C_FD_203743 | JGI IMG/M metagenome (GOLD analysis project Ga0307479, IMG submission 203743) | Hardwood forest soil microbial communities from Morgan-Monroe State Forest, Indiana, United States - atmos_gasesECM4C_515 | ecosystem: Environmental > Terrestrial > Soil > Temperate...
CGCGGTCTACATCCACCACGCTATTTGCGATCTCCGGCACTCGGCGCGCGGCGTACAAACAGTTTTCGCTCAGGCACGACCACAGAAAACGATTGGCCTTGTCTCCCTTCCCATCCATCGCCGGCCCGACGAGCGCGCGAACCCGCTCGCTTGTGTCTTCGATCTGCTTCCCCGCTTCGATCGAACCGAATTTCGCTTTCTGCCGCGGCCGGTATTCCATCTTCTGCCAATCAAGCGTCAGAATTTCTGAATCGCCGCCCTTCTTCACTCGCTTGTAAAATCCGCTTCCCGCTTTATCGCCCAGCCACCCGCGCTTGATCATTTCCTCAACAAAAGCTGGCACGCGCCACATCTCGCGCGATTCATCGTTGGGAATATTTTCGTAAATGTTGCGCACCACGTGCACGAGCACATCCAAGCCAACGATGTCAGCCGTGCGAAATGTCGCCGATTTCGGCTGCCCGATCGCCGGCCCGGTGCAGGCGTCCACTTCCTCGATCGTCATATCCAGCGCTTGCATTTGCCTCAGGACATTCAGCATCGCGTACGTGCCGATTCGGTTGGCGATGAAGTTCGGGGTGTCCTTCGCGACCACCACTCCCTTGCCCAGCCGCAGATCGCACATTTCGTCGAGCATAGCCATCACGCCCGGCAGCGTCTTCGGTCCGGGAATTAATTCCACCAGCTTCATGTAGCGCGGAGGATTAAAAAAATGCGTTCCCGCCCAGTGCTGCTGGAAATCCTCCGAACGGCCCTCCGCGATCAAATGAATGGGCAACCCGGATGTGTTCGACGTGACAATCGTCCCCGGCTTGCGCACGCCTTCGACGCGTTCGAATAATTTACGTTTGATCTCGAGATTCTCAGCGACCGCCTCGATGATCCAATCCGCCTGTCCGCACCATGCGAGATTGTCTTCCAAATTTCCGGGCGTCACGAGACGCGCGGTTTCAGGTGTGAAGAACGCTGCCGGACGCGATTTTCTGGCTGCTTCCAGCCCGGCCAGCACGATCCGGTTCCGCACGGCGGGGCTTTCGAGCGTCAGGCCCTTTCGTTTCTCATCAGCGCTTAATTCACTCGGCGCGATATCGAGCAAAAAACACGGGATGCCGGCGTTCGCCACGTGCGCAGCGATGCGCGCACCCATCGTCCCTGCGCCCAGCACAGCCACCTTCTCGATTCTTTTTTTCATCGGACTCGTTTCATGAATCGGTTTCACGGGAAGACGAAAGATGACCATCGAGGTTACAAAACGAGTAACCAGCGGTCAACCGGAAACACCGCCACACGCCAAGTGCGGTAAAGTGGTTAGAGGTTTCGCGGCTAGAAGATGAGTCCCGTCACCAAATGGCTCGGCACGGCGTTACGCGGCTTGCGTACGTTCGCGTACAGCGCCGATGGGCAACGTCCCAAAGTGGGAGTTGCTCTCGGAGGCGGTTTCGCGCGCGGCATCGCCCATATCGGAGTTCTGCGCGTTCTTGAAGAGAACGAAATCCCCGTTGATTTTATCGCGGGCACCAGCGTTGGTGCGCTGATCGCGTCGGCGTACGCGAGCGGAACTCCACTCGACGTGATGGCTGAGCAGGGCAGCGCCACTCGTTTCCGCGATTTCGGCCGCTGGACTCTTTCGCGCATGGGAATGGCCTCCAATGCGCCCCTCGACGATTTTCTGCACCGGTTTACTACAGCCAACAATTTCAGTCAGATGAAAATTCCGCTGAGCATTGTCGCCACCGACCTGATTAACGGCGAATCGGTCCACTTCACGCACGGTGAAATCAGCCCCGCTCTTCGCGCTTCATGCGCTTACCCAGGGCTGTTTCTCCCCGTCGAGCACCAGAACCATTTCCTGGTAGATGGCTTCCTCACCGAGCAGGTTCCCGCACCTGCCGTGCGCGAACTCGGCGCCGAACTCGTGATTGCAGTGCACTTGGAACCAGGCCTTCTTGATTCGAAACCGCGCAACACCATTGAAGTGATCAGCCGCTCGTTTTCGATTATTCAGACGGTGGCGAATCAGCCCTGGCGAGGCCTTACCGACGTGCTCATCGAACCCGACGTGCACCACGTGCTATGGGACGAGTTTGTGAAGACGCCCCAACTGATCGCTGCGGGAGCAGACGCCTGCTATGCCGCGCTTCCCAAGATCAAACACTTGCTGGCTCACGGCGGCGAGCATCTTCTTCGCGCTCGCTTGACCCGGCCTACCTCAGAAGAACTGTGATTTTTCTTCGACAGCTCGCTGCTAACCATCACAGCCCACTCGCGTCGAATTATAAGTGAGGGGCCGAACCCGCTCTGCGGTGACCGCTGCAACGCCCCAGTCATACGCAGGGTGAGTTCGGCTCTTCCTTTTACCCATTCAGGCCGTTGCTATTCCCTGCCCCGCATTGGAAACCATCGCTCTGCCTTGAAAATGATCGTTATTTGGCTTCGCTGATTTCTACTTTTACCGCCTGCCCGTTACCTTTGCCGCGCTTCGTAAACCACTCGCCCATCGCCGCGGCCAGCCTTTCGGCATTCACATTCGTCCCGGCCTCGAGCCGTCCCTCTCCTGTTGGCAAAGTGTCGTCAAATTCCCCGGAACCCGTGAAATTTCGCATACAGAAACTGTCCAGCCATTCGAGCGGCATCGGCTCGCGTTTGCCGCCGATCACAACCTCCGCCTTCAGCTTTTGCGCGTACATTTCGCCGGAAGTATAACATCGGCACGAAACCCCCTTCCCGCCCGGGCGCCCGGGTTGCATTTGGGGGTAGGCGTGTCCTACAATTTTTGGTGGAAAGCGCCTCTGTTCCGCCAGACCCACTGCACTGAGCTCCGGTCGGGCGGTGTCCCCGCGCCAATGCCATGGAGGTTCGGTGTCAACGCCATTAGAAAGCTGGGTGGAAGAATCTGCTCGTCTTACGAAACCAGACAAGATTGTCTGGTGCGACGGTTCGCAAGCTGAAATCGACCGATTGACATCCGAGATGTTGCGGGACGGAACTTATATAGAGCTGAATCAGAAGACCTATCCCCATAGCTACCTTCACCGCAGCAACCCGAACGACGTAGCCCGCACCGAAGGCATCACTTTCATCTGCACTCGGAAAAAGGAAGACGCCGGGCCAACCAACAACTGGATGTCCCCCGAAGAAGCCAAGGGCAAAGTCCGGCCGCTTTTCGATGGCGCCATGAAGGGCCGCACGATGTACGTAGTTCCCTACATCTTGGGCCCTGCCACGTCTCCCTATAGCAAAGTGGGGGTCGAACTGACCGATTCCGCCTACGTCGTCGCCAGCATGCGAATCATGTCGCGCATCGGCAGGGCCGCACTCGACCGCCTCGGCAGCTCATCCGATTTCGTCCCTGGACTTCACTCCCTCGGTGACCTTAACCCCGAGCGGCGCTTTGTTCTTCATTTTCCTGAAGAAAAATTGATCTGGAGCATTGGCTCCGGCTATGGAGGTAATGCGCTTCTCGGCAAGAAATGTTTTGCGCTGCGAATTGCGAGCTGGATGGCGCGCGAGCAGGGCTGGATGGCCGAGCACATGTTGATCCTTGGCTTGGAGGATCCCTCGGGCAAAGTAAGTTACATGGCAGCTGCGTTTCCGAGTGCGTGCGGCAAGACGAACCTCGCGATGATGGTTTCCGCGTTGGAAGACAAGGGCTACCGCGTCTGGACCGTAGGCGACGACATCGCCTGGATGCATGTTGGCTCCGATGGCACTCTGCGCGCGATCAATCCGGAAGCCGGTTTCTTCGGCGTCGCTCCCGGCACGAATGAAAAAACGAATCCCAACGTGATTCAAGCCATACATCACGACTCGATCTTTACGAATACAGCAGTAACGCCGTCCGGTGAGCCCTGGTGGGAGGGGATGGACGGCGCGCCACGGCAAGGGCTTGTGGATTGGAAGGGCGAGAAATGGACCCCGAGTAAAGGGCCGGCCGCCCATCCCAATTCGCGGTACACGGTGGCCGCCTATCAATCGCCCTCAATTTCGTCTCACTGGGAGGATCCGCAGGGCGTTCCGATATCAGCGCTTATCTTCGGAGGTCGCCGCGCCCACGTTGCTCCGCTCGTCTATCAGGCGCGCAACTGGCAGCACGGCGTCTTTGTGGGTGCCACGATGGCTTCAGAAACCACCGCTGCCATCACCGGCGCGGTGGGCGTTACCCGCCGCGATCCCATGGCGATGCTTCCCTTCTGCGGATACAACATGGCCGATTACTTTCGCCACTGGCTCGACATGGGTCCGAAGCTCAAACATCCTCCGGGAATATTCCACGTGAATTGGTTCCGAAAAGATGCAGACGGAAAATTTCTCTGGCCCGGCTACGGCGACAACGTCCGCGTTTTGAAATGGATTCTCGATCGAATCGAAGGCCGTGCCGCTGCAACCGACACGCCGATTGGCTACGTTCCTACCGCTGACTCGTTGACTCTCGATGGCCTTAATATTTCTCGTGCTGCGGTCGATGAACTGCTCAAGGTGGATCCAAACGATTGGGTTGAGGAACTGGACGCAACCGGAAGGTTCTTCGAGAAATTTGGCAAGCGCTTGCCCGAGGAAATCCGCGCCGAACACAACGCACTTGGGGAGCGATTGCAGCGCGTTTCCGTCGCTCCCAAGTGAGCTGTTTTGTTGCGCAAAGATAGGCTTAGTTAACCAAGAGTTCTACGACTGTTCCCTCGCTGGCATTCCAGGCAAAGAAGGCTTGCCCTGAACTTAGTTTGAGGCTGACGAGAACCTGACGCACCCGATCCTCCCCTTTTACCGCACCGACCCACACGGTGCCCTCATCGGGGAGTTTTTTGAAAATATCGTAGGTGTTGTGGACATCGAAACTGCAGTTCATAACGCCCCCTTTCTTGATAATGGCTCGATCTAAGCTCCTGCTACGTTCGTCCTGATCGTCCCGATGCCGGATTCTTCCCGTGCTGCAGGAAGCTGCAAGGCCATCAGAACTTCAACGAGTGCTCCTACCTCTTCCGGACTCGACACCACACAGATCAAATCCTGAAGAAACCCCTCCAAATTCTTTTTACTTTGCAAATCCGGTCGCATATGTTTTTCATCTCCTCAGCTCCTTGACTGTCGATGGGTGCCGGGGATCGGAACAATCCGTTCGCAGGAACTTCGGCACCTTCGTCTCGTTGTGGAAAAAACAGATGGACGAGCGCTACTAAAGTGGGGAAGGGAGATTACGTTCTATGAACGCAAAGAAGTTCCAAATAGCCAGTGGGAGATTGCGCGCAAAGTATTGAAGAGGAGGGTTCACGGTATTCGAGCCGATCATCACTCTGCTCAACAGCCCCTACACAGGTGCCAACGCTGGGGTTTGCCACAACCGAAGCCGAGACCGTGGCTGGTGTCTTTGTCGCCACAACCAATGTGAAATCGTTGGAAGGGTCGTCGATGAGGCGGGTGAGCTCGGGGATCTCGCTCGACGTAAGGCCGCAGAACAGCATGGAAACAACCAATACGAGGCAGAACCGGTGGCGTGTGTGGCAGGCCCAATTCATCTCGATTCGTTTATACATCGAACGTTCCACTAACTCAATACTCGAAAATCCCCCGCGACCATCGAGCCTCTTTCGTTTGTTTTCTCTCAGAATCGAATCGCGAGTCCAGGGTTGTCCGGACCAATTGAGTGATATCCAATGAAGTGATATAATGATTAAAGTAGCCTCAGGGTGGGTGCTTTTAATCTACGGTTCCGCGATTAAAAGCCATCGTAAGTTACTCAAAAAACGACACATAAATATTTCTAATCGGCGGTAAACCAGGGTTTTCTCATCGCGGGCGCATTCCTAGAGAATCGACTCAATTTCAGAATCAATCGCGAAATGTGTCTGTGGAAATCCGTTGATCTCGTACGCTTCGCCATTCTCGTTACGGAACTGAAAAAACCGGCTGATGTGATAGTCCTCGTCGAGGATGTCGAAAGCCTTCTCTGCCTCCGAGCGCGACAGCCCTAACAAAGAAATCGCCATAAACTTGCCGTAACCGCCGGCGCCCGCGAGGTATCTTCTTACCAATTCACTCAACGCCATCGTTTATTTCCAGAATGCTAGAATCTCAGTTCCCTAAACTGTCAGATCCAAAGGTACGCGCCCGCTTCGCCGTACGGAAGATTCATATAGAACACATTGGCCTCGGCGATTCTCTCGAACGCATCGGCCAAATTTCGCGCGCCATGCGTAGAGCAAAACCATTCGCCGCGCTCTCCGCGTATCTTATCTGTTTCATCAAGACTAGCCACCTCTTCCAGCGACATCCACAGCCAGGTCGCAGGCCGCGAGCATTCTGCGCAGATTTCTCCGGTTTGCGTGAGCCGTTGTTCAATCGCAGATGCAGTTTCGGGCGCCACTCCGGCTGCTTCGAAATCCGGCGTGGCTACGAAGAAGTACTGCGTGAAGACTTCTGGATTCGGCTCGAACGCCACGACGCGGCCGTCGAATTCTTCCAATTCGCCATGGATGGTATCGAGCAGGCATTCGCGGCAAAGCGAAATTTCCGGGCGAACCGGATCCCGCCGCGGGGCTCGCTTGCCTCGAAGGTAAAGCGTGTCCGGCAGAAGCGCTGCAATCCATGCGTACTCAACGCGCGCGTGGATGCATTCGGCCGCCGTTCCTTTGAGCTTCGCCCACCAATTGCGGCTGCTCGGAAGGATTTCCACTCGCGGGTAAGCCGTTTCGTAGGGGACGTGCGCCAATTTCTTCGATCTGCTCCGTCACTTCGTACGCGTTATGGTAGCAGAACGATAAATGGAATTTCGACCGCGCTCGTTTGTCTGCTCTCTTGCATTCGGATATGATGAACGCCTCAGTTCGATTGAGTAAGCAATCTTCGCGGTTCAAAAATCGCCCGGAAAGCACGGAGGAAAGAGCATGGCAATTTCGGTGGGAACAGCGGCGCCGGATTTCACGTTGAAGGATCAGAGCCAGAAAGAAGTAAAACTGTCTGACTTCAAAGGTAAAAAGAATGTTGTGCTCGTATTCTACCCACTCGATTGGAGCCCCACCTGCACGAACGAGCATGCCTGCTTCGTGAACGACATGAAAAAATTTGAGCAACTCGACGCGCAAGTGATGGGTATCAGCGTCGATAGCGCCTGGTCGCACAAGGCCTACGCGGAAAAAATGGGGATCCAGTATCCGCTGCTTGCGGATTTCCAGCCGCGCGGAGCGGTAGGCGACAAATTCGGAGTTTATCTCGCCGACAAGGGCATCACAGGACGCGCCATCGCGATTGTCGATCGCTCGGGAAATATCGCGTGGTTCAAGAATTACGATATTCCTGTAGTTCCGGACCTGAAGGAAGTTGCCGACGCGCTCGCGAAAGTGAAGTAAGCCGGCGCGCGCCAATCTAAATTGCGTTACGGCGACGATCGCGGCGCGAACGTCCTAATGTAGTCCACCAATTGCCACCGCGCTTCTTCGGGAAGCGATTCAAAGCTGGGCATTGGACGAGCGCCTTTTGTGATCTGCCAGTAAAGCTCGCCATCGGCGATCGCCGCCATGGCGCGCGCATCGCGAAAATCCGCAGGGGCCACGGACAACTCCTCGGCCTTAGGTCCTTTTCCATCACCATTCATGCCGTGACAATTCGCACAGCGATTCTCGTAAATGAGCATAGCCGCTGCGATTGCTTCAGGCGTAGCGGGAACCGGATTTTGCAATTTTCTCGCGCGGGCTCGCGCTCCGAAGCCAGTAAACGAATACAACACGATTCCACCAGCGGTCGCGACGATCAGGAAAGTTACAAGAACCGGCGCCAGGAATTTCTGTGGGTTCCCTTGTCGCGGGGTTTTATCGGGCATTCTTCCGGATCCTCAACGTTGCGCGAGTTGCCCAGGAATTCTCGCACGCCAAGGTCACGATTTCCCGGTGAACATCGCAAAGAGGAGCCAAGCATTCATTCCCAGAATGACGATCGTGGCGATCGCGGCCAGATAGTTAGTGATGGGACGGTTCGCATGCGTGCCCATCAATTCGCGGCGTTGAGTCAAAATCAGCAGCGGCACCATGGCGAACGGAAGGCAGAAGCTGAGAACTGCCTGGCTCAGCACCAGGGTCTTCAGGGGATCAAGACCGATCGCAATGACGATGATCGCGGGAATCATCGTCACGACGCGCCGCAGGAAAATGCTGATTCTCAGGTTTAAGAATCCCTGCAAGATCACTTGCCCGGCCATCGTACCGACGGTGGACGAAGACAGTCCCGAAGCCAGTAATGCAACGGCAAATGCAATGCTCGCGAATTTTCCCAGCAAAGGTGTAAGCGTGTGATGCGCCGCTTCAATTGAATAGACGTGGGTGCCGCTTCCAAAAAACACCGCAGCAGCCATGACCACCATCGCGGAATTGATCAGCCAGGCTCCATTCATCGCCAGCAAGACGTCCAATAGCTCCATCTTGCGGTGATGATGTTCGGTCCGGTCGTGCGCCTCACGCCGGGGCAACACGAGAGCGGAATGAAGATAAATCACATGCGGCATCACCGTTGCCCCGAGCATCGAGACGGCGATATAAATCGAAGAAGAATGAATTTCTGGAATCACGACGTGTTTCAGTATCGGATGCCATGCAGGCTTGCTTAAAAACATCTCGAACGCATAAGCGATGCCGATGACGCCGACGAATGCCATGATTACCCGCTCGAGCCACTGAAACCCGCGCTGCTCGATCGCGAGAATCAGCATCACGCAAACTCCCGTCAAAATCGCCGCTGGCAACATCGGGATTCCAAACAACAAGTAGAACCCCAGCGCAGCGCCGAGGAATTCGGCGAGGTCGGTTGCCATCGCCGCGATTTCGGCTGCGAACCACAGGCAGAGCGTGACCGGCCGCGAGAATTCGGCCCGGCAATTTTCCGGAAGCGTTTTCCCTGTGGAGATTCCGAGCTTCGCCGCCAGATACTGCACGAGAATTGCCATCGCGTTCGACCACAGCAGCACCCACAAAAGCTCATAACCAAATCGGGCGCCACCTTCGATGTTGGTGGCGAAGTTGCCCGGGTCCATGTACGCGACAGAGGCCACAAACGCCGGCCCCAGATACCACCAGGCTTCTCGGCGCGACGTGATGGATGCTTTGGCTGTTGATTCCTCCTGGCCAATTGCAACACCACCAGACGCTTCGGCGGATACCTGGCCCGGAAGGCTGGGGAAATCAGTTGGAGCGGAAGAGTCAGTCATATTAACCATGCTGAACTATGGATATAAACTACGCTTAACATCCAAGCGCGTCAATCGTTTGCTGCGAATTGTGGGCAAAAATCTTCGAGAGCGGTTCCCTCTTTGCTATAGTTGAATCAGAATCGCGAGGAGCGAAGGAATGGCTGAAACCCCCAAACCACAAGCGCAGCAGCAACAAGTGCAGATCAAAGCCGATGAAAAAGAGCTTCTAGGCCAATATTCGAATCTCGTTGTGGTCCATCACAATCAAGAGGAATTCACGCTGAACTTTGTGTATATGTTCCCCACCGCACCGCAGGGAAAGCTCATCGCGAGCATGATTGTGAGTCCGCGGCACGCAAAGCGCCTGATGCGGGCGCTCGAAGAAAACGTTTCGCGTTATGAAGCGCAGTTCGGCGCGCTACCGGAAGATCCATCTCCGAATGCGGATCCGAAGGTGGGATTTATTCAGTAATCCACGAAACTAGTTCAGGAAACTAGTTCAGGAAACTAGTTCAGGAACCCAGTCCAGGGAATTTCAGGAAAAAGCAGAGTCGGCGATTACCCACCGCCCATTGGCCTCGAGAAACTCCAGGCCCACCGCAAAGCCCTCTTGCGGAACTAGTTGACAGTAAGCCACTCGCGCGAGCGCGCGGAACGATCCGGTCAGAGTCGCGATCGTCAACCGATCATTCTGCTTCCAGCGACGTACACTTAAGACCCTCGCTCCCCTCGGGCTCACATTTTCTGTGAAAGTGGTTTCCGTCCCGGGCATTCCGGGATCGCCTATGATTCGCACCCCAACTTCCATTGGAGTCCTGGTCTCACGGCGCGAGGCAGTGAAAGTCTTAGGGACCCCCATCCCAAAGGCCATTTGTCCTCTCTCTTGTTTAAAGACAGGCGGCGACGTTACGAAACCGAAATTTCTTGTCGCCGCGGCCTTTCATTCCGTAGAGTGCTCGATCAGCCGCCCCCAAAAGCTTCTCAATTGAAGTTCCATCCGCGGGATACACGGAGACTCCCACGCTCGCGGAGACCAGCGGCGTCTGCCCATCGTTCATCAATTCCTCGCAAATCCGCTGGGCTGCCAGTTTGGCTTCCTGTTCGCCGGATTCCGGGAGAATCAGCGCGAACTCGTCACCGCCATACCGTGCCGGCGTATCAATCGTCCGGCTGCTGTTTCTCAACGCCACGCCGAGGCGCTTGATGGCCCGACTCCCGGTCAGGTGTCCGTATTTGTCGTTGATCTTTTTCAGTCCGTCGAGATCGAAGAGCAGCACTGCGAAACTGCGGCCGGTGCGGCGTGAGCGCTGGATTTCGTTCTCGAGCACTTCTAGCAATCGCCGGTGGTTGGCGAGCCCTGTGAGCGAATCGGAGGCTGCAAGGCGGCTTACCTGATCGAAAAGCTGCGCGTTGTCGAGGAGCGTGCCGCCCAGCACAACGACATAGCTCATCACCATCAGCACGTGCGCCATCGTGGCAGGAGCATCGAGAACGTGTTGCGATTGGCTCATCGTGATGTGGCAGAAGACATTCAGCAGAGCTGCAACGAAAAGAGCACGGTCGAGCGAAGCGTCGGCCCGGCGTAGACGCAGCCAATATCCCACCGTGGCGATAATGAAAATCGTGGCGGGCACCAAATCCCAGGCCCGCGGCATCAGCGCGCCCGGCTGCATCACAGGCGGGTTGGGCAGCATGAAATAGAAGACGCTCGTAAGGTAAGCGATTGCGCCAACGATTAAAGTAGCGCCTGCCATTTCTTTCGCGGGATCGCGCGCGACCGGAATTCTGCGTTCAACGGCAAGCGCAGCCAGCAGGAGCAAGCCAAGAAGCGTACGCCCGGCGAGCCAGCCGAGAGAGATGTGCGTTCCCTCGTATCGCGAGACCAGCATGCCGCGATAGAAAGTCATGCTGGTTCCCGCTTCGATCAGGCCGGCCAGAACGAAACCGAACGCAAGCATCAGGGAGATGCGGTCGTGGGTGCCGCGGAAACGGACCAGGGCGTTTGCTGCAAATGTGAACGCAATCAGGCTGCCCGACATTTCGAGGTACGTATCGAGCAGCGGGTCCGCCATGTACGGCGAATTTCTAAGAATCCAGACGAAAATCAAGTAACCCGTTACTGCAATCGCCCAGAGAAGGACGAGCCGAAAACGATGGATGACGCCCCAAATCTTGCCCGGAACAGCCACGAATCCCCCAAAACGCCCCACACCTGCCCATGAAGAAGCGAGCAACTCTTGTGCCGATTTGGGGCATGGTTTTAGTACTAGTTAAACTTATGATTAGAGAATGCTTATACTAGATGGGGAGCCCGAGGGACTGGAGTTCGGCCGGGATTTGGCATGGGTGATGGGTAGAATTGTTACGGCCCGACACCTTGGCTACCCAGCATCCGGTGGCGAGTCAGGCGACGATTCGGAGAGAACCGTCCCGGCAAGCCGGGACTATGAAAGCGGCGGCAAGCCGCCGCACTCCAAATGGTCTTATCCCTCAGGGGGCTGACCTTCTTCCGCTTTCTTTACCGCGGATTCTGCGCCGACGAAACCGATCTTGGAATGTTGGCCGTCGCAGAACGGCTTATTTAAGCTACCGCCGCAACGGCACAGAGAGAAAGCAGGCTTGCCGGTGAGGTCGAATTTGTTGCCCGCAGCGTCAACCAATTCGATGGTTCCTTCGGGGGCTTCGACGCGATATGGGCCGTTTGGACGAATCGTGATTTTCACCTGAGCCATCATTTTCTCCGGACCGGCGCGAAATTTCGAAACAGGATCGTTTAGTATTTTGGAACTGAAGGATCTACTTCGTCAGACCAAGCGAGAATACCACCCTTCAGGTTCAAAACCTTGCGAAAGCCGGCCTGCCGTAAAAATTCCGAAGCTTCCGCCGAACGCTTGCCGCTGCGGCAGTGGGCCACGATTTCGCGGGAGCTATCGAGTTCGTTGACGCGCTTGGAAAGATCGCCGAGCGGAATCAAGTAGCCGCCGATGTTGCAGATCTGGTACTCGTGCGGCTCGCGCACGTCGAGAATGAAAAGATTGTCGCCGCGATCGAGTCGCGCTTTCAATTCGCGCGGAGTTATTTCTGGAACCGTGGAGGCGGGCGCCGGAGCTTCTTCGCCACGCACACCGCAGAATTCGGCGTAATCGATCAATTTCGTGATCGTTGGATGAGTGCCGCAGACCGGGCAATCGGGATTTTTTCGCAGCTTCAACTCGCGGAATCGCATGGAGAGCGCGTCGAACAGCAGGAGCCGGCCCACGAGCGGTTCGCCTTTGCCGATGATGAGCTTCAGAGTTTCCGCCGCTTGAATCGAACCAACGATTCCGGGCAGGACCCCGAGAACGCCTCCTTCGGCGCACGAGGGCACAAGACCCGGCGGAGGCGGTTCCGGATACAGGCAGCGGTAGCACGGACCGTCCGGATTTCCGAAAACGCTGGCTTGCCCTTCGAAGCGGAAGATCGAGCCATAGACGTTTGGCTTGCCGAGCAGTACGCACGCGTCGTTCACGAGATAGCGCGTGGCAAAGTTATCCGTACCGTCCACGACGATGTCGTAGTCTTTGAGAATGTCGAGCGCGTTTTCGCTCGTGAGCATGGTCTCGAACGTATCGATCTGAATGTCGGGATTCAAGCCACGCAAACGCTCAGCGGCCGCCTGGATTTTTGGACGGCCTACATCGTTGGTGCTGAAAAGAATTTGGCGCTGAAGATTCGTGAGATCGACTCTATCGAAATCGACGAGCCCGATGCGTCCGACACCTGCCGCGGCGAGATATTGTCCGAGCGGCGCACCCAGGCCGCCGGTGCCGATGCACAGCACTTTTGCCGCTTTCAACTTAAGCTGACCATCCATGCCGACTTCCGGCATGATCAGGTGGCGGCTGTAGCGCAGGACCTCTTCTTTCGACAATGTTGGTGCGGGCTGCGCGTTGGTTGTTTTAGGCGCCGCGATATCAGTGTTGGATGCCATTGGGCAACTCCGTCGTAGAGCGCGCTACCGTGCGCCTTTGTTACCTGCTCCGCCTGCGATCGAGGGGACGATGCTTACCGTGTCGCCTTCGTTCAGTCGCGTCTCGTCCTTCTGCAAATAGCGGATGTCCTCGTCATTTACATAGACATTTACAAAGCTGCGCAGGCGTCCGTCGTCGGAATAGAGATGCTTTTTGAGGTCGCCGAATTTTGTGGTGAGCGCTGAGAGCGCTTCCGCTACCGTTGAGGCCTGTAGCTCAACGCTCGCTTGTTTGCCGGCATAGGCGCGCAATGGCGTAGGAATGATGACCTTCACTGCCATTCAGCTTCCTCCTTGTCTTAATGTTAGACGTCCAACCACTTAAGATGACGCTGAGCGGGCTTCCGATTCAATCGCCTCGGGTTCGTAGCCGGAACGATCGTCGCGCAGGCGCCACGATGTGGTGTCGCGCGGTTCGCCTTTCAGCACGCTCACGATGATATAGCTATACCATGGCCATGCATGGTCGCGATCGAATTCACTTGGCCGCGCCGGAGCGTCGGGATGCGAATGATACCAGCCGAGCAGATCGAGATGCTTGCCGGCGGCGGTTCTCTCCGCGAGACGCACGTCATCGGGCGTGAGCTCGAAACGATTGCGCGGCGAGTCGACTCGCCGATTCGCAAGGGGAAGCAAATCTATGATTTCGCGTGAGCCCTCGCCATCGCGGCCGAGTAACGCGCCGCAACACTCGTGGGGATACGTTTCGACGCCGTGCGCGTGAATCTTCTGCAGCAGAGTTTCTCGAATTTTCAGAGGCGGGATGGTCATGGCGGCGAAGTCAGTCTTCGCTCCAAAATCGCTCGCTCAAATATTTCTCGCCCGAATCGGGGAAAACGGTGACGATCACCGCGCGCGCTCCGGCGGGCAATCGGCGTGCGACGTGAAGACAAGCGCACAGAGCGCCGCCCGAGCTCACGCCGGCCAGAATGCCCTCTTCGCGCGCCAGGCGCTTCACCATTTTTTGCGCGTCTTCCGTGCGCGCGGCGAGATCTTCGTCTGCAAGCTCCGGGTCATAAATCTTGGGAATGATCGCGGTGGCCATGTGCTTCAGACCCTCAAGCCCGTGGAAGCCGGAATCCGGCTGCATGCTGATGCAGCGAATCTTCGGGTTGAACTCCTTCAGGCGGCGCGTGGTGCCGACGAATGTGCCGCTCGTTCCCAGACCTGCGACAAAGTGGGTGATTTCGCCGCGAGTCTGCTCCCAGATTTCTGCAGCGGTGCCATTGTAATGGGCAGCGGGATTCGCGGCGTTGCTGTACTGGTCGGGATAAAAGTACTTATCGGGCTCGGCTTTGTAAATTTCGCGCACGCGACGGATCGCGCCGTCCGTGCCTTCGTCGCCGGGTGTCATCACCAGCTCGACGCCGTAGGCTTGCAAGATCTTGATCCGTTCGGGCGAGGCGCTCGACGGCAGGCACAATTTCACTTTGTAACCGCGAGCCGCACCCACCATCGCATATGCGATGCCCGTATTGCCGCTCGTCGCGTCGAGAATAATCTTACCCGGCCGCAAATCGCCTTTGCGCTCGCCCTCGCGAATCATCGAGTAGGCGGCGCGATCTTTCACCGAGCCACCGGGATTAAACCACTCCGCTTTTGCCAAGATTTGAATGGCGGGCGCGAACTCAGCAGCGAGGCGATCGATTCGAAGCAAAGGGGTATGCCCAATTTGATCGAGCAGATGTTCGCCGATTCGCGCTGCCGGCTCCACGCGGGATTGAGATAATGCCGCCGATTTTTTCGCTGCACTCACGGCAAATTCACATCTAACCTTCGCTACACGAGACTCGATTCGAACGTCAAGACCACCAGCAGCTGGGCCATATACCGCTAATTTCAAAGAGTTTAGCAGAGGCTCACCCTAGTCTATCATTCGTCGTAAGCCCACCCGCCATGCCGTTTTGATGCAACCGGCGCCGGGCAGGGAGCACATATTTGGCTTTACAGCGGCTAAGCGAATTCTTATCCTCAAAGCCTATGTGGTACGTGGACAATCTCTTTGACCAGGCGCAGGTGGAATCCCTTTCCGCGAAGGGCTTCCTCGTTCGCAGTTCGGGCGGCGTGGTGCGTATCGAGAAATACGATTGTGGCGCGGAATTGCGGAAGACGCCGGAAGGCCGCTATCAGATGACCGTGATTCCCACGATCATGATGTGCGGGCAGTTCACGCGGCTGTGGGACGCGGGCTACCAAAAATTTCTGCTGTCCAACGAAGGTAAAAAGTATCCGGTGCTGGTTCAACAGCTCGCGAGTCTGCGCAAATTCAACGAGGAGCTGCGCACCGCGCTCGGAGTGCCTACCTATTACAACGAAGCGATCGGGTCAACCTGCCAGCTGAGTGTCTACGACCGTGTGAAGGGTCGCCCCGGCGACAATCCCGACGAAACCGTCGGCGCGCAAGAAAAAGTCGAGCACTAGCTGGCAATCAGCAAACCGAATTCCATCCTACAGCCGAGCAAATCAGAATTGCGCAGCGAGTCGACCCGCTTGTGCATGCCCGTTGCGCATCTTCACGCCATTTGTCCGCGAACTGTTCGTCCGCGCGCATTTACCGCACAGGCCGAAGAATTCCGTACGATATCGTTCGACGCGAAAACCGACGCCACGCGACACATGGCCCACGATATGAGCCGGCAGTTTGATCGTCACGTCCCTCAACGCACCACAATGGTTGCAAATCAGGTGATCATGGCGTTCGATGATCGGATCGTACCGCGCCGCCTCATCCGCAAAATCAACCCGCGCGATCATTCCCTTTCGCTCCAGCCAGTTCAGGGAGTTGTAGATCGTGGCGTACGCCACTCCCGGACGGCGCTTTCTCACTGTACGGAATACTTCCGCCGCCGTTGGATGTGCGTTTGCTCCGCGGAGCATTTCCAAGACCACGCTTCGGTAATGCGTCAGTCTTCCTGCTGTTCGCATCGCATTCCCTCAATTTAGATTTGGTCCGCGCTGGTAATGAGTTTGATTCGTGAAACGAGAAAAGGTTTTTTCCGGCGGGGTAAATTTCTTAAGAATTAGGAAAATTCCAATTTTCGGATGCTGGGTATACCTGAAATAAGAATGTGCAGCGTCCGAGGCTACTTAGGGACCTGTTCCAATTGGCGTCGCAGTTGCGCCACGTTCACCCGATGTTGCGCAACCAACCGGGAGCCCAGAAAAATCACCGGAACGTCGTTTGTATAGCGGTCATGAAGGACTGGATCGTCATCGACGTCCACCTCACGCAATGTCGACCCAAATTCTCGAGCGAGCGGCATGATGGCAACGCGGGCCTCTTCGCACAGCGTGCAACCTTCGCGCGTGTAAACAGTGATTTCGCGCGGGCTAACGATCGCCAGCCGTCCATCCTCCGTCCGCGCATAGAAATCGCTTTCCCCTTCGCGGAGTAAACCGCTTTTCACAAGCTCAGAAACGGCGTCGAGCACCGCCTCGCGCTGTCTGGGATCGTTTCCGCCTACAAATTCGAACATTGTGTGCAGGTCGAGCGAATCGCGTTCGAGCTGGTCGTAAAGCGACAGCACGCGCTGTGCGACGGGATCCATGGTCAGCCTCACTGCCGACTGCTTGTTATGGTTTCAGACTGTAGTACCGCTGAAAGGTCCCGATCAAAGGATAGAAAGCCCGCGCCCGGTAAAGCTCTGCAATCTGCCGAATATGCCCAAGGTCGTGGCACGCCCATTCATTCAGAAATTGGCCGATCGTGACCCGTCCTGCTTCTTCGTGCTCCCCCGTCCGACCGATGGCGCCAGCCGGAAGATAGCGCAGCCAGGAAAGCGTGCGATCGCGCTCATGGCAGAACTGCTTCAAATGCTCACGGGCTTTGCCCGCGTACTTGCCCTCTTTATACGCAGCATTCTGATCGTAATTAGCAAGCCTGGGATTTTTCTCGTCGAGCATTTTCTGCACGCGCTCGCGGAATCCCACCACTTCTACGTCCGCCAGATGCGCCAGCACTTCGCTGATGGACCAGCGGTCCATCGCCGGTTTCCAATGCAACTGATCCTCGTTCGCCGCCCAGATGATTTTTTCGATGATGATGGGCGTTTGCTCCAGAACTGGCAGTCCTGGCAGCGAGTCTGGACTCGGTGAAGCGGCCATCAGTTCCCTCCGTTGCGACGAATATAGACAAAAGTATTTTATACCGTAACAGCGCGCCGGTCGTCGAAGCGCTTTCGGAAACATCGCTAAGGCTTCGGCGGCGCTTGTACCTGAATCGCGCGCATGGTAAACCCAAATACGAGGTTTTAGACGCAATGGCCGACGTGGTAGCACTGATGGACGATCTTTTTTTCCAAGCGAAGGTGATGGAGACGGCGAAGCATCTTGGCCTCAACCTCCGCATCTGCGGGACTCCGGACGCGTTTCTCGCCGAAATCGGACAGCAAGCTCCCGGGCTGATCGTTGTCGATTTGAACGCGCGCTCCGAACCGCTCTCTGCTATCGAGCGCCTCCCGGCCAACGCCCGCGAAATCCCGATGATCGCCTTTCTTTCTCATGTTCAGACCGAGCTTGCCGCCAAAGCGCGGGCGGCGGGCTGCCGTGAAGTGATGCCTCGATCCCAATTCACGCAGAACCTGGCAACCATCCTCGCGCGCGCGAAATCCCACCCGTCATGAATTTGCGCTCTTTCTCAGCGTCAATCGTCGCAGTGTTGTTCGCGGCCACTACCTCCATGCTTTGGCCCGTAACGACGCGCGCCCAAAATAATGCCGCGGCCGATGCGGCCTCCGCTCTTTCCGCAGCGCTGTCAGCGGCCTGCCGCGCGAATGAGACTCAGTTCGTAAATTATCTAACGGCTGACAGCGCTGCAGCCTTCCGCGCGCTACCAGTCAGTCAGCGAACTGCGTTCGTCCGGCGGTTCGCACTCACCGACGATGCAGGCAAGCCGCTCGCTTCCACCGATGCGCAGAACCATACCGTCCTCCGCTGCGAAGCGTCGAAGGGTACGGTGGAGTATCGGTTCGGAAACGTACGTGTCCATGAGAACCTCGCCTTCATTCCGGTAACGGTGCTTAACCTTGAAGACACGGAATTTGGCCTCGTCCGCGAGAACGGAGCATGGCGGCTTATCTCCCTTGGCGTGGTGCTTCTCGACGTTCCGCAGTTAGCGAAGCAGTGGGACGCCGCCGACCTCACCGCACGCGAAGAGGCCGCCATACAAACTCTTCGCGATCTGGCCAGCGCGATCGAGACGTACAACCGCGCCTGGGGCAAGCTGCCTGAGTCGCTCTCGGAGCTGGGACCGGCCCCACCCGGACAGATTTCACCCGAGCAGGCCGCTCTGGTGAGTGCCGACCTCGCACGCGGAAAACAAGACGGGTACGTCTACCGCTACCGGATCAATCCCGACAAAAACGGCAATGACACGAAATTCGAACTTGCCGCAACGCCTGAGAAATATGGCCTGAACGGCCATCGCTCTTTTTTCTTCGATAGCCAGGGAAGAATTCACGGAGACGATAAACATGGGGTTGTGGCCACGCCCGAAGATCCCCTGATCGCGGGTGAAAAGTCGGAGTGACGCTTGGGGACCCTCAGGTATAATGCCAGTCTCGTCTTGAACAAGAGCAGCCGGAAATAATCGCAAGGATAGCGAATGTCGCAGGTGGCGTCGGCAATTTCTCAGTCGTCAAATCCCGCGAAACTGATCGCGGACCGGATTCTTCGCGGCGAAGGCGTTGCCCTTGACGCTCTCCGAATCGCCGCAGCAAATATCCTGCTTGTGCTTTGCGCTCACATCGTAATCCCGTTGCCGTTCACCCCGGTTCCGGTCACTGGTCAGACGTTCGGGGTGCTGCTTGTCGCCGTCCTTCTTGGTTCGCAACGCGGAATGCTGACGTGCGTTCTATACCTGCTTGAGGGCATGGCGGGCCTTCCCGTTTTTCAGCCACTCGGTATGCCCGGGCCGCTCCGGCTCGCGGGACCCACAGCCGGCTATTTGCTCGCTTATCCATCGGCTGCGTTTGTGACGGGCTGGCTCGTTGAGCATATTTCCGCAGGCAGCTTTTCTCGCTTTCGTGGCGTTCGACTGACTGGCGCTCTCATTGCCGGCGAAGCGATCATTTTTGCGAGCGGATGTGCATGGCTTGCACTGGGGATAAGACTGGGATGGGCCGGAGCAATTTACGCGGGAGCGCTTCCGTTCATACCGGGCGAAATAATCAAGATCGCATTGATATTGGCCGTTGTTCAAGGCGCCGAATCGGCGTGGAAGAGCGCGTAACATTCGGTTTTTACCGGTGAACCTGGTAAGCGGTCAGAGAGAGTTGGTACGGGACGCTACTTTCTAGAATCTATTTTTCTTTTCCAATCAATGGCCACACTCAGCACGCCGGCAAAACAATCTCCCGAAGAGCGCGTTCGCTCCGCGAACCAGCGTTTCTATGCCGCTTTCGAATCGCTCGATATGACTGAGATGGAAGGTGCCTGGGCGCACGACGACAATGTGGAGTGCGTGCAGCCGGGCGGCGAATTGCTGCTCGGCTGGGACGAAGTGCGCGGCAGCTGGGCTCGCATTTTTGCGAATACCAAGCGCGTGCGCATTGCACTTAGCTCGATTTGGATCCGGGTTGAAGGCGATGTCGGTTGGGTCGCCTGCACGGAGCACGTTACGACCGCTTTTACGGATGGCTTTGATGAAGCAGTGATCCAGGCAACGAATATTTTTGTACGTTCGGGCAGCGATTGGCTGATCGTGGCTCATCACGCGTCACCGCTTCCGGCGCCCACGAGCTCAACGGTTCAATAGCTGCGGATACTTGCTTGCGGATTTCCCCGGTAGCGCCGCCCTGTACGACTTTTTCGCGGTGTGGTAATCTACTTCCGTCAAGAAACGCAGCGAACAACAGCGCTAACTCCGAAGAACGCAGCCACTGCAGCGGGTCCGACGGTCTTGCACTGCGTCATCTCAGCCCTGCGCGGTGAAGAGCGTCTCACGAAAGCGCCAGGATGGATCCCATGACGGCCACATCGGCAGCTTTGCCCAAAACTGCTGAGCTTCGCCTCGCACATTCGCCCGACAGCGACGACGCGTTCATGTTTTACGCGCTGGCTACCGGCAAGGTGCGTCTTCCCGGCGTGAAATTCACGCACATTCTGTCCGATATCGAATCGCTGAATCAGGCCGCGAGCAAGGAAACCTACGACATTACAGCGGTGAGTTTCTACGGCTATACGTTTGTCGCCGACAAATACATTTTGATGGATTGTGGCGCGAGTTTTGGCGAAGGTTACGGTCCGATCGTGGTTTCATCACACCCGATCAAGAAGACCGAACTCGCCGGACGCAAGATCGCGATTCCCGGCGCGCTAACAACCTCCTATCTCGCGTTAAAGCTTTTCGAGCCCAACGTCGAAGTGGTCACCATGCCATTCGACAAAATTCTGGACGCCGTGCAGGCCAGAGAAGTGGAAGCGGGCCTGCTGATTCACGAGGGCCAGCTGCTTTTCTCGCAAGTCGGCTTGCACCGCGTGGTGGACCTTGGCCAATGGTGGCAGGAGACCACGCAACTGCCTTTGCCACTCGGCGCCAATGCGAT
>Ga0307479_10001603_pt1 | contig 20722 bp, 16 predicted proteins | sample atmos_gasesECM4C_FD_203743 | JGI IMG/M metagenome (GOLD analysis project Ga0307479, IMG submission 203743) | Hardwood forest soil microbial communities from Morgan-Monroe State Forest, Indiana, United States - atmos_gasesECM4C_515 | ecosystem: Environmental > Terrestrial > Soil > Temperate...
ATCGCCGAGTGGATCGAGCACTTCTACAACCCCGAGCGCCTCCACAGCTCTCTCGGCTACGCTCCACCCATCGAGTTCGAGGCTTTACACGCCGCATCCACCCAGGCCTGACTCTCAGAAGAGTGGTCCGGGAAATGGGGTCAAGGTCATGAACAACGGTCGCTTCAGTGTCGAGGTCCTGTGGTGCAGTTTGGAGTGCACGCCGGCCTGTCAAGCCGGAGGTCGCGGGTTCAAATCCCGTCAGGACCGCTCTCCCGGATAACCTCCGGGTCTACGGTCGGGTAGCTCAGTTGGTAGAGCGCGCGCCTGAAAAGCGTGAGGTCACCGGATCGATGCCGGTCCCGACCACTTACTTATGGTTCACGAGCCCGACTGTCGTCCCGAGCGAAGAGGCAGAGCCACCCATCGACCGCTCCCTCCAGTGCAGAGCGCGGAGCGCGACCGCTTCAGGCAGTAGCTGGCCCAACGGAGTCGAGAAGCTGATCGACCGGTACTGACAACGGGCGGCGGCTGGGTCGAACAATGCCGACGTGACGGCGTAGCGGTCACCCTCGCGCGGCTTGCGCGCACGTCGATCCTCATGGCGTTGGTTGCACTAGCTCAGAACGGAAACGACCCCTGATTCGGGACGAAAGTCCCTACTTGTCCAAGCTGGCCGCGTGCTACCCATGGGGTTGGGTGGGTTTGCTTGACTCCGGGGCCCTCTGGGGGGTTGGCACAGCTATCTCTCGACAGGGGCGCCGTGGTCACTACACAGACGGTTACCGTCCTCTTTACCGACATGGTCGGATCGACGGAACTGTCGTCGCGGCTCGATCCTGAAGCTGCTAACAGGTTCCGCCAAAATCACTTCTCGCTGCTGCGCCAGGCGCTCGCCGCGACTGACGGCGCCGAGGTTAAGAACCTTGGTGATGGCCTCATGGCGGTGTTCTCCACACCATCGGCCGCACTCGACTGTGCCGTGGCAATGCAGCAAGCCATCGAAGTGGACAACCGTCACTTAGATGATCCCCTGGGACTCCGGATTGGCGTAAGCGGTGGGGAAGTCACCATCGAGGACGATGATTATTTTGGCGATCCTGTTGTGGAAGCTGCGCGGCTATGCGCTCTGTGTAGGGGTGGTCAGATCCTCGTCACCGACACCGTGACGTCAATGGCAGGTCGCAGGAGCGCTCATCCATCCGTCGATCTCGGCAAACGAGAACTAAGGGGCCTTCCGGAACCTGTAGCCGTGTTGGAGATCACATGGGAACCAGTGTCCGGTGCCATGGGTGTCCCGCTCCCAGAGCGACTAGAGACACCAAATAGTTCGCTGTTCGGCTTTTCCGGACGCGAACCGGAACAAGCGCGGCTCACACAATCAATCAAGAGCACCGCGGAAGGAACGCGACGAGTGATCTTCCTCTCGGGGGAACCCGGTATCGGAAAGACCTCGCTCTGCAGAAGGGTGGCGCAAAGCGCGTACGACTTGAATGTCTGTGTCCTCTACGGACGATGCGATGATGAGATCGCCGTGAGTTACCAGCCTTTCGCCGAAGCACTCACGCACCTTGTCCTTCACTCTGACGAATCCCTTCTCAAGGACCACATTGCCGAGAACAGCGGGGTGCTGTTGAGTCTCGTGCCCTCCCTGTCCAAGCGGATACCTGATGCGCCCGCGACGCAGAGCGCTGACCCCGACACCGCGCGCCTACGCCTCTTCAGTGCCGTAGTCGCCCTGCTCTCCTCTGCATCCGCCAATGGCGGCTTGCTCCTCGTGCTCGATGACCTTCACTGGGCAGACAGGGCGAGTCTTCAGCTCCTGCGCTACGTCGTTACTTCGACTGAGCTTCCGAAGGTCATGGTTCTCGGGACCTACCGCGACTCTGAGCTTGCAGCAGGCAATCCGCTCTCGGACACGCTCGCCACACTCAGAAGAGAGGCTGACGTAGAACGCTTGCGTCTCACCGGCCTGGGGGATCTCGAGATCGTCGAGATGATGGAACAGGTAGCCGGTCACGAGATGGATCAAGAGGGTGTGGCGCTTGCCCACGCTGTACGGCGGGAAACAGGTGGTAATCCGTTCTTCACCACTGAACTACTCCGGCATCTCGGGGAAGCGGGCTTGGTGCACCAGGACGAGACAGGTCGCTGGGTGGCCAGTGACGATCTTTACAAGAAGGGATATCCACAGAGCGTACGCGAGGTTGTCGGCCAGAGAGTCGACCGGCTAGGTGAGGACATGAGAAGGCTCCTTTCCCACGCCTCAGTCATTGGACAGAACTTCGACATCGAGGTCCTGGCCCTCGTCGCGGACATGAAAGAGGAGTTAGTGCTCGACCTCATAGATGAGGCGGCGCAACACGGACTCGTCACGGAAGACGAGGGTGCCGGCGAGCGCTACAGCTTCGCTCATGCCCTGATGCAGCACGCCCTCTATGAGGACCTAGCCACGACTCGCAGGGCCCGGATACATCGGAAGGTCGCTGAGGTGCTCGAGCAACTCTACGGAGGCGCTCCCGAAATGCGAGCCGCGGAACTAGCTCATCACTTTGTGGCAGCGACCAAGGCAGCTGACACCATGAAGGCACTCAAATACTCGATGCTGGCGGGCGAGCAGGCCTTGGCGCATCTGGCTCCAATCGACGCTCTCGGTTGGTTCGTCCGAGCCCTCGACCTGTACGCACACATTCCTCCTGACGAAGGCCTTCACTGTGATCTGCTGATCGGCACTGGTACGGCCCAGCGCCGAGCGGGAGATCCTGGACATCGTCAGACTCTTCTCGATGCTGCCGCGATCGCGCGCAATCTCGGCGACGCGGATCGAATCGTGGCCTCCGCACTGGCAAATAGCCGAGGGTCGGTCACTGCCGCGGGATTAGTTGATCATGAAAAAGTGGCCGTCGTCGAGGAGGCGCTTACAGCTCTGGAAGCGGGCGACAGCGTTGAACGTGCGCTCTTGACTGCGACCTTGAGCACCGAGCTGTCCTTCTCGGACGATCCCCAACGTGGTTTGGAGCTGGGTAGGGCAGCGTTAGCAATGGCTCGTCGCCTTAAAGACCCTGCCACCTTGCTTAGAGTGACTGTGCTCGCGCACCAGACGACCACCAGTCCCGAGACGTTGAATGACCGGCTAAGTGATCTTGCCCAGGCAACAGCGGTCGCTGACTCGTTCGGGGATCCGGTGGCGCGTTATCACGCCCATTTACTGCGAGCGCTTGCATTCCTACAAGCAGCGGACACCGAGGGTTGCGACAACCATCTTTCGACCGCGCTCGCCTTGGCTGACCGCCTCGGGCAACCATTCGAGCGTTGGCACGCCACGATCATCCTATGTAGTCGAACCCTGCTCAGCGGCCACCACGTCGATGCCGAAATCTACGCAAACAAGGCGTTCGCCATCGGATCTGAAGCCGTCCCAGAGGCGATGGCAGTATTTGGAGCTCAACTTCTTGCTGTCTACAGAATCAGCGGAGCGACTGAACGGCTCCGCGAGATGGCGGAACTGATGGCAGGGGCCGTCTCCGAGAATCCCGGACTTCCGATTCTCCGTGCCATCTTGGCGCGCACTTATTGCGACTTGGGACAGGATGATGATGCAGTGGCGGTCATCGGAGCAGACCTTGCCGACAGCTTCGCACTGTTTCCTCATGATCCAACCTGGGCCAATGCGATGGCAGCAATGGCCGAGATCTGCGTCCATTTCGACCATGGCAACGGCGCCCGCTTGCTCTATGAGTGGCTTCGACCCTGGCACGCACAGGTGGCATTCGTACACGCAGGATCGGCAGGGCCGATCGCATTCCATCTTGGCTCACTTGCCACCACTTTCGGCAACTTTGACGAGGCCCAGCGTCGGTTCAAGGAGGCGCTCGCGGTCGGACGAAAGTTGCAATCTCCCTATTGGGTCGCCCGGACTCAACTGTCCTGGGCGAAGATGCAGCTTCGTTGCAAGACGGCCGAAGACACCGGCGAAGCAAAGAGTAAACTGGACAAGGCGGTGCGATCCGCCCGGCAGAACGGGTTCGGAGCAATCGAGCGAGAAGCGACTGCCCTCCTCGGAGTCGGTGATCGTTGATGTCCGTTAGCCCGAGCAGGGAAGATCCCGGGCGCAGGAGCTACGAGCCGACGATGAGCACGGGCGCCGTCCCTGACATCCGCTTGTTGGCCGGCTCCTTCTACACGTCGGACCCCTATCCAGCCTTTGCGTGGATGCGAGAGCACGCTCCCGCCTACTTCGACGAGAAGAGTGGCATCTGGGGTATCAGCCGTTACGAGGACGTCCGCGCCATCGGCCAAGACCCCACCTCGTTCTCGAGCGCGCAAGGTTCGCGCCCGGGCATCGCCCTTCCGATGATGATCGACATGGACGCTCCTGAGCATCGGCGACGGCGGCGGCTCGTCAGCTCGGGCTTCACCCCGCAAGCCGTCCACCACCGTCAGGCCCGCATCATGGAAGTCTGCGACTCGATCATCGACGCCGTGTGCGAGAACGGCCAATGTGACCTTGTCTCAGACATCGCCACCCCTCTTCCTCTGGTGATGATCGCCGACATGCTGGGGTTCCCGGAGCGGGACTGGGCCAAGCTTTTGCACTGGTCGGACACGATGCTCATGTCCCAAGGATCGTCCGAGCCCGACGCCCTCGGTCGGGCCACCGAGGCTTTCGTGGAGTGGGACGACTACGTGAGACGACAGATCGCCGACCGGCGGCGGGGCGGCGACACCGACGACCTACTAAGCTCGCTGGTCCACGCAGAGGTGGGCGACGACGTCCTTGACATCGATTCACTCGTCCACGAGGCGCTCCTCATCCTGATTGGCGGGGACGAGACCACCCGCCATGTCATCAGTGGGGGAATGGAGGCGCTCCTGTGCCATCCCCAGCAGCTGGAAGTCCTGTGCCGTGACCGGAGCGGCCTGGCAGCGGCGGTGGAGGAGATGTTGAGGTGGGTGTCACCCATCAAGAACATGAACCGGACCGCCACCCGCGATGTGGAGCTGCACGGGCAGGTGATCGTCGCCGGTCAGGGCGTCCTACTGCTCTACCCATCGGCTAACCGTGACGAGGCGGTCTTCGCCCGTCCCGAGACCTTCGATATCACGCGAAAGCCCAACGACCACTTGGCCTTCGGCTTCGGCGCGCATCTCTGCCTGGGTCAACGCCTGGCCCGAGCCGAGCTTTATGCCATGGCCGACCGGCTCCTCGTGCGGCTACCGGACCTCGCCCTGGCCGATGACGGGCCGCTACCGCTTCGGGAGTCGAACTTTATCGTCGGTCTGGAGTCCATGCCGGTGACCTTCTCCCCAACCGCTCGCGTCGGGCCCTAAAGTCCAGCCGGTAGAGCACCCTGTTTGGGAATGGGATGAAGCCAGCATGGCGGAGGGGGTTCGGTACGGGGTTGGATCCAGCGCCTGGCTCCGAGTAAGAACCTGAGCAAACTCGCGGTCGAGGCTATAGACGCAGCAATGCTCAGGCCGGCCGATCCCGGGCGCCCTCGGAGGCCCTGGCTTGGCCGGAGGTCCTGACCAGCCCGAACTGGTCCCGATATGTAAGTGGCACCTGTCCGCGCCCCCAATGCGCCCCGAAGCAGGGAAACTCGTGGGCACTGAGCGACACTGTTAGTTCGGCGGCAGGACGAGAAATTGGGCCTCATAGCCCGGAGCTCTCAGAGCGAGGCCCAGGTCACCGCCTTACCCAAGGGGGGCCGCTCCGATTGCTGAAAAGCGTGAGGTCACCGGATCGATGCCGGTCCCGACCACTCGGAGAACCACCGCCAAGGAGCGCGAGCGCCTCATCCGATGAATCAGGGTGCCCTGTAGGCGAGTTCCCAGCCGACGCCGTCTGAATCGCCGGACCGGTGTATTACCGGACCCCGTCCCCGCCCTGGTCAGGCGTACGGGGCGATCATTGGTTCGCTGAAGTACCAGGGTCATTGGGATGGGGGGCCAGAGGTGTTACCCCAACCGTCATCCATGGGTGCAGGGGCAATGAAGCAAGAACGTCTAGCAGCTGCTCCTCGTCGTCGGCGCGCCACAATCCAAGTGTGCGCCACTCTTCTGGCCGAACGGGAGGTTTCCAGAGCCGAAGCAGGTGACCTTCCTCGGCCAGTTCGGCAGCACGGATGGCCTCTCGCTCCTTGGTGTGGCGGACTTCAGATTCGGACGTCCCTTCTGGCACGTGCGTCACCATGTCGGCAAGAAACTCCATTGAGACACTCCTTCATTTTCGGTGTGGAACCGATTGCTCACCCTTGGCGACCTTGGATTCCGCTGGCGATTGGCAATCACTCCCGGCCTGGGCGCCGAGTGGTGACCTCCTGGACGAGCCACAAGTTGCCGTCGGGATCGTTGATCGAGAAGAACGATCCATAGCTGGTGCGCTCGGGGTCAGGACCGGGCTGCCGCGCCTCGAGGGGGAACGGCGGACCGTGCCACACGTCACTCACGTCAATGCCACGCCGGACGAGTTCGCGATGGGCCGCCTCGATGTCGGAAACGACGAGCCCGCCCTCAGCCGAGCCTGGCGCGGCCGTTGTGAGTCCCGTGCCGAACGTGATCGAGGTCCCCGAGCCTGGGGGTGTGAATTGGACGATGCGGAGGCCGTCGAGCGGGGCGACGTCCTCATCGAACCTCCAACCCATTCGTTCGTAGAAGTCCTTGGATCGGTCGACGTCGGATACGGGGATGATTTGGACTTCGAGATTCATTTTCACGTTGCGTTCGATGGTGCTCATGGCCCTCTTGTTTTCTTCCACTGGTTGTTTCCGACCCTTCGCGGCGCGGGCGGCATCGGTGATGTCGGTAGTCAAAACGTCCTCCCTCCGAAACAGCAAGGTCCCTAATCTGAGTCAACCTCGGTGCTTGTCCGGAGTCCAAGACTTATGACCTAACTCTGGTAGGCCGCGCCTATCAACGCATGTCAGCGGTACCATCGACGGCGTGGAGCTACGGCAACTGACCTACTTCGTCGCCGTTGCCGAAGAACTCCATTTCGGACGGGCCGCAGAACGGCTTCACCTCGCTGGACCTTCGCTCTCTCAGCAGATCCGCAATCTCGAACGTGAGCTTGGGACCCAGCTCCTGGTCCGCGATCGCCGACACGTCGAGTTGACCCCCGCCGGGAGCCAGTTCCTGACCGATGCTCGAGAAGTGTTGGACGCCGCTGCACGTGCGTTCGATCGGGCGCGCAACGGAGCAGGCGAGTTGCCGCTGCGGCTGGGCTATGTCAGTTGGCTTCCCCGGGAGGCTGCGGCAATATCCAACCCTCGGGTCCGTGTCGACGAATGGGTCCTGCCCTCACACACTCAAGCAGCGCGAGTGGCCGAAGGGAGCCTCGATCTCGCTATCGCCTGGATTGAGGAGGCCGAGGTCGAACGACACAAACTGGTCGCCCATCTTCTGTGGTACGAGGCACTGGAAGCAGTCATGCCGCGCTCGCATCGGGCGACTCGTCACGAAGGCGTCCCAGCAGCCGAGATCACGGTTCTCCTCGATGTTGACGAAGCTTCGTGGTGGTCATGGAACCGCTACGCCGCTTCCTTCGCAGAGTCCACTGGGGCGTCAGTAGCCAACATCGATGACGGCGGCATTGCTGGGGCTGCATTCTTTGAGCACGTGGCCCGCTTGCAGAAGCCGGTGCTCGATTCACCGAAGCGACATGATGCGCCGATGCCGCCGTCGTTGACTCGCCGACCTGTCCGATCCCCCGTGCCCGTATGGGCCTGGGCGCTACTTCACCGCGCAGATGACACCCGGCCGACCGTTGCTCGCGCTACCCGGACTCTGATCGACCACGCCTCGGCCGTTGGTTGGCGCACACCTCCCTCCGAGCCGTATTGGCCCCAAGCCAGCGAGAAGCGGGCTTGACGACCCAATGTGCCCACAAAGGGATCTCGGTGTGTTCCGACGAGCCCGATCAAAGTAGCGGTTAAGGGCGACAAGCGGGCTGCGGTACCTCGAGTCCGCCAGCTCGCACTGCGCTCGCCAGGAAGCTAGTCCGCATCTTGTCCCTCTCGTGACCAGCAACCCGCCGACTATCGAAGCGACGCCTGCCAACGTCGGCCCGTCTGCCAGTTGGCAAGTCCCGTCCATAACCGTAGGAGGTATGCATAGAAGCCATTCATTCTTCCTTGCCATCCCTTGACGTTTTTGTGCAGTTGGTCGCGCAGCTTCTCAACTCCCCCACGCATTGGAACCGCAAGCAGCCTGAATGGAATGAACAGCACCCAAAATATTGGAACTATGACGACCCAAAGGATCAATACGAATATCCACACAAGAGCTGACCAGAGAAGCAAGAGGACCGCCGTCGCTACTGTGACCGGCAAGCGCATTGCAAAGCCTATGGTACCGATAATTGCATCCACCTCTACCTCCCGCAGGTGCCAGATAATGCGGCAAAGATGCTATGTAGTAGCTAGCGCAGCGGTTGCGCGCTGATGATCAATCCAGTGCTCGCGCAACTGCGAGGCGAGGTAAAGTGGAAAGCCAATACCAAAGGTGACCATGAGGAGAAACGCCGCCAGAAGTGGCTGGATTGTGTGAGTCGCTCCCTCGTCGAGTTGCATTTGACGGATGCGAGCCGCAGTGCTGAAACCGGACACGAGATTGCAGATCGGGATGCACATGGCTACGACGGACCACCCCGGCTTCACCTTGATCGTCGTATCGTGGTGCCGGACCTCGTTGTTGATCTTGTAGTACCAGACAAGGAAATAAATCCCGAGAGTCACGACTGACAGGCCTAACACGGAGGCAGGACTGCGATCCGTGCCGATCGGACTGTCGACCTGCGACGACTCAGGCATTGCAACGTTACTGGGCATCGTCCTCTCCACTTCCTGTCATCGAGTTGTCAAGAACTCGGCGAGAGGCGTTTTCTGGGCCAGACGACGGGTTTCAACACCTAGACCGCTATTGGCACCCTGAGGCCTGGAAGGACCGTCGTACCAGAGCCGAAGGTCCCACCAATTTGGGGAAATCACCGTAAGCAATGCTCAAGTCCCGCTGGGTGGGTAAGAGCCTCGGTTATTGGCGAGGCTGGGCAAGTCTGGTCGAGAGATGCCGCCGCCTTTCCCCGCATCGGACCTTGCCGATGAGCATGCAGCCGAGCTGGGCGCTTTGGTGTCAGTGCCGACGCCCGACAGAGCACCCGAAGCCCATCGCTCGAGCTGCGATCGCGGGCTCACAAGGTCGGCCCTAGGTAGGAGGGCAGGGTAAAGATGGCACGAACGTGCGATGTGTTGTCCCTGAAGTGCCTTTAGGATCTCGTCGTCTCTCTGCGGCCTGAGCAGAACAAGCCATGGCTCACCCGATCACCGCGAACGACATCGAGTCGCTTCTCTGCGAGGAGGACACCAGGTCCATGCGCTGCAGCCCTGGCCGCATGTTTACGGTGGGATTGGCGGAATGACGCACGGTCGCCGGCCGCCTGTTGGTGACGCAATCCTCGGCGAGGATGGGAAGCCTCGGTGTCCGTGGGCCGGATCGAGCCCGACTGCTCTCGCCGCCTACCACGACGAGATCTGGGGTTCCCCCACTCACGACGAGTCTGCGATCTTCGAAGCGCTGACACTGGGCGTGTTCGAGGTGGGCCTCAGCTGGTCGATCGTGTTCGGAAAGCGCAACGCATTCCGGCGGGCGTTCCACGGCTTCGACGTCGTCAAGGTTTCGACGATGAAGGAAAAGGACGTAGACCGGCTGGTACTGGACCCGTCGATCATACGGAACCGGGCCAAGATCGAAGCCACCGTTGCCAACGCCCGAGCCATGCGATCGGCGTCGCCAAGTCTCTCGGCGCTTTTGATCGAGTATTCGACCCACCGGAGCCGGTCCCCGAGGTCGCTTGTGGATGTGCCCACAACCACGCGTGGGGCGACATCACTGGCAGCGCGACTGAAGTCCCAAGGGTACCGTTTCGTCGGCCCGACGAGCGTATACGCCTTTATGCAGAACGTCGGCGCGATCAATGACCACATCCATGGATGCTTCCGGGCGAGCGACTACAGGTCGAGCAAGCGCGTTGGCGGTCCGTAAAAGGCGACGACTGCGCACGTCGTCACTGCCACAGTTACGGCTCGCCGGACTTATGAGAGGTGAGTTCGGCCATCTGGTCTCGAGCGGCCTGGATCAGTTCGGCGTTCGTGTGGGCGTGTCCCCACAAGCCCCATCCACCCTCGACCGCCTCGACGAGCTGAACCCAAACTCGCTCCGACAGCGAAGGGTCTCCGCCTGCCTCGGCCACCAGGTCAGTCAGCTGGCGTACCACCCTGACTTGCTTGTCTCGATCCAAGGCTCCCGCGTTGGTCAGGACCTGGACCCGCACATAACCGCTTTCGCCGTCGACATTGGAAAAACGATCATCCGGCAGTTCATGTACAAAGGCCGCCGTGTTCTGCCGGAACATCGGGATGTCCGGGACACCCTCGATGGTCATGAGGGTCCGAGCCAAGTCGGTGGCGAGCCGGTTCGGTTCGGGGAAGGTACCGGCAGACGCGTAGACGTCGATCATCGGCATTTGTTGCTCCAAGTTGGCTGCATAACCCTCACCCAGTAATCGCAGGGGGGTAACTCATCCGATTGTCCGACGTAATGGCGTCTCCCGCATCGCCCGAACGAGCCATTGCTTCTCGCCCGCAGCACAGGTCGTTGCTCAACCTTGAGGGAGTTGCGCCATGGGTCTCAGAACAAGGTCCGGCGTACACTCCCAATGTGAAGATCGGGGGGCTGCCTCTCCGAGGTCGTGACGAGGAGCTCGCAACTGTCGGATCCCGTCTTGACGAGATCAAGTCCGGAGTCGGTGGCGTCATCATCATCGAGGGCAGAGCGGGCCTCGGAAAGACTCGGCTGTTAGAGGCGTGTGCGTCCATGGCTGCCGAGCGGTCGTTTCGAGTCGCGCGTGGCGCGGCCGAGCCGGGGCGCACCGTGGTTGAACTCGACGCTCTTCTGGAATCGCTTGTCGGCGGAGAAGACCCGCTTGTGGCACGGGACGCCCTCAGTGACAGTCACTCCTCGCCAGAGCAGAGGTTTTGGCTCCTCCAGGACATACAGGCGCTCATCGAGGAAGCAGCGATGAAGGACCCGCTCCTCTTCTGTCTGGACGACCTTCAGTGGGCGGGAGACGGCTGTGCGGTAGCAATGCGACAACTGCCGGCCCGGCTGGCCTCCTTGCCCGTCGCCTGGGTTATGGCGTTCCGCCCAGCCCAGGGCCTTCCCCAGGTCCAAGGGGCCAAGGATCAACTCGAAGGCGAGGGCGCCACCACCATCCGGCTGGGTCCACTCGAACGCGAGGCAGTAGCTGAGATCGCCATAGACCTGCTGGGGGCGCCGCCCCACGAAGACCTTCTTCGGTGCGCCGAGTGGGTCCAAGGCAATCCATTCCTCCTCGTGGAGTTCTTCCGCGGTCTTCAAGACGAGGGCATCGTCACCACCGAGGGGGGCCAAGCGAGACTTCTCGAAGACCGGCTGCCGCGTCGGGTAAGCGACAACATGCGCGGTCGACTCCTGCGCATGTCCCCGGTGGCCGACCGGGTGGCCACGCTTGCGTCGGCCCTGGGCCGACGATTCTCCCTCGCCGATCTTGCTGAGATGACCCGAATGCCGATCGCAGAGCTCTTGGAGCCGGTTAAGGAACTGATCCAGGCCGACATTCTCATCGAGAGCGACAATTTGCTTGCCTTCGGACACGACTTGATCCGCGAGGCTGTCCGAGCCAGCTCCCCGGTTCCCGTTCGCCGAGCCCTCGATCGCCAAGCGGCAGACGTCCTCCTCGCCCACGGCGCCCTCCCAATCGAGGTGGCCCAACAGCTGGCCGATAGCGCCGAACCGGGCGACGAGATCGCCATCGCCACGTTGTACCAAGCCGCCGGGGCTCTCGGCGCATCCGACCCGGCTGGCGCAGCCGAGCTGGCAGGGCGCGCCCTCGATCTAGCACCTCCGGGGCACGCCCTTCGAGGCCCCCTCGTCTCGCGGCGTGCGGTCTCGCTCTTCGCGGCAGGCCTCGTTGACGAGGCCAAGCGCTTCGCTGATACCGCCGTGCGCCAGGCGCTTCCCCCGGAGGAGGAAGCCAGGGTTCGTCTCGCCATCGCTGGCATGTTCGATGTGGCTCCCGACGTGCGAGCAGACAACGTTCGCGCTGCTCTGGCACTTCCCGACCTTTGTACCGACAGCCGCGCCCGACTCTGGGCGTCGCTCTTTCACAACGTGGTCGTGGCGGTACGAACGGACGAGGCGCTCGAGCTGCTGCCGAAGGCCCGCGCCGCGGTGCATGCCAGCCAGGACTCGGCGGGATGGTTCGCACTCGAACTTGCCCGGTCCGGCCTTCGATACCAACAGTCGTTCTTCGCAGATGCTCTCGACATCCTCGTCGCCGCCGAACACAGAGCCATCCCGAATTTGGATGACGCCAGGCAATGGATGGCAATCCACTTCAAGGCGTCGTTTCTGGCGGCGCTCGATCGGAACGAAGAGGCCTTTCAGGTGGTGGACGACGGAATCGCCGCCGCCCAGCGAGATCGACAGAACTGGGCGCTTGGGATGTTGGAGACCTGGCGGGGCCGCCAGCTGTTACAGGCAGGCAATCTGACTGATGCCGCTTTGGCGTTCGAGGGCCGATACAGCCTCGAGGAAGCCCGTCGCGTCGTCGGGATGTTGGAGGCACCCAACGTCGTCGCTCTCGGAAAAATAAGGATCCACACCGGTGACGCCACCGGTGCCCGAGGGGCTGCGGACATCGCCAAGGTGATGCTTCGAGCATGCGCTCCGGGCGTTCAGAACCACGCCGCCTGGTATCTGGCCTTGCATGCGATGTCCCTCGGCAATTGCGCTGAAGCTCACGGCTGGCTCACCGCCGATGGCTACGAGAAGCGCCTCAAGCTGTTTCCACTGTTTCCTTTCGAGACCGCCGACGACCCACAGCTGGTGCGGATCGCGGTCGCCGTCGGAGACGACGAGCTCGCCGATGCGGTGATCGAACAGGCTGAACGTCGCTGTGAGCTGAACCCGGGTGTCGTCGCCTTCAGAGGCTCCGCAACGCACGCCCGAGGACTCCGGCGCGGATCGGTCGACGAGTTAGCGGCGGCGGCGTCGCTCTTCGACGAAGGGAGCCGCCCGTTGGCGACGGCGTCGGCGCTCGAAGACCTCGGCCGGCTTTTGGCCAAGGAGGGCGCCATTGAGCACGCGATTGCCGCGTTCGACCAGGCCCTCGCCATGACCGTCTATGCGGGGGCCTGTTGGGACGAGGCACGAGTGCGCGGTCGGCTCCGGCAACTCGGCGTTCGTCGGCGGATCATCTCCTCTGGGCGCCCCAAGTTCGGCTGGGAGTCACTGACCACCGCTGAAGCGGCCGTCGCTCAGCTCGCCTCGGAGGGAAAGACCAACCGCGAGATCGCCGAGTCGTTGTTCATATCGCCGCACACGGTGAACAGCCATCTCCGACACATATTTGAAAAACTCGGGGTCAACTCCCGCGTGGCCTTGAGCAGAACGGCCCCGTCACGCCACTCTCACCCCATCAGCTGAGAGCCTGAACAGAGTCATACGAACCCGAAAGCCCATCCACTTCGGATCGCCGTCTCGGGGCGGAGCGTCACCGTCTCCGGTTCGCCCTGGCGCTCACGCCGTCCGAGGAGATATGGCCCGATCGGGTGATGTGGCCGACGCCTCTTCGTGATCACACTTCGAGACAAACGAATAGCTGAACGGAGATCCCCAATGGCTTCGAGTCCAACTGTGGTCCTGGTACACGGCGCCTTCGCCGACGCGTCCGGCTACGCCGGAGTCATCCGAGAGCTCCAGTCCCAAGGAGTAGAAGTCAGGGCACCGATGAACCCTCTGCGGAGCCTGGCCTTCGACGCCGACGCCATCATTCGATTCACCACTTCGATCGAGGGGCCGATCGTCCTGGTCGGTCACTCCTATGGCGGCGCCGTCATCTCCCAGGCGGCGCCATCGGTTAGGGATCTCAGCGCTCTCGTGTTCCTATCTGCGTTCGCGCTCGACCAAGGCGAGAGCTGCGCCAGCGTCCAAGAGCCATTCCCCCCGTCGCTCTTGGCGTCAACCAACGTTCCGAGCCCATACGACGCCCCTGGTGCACCGGGTGGCCCGGACTTGTTCATCAAGATCCCGGAGTTCCATCAGACGTTCTGTGCCGACTTGCCAGCCGAGGTGGCCGCTCCGATGGCAGTGAGCCAGCGACCGCTGAGCGCGGCAGCTCTGACGGAAAAGGCCACGACGGCCGGTTGGAAGAATCTGCCAACCTGGTACATGGTGTCCGAGAAGGACAATGCGATCCCACCCGACTGCGAGCGGTTCATGGCCAAGCGGATGGACGCCAACGTCGAATCCGTTAGTGGAGGATCCCATGCCGCGTTCATTGCGCAGCCGAAGGTCGCTGCAAGCCTGATTCTCAAGGCCATCGGGACGACCTGAGGCCCGACTCAGGTACCCATTCTCACGGGGGGCAGGGCCCACGCCGGCCGAAGATCCGGCACCGCGCCCAAATGTGCCCACCAAGACGTCTCGCTGTGGCCCGAAGCGGTCCCGAACTTCGGCCGGCTCCACCCGTCGGGGCGACTCGAGGGCAAGGTCCTTCCCCCGCTCGGGGTCGTAGCCCCACCTGCCGCCGCACGGCTGGGGCGGTGCTCGGGCCGAGCGCGCAGCCCGACATGGGAACTCATGTCACAGATCCCGGTCCTGGCTTCCGGCTCAGCCCAGTGAAGACCCAGCCGAGCGCCATCGGTACCCACCATGTGCTCGCACGAGGCGACATCATCCACCGTATCGCTGACGCAGCGCCGTGAGCGTCTCCAACTCATTGTCCTGACAGGGGTGCCACCCTGACGGACGAAGCGGTATGGTCGGCTCGCCTGATGGATGCTGCCCGAGCGTAGGAGGGTGGGAATGGCGAATCTCGATCTCACCGATATGGATACCGCCTCCGTCGATCACAAGACACCAACCAGTTCTCCGACTGTTCTGGTCAGCCGGCGAGAATCTTTTAATGCCGCGCACCAGCTTCGGGATCCGAAGCTGTCTGATGAGGAAAACGCTCGAATGTTCGGGAAGTGCGCGAACCTCCACGGTCACAACTACATCATCGAGATTGTCGTCGCGGGTCAGATCGACAAGTCCACGGGCTACGTCGTAGACCTCAAACAGCTTTCCGACATCGTGTGTCGTCGCGTCGTCGAAGATGTGGACCATCGAAACCTGAATGCGGATGTTCCTTGGTTGGAGGGGCGTATCACGACCGCCGAGAATCTTGCCCTGGCATTCTGGGAACGCATCCGGACCGAGCTCCCCGAGGGATCCCTGCGATCGGTTCGGCTGTGGGAGACCGAAAAGAACTGGGCCGAAATTGGCGGTCACGTCTGAAACCCCGCCGCGACGAGATCGCGAGCTACGCCACCGTTACTCCCCGGCCGACACCGACGTCCTCCTCGCAGACGAGGCGAGACGGTTTGTAGGCGATGGTGTTGGAGACCCGACATCCGATGTCACTCTGGCTTGGGAACTCCTCTACCGAATAGAGCCGGAGCTCTATGACCGGCTGGTCTCCGCTGAGCGCCTCCACCGCGGCGTCCTCGACTGGCTCCCGAAGTACGTAGACCGGATCGTCGAGGTCGCTGCTGGTACGGGCCGGTTGACGCTGGAGCTCGTAGGCCGAGCGCGCCAGTTGGTCGCCATCGAACCGGCGGGGCCGTTGCGTCAGATTCTCGAGCGGAAGCTGGACCGAGCCCACCACGAACACCGAGTCGAGGTGACCAGTGGCTTTTTCGATGATCTCCCTGTCGCCGATGCCTTCGCCGATCTTGTCGTGGCCTGCTCGGCTCTGACGCCCGCTTCTGGCCACGGCGGCGAACAAGGCCTCGCCGAGATGGAGCGGGTGTGCAAGCCAGGTGGCACCGTCGTCATCGTCTGGCCGAACGAGATCCCGTGGCTCGCCGCCCATGGTTACCGATACTTGAGCTTCGAAGGGGAGATGGTGGTCGAATTCACCAGCCACGAAGAGGCCGTCGAGCTGGCGGAGATCTTCTTTCCAGCCGCCGTCGCCGAGGTCGTGCGCCGTGGGTCGAGGTGCGTTCCGTACGAAATTCTGGGAATAAACCCGCCACGCGACCTGGCCTTCAAAGAAATGGCGCGATGAGGTGACAGCGGGGTGAGGATCGCCATCGTCGCCCCCCTCGTGTCGGTCATCCGGGAACCCCATCGCGGCGGGTCACAGGCGTTCGTTTCCGACCTTGCACAGGGCCTGACGGAGCGGGCTCACGACGTGCACCTCTACGCTGCCTCGGGATCAGATGTGGAGGGCGTCCAAGTGATCGACACCGGGGTCGACCATCGTGCGCTGGCCGCCACCCTCTATCGCAGCTCTGGGGGCCGAAGCGCTCACCGTTCGTCTACGGCTGCCAGGGCGTTCGCCGGCGTTTTCGCTGCGGTAGCTGAGGGAGGATACGACCTGGTACACAACCATGCGTTCGACGCGCCCGCGATCAGCTCGGCGAGTGCGCTGGGTGCTCCAGTTGTGCACACGCTGCACCTGCCTCCGGACCCGGCGGTGGCCGACGCGCTGCGTCAAGCCATCCAGCGCACCTCACGGCCCATCGTTGCCGCCGTGTCCACGTCCCAGGCAAACGCTTGGAGCCAGGTCGTCCCCGTGGATGCAATCCTGCCGCCGTACGTCCCGACCCGGTCGATCCCCTGGTGGGCCTCATCGGGCAATGGCGCCGTGTTCGGAGGCAGGCTGAGCCCGGAAAAGGGGGCCGCTGAGGCGATCGACATAGCGCAGGCCGCTGGCATCGGCATCGATGTCTACGGCGACAGCTACGACGACCAATACACGCGGCAGGAGGTCGATGCGCGCCGCGACAAACCTGGTGTCGTCGTGCATCCAGGAATCCCCCGAACGGCGTTCTGGGAGGTGATGGCTGGGGCAGCAGTCGTTCTCTGCCCTGCGAAGTGGGAGGAGCCGTTCGGGATGGTCGCCGCCGAGGCTCAAGCGTGCGGAACGCCCGTCGTCGGCTTTCGCCGCGGCGCACTCCCTGAGGTGATTGTCGAAGGCGTTACCGGCTTCCTCGTGGCGCCGGACAACCTCGAGGCAGCAGCCGCCGCCGTCGCACAGACCGCCGAGCTATCGCGCTCCAGATGCCGAGATCACGCAGAACGCCGGCTGGACCTCGAGCTCAGTCTCGACGCCCACGAGAAGCTCTATGAGAGCATGGCGAGCCCCGGTAAAGGAGAGCCGACCGGTGACTGAGGCGCACCACTGGCTCGAGGGTCGACTGGCCATTGTCACCGGTGCGAGCCGGGGTATCGGGGCCGGAACAGCCCAGGCCATCGCAGCCGCCGGCGCGCACGTCGTTCTCGCTGCTCGCGACCGCGAGACTCTCGAGGCGATCCGCAGCGACATCCTCGATTCGGGAGGAGAGGCCACCGCTGTGCCAACAGACGTGAGCAGTGCCGGAGATGTCGAGCGGCTTTTCGCCGCTGCGAACACCGTGGCCCCGGTCGCCGCCCTCGTATGTGGGGCGGGCGTGCTCACCTCTGTCTCATTCGAAGAGACGACCGCTGACATCTGGGGGGAGACACTGGCGGTCAATCTGACCGGTGCATTTCTCTGCTGTCGTGAGGCTTTCAAGGCAATGCGAGCCGCGGGTGGAGGACGAATCGTGAACATCGCCTCCCTCTCGGGTGTTTACGCTACCGAGAAGTTTGCAGGCCTATCGGCCTATAACGTGTCAAAGTACGGCGTCGTCGGCCTTACCGAAGCGATCGCTGTCGAGGGCAAGGCGCATGGGATCAGCGCCATCTGCATCAGTCCTGGCGCCGTCGAAACGCAGATGCTCAAACGCGCCAATCCCAAGCTCCGTCCTGGCCTCACCGCCGGTGAGGTCGCCGAGCTGATCGTCGCGTTATTGGACAGTCCTCTCGTTCCTGCAAGCGGCGCGAATATCGCCTTGTTCTCGAACGTCTGACGCCGGCCACCAGAGCACCCCCACACTGCCACGGTCCTCACAGGGCCTCAACCGATAAGAGACCACAGGTCATGGCCCTCATCGGCAAGGGCCTTCAGTGCGGGTCGAGCTCGATCGCCTACGAGGCGGGCGCAAGCAGCCATCTCCGAGTCGGTGTCGAGTTCGGGGTCGCCGCCACGGTTGAGGCCGACGGCAGCGAGCAACTGGCCGTCGCTCACGTAGAAGCCCAGGAAACTCTCCTCTTCCAGGCTCCCCCGCACCACGAAATGGTCCCACGTCGTGGCGTGACCGACGTACTCCAACTTGCTGTCGTACTGGTCTGACCAGAAGCTGTGGACATAGTCGTACGGGGCGGTGGAGCCGAGCATTGACTTGGCTGCGGCCCGCCCCTGCTTCTCGCCGTTGTTGTAGTGCTCCACTCGGACGCGGCCGAAGATCGGATGCATCTGATTGGCGACGTCGCCGGCGCCGTAGACATCGGGCACGCTGGCACGACAAAGCTCGTCGACAAGGAGGCCGTTCGACTGTTCGACGGACCCCCCTACCAACGTCGGCACCACCGGCGCGATCCCGATGCCGACGACGACGAAGTCGCAGGCCAAGTGGGAACCATCGCTCGTCAAGGCCGCCTCCACCCGGTCGGTGCCTTCGAATCCGACGATCTGCTCTTGGCTGCGCAGCTCCACCCCATGAGCTCTGTGGATCGAACCATACGCTTCACCGACCTCCTCGCCCAGCACCCTTCCCAGGGGAGTCCGCTCCGGAAAAACCGTCGTGACCTTGACTCCCAACTGAGTCAGGGAAGCAGCAACCTCGCAGCCGATGAATCCCATTCCGACCACCACAGCATGGCGATCGACGCCCGCCTCTTGCTTGATCGCGTCGCACTCGGCGACGGTACGCAGGTAGTGGATTCCTTCTAGCTCTGCTCCGGGGAGGTCAAGCTGGCGATTGCGCCCGCCGGTTGCGACCAGCACTCTCTGATACTCAAGCTCCTGGCGCGATTCGAGAACGACGGTATGAGACGACACGTCAACCGCGGAGACGTTCGAGTGCAGTCTCTCAACGCGGTATTGGTCATACCAGGCTGGGGGTTTGACGTACCACCCATCGAGCGCCTCCTCCGAGCGCAAGTAGGTCTTCGAAAGCGGAGGGCGACCGAAGGGGACCCCTGGTTCTTTGCCAATGAGGATGACGCGGCCGTCGAAGCCTTCTTCGCGCAACGTCATCGCGGCGTTCCCGCCAGCGAGTCCGGCGCCCACGACCACGATTGGCCTGTCGTCATCTCGTACTTGGGACGCTCCCACCACCAGTCAATTTACGCATCGCCGCGGGGCGACCGCTTTGGCGACCCCACCTAACGGGGATCGACCACCTCCCGAACGGGAGAACCGCCAGCGCCAACATCGCGACAACAGCCCCAATCATGGGGCAGAGCGACCTGCACTGCTCGGCGTCGGCAAGGCAGCAGGCGGACGACGGCTGCGGCCGGGGCAGGAGCCGTCACTCGGCCCGCAGCACCAAGGCGGCCGGCGTACGAACGGCCAGCCGTCGCGGGATTGCCGCAACGAGGTTCGCCAGCACGATGCCACCGATGGCAACGGCCGCGATCGACAGGGGCACCGTGGGTCGCGGAACGGCGTTGATGTCCTTAGCGAACAGCACCCACAGTTGTCGGCCGACGACGATGCCCAGCGGAATTCCGATCGCCAGCGAGATGACCATGATGGTTGTGGCTTGACAGGAGATCGTGGCCGCCAGCTGCCGTCGGGTGAACCCGAGCGTCTTGAGCAGGGCGAACGCGCGGGCTCGGCGTCGCACTGAGGCCACCAAGTTCAAAGACAGGGAGAGGACGGCTCCGAAGGCCAACGCGGCAGCCAAGATCAGCGGGGTGTCACCCGTCGCCTGGTAGTTGACGATCTCCGCCGGTCTCTGGACCCCGAGGATTGTGATCGCGGCTCCCGTCGCGTTGGGATCGGAGGCGAACGCGTCGTTCGCGACCGCCACGATCCGACGCATATCAGCCATCGCCGCGCCGCGGCTGATGCCAGGTTTGAGGCGTACGAAGACCAGAGAAGGTCCGTCGAGGGTCGGATCGAGCCCCTGCAGGAAGGCATTCAAGCTAGCGGTGACGATGCCCTTGGAAATAAGGGCGCCGGTACCCATCGAGGTGTGATCCGCAAAGGTACTTGACCCCGCAACACTGGGAAAGGTTGCGGTTCCTACGATGACACCAAGTCGGGGCGGTATGTAGAGGGGCGCCGTGTTCGGGGACCCGAGGCCGACCGCGACGCGCTGGCCCACCCTCGCGTGCAAGCGGGACAGAGTGGCGGCGCCGAGAACGATTTGGTCGCCAGCTTCGATCCCATGCCCGCTCAGCGTGGGCGGCGCGACCGCTGCCCTGTTGTCGATTTGGAGGAGGGCTGGGACGGTCTCGCCATCGACCTGCATGTTGAGATCCTGGTAGCCCGACCACGCTGCGACCTCAGTGTCCTTGCTCAGCGCACGCTGCGCTTGGGGTGGGACACCCATTTCCCCTTCGAGGGTGAAGTTCCAGTTCCACCCATACAGGGCGGGTTGAGTGATGAGCGTCTGCAGTCCGCTTCCGAACGTCAGGGTTGCCGTCACCACCGTCACTGCGATGACCGTCCCAGCCAGCACCGACCGGGTCGGAACGGCAGATCGCCCCGACCCCGGTTCGAGGGCGAAACGAAGTCCCACACCTGCCGCCAGGGACATATTCGTTACGGCGACGGCCCGCTCGGCGA
>Ga0307479_10001604_pt1 | contig 20705 bp, 27 predicted proteins | sample atmos_gasesECM4C_FD_203743 | JGI IMG/M metagenome (GOLD analysis project Ga0307479, IMG submission 203743) | Hardwood forest soil microbial communities from Morgan-Monroe State Forest, Indiana, United States - atmos_gasesECM4C_515 | ecosystem: Environmental > Terrestrial > Soil > Temperate...
CGGAACTGGTTCCGTGCGACCATGTTGGTTAAATTGCGATGCGTCGCGGCCACCAGACGAACGTCGATGCGATGGGTCTTGCCGCTGCCCAGACGTTCGAATTCCTTTTCCTGCAGTACGCGCAAGAGCTTCGGTTGCAAGGCCAGCGGAATATCCCCTATTTCGTCCAGAAAGAGAGTGCCCGTATCGGCCATTTCGAAACGACCAATTTTTTGCGCGAATGCTCCCGTGAAAGCGCCTTTCTCATATCCAAACAGTTCGCTTTCCAACAGGTCGAAGGGAATGGCCGCGCAATTCAGTTTGATGAACGGACGATCGCGTCGCGTACTGGCTTTGTGAATCGCCTCTGCGATACGTTCCTTTCCGGTTCCTGTCTCTCCGAGAACCAGCACCGTGGAATCGGTCGGCGCGACGCGCTGCACTTCAGTAAGCACGAACTTGAACGCCGCGCTGATTCCTATGATTGCTTTAAATTTGTCCTCAGCGCGAGCATCTTCAATTGATAGATTTCTGTCAGTGTTTTCCATAACATACCCCCCGTAGACTTTCTGTAAGCCACAAACGTGAGTCTCATCCAGACGAAACGAGTGATACATTCACTTCTGCTGGTCCATGATCATGTCGTCTCCGTGCCGCTTTCCTCCTGATGTAGACCTGAACGAATACCTTGGAGTAACTGCTCGTCGGTAAAAGGCTTTCCCAGAAATGCGACAGCGCCAGCTTGCATTGCTCGCTGACGGGACTCTTGATCGTCGTAAGCGGTGATGAAAATGATAGGAATGCGGCAGCCCGCCGTAGCCAGCTGACTTTGTAGCTGCAGTCCGTTCATGCCGGGCATCCGTACGTCAACGACGAGACACGAGGCATCGTTCAGATTGTGAGAGCTAAGAAATTTCTCGGCCGATTCAAAGGCTGCTGCTCGAAAGCCAAAAGATTCGATGAGTCGTGTAGTCGTCCTGCGTACCGACTCATCGTCGTCAATGATCGAAATCAGATTCCCTGCCACTCCGGGCTCTCCCTTGAATTCATGTAACGCTGAACGAATGGCTTGGAGTAACTGCTCGTCGCCAAAAGGCTTGCTTAGGAATGCAACAGCACCAGCTTGCATTGCTCGCCGGCGGGATTCTTTATCGTCATGAGCAGTGATGAAAATAATAGGAATGCGACTGCCCGTGGCAGCCAGCTGGCTTTGCAGCTGCAATCCGTTCATCCCCGGCATCTGTACGTCAACAATGAGACACGCGGTATCGTGCAGGTGGCCAGATCTCAGGAAACCGTTGGCAGATTCAAAGGCTGCTGCTCGAAAGCCAAAAGATTCGATAAGCAGCGTTGTGGTCCTGCGGATGGACTCATCGTCGTCAACTACCGAAATCAGATTCCTTGCCATTGTGAATCCTCCAATGAGCTCAAGGTACTCTCGGAGGGAGCAGGAATCTATTGGGCGTTGGTATTTTTGGCGTCCCAGAAAGAGGAATGCGGGTAATGCTTTCGTTTACGAGGCTTTTTTCGCTGGGCCTTTAAGCTTTTCGATCATTCTTACCAGGTCAGCGAAAGATTGCGCGTTCATCTTCTCCATAGCCCGGCTGCGATGAACCTTCACAGTATTTTCCGCAGTTCCGAGTTCACCAGCAATCTGTTTATTGAGCATGCCCGAAACGACCATGGAGATCACCTCCTGCTCGCGGGGAGTCAACGAGTCGAAGCGCTGCTGGAGGTCCGTTAGGTCTCTCTCCTGTTCACGTCTAGCACGATCTTGCTCCAGTGCAATGCGAACAGCATCCAGCAGATCCTGGTCGCGGTATGGTTTGGTCAGGAATTCGATTGCCCCGGCCTTCATAGCGCGAACACTCATGGGAATATCGCCGTGACCAGTGACAAAGACTATCGGGATGCGAATGTTTCTCGCTGCAAGCTCGTGCTGAAAATCGAGTCCACTCAATCCACGTAATCTGACGTCCAGCACAAGGCAACTGGGTGCGTCTGGCGGTTTCCTTTGCAAGAAGGTTTCCGCCGATTCAAAGCTCTCAACCTGCAGACCCACGCTGCTCAGCAGAAACTTGAGCGAAGAACGTACTGACGGATCATCATCGACAACAAAGACGACGGAAGCGCGAGTCATGAGGGATTCTCGGCGTCTACCGGCAGCGTTAACGAAAATACAGCACCGTGCGGAGAATTGGGCGAGGCCCAGAGCCGCCCGCCATGACCTTCAATAAGTGAGCGGCTGATTGACAAACCCATGCCCATACCGTTCGCTTTTGTTGTAAAGAAAGGAGTGAAGACGCGGTCTGCTTCCAAACCTAGGCCGGTGCCCGAGTCGCGTACCGCAATCAACACGTCGCCAGATTCGTCGATCCGCGATTGCACCCACAACAAGCGAGGTCGATCTATGATCGCGGTCATGGCTTCGACGCCATTCATGATCAAGTTCAGCAGGACCTGCTGCAACTGAACGCGATCACCTAGTACCGGCGGGAGGGCTTCTGCCAGTTCGCTCTGGAGCACAATCCCGTTCTCCTCGAACCCGTGCCCCATCATGGCGACCACCTCCCCAATGACTTCGTTAACGTCCAGCCTGTTTTTTTCCGCGGGCGCTTTCTTGATGAACGCCCGAATGCGAGCGATGATTGCGCTGGCGCGGGTTCCATCCGCGACGATTTCTTCCAGCGCCCGGCGCAACACATCCGGCTGGAGGTTCTGATTGGCGAGCAACCGCAGACACGCGTTGCTGTTATTGTTGACTGCCGTAAGAGGCTGATTGACTTCGTGTGCTATAGAGGCCGCCAATTCGCCCATGGTCGTGAGTCTAGACACCCGCGCAAGCTCCGCTTGCGTGGTTTGGATTACTTTTTGCGCCTGCCTTCGGATCTCCTCGGCTTGCTTCCGTTCACTAATGTCGCGGATGAAGCCGGTAAATACGCGGTGCCCGTCCTGGATCAGTTCTCCGAACGAAACTTCCACGGGGAACTCCTTGCCATTCTTGCGCAGGCCGATCAATTCGGTACCTTGCCAGTTGATGTGCCGCTGGCCAGTAGCCAAGTAGCCATTGAACCCAGTCTCGTGCAGCTTTCGCAGGAATTCCGGCATGAGCATCGTCAAGGGTTTCCCAATCAACTCTTCCTGCGTATGACCAAAGACTCGTGTGGTGGCAGGATTAGCAAGCAGGATTGTACTGGTCTCGTCCAAGCTGATCACGGCATCACTGGCCGTTTCGACTACAAGGCGGTATTTTTCTTCGGTATAGCGGCGTGCAGATTCCTCCTCTTTACGCTGGGTAATATCCTCGACGACAGCAAACCAAAATGGCGCTACACCGCCCATTCCCGGAACGAGAGAGACATTGTTGCGCACCCAAACTAAAGTGCCGTCTTTCCGACAGTAGCGCTTTTCGATTTCGAAGTGTTGCCGCTTGCCTTCCACGAGTTGCCCGACCAACTCCTGGTTAGCCTTTCGGTCCTCCTCGTAGGTTACGTCCAGGAAGGTCAGCTGGTACAATTCCGATTCCGTATAGCGCAACATATTCCGGAAGACGCTGTTCGCTGCGAAGAACCGACCTGCGAAGTCAGCCATCGCTATGCCGATTGCTGAGCTCTCGAATGCGGTTCGCCATCGCTGTTCGATATGCTGCGACGCTTCGCTATGAGCTGCAGCGAATTCCGCATGAGACATACCCGTCCCTCCTTAGACTGATTGGAATTATGAGAAAGAGTGGCCGACGTCGCGCGCCTCAGAATCTTCGAGGCCATGTCGGCAAGCGACGAGATTTATGCGGCGATATAAAAGGCACACAGTCTGTCGCTCCTGAAGAAGGCTGAGCAAGCTCTGGAGGACACTACGACTGAAACAAACAAAAATGTACGCCGACACGACTTGCGTTCTCGGCTAGAGACACCAGCCTGGCTGTCGGCAGGAACCTTACTATCTCCCCCGTGTTTTCCGCTTGTCAAGAACATAAATGACCTCGGCTTGGCACAAGTAGTTGAGCATGTCTGCTTTTCGGACGCGGAAGTGGGAACGGGTTGGGCACTCATAGACCATATTTTCTTGGATGAAAGATCCTATCGAAATATTGGCAAGAGCATGGTACGAATCGCGGTGGAGAACACATTTCGCGAAAAAACCATGAGTATCGCAAGCACCAACGCGTGAATGTACAATGCCGCTAGAAATTGCACCGAGCGTCGTGTCGATGGCGGCGCACATGAAATCCTTTTCGTTTTAGAGATGTGCTCCGAGCTCATGCTACGTCCAGCATCCTTGACTCAGTGCTTCGCAACGCCCGCTCCCGAGTACCCTTCCGTCCACCCCAGCCCTGGGAACCTGCAACCCTGGCTTTACTTCCAGCAGCGCGAGAGCCCCGACTCGTCGTTCGCTCCGCCGGGGGATGCGAATTGAGGCCGCTATCACGACGCCGTCGCGTCTTGCTCAATGTTCGATAAAGCCGGAATTCCGGACTGCGTGTAAGCATCACGCGCAATTTCTGCCGCGCTCGAAACAATCTCGCTTTCACGGCCCCGATCCCTAGGCCCAGAATCTCGGCTGTTTCATTCACCGTTCGCTCTTCCAGTCGCAGGCGGACGACGGTCCGAAATTCCGCACTTAAGTGATTCATCTCTTCGCAAAGAATGCGTTCGTTCTCCAGTTGTTCGTATATCTCTGCCGGGTCTTTCCCTCGATCCGGAATCTCCACAGGGAACAGCTCCTCGGGTTCTGATTTCACATCGTCAAGAGAGATTTCCCTCCGAGATCGACTCTTCCGCAGACACATAAGCCCTTCGTTGATTACAATCCGCGTCAACCAAGTAGAGAAAGACGATTTCTCTTGGAACCTGTCGATGTACATAAACGCTTTGTGAAAGCTCTGCTGCACGACGTCCTGAGCATCCTCTCGGTTGCGGGTTATCCTGAAAGCAATCGAGAAAGTCTTTGCTTCGTGTCGCTTCACGAGAAATTCGAAGGCCTGACTCTCCCCGTTCTTTGTCGCTGCGACTAGCTTCGAGTCAGATTTTTCCCGAAACACGCTGGTCATCGGTTCACTTGTCATCACTCTCTTCCTTCCGTCGCAGACATTCCGCAGCCGTCTCACGCAACGCTTCCCGCGAGGAGGCTTATTGCTCTGCGATATTTCCATGCCTCAGTCACAACCTTATGAGTTCCGCCGTAACGATTGACGGCCTCACTGCTCCAGCGTCGGCCAGCCTTCAGGTCGCGAATGCACGCAGCAGCTGTCATTTCATCGAGTATGGCCAGCCGCCTCATCCAGCGGACGAGGCGAGGACAGTGCCGCAAGATAGACGGGATGTGATAACTGCGCAGAAACGCGCTGCGTGCGCCGTTTGTTGTCATTGATCACCCCTGGTGTCGTTATCGGCTGCCTTTGCTTTCGAGCGGTAGTCGTTCCTCTCAGTTTTTATGAGAATGCATCTTGCATACCAAATCTCGATGACTCTCTCGCAAGACAAGGGAGCTCATTTCCCGACTGTTAATTGCGGAAGATACTGGAGTTCGGAGCTAGCGTGCTACGGAGCGGTGACGACTTCCCGACTTTATGTCAAAACGTCGACTGTTCGACACACCGGCCAAACGCGTTCATCAAGCACGCCAGAAAACCGAACATGCAGGAGCGTGAGCACAGCGGAAACCCCACCTTCAACCCTCGAGCCGAGGATCAGAGTCTCTAATATCTGCAAGAAGCAGTTCAGGATTAGCTAGTCAAGAAGATGGGCATGCCAATTCCGCGAATCTCGGGACAATCCGCCAACATTAGGGTTCCTACTCGCCCCTCTGCGCCCAACGCTTGTGCAAACAGAGTCTTCAACTAGGCAGTCTGCGCCGCGATCGCAGGAACCGTCGCCAGATACCCAACTCGGGAATCCAGGCAACCTCGTAAATGAGCTCTTGTTCTTCGGCTATACGTTCTCGATCGTTCCATACCAAGCAATTTGTGGTTTCCCACCGCGTGTCCACTCCTGCCGGAAACATTGGAAGGGGCAGGGCTAGTGCGTGACTAGTTGCTTCTGCTTCCTGCATGACTGACAATCTCCTCGCCTGGAACTTCCCAGATTCCATCTGTATCAGTAAGGCTCCGAACACTTTGCTGCAATCTGGTTTCCATTGAACATCCAGACGAGCAGAGCCAATCCGACGCTGCCCCTGGGAAACCTTGAGTAGAGCCAGGATGGCTTCACAGAAAGGAAACCCATGTCAATCCTTCGCTTCCTCGGCATATTCCAAAAACGTGCTCTTCAAACGCCGCCACGAGCTCCTTAGCTGCGTCCTCCGGACTTAAGTCCTCGGGAGCTAGGAAGACGTGGCCACACAGCGAGCACTCGTAGGTCATAGGCTCGCGCTTGGTCCTGGTCGTCCCGACGTGGGGCTTTTCGTTCACCTGCATAAATCTGCCTCCCGCGGCGCGATCCCTTTCGAACCACTCGCGCCTGAAGTCAAGGTACCCGTCTCGCAGCGGCGGCAAAACGCGGAAGCGAGTGTGTAATCGATAGCCATTTTGGGTGTCCTGGATGGCATAGGAGAGATCCAACCTTTATGTCCCTCAGCTCAACCAAATCGTCAGAGCCCTTGTACGATTTCCGAGAGGAACCACGACCGGCGCTCCGCTTGATCGATCCAGATCTCGATGAGGCTGGCGGTCGCTAGATCGTCGTACTTCTCGCAAGTTTTATGAGCCGAGCGGAAATATCGCGTCAGCGCTCGATTATCGGTGGCGAGCTCTGCCAGCATTTCTTTCGGGGCGACCCTTTCCTCGTCATTGTCCTTCAAGCGCTGGTGCCGGGAGATGTCGCCGATTGATCGCAACGTCGGTCCGCCGATCTTTCGTGCACGTTCTGCAATTTCGTCGGTTACGGCAAAGATCTGATCAGAGTGTTCGTCGAGCAGCAAGTGATAGTCCCTGAAGTGCTGCCCGCTCATGTGCCAGTGGAAATTCTTGGTTTTCAAGTACAGTGCAAATGTGTCGGCTAGCAAGCGACGCAATTCAGCCGTAATCTCAGTGACACCTTTGCTTTTAAGGTCAGTCAGTCCTTCTTGAACTGCCTCGCCCGCCTTCTTGGCTTGAGTTGCAGTCTCCTTTGGCATTTCCGTTTCTCCTTCCGGCCCCAAGCATCAGAAGAATCGGGCCGATCGCAGCAAACTGTGTGAGAACACCGAAAATCACATCGAGCGGTCCCGCGCATTCCACAATGGCGGGACAGTCACCGACAAGAGTCCGTTGTTCTTGATTCACGTAATCAGCCAATTCCCCCTCACATTTCCACGCCAGAAATCTGGGTGTCTCTCGCGGCTGGGCCTTTTGACCTCGCCCAGATCCGTAATCCAAGCACGATTACGAATAACGATAGTCCTAGCGGGAGGGCAACCGACGTTAACTCAGTTCCGAGCAGTTCAGCCCCGCCAAGACCAAATGCAAAAATCACCACGATGATGCCAAGTGCCCGCGACGCCGCTTTTGCCCTTGTTTGACCAATGGCCGCGAGACGCTGCATCGAGCCCGCAAGGTAACCATCTAATCCGTCGACGAGAACCATTCCGAATGAAAACGTTACTCCAAGCAGCCATGCACTGCCCTAGCCAGCAAGAATCAGGGCAGAAAGCTGTGACGCTGTCTCGAACCCCGCCGCCAATAGCATGCCGAGAAGGAACGGTTGAACTACGATGGGACGCGATCTAATCGGAGGTGCCGCCGCTCTCAGGAGCAGTCTCCACAAATTCACTGAGCCGATCACAATCAAACTCCAAGGACCAGCGAACGCCAATCGACTTGCCAGAAAGTGACCTATTCCCATCGCAAGTAGCATCACAACCAAAGCATGGCCAAGCGCGAAATAAATTCCGTTCGTTGCACGAGGCCGAATGCGCGTCAAACCATCGATCGCTGCGAGGTGGTCAGGATCAGTGCCGTGCCGCATCCCCAACGCCAAACCCATGACCGCTAGTGCATCCATACGTTCCTCGGGCGGAGACTCGAACTCATTTGCAACTTCATCTCCATCCCTTTTCGGGCGCTCAGCGGCCGTTGATCGAATCGAATCACAACTCATACTAAGCTCGTCACGCAGACGGACTCGGGTAAACGACAGCTCGTGAGGAGAAGGACTGCCTTCGCATCGACACATTGACACTTTCGGTCGAAGTACGGTCATTCGTGACACCGCGATCGGCATCTCAGAGCAGGCGATATCGGAGGGGCGCTCAGCTGCGCTTGGTCGAGTGTCACGAAATTCGACAACGAGTCCGCGCTGCGACACACTCTCCGATCAGTGCGTCTTATTGCGTTCATCGAGATATGCTTCGGAAAGCAGGCCGCCCCGACACGTTTGGCATTGTTTTTGCCTCTATGCAATGCCGAGGGCTCGGACGAAATGGCATCACTCAGGAGCCAAAGTCGGGCTTCCAGCGGAAGCAGCCAGCAAAGAGGTATCTATCATGAAATCACTAACTTTCATTCAGTGGTATCGCATCTTGCGGGCACACCACCAATGGACCGTGTTCGAGTCGATTCAATATGCGCTTTGGCTCACGCGCTAGACAGGTCTCCACATGAAGCCTGGGCTAAAGCAACAGCACGCTGAACACACGATGCATATGGGAAATGCGGTACCTCCGAAGAATGCGGCCGCACATATAGGTCATGACCGGCATGCCGGACACTCGGTGGCCTTGTTCCGGGACAAATTCTGGCTGACTCTGATCCTCACACTCCCCGTCGTCGCGTGGTCGGGGGACGTTCAACACTGGCTTGGCTACACCGCTCCCACTTTTCCTGCCTCCCAATATATCCCTGCCTTTCTTGGCACGACTGTTTTCCTGTATAGCGGAAGCGTGTTTATCCGCGGCGCTTGGGGAGAACTCGTTGACCGCCGACCGGGGATGATGACGCTGATCAGTCTCGGCATCGTAGTTGCCTTTGTCGCTTCGCTTGCCGCGACATTCGGGTTTTTCAAGATCGATGTCTGGTGGGAGGTCGCGACGCTCATCACCGTCATGCTCCTTGGCCACTGGCTGGAGATGGAGGCGATTGCACAAGCTAGAGGCGCTCTCGACGCGCTGGCCGCTTTGCTGCCGGACAGTGCAGAGCGCATAACGGAGTCAGGCGTCGAAAAAGTTCCTCTACCGGAATTGCGAGTAGGCGATGTCGTCCTGGTTCGGCCTGGAACTCGAGTGCCTGCGGACGGGAAGGTGATTGAGGGCAACGCCGATGTGGATGAGTCGCTGATCACAGGCGAGTCGCGAGCAATTTCGAAAGGGCCGGGTACGACCGTTGTCGCAGGCACGGTTGCCGCTGGAGGAAGTCTGCGCGTCCGAGTAAGTGCCGTTGGGGAACAGACGGCCCTCTCGGGAATTATGCGACTAGTCGCTGCTGCTCAGGCTTCCGGCTCGCGGGCGCAGGCTCTTGCCGACCGTGCCGCCGCGCTCTTGTTCTATGTTGCAGTGGCTTCAGGGCTGCTGACGTTCGGATATTGGCGGTTGGCTGGTGATACCGCACATGCACTCACCAGAACCGCCACTGTGCTCATCATTGCGTGTCCACATGCGCTCGGTTTGGCGATTCCCCTGGTGATTGCAATTTCAACTTCACTGGGCGCGGGAAATGGTTTACTCGTGAAAGATCGGCTCGCACTCGAACGGTCGCGCGATCTGGACGTCGTGATCTTTGACAAAACAGGAACACTCACGCGAGGTGCGCCGGCGCTTTCAGGGGTTGCCGCTGTCTCTGGTGCAAGCGAGGAAGAAGTGCTCAAACTGGCAGCGTCCGTGGAGGCCGACTCCGAGCACCCGCTCGCCAAAGCCATCGTCAGTGGGGCGAATCGCCGCGGCGCGAATCCCCTGCAGGGCAGGAATTTTGAGCCGATGCCGGGGAGCGGCGCACACGCGACTGTAAACGGGCAGAGTGTTTCCGTGGGAGGCCCACATCTCCTTTCCGAATTGAAGGTCGTCGTTCCGCCCGAATTGGAGAAGTCAGCGACGGCCTGGGCATCCGAGGGGCAAACTGTGCTTTATGTCGTTGTGGACGGTCGAGTGATTGGCACTGTGACGGTGGAAGACGAAATTCGTCCGGAATCCGCCGAAGCGGTGAAAGAGCTGCATAATTTGGGCGTGCGCGTGGCAATGATCACGGGTGATTCACAGGCAGTCGCGGATTCTGTTGCGAAGCGGATCGGGATTGACGAAGTCGAAGCTCAAGTGCTGCCCGCCGACAAGGCGTCGGCGGTTGCACGGTTCCAGGCCGGGGGCAAGAAAGTGGCGATGGTGGGCGATGGTGTCAACGATGCACCTGCGTTAGCAACCGCGGACGTTGGTATTGCCATCGGAGCCGGTACTGACGTCGCAGTCGAATCCGCAGGAATCGTGCTCGTGCGTAGCGACCCACGCGACGTTGTGGGCGCGATCGAATTGTCACGCGCCGCCTACAGGAAAATGGTTCAAAATCTGGTTTGGGCGATAGCCTATAATCTGATTGCCATCCCCGTTGCAGCAGGACTCTTGGTCCGGTGGCGAATCGATCTTCCCATGAGCGTCGGCGCGATTGCCATGAGCACATCAACAATCATCGTCGCGTTGAACGCCCAACTCCTACGTCGTTTGACAATCGTGCGCCATAAAACAATGCCGAACTAAGGCGTGGACATTGGGGATAACAATCGTCGCAAGCTTTGCCATGCAATCCTTCGATTCCCTCTTTCGCGTCAGCTTGCGTTGTTCTTGCGTTGAAAGATCGGAAATGATGGGTAGTGATGGGCTGTGATGGGCAGCTAAGGCGACACCTCCCAAGACCGATGTAGCCCTTACGAGCTCCGCAGCGGCCGACACCGCAAACTCAAAGATTGCTTCACTGGCAACCCGATATTCGTTCGGTTTCTGCGCATTTTTCAAGTTGTTGTGTGCTGTTTTGCATCGCACAGCATTGCCAAGGACGGTGGGCGACCTAAGTACAATCTATTAAGTAAGGTCTGCACGCTCTATGCGTTGCAGTTCCCTGCCCTAACCACCCGGAACAAACGGAACAAGTGGAACGCGCGCAGTTGCTTAGTCACGAATCATATTTGGAGTAATTGTTCTTCGTAGAGAACTGATCCCCAAATTCTTGGCATATTGATTTCTGAAGTTGTTGGTGCGCTCATTTTCATTCCTCACTTTGTAAGTTCAGCGTCAATGTCAGCTAGGAATTTCAAAGCCGACTCGCTGTTGTGCTCAGGATTTGGCGTCACGCCATTTTGCTTTAAAACTTCTTTTACAAATCGCACGACCAATGGAAAACTTATAGCCAACGTCCAGCCGTTCGAATCTTTTTTGTAAAGCTCGTCCAACAGAGATTGAATACCTCCTGTTGTAACCTTTGACCCAAGTACGGCCTCAAGAAAGCAAAGCTGCGTCTCTGTTCCAAAATCTCTGTCAGGAAAACGCCTAGAATCTCCTAATTGTTCTTGTAGGATTGCAATCAAACCGTGCCAGGTGAGTGTCACAGGTCTCGGGACCTGGCTGGCAGACTTACCGGCGACGATCGGATGATCCTCAAGGGGAAGATCGACCTCGGCCTCATTCCTATTCTTCGCTCGAAACTCTTCCCGCCGAATGCCTAGGGCTCTTACCCGCAATAACAAAGCTCCCGCTTGGTCAACTTCTTCGGGTGTGGCTTCCTTAGATTTAAGGACTGTGCGAAGAGTAAATCGCAAGTCCTTCAAGATTCTGGCACTGGTTTCGTTTGGAGGGTTTTGCTCCAAAGGAATAATGATCTTTTTGCACCGCAGGAGTTTCTCGGCCGCAGATTCATTGGCCACAGAAGCCAGAGCTGCTCGTCCGTTACTTGAAAGGTTGATGCTCATTTTTGGTTTTCCTATTGTGGTCTACGCCTGTAAACTGCGTTTCCTTTCCTATTGGTGCCGGCCCGCTCAATCTGCCCACTCTTCAACAGTGCTTCACGAGCCCAATTGAATTGTTGTGCGCTGAACTTACCGTCTCTAAATCCAATGTGAAGGGCATCCTGTAGCTGACGATCTGACCGCAATGTCTCGGAAGTTTCGAATTCGTTGAGTATCTTGAATTCGAGGACACCTTGCGGTGTTGCTGAATCGATAGGCCAGAATCGCTTTCTCAGATTCAATTGCTCCTGCGCCCATCGAATCGATCGTCGAACGATGTCCGCTGTTATTATGCCGTCTTTGAATGTCGCGCGTAGAAGCGTGTCTTTATCGAAGTAATAGCCTATGCGTGCGGTGAAATGCTGATCCTCCTTCTCGATCCACTTCTTGAAGTCGGTAGCTAAATGTGTCGCTTCGGGTGTGGTTGATAATGACAGTGGATTGGCCATGATATCGGCCATCTCATCTGCAATGCCTCGCGCCTTGGTCTCCTGATAATTTGGCCACGCTTTACCGTTCGTTGGAATCTTTGTTCCGAATACGAGAAGAACCCGAGATAGAAATCCGCTCCCTCCCGCTCCTCGTCCCTGATAGGACTCAGTGAAGCTGTTCGATGTGAAGCATGCGTTCATGGAAAGATGAACGTTGCTCGCCACGAATTTCTTATTCTTGAACGATCCAGTTCCGTGTTCGTGTTTCTCAAAGAATGTCAGGAAGGCGTTCTCGATAGCTTTCTGATCCGTAGGGGCTTTGGTAAGCCACATGCCAGAACCTTCATCCATCCAGCAGATGCAGTTCGGCGTTTCGGCCAATTGAGAAATCATAAATGGCCCGCTGCCCCACTGTGTTCCATCAACGATCGTCGGTGAATAGAGATCACCTAGATTCACAGGCGATTCCATAGGCCGCGGATGCATGGCTTCAGCAAACGCCCATTTCACTCGGTCCCAGGATTCACCCTTGCCAGTCTGCGGGTGATAACTGAGCTTGTTGATGTAGAACCTCGTGGAGAATTCCAAGAAGGAAGAATTCGGTGGAACAATGCGGCCATCAAGAACGTGACCAGTCCAAACCTGCAAATCCGCGTGAGCGAACTGTGGAGGAATGAATGTGCCATCAGTAAGTTCGTGAGTCAGATCGCAGAGGCGATCACCTTCAAGGCACTCTGCGGGAAAGCGATATTTCTCTTCGTTCAGCGATTTCGTGGATGGTGTTTCATCAACGTATGTGGAACCAATTGAAACCTGTGTTGTGGATGGAATGTATTTCTCTGGATTGTCTACCAAATCATCGATCTTGCTGAGTTCCGCGGCTGTTTCATATTTCGGGAGGCAACACAACTCATTGAAGAAACGCAGGTGTTCCTTCATCGATTGGGGTGACTTCAAAGCAGGCGTATCCCTTGAGTCAAGGAAGTAACGCACGATTGCCGGGAATCGATCGTTGCCGGAAACCGGCTTTAGATTTCTTCTACTCATCGCGGGACCTCCTGCGGTCCGGGGCATGCCTTCCAGATTTCAATGCGAAACGTTCTACTCGGAGCGTGATTGCTGATTCCGTTGAAACTTATTTCCAATTCAGCGCCCGTAGTGAAGCACATCAATTTCTCAATCTGCTTGCGGGTCAAAGCGTATGGTTCGCTCACTAGAACTAAGCCGCGCCATTCATCTTCGATGAAGCCAGCATGATCTAGACCGTATTCTTGGAGAACTTGCCATGCGGCTTCGGACATCCCGCCATCAAGATCGTCGGCATTTGCCCAAACGAAATGTTGCGGCTGCGCTTTCTTCAAAGCATCGATGAGCCATGTCGGAAGATCGTTGGCGTCGATCAGCACAACTGTCTCGCCAACGCCGAGATTCATCTCCTCGAAGACAGGAATCTCTTCGTCGCGCGGGACCCAGATTTTCTTTCCGTTTTCAGGCACACCTTCACTGTGCATCTTCGTTCTCCCATGAGATCGTCCATGCCCCAATCCGGTGCTGTTCGGTCTTCGTTTTACTTTCTAACGGGATGTCCGCTGAGGAAACGTATAGGATCATCGAGCAAACTCCATTTGCGGAACTTCAGATTTGACTTCTACGATCCGCGATGGAGTCCGCCCGTGCGCCAGGAGTGGCGCGGTGGGGAGGACAACTTACTGCCGGTCGGTGGACCTCGCTAAAGGTCTCTCGACTTAACTACATGGTACTCAAACCATAGAGTTGTGTCAAGAACTATCTTTAGGAATGGCATCTGAAGTGCCCGCGGCTGGCCGAATCACGGACTGTAGGCCGCGGTGCTTTGATAGCGGCGGGCGCCCCGGACGGTGACAATCAAGGTTCAATGGTTAGAACGAGCCATGAAGATGATGTAAGAATGAATCACCACGATTCTCCAAAGGTCTCGGAGAGGGGGAGGAATTTATGTCTCTCGTTACGATGGGTTAATCTTCTTGAGAATAAAAGACTTAACTGAAATATGTGTCTCCCCTTTCAGGGGGTCTTTGTGGTGATTCGACTTTTGAGGAGATCAAGATAGATTTAAGTTATTGATAATAAACATAGCTTGGATCACCACAGACGAATTCGTGGTTCGTGGTGATTCGATTCTTACTTCAGGCTCTCTCTTGTGGTTCATTCTTGCGTCACGTCATTACGTCAGTTATTTCATGGTGATTCGTGGGGATTCGGTGGAAGTCTCGTGCTTCATGCGGAGGCCGGCCGAGGGGGTCAGGTTCGGCACGTCACAGGTTCATTTCCATGGATAGATTGAGGGGTGTACCTGAATGTGCGAAGAACACCTTCGAAGGCTCCGTGGACTCGGCTTGGCAGGAGGCTCAAAAAAGGGGTGACGCCTCCAGGGGTAGGCTAGGGACTATGACACCCTAAATACTCTAAATACATGATAACGAAAGACATAGTGCAGATAAGATATGAAGAGAACATCCTGGAACAAAGCTAAGAACTAATCGCGCGGAGACGGTCCGCGGACCTCTCGATCCGGGCATTTCTGCGCCTCGCCTGTTTCTTTGCCGTTCTGCCAGGTATATGATGGGTATAGCGTGACTCTAACTTGTTCAAACTACGTTCTTTAGACTGTAGATGAGCAGTTTAAAAAACTGTTTTGGTTCCCTGCCCTATCGGAACTGCCGGGGACGTGCGAAAACTACGAAACAGTTCGTATAAAAATTGATTCGTCCTATGTCGGACCTTCACACTCACTCACATCCGGGCTCTTGGAATCGCGTTGAGGGTGCATCCTATCTATATCTGTCGTCTGCTATCGTGTCCGCAACGATCCGCATGCATCCTCTCGCCTGCTAATAAATGACGCAACGTCCGCGTGCATCCCATCGCGTCCGATGTTCTCGCGCTGTCTGCCAGCCTTGCAAGTCATTCATAACTAACGATCCGGTCTGCCCGCGCGGTCCTCTGCCTGGACAGACAGCCCGTGTCAGACAATCCCCTAGCGTGTAATCCCGTGGGAAGAGCACGTTCGATTCCATCTATTTTCAGCGGAGGTGCATAATTCTATTGACATGACAATACATATCGTGTAATCTGCCCGCACGCTGCCAGAGGATAGCGCGAACATGGTAACAGCGTCAGGAATATATCAGGTTATAGAGAGGCAAGCCCACGTTGTCTGTGTCCGCGTCGTTCCGTTCTGGTATCGCGGGAGTTTGACTGTCGATCCACTGCAAGGAAACGGGAGACAGACAGACTTGGAGCAGAGCATCCGCGAATTCGAGACATGGCAGAGGACAGCGTAATAGGCGGAATCGTCTTCCGCCTAGTGTGCCCGAGTGTTCGCGCGGGCTTACTGGCCGGGAGACGGAACGAAAAAGCGTAGCGAATCGGTTTTAGCGAACTGATCCGCGCGAAGTCTTTCGGGGAAAGAGTCAAGGTAACTGACTCCATGTCTACCTCTATTTATCAAAAAACTTTGCAAGCCCTTGAGCGTGCAAAGCGTATTCGTGAAACGCGGGAATCAGTTCTAGCCCGCGTATCCCGTAAAGAAGATGCCGCAACGATCCGCGAGTACCTGAAACACGGTACGGACGGAGGTGTTGCATGAGCTTTGGCCAATACAGCACGCATGAGAGACCGTCAACACCAACAATTAGGACAACGAATAAAAAACGTTTGCGCCACGTCTTTGACAATCCCGCGCACGTCTGGGCACACCCGCGAGAAAAAGACGGATCAGGCTATGAACAGACGGAGGCATGGAACAACAGCAAGAATTTTTATTTTAAGACTGTCGAGGACAGCACGCGCATCCTCTACAGTTACCGGGATTCGTATCCTATCGCGTCTCGATTCATTCACAAGAAAAAACCCGTATACCTCACACGATCCGGAAAACCCTACAGTGTGACTACTTCCGGGCATATGTCTTGTGGATCATCCGCCGTGCCTCACAGCGCGATTAAATTCTCTGTGCCTTATGTGACGAAGTACACAAAGGGAAGCTATTACACGGAAGAACTAGCTAACGCATATTCGGAAAAGCCCGACACCCTCACGCATAAGGCGAATCTAGCAGACTTCATTAGGCGGATCGAAAACTCAATCAAGGTATTCGAGACCGCGAAGTCTCTTTATCGCGCAAACTCCGCGTTAGGCTCTGCTATGTGTCTCACCAAAGAAGCCCGCGAGTATGCCCGTCTGTTCAATCTCAAACTAAAGGCAAAGTCTCTGCCCGCCATTCCTGTATTGAGGAAAGAACGGAGAGAAAAACTCAAAGCATGGGACGCGGGGAGAGAAGCCCGCAGTAACGCGCGGTCTGCTGGAAGGCAGGCACAGTGGGACGAACAACGGAGACTAGATGCGCTATCCCGTGAGGAAAAGATTGCAGCATGGCGGGCAGGATCATCCGCGCGATTCTGGAATCTCACGGGAGACGGTTTCGCGTTACTCCGCGTCAAGGGATCGAACGTTGAAACGTCCATGCAAGTCTCTGTCCCTATCAATGGCCTAGCAGGAGCAGGACGGTTACTTCGATTCTTGACCGCATGCAAAAACGCAAACCGTCCCTATCAGCGCAACGGGCATACTGAACACATAGGCAATTTTACCGTTGAATCTTTTCTCCCTTCTCCAGAACTACCCCCGATTATCAAAGACGATTATGCAATCCCTGAATGGATTCTGACGGCGGGCTGCCATCGGATTAAATGGTCAGAGGTGGAATCGATCCGAGAGGCAGTCGAGGCAGTACATACCGCGTACGTCGAGGAGTTTAACCGCACAGACAACACAAGAGGCTAGTCGCTAGGTGTGAGTCCAGACGGGAGTGTGAGCCCGTCTGAACGCGCACCTAGCAGGCTAGAGGTGTCCGCGAGAAAAGGAAGGAAAGACGACTATGCAAAAGACAGCACAGAAACGCATCCGCAATCAGAAGAGGATTTTATCTGTGACGATCCGCCGAATGGTAGACGATTCGCCGGACACCTCTTGGCTTGGCGAATACGGAAACACACCAAAGACAGAGTACGCGATTGATCGCGCACACTCTGAGGACTGCGCAAGCGTACGCGAAGACATTAAGCAAGCGAAGCAAACGTTAGAACACGTCCAGCAAACCATTGGAGACTTGCACAACAGTATTTTGCCTCAATACAACGGAACGTTGGCAAACGAAAAGCTAGATTCGGAGCGTGAGGTTTTAGATAGCGCCTACGACGAAGTAGGCGAATTGATTGACTCCGTAGATGAGTGTGACTGCGGGGAACGCGGAGACATGGAACGCGGGCAGTATCGCTACTTCAATGGGACAGTAGAAAACTACAAGGGCGAGTCTCCCGCCGAAATTCGGAAATACATCCGTCAAGACTACGAACGAATGGAGTCTCTCAATCGAGGAAATTGGTGTTTCATCGGCATCCGCGCAGAGGCAGAAATTTCCTACCAGATTAAAACGAATCTCTCTATGACTCCGTTTGAGCGGATCGATACCGCTACTAAAACCGTTTCCTCTGGCGGGCTCTGGGGTATCGAATCTGACTCTGATAGGTCCTATCTTGAGTCTGTCGAGAAGGACGAACTAGCTAACCTCCGCGAGCAATTGCAAGCGCTTGGATTCTCCTCTCGTGCCATCTCTACCGCGTTTAAGAACGTTGAAAGGAAGGATCAATAGGCCATGTCAAAACACTATATAGCTATGTCTGGTATGCATGGATGTCTCCCGGATCATTGTGATGTCTTTGAGTCTGTCGAGGATGCCACGTCAGACTTAGTGCAATTATTCCAGTTAGGCCGGATTCGGGAAAACATTCTCCGCGAGAATCTATACCTCGAATTAAAACTGACACCTATCGAAGAGAATCAAGGTGTCGAATTCGGGGCAGATTATTGCGAAATACAGACTTGCACTTGTGATGATCCGTCCGTTCACTCTGACTCAGGAGACTTAGATCAATTCTCGCATCGCGGGCACGGGGGTTTCTGTGCCAAGTGTGGCGGGGAGTGTGAATACGATTCTGACGGGAACAAAAAGGAGAAATAAATGCAGTTCTAGGCGAGTAATTCGCGCGGATCGTCTCCGGGCTTTTGTTGGCCGGTAAATTTTTGTTAGGACAATTCAGTCAGATAGGACCAAAAACGAAACGGAGGAAACATGCGAATAGTCGTGTTCTTAGAAGGCGGGCTAGTGGCCGGTGTCGTTGATCTGGACTCTCCCCGTCCGAGTAGCGGTATCGAATATGAGGTTATGGATTATGACGTGCTAGAAGGCGGAGACTCGCCAGAGGAAGTCAGAGAATACCTGGATAATAAAACCCCCGAATTGCTTGCGTACATGAAGCGATATCTCCCCGAAGAGTACGCGAGGTTTCAGGAAGCAATCAAGGAAAGCTAGACATACGTTAGGCGGATGATCCTGCCCGGATCGTCCGTCTCCCCGTGTGCCTAGCTAAACGGGAGACCGCGAAACGCGGTCAGGCTCACTACAACGGAGTCACATAACTCCGAAAACGAAAGGATGGGTGTCTCCGAAAACGAAAGGATGGGTGTCTATGAAAAGTTTTACTTTCACAACGTATCTAACTGGCATTGGAAATACCCCAGAGGAAGCGTGGGAAGAGGCAAAGAAAACTATTGAGGATCAACTACAGGAGATGCCGCAAACCTACGTCGAGGAAGAGAACTAGGTTCACATCGGGCAGACGGTCTCCTGGATCGTCTGTCCTATTGTGCGCCTAGGTTAACTAGGTCCACTACAACGGAGTCACATAGGTCCATTTTTGAAAAGCATTTTTCGTTTCCCACACAACGGGAGAAAGAGGAACACTATGACGAAACAAAAACGTAGTTCAATCAAGTCTGCTGCGCCCAAAACTAAACCCATTCCTGATTCAGTGAAGGAAGCTCGCGCCGGTCTCATTCCTTCCGAAGAGACAGACGCGCTTAATCCGCTGAACTATTCGGAGCAGGAAACTGCGATCCTCGACGAAGCCCTGAACGTTGCCGAGGACATTTTGAAACCGTTACTTAAAATCTACTCCGCGGACTACGTGTCGGAACTTTTCAAGGCTCACGTCCGTTGCCATCTCCACGACGAGCTTGTCAACATTGAAGCCCACGGACATCGAAATGATTCAGAAGACGATGATCCACCGGTCACCACATATCAAGGGCTTCTATCTCTTGCTTTGATGGTCCAGTCTGGCAATACGGAGTTTGAAGGACTGGAACGCAGAGCCAACGAAGTCTTGGCGCGGGTTAATCTTTGACATGGCCGGTCATGCCATGTATACTCCTGACATGGTAAAGCAAGGAAAGAAACGAGGGCCAGGTCAGCCTGAAAAGCCTGATTCAGAAAAGAGAGACAAGCTACGTGTAACTGTGCCTTTGAACGAAGCGGAGAAAACAGAGATCAAAAAAGCTGTGTCGGCGTTCTCTGCTGAGATTGGTGTGGAAGTTCCCGAAGCGGTCTGGGCAAGAAAGATTTTGCTCGACGCGGCAAAGCGAGCAATCATCCTTTCCAAGAAGTAACAAATGAAACGCCGAACAACCTCAGAACTTTTGCATGAGATCGCGGAGGATTATCTGCACCTCTCACAAGATGCAGATGGCCGTGTCGATACAACGCGGCGTAGGCGGTATGAATGGCTGTTGAAATTGGTTGAGCAATTGAAAAAAGGCAAGCTCAGAGAAACAAGTAAGCGGGCACCAAAATCGTTAGCGCGATTCTGATGCCCTAATCCAACACGCGGAGGTAACCCGCATGCAGACTCAGCAGATTATCCAGCAGTTCCCACATCTGATCTACCGCAAACTAGGATCATCCGAATTCAGAAAGGAGATTAGATGAAACTCAGGATTGAACGTGTGTAAAGGGAAAGGGCAAAAGTAATTTTCAAGGCCCGCTCTTCCAGATCATCGACATTCCGTGGGCCTTTTGTGTGGCCACCGCTTATCAGTCCTTGATACGAACCCATTTTGTGTTGATATCTGTTGTCACTTTAACTAGTGGTGCATGAGGCGCAGGCGGCTTGTCAAGAAGCCAGCCATCTGTAAACTCGAAGGAAAATGAAGTCCTCTTTTCATAATGACAGCCCTTGCCGCCCAGCGGAGTGCGGCTCCAATCGCAATCCTTGGGTTTCGGCGCTAAAAATACGTGGTCTAAAGGGACGTTGTACAGCGTGGCGTATTGGTAGCGTTCAGGAATCAAAACTTTGTAGCCCGTAAGCAACAGGAGTCCGACAAGCACGACAGTGACTGAGAGTTTTAGCCCGCGCAAGCCGTCTAGTAGAAGTCCAACGCTCGTTGTACCCACTGAAAAGAGACAAGAATCGATCAGGCCCAGCAGTGAGCCAGGTGCAATAATTGCGGCAGCGAGTCCCAT
>Ga0307479_10001606_pt1 | contig 20683 bp, 35 predicted proteins | sample atmos_gasesECM4C_FD_203743 | JGI IMG/M metagenome (GOLD analysis project Ga0307479, IMG submission 203743) | Hardwood forest soil microbial communities from Morgan-Monroe State Forest, Indiana, United States - atmos_gasesECM4C_515 | ecosystem: Environmental > Terrestrial > Soil > Temperate...
ATCGAGGTGGTCAAAACGGCGCCCGTGATGACCACGACCACCCCGCCGAACGTGCCGCCCGCATGAGAACCGCCCGTTAGCGTTTTGAACACATCCGGGTCTTGACACCTGTCCGTTAGTACAGTACGTTGCCCACCGTTTCCTGCGAAGGGATTAGGGCCAAGCGGATCGGAACGGGAACTCCGTGCCGCTTGGCCTGTTCCCCTCTTCAGGCAGCGTTCCCGATGCCTTCCACGCGACGACAACGCGACGACTCCCCGTTAGTTAAAATCCTTCCGCACAATCCCGATGCCGAGCGCGCCATCCTGGGCGGGATCCTGGTCGCCGGGAATCAAGACTCAACCAAGGCCGCGCAAGCCGTGGCCCAGGCAACCGAGACGATTCATTCCGGCGATTTCTTCGACGCGCGGAATGAACGCCTGTTCCGCCGCATGGTCACGATGACCGCCGACGCGAAGCCGATCGACCTCACGCTGCTGCTCGACGCCTTGCAATCTTCCGGCGAACTCGAAGAAGCGGGCGGCTCGGTTTACCTGGCGTCGCTGGTCGATGGCATGCCCGCGGTGACGAACGTCGAGCACTACGCGGAGATCGTCCGGAAAAAATCGAGGCTGCGGCAGGCGATCAAGGCGGCCGAGAAAATTCAAAACCTGGCTTTCGACGACAAGGCCAACCCCGACGAAGTGGTCGGCAGCCTGCTCACGACGATCACCGACCTTGAAGCGATACGCCTGGCGTCGGGAAAACCGAAAGTGGGCGCCAACGGGCACGTAGCCTATTCCTACCTCGAATTCATGGGCGCGCAGTTCCCGATCCGCGAGCAGTTGGTCGAGGTGGTGAACGACAAGGGCGAAGCGATCGGCGGGCTGATCCCGGCAGGCGGCACGGTGATTGTTTTCTCGATGCCGCATCACCTGAAAAGCTACTTCACAACAGCCCTCGCGCTCGCATGCACCACGCCCGGAAAGAAACTCGGCCGTCTCCTGGTCAAGCGGCCGATCCGCACGCTGCTGATCCAGATGGAAGACCCGCCGGGCGAACTCAAGGCCCGCATCCAGAAGTTGACCGATCCGAACGATTTCGATGCCTCGAATTTTTACGTGATCCCGCGTTGGGATCACAACGGCAACCGCATCGAAGTGCAGCTCCCGAACGACGCCTGCGTGAAATGGCTCCTCGCCGAGATCGAGCACTTCAAAGCGGACCTGGTGATTCTGGACGTCGTGCGGCGCGTGACGGCGATCGATTTGAACAGCCCGAAGGATTCCTCCAGCTTTCTCGAAGCCGTGGACCGGCTGCGCGAGGCTTCGACGAATCCCGCGATTATGCTCGTGCACCACGAAAACCGCCGCGAAGCCGACATCATGTACGCGACGGCCGGAAGCTACAACTTGCCGGGCTGGGCCAACGTGATGATTCAATTCAAACGCAAGCAGGACCATCCCGGCTACGTGACTAGCGTCGAAATGGAAGTCGATCACAAGCTGGCGCAGAATCCGGAACCGATGCGGCTGCTTCTGGATCTGAAATCGGAAACGCCGGTGCGGCTCGAAAACCTCGAAGAGAATGCCGGGCTCCAGGAGCTGCGCGACGCGCTCGATACCGTGTGGACAGTGCGGAACATGGCCGAAGCGATGGGCGTTCATCCATCGAGCGCGAAACGGCGGTTACAGAAATTTATCGCCGCCGGGGTCGTCGAAAAATTCCGTAAGGGAAAACTCGGGCGCAGCGGCGGGCTCGCTAGTTACCGCTTCATCGGCGAAGGCTAGTGAATTCCACGCAATTTTCCGAAATAGGATCACCCCTCACTGTCAGATAAAACTTGCAGTACTTAGGTGCGCAGATACGCGCGCGCGCGTAGAGAGAGAAAAAGCGAACCGCGATCCCGCAAGCCCTTTACCATGTAGAATATAAATAGGATCACCCCCCCCTGAACCTATTTCGATCCTATTATCTCTTTTCTTAGCAGTGCCTTAGCAAGTTACAGAGCGCACGGCATTTAATAGGTTCGAAATAGGATCACCCCCCCTGATCCTATTTAATCTCCTACAAAATACAGGCTTTAATCCTATCGCGGCTCGCCCCCCCCCCCTCTCCAGAGAGGCGTGCACGCGCACCGCGTCAAATTTGACACAATTCAGGAACGCTGCGAGGTGCTCTGTGGAGATATATACTTGAACTCTTTTCTTTCTTTCTTTCTCTCTCACTGTGGGACTATTTTCACCAGAAAATAGTCCTTGACATTTGACTGACAATCGCCTACACTCTCTCCTATGGCGCGCGAAAACAAGAGCACGCAGATGTGGTTTCGAGTCACGCCCAGCGAACGGAAGTTGGCCGAGCAGCAGGCGAAAAAGTTGGATTTGCGGTTGTCGGAGTACTTGCGTCTTTGCGTGCTCGGCGACCTTGCGGCGCGGCAAAAAGTCGAGCCTGAGAAAGTTGGTGCGTGATGGCAGTCGAAGCGAGACGCGGTTGCGGTTATCGCAAAGTTGGCGGGCTCTATCTTTGTTCCGGCGGGCGCGGCGTCGCCGGCGAGACCTGGATTCTTTTTGCGCACTCGAAAGCTGTCGAAAGTCGGGAGCCGCTGACCGAAGCGGAGCGAGCAGCCGCCGAGCGGCAGAATTTGCTTCTGCTCGACGACCAAAAGAAAAGCGTCTGGAAACCCGGCATCTTCAAGGTGTGGCGGCCCGAGCGCATCGAGAAGATTTTGCCCGAGTCGAAGCGCGGCTCCAAAGAACATGCGGAATTGCAGGAGAAAGGTATTCTTGCGGTATTCGTGCCGGACGACGATCCAGACCACCGCGGCACGGTGTACGACGATGAAGAAGAAACCAGCGCAGCTTCTGCTGTTCCCGAGTAACGAGGTTCACGCTTTAGGCTTGCTTGGATGGGAGGATCGGCTATGGTCACGACGGTTTACGATCGCACTGCTCGACGGGACTCGGTTCGAAACCTCACTGGGGACAATTCGGGCGTTGCGGAAAGCATCGATTTCAGCCGCTTCCGCGCCGTCACCGATTCCGCCGTCTGCCGACGGCAACGGGACCAGTTGAAGCCGACTTACCTCGGCGAATCCGAACCGCGGCTGGCCCTCGGCATGGGGCAGCTCCTCGATCCCGCGCGCCGCCGCAGCATCATCGCGACCGGCACGTTCTGCGCCGAGTACTGCGACCTGCACACCGATTGGAGCTGGGAAGCGCTATGAGAACACTCGAAGAAATCAAAGCCTTCGAAACCGAATTCTTCGAGAAGGTATGGTACGACCGGCATTCCATGCTGCGCGGCAAGCGCAAGATTAGCCCGGAGATTTTAGAAGAGGCAGAAAGACACGCGCGGGAGATCGAAATCAAGTACAAGGGCAAAGTGGGACCGTACTCGACCCTAGCGTGGGGCATGTTGCTCGGCAAACTTTCCGCACTTCGTTGGGTGCTCGGCGACGAATGGGAGGATTTCTTGGACACGTGAAAATGAAGACCAAAACCAAATTGAATATCCGTCGATTCGCTCTTCGCTGGCTGCGCAAACTCTTCGATGTGCTCGAAGACCGCCTGCACGCGGAAGAAGTGAAACTCCGCAACGATCTCTCTGGCCGGGAAGCAAGTACATCGGGCGTAGCAGCATCTACGCAGGGGAAACGGGGGGTTGAACGCGAGGACATGCTTCACCAGCAGCCCCGCCCGGCCAGGGGGCGAAAGCGCGGCTGCACGTCTTCAGCTTTCGATTCTCGGGTGCGGGCTCTACTTGGAGCCTGCGAAGAAAAAAGGTCCAGCCGATGATCTACGTCTTTCTGCGTCCAGAATCGGGGCACGGGCTCGTGACGGCAACCAGCTTCGTCTATCCGGACCAAACGGACTACGGGATCAAAGACGGCGTGCTGACGCTTTTTGAGACCGCAAAGGATCCCGTCCGTCACGTATTCAACTTTGACAAAGTGATCAGTTTTTGGGTCGTCAAGCCATGACCGCCGCCGAGATTCGCAAACTGCGCGATCGTTTCATCGGTTACGCCGATCGCGGTATAAGCGAAGACAACCTCGAAGCGTTTTTTCTGGCCGAGATCGCCGCGCAGCTTGCCGAAATGAACGGCCAGTATTCAGGTACAGACCCGGCTTCGGTCCAGAACGCGAAACTGGTTGCGCAGAACGGGAAACTAATTGCGGCCGGAAATTTGCTAGTCGCTGCGATCGACCGTGGAACAGCCATTTCGACGGACCTAGACACGGCGATCAAAGCGTGGCGCGAGGTCGTCAAGTGATCGATCTCGGCTACGAAGTCGGCACCGGCAAGCGGATCAAAATCCCGCTCAACCATATGGCCATCCTCGGCCAGACCCAACTTTCCGGCAAAACGACCACGATGGAAGCGCTCGCCATCCGCGCAGGCGTCCGCGCGATCAGCTTCGTCACTAAGCCCGGCGAGAAAAACTTCCGTTCGCAGAATGTGATCCCGGCATTCTTCAGCGAAGCTGCGGCCGAAGAGTACTGGAAACACGTTGTGGCGATGCTCGAATACCGCTCGGAAGTCCGGCTCGGCTGGCGCGAACGCGGCGTGGTGATCAAGCTGTGCCAGGACTACAAGAAAGAGTCTTCCCGCATCGGCGTGGACGCGAAAGGCAAATCCAAACGTGAGCGTGTCAGCTACCGCTGGAAAACGCCGAAGAACCTCCGCGAAGTGCTCGCGAACCTCGAAAGCTATCTGCCGTTCGCCCGCTCGGCCGAGGAAATGATCTGCATTCAGCTCCGCGAATTCCTCCGCCCGGTGCTGACCGAGATCGAGCGCACGGAGTTTTCGGACAAACTGAATCTGGTCCGCGGGATCAACGTGATGGACATCACGGAACTTTCGGACGGCCTGAAGGCTCTCGTGATCCGTTCGGTGATCGCGTGGGTGCACAAGCACGGGCGGAAGATTGTCGTGATCGTGCCCGAGGCGTGGAAGTTCATTCCCGAGGGCCGCAGCACCCCCGTCAAGCTGGCGCTCGAAGGGTTGATCCGCGAGGGCGCGGGCGTCGAGAACTTCGTGTGGATGGATTCGCAGGATCTCCGCGGCGTGGACAAGATGCTGCTGCGGTCGGTAATCGTGTGGCTCTTCGGCGTGCAGCGCCAGAAGAACGAAGTCTCGAACACGCTCGCGAGCATTCCGGATTATCCGAAGCCTACGGCCACGGAGATCATGCAGCTCGGGCGCGGGCAGTTTTACGTCTGCTACGGCAACACGCTGGTCCGCACGTACGTGCAACCGGCCGGGATGGAGGAAGAGCATGCCAAATCGATCGCGCTCGGGGAAGAAAAGCCCGAAAGCTGGGCCGGGATTGTCCGGGAACTTGACCAGGAAACAACTGGGCCAGGGAGTGATGATCGTGAAGGGCTATCTATCGGACGAAGCGATGAAAATGGCAATGGAGTTTTCCCGAATGCAGGAGCGGATGCACTTCAACGAACGGGCAATGGAAGCGATGAACTGGATCGAGAGGAAGCTATGTGGAAAGAAAAGTACGAAGCGTTGAAGGCGGAGTTTGACCTTGTGGTTCGCGAGCACAATGCTCTTGCTGAGCGGCTACGCGATCTCGAAGGCAAGCCAGGCGACGAAATCCCTGTGGCAAAAGATTGGCAAGTCCGTACGCGCGGATCGGCTAGCGGAACGGTCTTTGATTTGCCAGGACTCGATCAGCAATATACCGATACAAACCTGGAACATGTCTATGCCTATGTGAAAAAACGCGCGGCGACGGACGGCGAAGTACTTGCAATATTGGCGGAACGGCCACAGATTACCGTCAAAACTCAACGCCCGGTGATCACCGTCGAAGCCAATGGCTCTTTGTGGGGCGGGATCTGCCAGCTCACCGCCGAAGGCTTTTTCAAGACGGCGCAACCGGCGAAGATCGCAACCGACGAAGCAATCCGCCGCGGCTGGTGCGCGAACAAAACCCCGGTGATGCGCATCGAAACGCACCTCGAAAAACTAGCGAAGATGGGTTTTCTTTACCGCGAGACCGACGGTTACCGCATCGTCGAAGGCGTCAAGATCAACCTGGAGGGGTGATGGCCGCGACAAAGTTCCAGTCGAACATCGAAGAGTTGAAAAGCTATGTCGATCACATGCAAAAGTTGCTTGCCCAGCCCGAACCGGGTTTGGTGACTTGGCACGCCGCCTATCAGGCAGCCGCGAAGAAGCTGCTTGATTTCTTCCACGATGAACCGTTGGCGAAAGGCAAGTCCAAACCTGACCTGATCGGCAAAGACGTGCCGCTGCCGGGGAATCCGAAAGAGATTCCCGTGCCGACCTGCCCCCGGTGCGGCGAGGAAGTTCCCTACTTCTACAACTACATTTACCGCCTGGCTGCGAGCGAAGGGACAATGATTTTCCAGTCTCAATGCTGCCCGCACTGGAACTGCCGGGCGATCTTGATTGTGTTGCCGATCGGGCTCGAAGCGGGTAGCGTGGCTGTGCCGGGAAAGCCCGGCTGGCCGGGCATGCCATCGTGAAGTTAATTCACTCCAAAAAGGGGGATGTGATGAGCAAAAAGATCGAGACCACCGAAACCGGGATGCCGCTCACGGCGGCGGATGCTTTGAGTCTGTGGGACGAAGGCGGCGCGATCGCCGCTTTCCAGGTCGAAGGACGGCCCGAACGTCAGAAAGCCGTCTACGCGGCCGCGTTCGAATTGATCCGCCACAACGAAGATCACGAACAACTGGGAGTCTATGACAATAGTCTGTATGAGAATCGCAAAAAGTTCGGCGATCTCGAACAACGGGAATTTGAAATAGCGCACTCCATCGCCTACGTCGCGCTGAAGGAAGGCTGGGCCAAGATGGTTTCGCAGCACATCCACCGGGACAGCCCGGCGATCACGATTTCGAAAGGCTGACCAATTATGACCCGTCGAGAATGGCTTTCTCAGAATCCCCCGCCGCGCGCGGCGAAATCCACGCAAGCGCTGCTCGATCCGCTCCTGCAATCGAACGCCAAGCGCGCCGAGCTGGTGCAGCTTCGTCAAAAATGGGTCGCGCACCAGCAGCACTGGGCCGCGCAGAAGACCGATCCAACAACCGGGCAGTACGCGACGCAGCAAGTCAACGATGCGGTCGCGCAAATCGCCGAGGCTGACAAGCAGCTCGCCGCGACGGCCGACGTGCCTGTCCGGATCGTGCAGCTCCAGGAAGAGCTGAAGAAGGCCGCGAAGTGCCCGCAGCACGGCAATGATTTGTTTCGCAACCTGAACCGGCCGGAAGACATGTTTACCTGCGAGGTCGGCCCGCACCATTTGCTCTGGACGCGCATCGCGGGATTGCCGAAGCTGCTCTCGCTCACGGATTTGTCGCTGCCCGGTCTCGACTACGCCATGACCGACGGCCAGGCGATCACCCGCGCGCAGTGGCTGGCGTCCCATCCGCCGCTCGCGCTGTTCTGTCCGATGCACGAGAAAGAATACCTTTCGCATCTCAGTACCGACCGCATCGACGTCTTCCGCTGCAAAGACACGCCGGAAGGGATCCTGCTTTGGCAACCGAGTTCGACCGGGCAAGGCTTCGTGGGCGTGTGGGCAAGCGGGAAAGACTTGCCGTCGCTGGAGGAAGCGACTTGAAATACGAAATGACCATCCACGTGAGCATTCGGCAAGACCCTTCTTACACCGGTGGGAGTTTGCAAGTTAGCGAGACTTTACCTTTTGACGCCGAAAATTTTGGCGAAATTTGCGGCGTACTTACCCGTTATCACGAACTCGCGGAAGCGATCAGAGCGTTGAAAGAGGCAAAGCCGACGAAGGCAAAGGAATCGTGGGAGCCGTGAATTTCCTCGAACGCGCCGCCATGAAGATTTTGGAGAGAGGGTTGAAGCCAGAGAAGAGAATCCGCACCGCCGACGCCGACCGGAAGGAACACACTGGCTCGATTGTCCTTCCTGAAACTTATTCCCCAGCCGAGATCGAGCGCATGGAAGCCGAGCTGGTCTACTACCGGCGCCTGGCCGCCCAGCGCCAGACCGAGCTGCTCGAAATCCAGAAAACGGAATCGCTGGGGAACATCGAAGAGCACCACCGCACGAAACAGATTCGGATGTACCTCTCCCAAATCGAAGCCTTGAATCTGCGGACGCCCGGCGGATTGCGCAGCCAGCCGCGCGCGGAAGACGGCGAGGACCAGGAGCTGGTGAACGAAGCCTGGCTGATCTTCTGCGGACGGAGGAAGTTTTGAAATTCCTCGGAGTCTCTTACCGATTCGATCCGCCGCTGTGCATTCCGCCGCAATGCACCGCACTGATTGAACCGGACAACGGCGATCTGCTCGATGAGATGGCGACGAAACAGCCGAAGTTTATTCGGTTAGTTCTAAGAGACGATCAAAACGAAACTATTCTCGCGAACGGACTCTACGAGCAAGACAAAAAAGAATGCGACCTGTACCGCTTGAAAGAAGGGACGGCGTTCAAGCTATGAAGGCTGCTCGATGAATCGGTACGCGCACTATCACAATCTCACGCCGCAGGACCGGCAAAAGATTGCCAGGCTGTACCGCGAGGAATCGCTGAGCGTTCGGCTGATTGCCGAACGCTTCAACCTGGCTGCGGAAACGACTTCGCGCGTGCTGCGCGAAGAGGGCGTCGCGGTGGACGGCCGCAACCGGACGGAGCGGAGAAGCCAACCGTGATTCCCTGGTCGGCCGAACGCGAACACCAGCTTCGGCGGCGGATTCTGGTCTGGCGCGGATATTCCGTGATGGCTTTAGCCTTCGCCATCACTTGCGGAATTTTTGCGATGATCGATCACGAACCGTTGTTGATTTTTTCTTTTCTCCTCTGCTTCGTGGCTTTTTTCTTGTCTCTTCAGAGACTTTCCTCCGCTGTGGCCCAGCTCGGGTACGAAGAGACGGTGACGCCGCGGGGCAGCCGCTGGCCGGGCAGCGGGATGCTGCAAAACAAACCGCGGGACACTTCGCGGCTCACGAAGTGGCGGCAGTGGAAGGAATCGGAAGGGCTCGGGCCGCTGGGGTTTACGTGCGAGCAGTGTTTCCGGCCGCACCACTGGGCCGACATGCAGTGGATACCGAATGTAAGCGAAGTAGAGCCAGAAATCCTGGATGCTCCGGAGGAAGGCGATCCCGTCGATCCCGGCGGCGGGCGTTACGTGCTGATCTGTCAGTGCGGGATGGGCCACTTCCGGCTGCGCGACAGCAACTACGGAGGGCCGACCGTATGATCGGCATCGCGACGCTCGCTTATTTGTTGATCGGCGCGGCGGTCGCATGGCTTGTGGATCGGGCGCAGATGGACAAAGACGTCCCTTACGGCGAGTTCCCTTCTCTGCTGCCGCTCAATCAGTTGCGCGCCGTCGTGGCGGTGACGATGGTCGTCTGCGGTGGGGCGCTCGTGGTTTATTATTTCCCGCGCATGATCGTCGGTTGGTTGAAGGACAGATACCTTGCCTGAGCACTACACGCGCAACACGCTCGAAGTTACCGCCTGGTGCAACCGCTGCGGCAGACCAACGCAGCACCGCGTGGACGATGGCCGCCGCGGCCCGTGCCTCGCCTGCATCACCAGGCGTGAAACCGAAGCCGCAGAGCAAAAGGAACGCGACGAAGAAGAGCAGGAACGGAAGCGGCAGCAACGGGGGCTATTCGAATGAAAACTCCATTCATCGGCTTCGATGGGACAACGCTTAAGAACCTTCCCAAAGTGAAGGCAGGCGATTGGGGCTGGTTTACACTTGCGGCGGCAGTCTCTACCTAGGCGCGGTGAACGGTCGGCTTGTAGTTCATACCAAAGCAGATGTGAGCGGCGAACTATGAAACCATGCATCGCTACTTGGCTTTTTCTCGTTTGGGTTGGCATCGGGGCTATCGGCGTGGGCGCTACGTCGTATTGCGCCGCGCAGGCGTGCTACTGGAAACGGAAATATCTCGCCCTGCGCAATTCACCGATGTTGCGAGAGATCGAGCGCCAGCTTCAGGAAGAGAAATCAAAGTGAAATACGTCTGGACGTTCCGCCGGATCAGTTACGACTTCTGCCCGAAGCGCAACGGCCAAGGGCCGCACGAGGCCGTCCAGGAGTTTATCGTTCAGGGAAAAGATTTCATCGACATGGTAATGCCGCCGTTTCAGGACCGTTGCCGGTTCTGTAAGCTGGTCATGCCCAGCGAGGGTAAATGGCAAGTCAGCACGGAGGAAGCGTGAAAACAAAAACTTGGAAGGTCGGAGACCAGGCTATCGCAGAGTTCAAGCGGCATGATGGGACGATGTACCGGAAACGAGGTCTTATCTATCGGCTTTGGGGCAAGAAGAAACCTTACGCGGTGGATTTTCTTCCTGTGAACGGCCAAGGAATTAGAATTTGCATTGACGAATTGCGTCCGGTCAAACCGTGAGCGCGATTCTGAAGACGCTCCCCGTTCGATTCGCCCGTGGCGAGATCGAGCGTTTCTTCGGCCTGGACGGTAAGCCCTGCTGGACGACGTACTTTTTCACGCTGGGCCGCGGCCGCCCGAAGCAATCCACGCCCACCGAGCTGTACTTCACGCACAAGGGCCGCATCATCGGCTTCTTCACGATCGCCGAGATCGTGCAGAACGCCGGGCAGCTTCCCCCGCTCACGAATATGGACGGCGATCCTTCCGCTTGGCAAATCAAGGGCGATGCGTGGGTCGCGGTTTGTAAAGCGCCGTTCTACCGGCTCTCGGAGCGAATCTACTACAGCGGTTTCCGTGGCTGGCGCTACTTCGACCTCGAAAGCTATCGCGGGACGATGGATGCGAAGGTGCTGCTGTGACGCGAGCCGCCTTTCTCAAACTCTTCGCCGTTATCACGCAATGGCTGCCGGATTCAAAATGCATTACGACAAAAGGCTATCCGCGTCCCTGTGAGAACAAAGAAGGCTGGGAAGAATGTCCGGTAGGCCACTATCAACAGCCGGTTGTTTTAGGGGAGTTGGTCGGAGACATTCCTCTTTGGAACACGCGGCACCAGTTACTCATGCACTACGATGGGCCGTGGTTCCATCACCGTGCTTGCTCGGTTTGCGGCGTCGCTTACGTGAAATTATGATCGTCGCCCTCTACGCCCGCGTGAGCACCCGAGACAAGGGCCAGGAAACGGAAAACCAACTCGCGGAACTCCGCACGTTTGCCGGGAAAAACGACTGGACCATCTTCCGCGAGTACGTGGATCACGAAACCGGCAGCAAGAGCGACCGCGCGGAATTTCAGGCCATGTTCGAGGATGCCCGGAAACGAAGGTTCGACCTGGTGCTCTTCTGGTCGCTCGACCGGTTGTCGCGCGAGGGGGTGCTCGAAACCTTGAACCATCTGAAGCGCCTGACGGATTACGGCGTGGCCTATCGGTCGTTCACCGAGCAGTACTTCGACTCCTGCGGGATCTTCAAAGATGCCGTGATCTCGATCCTGGCCACAATCGCGAAGCAGGAGCGAGTACGGGTGTCCGAACGCACCAAAGCGGGCTTAGCTCTGGCGCGCGCTATAGGCAAGCAAATCGGTCGTCCTAGGGTTTCCGTCCAACCATTCGACGTGATCCGCCTGCGTGACGCTGGGCTCTCCCTACGGGCTATAGCGAAGCGTTTCAGCATTTCCGAGGGCTCGGTGCGGGGGATTTTGCGGGATTGGAAGGTAGGACTTCGTGAGGCTTAGACACTGGCCGTGGCAGCACAAATTTGTCGCCGTATCGGCGGAGCAAGTTGTCTCCGACTACTGGGGCGACGGTTCAAAGCTAACAGAAGGCTTGGGCACGCGCGAGACGTTAGTGCTTCTTAAGTGCGATTGCGGGAAAGTGAAGACGCGCCGACTGTCTGGTCACTGGGACAAAGATTCGCTACAGAAGGCATTTCCGACTGCGTAAAAACCGCCTTGCGTAATCAACAAATCTTTGACTGAAATCAAAAGACTTACGGATGCGCCCACCAGGTGGTAAAAACCGCCCCAAATTTAAGTGTAGAATTTTCCTAGTACCAGCCTTCGGACTACTTCTTCGACGCACGCCGGGACGATGGCATCGCCGAGCGCCGCAAGACGGTCCACTCGCTTGGGTATCCCATGAGCCACTCGACCCACGTCGGGTTCAACTGGCCACCGACTTCCCGCGTCAAGGATTGGTACGCTCCGCTGGTCCGACTTGCGTTGTTCGCATCGTCCCCCGTTGGCGTCGGCCATTTCACTGCGTCCGCTAGATCGTGCGGGTAATAGTGGCCGTCCGCAAAAAGATTGTTCTTTCCCCGTCCCCCCATTGAGTCGTGTGCTTGTGGGGTGGGCCACAACTTCACCGCTTGTTCCAACCCAACTTGTCGTTTCTTTCCGTCCGGCGTTATCCCCGTTTCGCTCATTCCGCCCTTCGGTGAGCGGCCACCGTTCGGAACATTCGGAGTCGGCCATAGCTTCGCCACTCCCGTCAAGGTTAGGCGTTCCGATCCCTTTTGCCCATGATCCCGCTGATACTGTCCGCGTTCCCCCGATCGAGGCGTCGGAAAGTTCATCACTTGATGCGCTAATTGTATCGTCGCTCCAGGCTGGTCCGCCGTCCCATTCGGATGGTGGTCCCGATTCATGGGGGTACGCCACAATCCAGATTCGTCGTCTAAGGTGAGGGGCTCCAACGTCTGCGGCCGATATGCAATCCCCTTCCGCGTCGTAACCGACCTCGGCCAAGTCTCCGAGAACGTCTCCCATCCCTCGAACAAGCAACGCTGCCACGTTCTCCACGAGGACGATTCGCGGTCGTACCACGCGAATGCAACGCACCATCTCCCGCCACAGCCGAGAACGGGCTCCGGTAATCCCGGCGCGTTTCCCGGCGTTCGATATGTCTTGGCAGGGAAATCCTCCGGTGACGATGGGCTCTCCGTGGAAGCGAGCTCGCCGAAGTCCGAGCGGGAATCCGCCGATCCCGGCGAAGAGGTGGATTTGCGTGTAGCCGAGGAAGTCTTCGTCAGGGATGATTTGGATGTCTCTTTCATCGACAACCCCCCAAGGGAGCAAGCCTTCTTCCATGCGTTCGCGCAGGACGGCGGCGCGGTAGGCGTTGTGTTCGTTGTAGAAATGCACAGGGCTACACCGGCGCTCGAAACATCATCTGGTGGATTTCTTCAATTCGCGCCAGATAGCCTCGACAGATTGCTATTCCAGTCTTATCTTGTCCGAGTCCTTCATGGGAAAGCGTTAGGGCAAAAGTCTCTAAGGCCACACGAACTGTCATTGCTTGACCATCGGATAGCTCAGTGCCGTTAACTGTGATCGTTGGTTCGCTCATCCCGTCCCCGCTTTCCCCGACGCCTGGATGAGCGCGAGTTCCATCGAACGGATGTCTTTTTCGGGAACGAGATGCCGCTTCGTGTAGATTTTCAGTTCATGCCACAGTCGGGTGTCGGCGGTGATCTTGCGTTTGACCAGCGACCAGAACCGCTTGCGGACGAGAGTCGCATCTACCTTCGGCTGCGCCAGCCAGTAATCCTCGCCAGCGTGAAGCAGCAACTGGTCATAATTCCAGCAGAGTTTCTTGCCGACTACGCCCATCGCGCTAGCTCGCATGCGGTTCCTCGTTGACTTCCTTCGCTCCTGGTCCAGCTTTAGCTTCTCTTCAATCTCACGCACTTTCAGGATTCGGTGTTGATCTTCCACGAAGAGAGGCAACAAGAGTTGGACTGGATTTTCCAGCGGTTCGAACATCGGCATTCTCCCAACTTTTTCTCAGGCTCTTGGGTAGGCGAATCGGTTTGATTTCCGGTTTGTAGTGTTCGAGGAGATGCCTCACCGCCCAGGCAATCACGATGCTGATTGGCGCGCGGTCGTTTTCCATTCGGTTGATGGTCAAGCGCGTGAGCCCGAGCAAGCGAGCTAGCCGCTCTTGCGAGAGCCGAAGTTTCAACCGGATGTCGAGGAATTCTTCTTTGGAAAGGCCGTCAAGCTGATTCTTCATGATGCCCTATGTATCCCTGGAATGCGCATAACGGGGATACACAGTACATAGTTAGCGTACAGGTGTCAAGGGACAAGGCAGCCCCTTTGTTACGCACTGGTCCTTGAATTGCCCCTAGTACCATCCTGGCTGCGAGGCATGATGTGCCTTAAACTCTTCCCATGTACAAACTTCGTGATAGCGCCGAATAACCCATTTCTGAAACCTGCACAGCAGCAGCCTCGACCGATCAAAAACCATTGGATACGGCAGGCATCCTAACGCGATCAGCTCGTTGATAGAAGATGAATAAACCCTATCTGGCTGCTCGAACATGAGATCAGAAGCGTAGCGCCGTAAGATTACTTCATCTCCTTTTGAGCGATGCCAGGCCGAAAGCCGCATCAGGGCGAAATTTGGCAATTTACCGTCAGCTTGGAACAACAAAATTTTCGACATAAAAAATCCGGGCCTGAACTTGGTTTCCAGGCCCGGTACCCATCCTCGTTTTCGCAAAGGAAGCTACCACCAACGATTGCGTGGAAGCATATCACTCTTCTTGTCTTCCTCAAACGCCATGCCGGACATTTCCCGGATCAGCCTTTTCTGATCCTGGATGATGTGCGCCTGCCACACCACCGCCCACGTCATCACCGCCAAAAGCAGAAGTGAAAGGAAGAGAACCGCGCGCAACGGCCGCTCGCTACTGAATAGGTACATACGTGCCGCCCGCCGCGCACGTGCCCGGCGCCGCGCTGCCGTTTGGATCGGCGCGGATCACGCCGGACTGGTCGGAACAGAATGACCGCTGGCCGGACTGGCCTGGGGCTGTTGGAAGCGCGTTCGTCTCATACGTCGGTTGCGGCGCGCCGATCGTGCCGTTTGCCGCTGGCGTGGGGATGGCGATCGTGTAGCCGCTCTTTTTGCCCGTGGTCAACACCGAATCGATCAAGCACGCGCTGGTCACGGCGGCCGTGCAGGCGCCCGCCGCGGGGCTTCCTAAACTGGCCAGCGGCCCGAAGCCGATGCCATAGGTAGAAGAGAACGTCACCTCGGCCGTGTTGATTGTGCGGAGCGAGCCGACGGCCGACGCTTCGTTTGCGGACATCCGCGCGCGAAGCAGGTTGGGGATGGCGATCGCCGCGATGATCAAGATAATCGCCACGACAATCAACAGCTCGATTAAGGAAAAACCTGTCTCGCCGTTGTTACGGCGAGCCTGACACCACTTTGCATTTTTCAAGCAAGTACCCTCCAGAGCCTTCGGAGCAGTTCCCTGGCCAATAGCTAAGCCCTTTTGTTCGTGTGTACCGAATCGCAAACTGGCCCTGGTTTGACACATAGCGGCGGGAGGGATTGACGGGAATTGCCTGTAACTAGTAGTACCCCCAGCGCGTGACGGAAAGCGCGCCGGGGGCATTTGTAGGGGCCATGCGGGGAAGAGCTACGGGTCCGGGCTGAAATTCAACAGCCCGGCGTTAAGTTGAAGCAGGCAGGGGCGGGAGCCCTTTGGCTTTCCGCCAGTCGTTTACCAACTTCGTCGTGTCGTCGTCGGCTTGGATCGCGTCGGCCGATAGATTCTGAATGTTCACTTGGGCGTTCGGATTCAACTTGAAAACGTTGATCAGGCGGGCGACCAACTGCTCGATCGGCACGATCTCGGAAATCCCGAGTTCAATAATTTGCAGCAGTACGGCGGCGTCCATCACATTTCTCCAGCCGAATTTTTTCTCCGAACGTCGCTGGCCGTTCGGAGCGTTGCTATATTTGGCGGAAGAGGGAAACTACTGCTTATCGCCTTACCGGACTTAATCACGTCTCGCCTTGCCAGCGCAGGCTGTAGAACGCTTCGAGTGACTAAAAAGACCGCTCGACAACTACACGTTCGGATCGTGGGATTGCTGCGGAAAGGATGTCCTACGAACATCCGCTGGTGCCGTGGGACCAGCCCGCCCCGCCGTTTCCGGCTTAACCGTCCAGCGCCTTGCCTTCCCTTCCCCCTTTTTTGGTTATGTCGCCAATAGCGAGGGGCGACCCGTCAACGAGCCCGCAGCAGTGCGCATCTGCTCTCGGAGATGGATTGGTGGTTGCCACGCCGGTATCGCAAACATTGACGAGTTACTGGCCAATGCCGCGCCATCCCTGTGCTTCGTTTGCTTCTGCGCTGCCAACGGATGCCCCCATTAGAATTTCTTTGGGCAGGATTTCTTCCCCGTAGCCTGCCCGGCGGGGTTTTTCATTTATAGGAATCCGAGCCCATGCATGCCACGCGCGTTTCGCCTAAGACATTTTGAAAATCGCAAGCAGGTGCAAGGGATGCTTTCAGCAGCCCCGCTTGCCCGAGCACGTTGACGATCAAATCCGCGAAGTTGTAGACGTTCCGGAACGCCGAGAGCACTTCCTGCTGCGTCTTCGCGTCCTTGATCCCCAAATCCCCGCCCTGGATCAGCGGATTTGCCGCGGCCTTGATTTCGTCGAGCAGTTGGCTGATTTTCGTTGCGCTGGCCGTCACGCTGGCCGCGGACGCAAGCAGCGGCGTCAACTGGCGATCGAAATCGGCAATGCGGCTTTGCGCGATCAGGATTTTGTTGGCCTGGTCGTTCGAGAGCAGCGGCGGCGTCGTGCCGTTCGCGTTGATCACCGCCTGGGCAATCGCTTTGTTGGCCTGGGCCAGCGAATCGTTGTAGGCCAGGGCCTGTTCGAGCGGCGTCGCCTGGCGAGTCGGCACGCCTGCCGTCGTTTGCACGCGGGCGCAGCCGACGCACGCGGTAAGCGTGTACGTGAAAAAGACGCCAGCGAGAAGTTTTCTCATAAAGACGGTGGGTCGGTCAGTGCGCCGAAACATGCGTGGATGCTAGCACAATTTCTAGGCTTTGGGAGTAGCTTTTTGCCGCGGACTCTTCAGGTAGAACCCGAAGATAAAGGCGCCGAAGCCGAAAGCCTGCGCGTATTTCGGGTGCGCAGTCACAAACGCCGTGATGGTCGTTCCGTAGTGCGCCCAAAAAGCCGCGGCGAAAGTCGCGATCGCTGGCCAATGAGCCTTGATGAAAGGAAGGATTTTGTCCACCGTTTACCTCCGCTTGATTGCTGGGATCTCCAACAATCGTACTACGTCGTTCCAGGTGTGAGTTGAGAGCCACGCCCACAGGCGGCGTATCACTAACCCCGCGGCCAGCATGCCGAGCAGCGCCAGGTCGTAAAGTCCCGAGACCACTAGGGCGAACAAAATAAAGGCCCACAGGTTCTCGATCGCTTGCTGGATCATGTCGAGGTGTGCCCTACGTTTTCGTAAGCCTGCATGCGCGCCATGCCGTTCGCGACGTAGTTCGGGTCGTAAGTCGCGGGCGGATCCGTGGGCGTGCCGGTGTTCCAGCAGTGGAAGAGCTGCTCGAAGTCTTTCGTGTAGTCGAGCTGGTAGCGCTCGGCGAACCAGCCGAGCAACTCGACCGTGAAGTTCAGTTGATCGGTCGGCGAGCCCGTGAGGGCCGCGCGGCCGAATTCCAGCGCGTGCCAGCCCATGATCTGCGTGAGCCCTCGCGAGGTCGCGAGTTCCATCAAAGTGAAAAGAGCCGAGCGCAGGGGAGGGCGCGGCGCGCCTGCCGGTTCGAGCCGGGCCAGGAGATCGCCGGATCCGAGCGGCCGTTTGATCCCGTGCGGGCTGTAGGCCGTGAGTTTGCCCATCAAAACTTCGGTGAGCTGCAAGCACACGGCGGGCTCGAAGCGCGTGGCGTTCGGGTCGCCCCCGGATTCGTTGGCAATGAGCGCCGCGAGCAGGGACGGCGGAACATCCTTCCCGTTGTCGAGATATCCGGCCGAGGCGGCGATCGTGCCGCCGAAGTTCTGCTTGATCTTCTGCATCAAAGCCTGGTCGCTCATGTCCACGCTTTCATTAGCACGCCTTCGAAGGCAACGGAAAAGGGAACTTTGTCGGGATCGCTGCCGTGCTGCTCGATGTGATCGACCATAAACCCGGCGAGCGCGTTCTTAAATTCTTCCTCGCACAGTCCTTCGGGTACGTGGAAAACTTCCAAACAAACCATGCAGTAGAAATCGTCTTGCTGCATTAGACTACCGCCCGAGCGAGGATTCCTTCCATGCTAGCGCAGAAAACCACGGGGACGTTCCCCGGCTCATCCATGTAAATAGTCATGTGAAAGGGCTGCTGCTGTTCGAGCAGTTCGATGATGTTCGGCAGTACGTAGGGTTTTTCGCCGTTCGGGCCGTAGGAAAATTTACCATCGATCACGTCTTGAAAGAGCCGCCCTTCAGGATCGTTTTTCGGCAGTTCTTGTCCCCCACGTTTTTGATGTTGATCTACGAAATTGTTCAAGTGCTTCGCGTCTTCCCAGCAACCTTCAGAAGCATAGTCGGTAAGTTTGCCCTCGATGATCGGCTTGCCCATCGTTTCAAGAGCAAACCCCCCCATCCAGATGCGATGGCTAACAGGGATAAAGCGCTCTGCGGAATCGTAAAAGCCTATGCGGAGTTTGCGAATCAAGAATTTTTTAGGACTATCAAGCATCCCGCACTGGAGCATGCTGGTATGGTCCAAAGTTTTGATAGTTCGCCCAGCGTATTGCCCGAAGGGAATCACAAACAGCGTGCTTTTCCCTCGCACAATATTTTCGGGAACGAAAAGCGTATCGAAAACCACGCTTCGGACCAATTCGAGAAAGCCTTGCTTGATTGGCATTTTTGTCTCACCCGTCCGACAGCAGCAACGTGATCCCGAAGATCACGCCAATCGCGATCGCGACTTGCGTCCAGACCGACATACCACCAGGCGGGGGCGTCGCGCTAGCGAAAAGATTAGGCAGCGCCGCGGGCACCGGCAGCGGGCCGACGGCGGCCTGGTACTGGCTCGACACGTTGCCGAGGATCTTCGCGACGTAGGCTTGCGTGCTCGCTGGGATGTGGCTGAACCAGTCGGAACCGTACCGCGCCATTGCCTGGTCGAGATTCGTCGGTCCCCAGTTGTAGGCGGCGAGCGCCGCGGCGGGATTCTGGTATTTCGCGAGCATGGCGGCCAAATAGCCGACGCCGTTCGCAATGTTGACGTTGACGTCGGCCAAGTCGAGGCCGGGAAAGGAAGAGGGGAGAAGCTGGAAGACGCCGATTTCTCCGGAACGTCCGACGGCGTTTTGGTTCAGGTTGGATTCGTCCGTGGCGACTTCGAGCGCAAGTTTCGGATCGATATTTTGGCGTTGCGCTTCGGCGACGATGAGATCAGCAAGGGTCATAAAGCCCCGCGCAACGCGCACGCGACTAACCGCGTGACATTCTGGCGTTGCGCTTCGGCGACGATGGCGTCGGCGATGGTCACGGCGGGAAAGCCTTGTCGAAATTTTCCGCCCACCAGACTACGGCGTCACGAAGGGCCTGCCGCGGAGCCATGAGGATCAGGCCGCCGATCAACGAACCGAGCAGCTTCGAGCATTCGCGAGAAGAAAGATCGATGCGTGCTTCCTGTGGATCGAGTTTGACCGTTTTTTCCACTTTAGCCCTCAGAGATCGATCGTGTTTCCACCATCATCTTCCGCTTCGCCCACGTGGGGCAAGGCTGAAGCGGGAATCTGTTTCCAGCGGTCGTCGATGCGGCCGTCTTCCTCGGCCTGGCGGTAGTAGGCGCAGCTCGCGAGGTGTTCGGTCTTGACTTGGAGACAAGCGTCTTTCGTTTCGCCGTAGAAGATGTGCTCGACGTAGATTTTCAGGTCGTCGGGGTTGACGATGTAGACGTGATATTCCCAGGCCACGAGATTATCTCCGCACGCGACTAACCGCGTGCATCCTAGCCTTTTTCCGGCTTCTTCGGCAAGCCCGTCATGTCTTCTTTGGGTCATCCTTTCGTCGGCTCAGGCGAATATTCTCGCGCAGCTCTTTTACCCAGTATCGCTCAGCCTTGCATCTTGGGCAGTATCTTGGGATGAGCAGAATCCGCGTGAACAGACCGCCAAGAATGAACGAAACAATGTCACGCCAAGTGGGTACGGCGTGAATCAACCAATCAAACACAAGCACCGCCCAGTGTGGGAGATCAATCTAAGCCCCCTTTGTCCAGCAGGTTGTGGCATTCGCGGCGCAACGCTATCACCTTTTCGGCTTGCTGGCGCAACTCTTCCTGGATCTCCTCGATCGTGAAGTGTTTTTGTGCCAGGTCGCCGAGCCACTTCATCTTGGCGTGTTCGATTTCCGCCTGGACGAACGTTCCGATATAAGGCACGTAATCCCGTGCATCCGGCGAAACGTTTCCGGGGTGTAGTTCGTTGTAGCGGCCCACGGCAAAAGCCACGCGCGCACCGGGTGTTTCTGCTAGTTCGTAGGAGCCGTTCATCTCTGTTTGATTCTATTCTATCCTTTCAAGATTTCGTTTAGCCGTTTGCGCTTCTCCTGGTCCGGCTCGGTTTCGAGCAGATAGGACACAATGCCGCGGCCATGCCGCCCCACGCCGTTGATCTGTTTTTTCAGGCTCTGATAGGCCAGCCAGAAGAGCAGCAAGAGCACCAGCGGAGCGACGGGCGACTCCATGAGTTTGACGAGGATTTCACCCATACCCAACAGCCTCCTCGCTTCGCGCCGAGAGGGGAGAGGGAGAGAGGGTCATGTCAGTTGCTCAATATCGGGCTGATGTTATAGCTAACACTGAAATTTGTCGGCGGAGTCGTGCAGGACGCAACTGCACCACTATCATATTTCACCACAATTCTGTCAGAGCCATTGGCCGCAATGCTTGGTTTGAAGATCGTCGTGCCGACACCGCTGCTCGCATCTATCGAACTATCCCA
>Ga0307479_10001609_pt1 | contig 20670 bp, 16 predicted proteins | sample atmos_gasesECM4C_FD_203743 | JGI IMG/M metagenome (GOLD analysis project Ga0307479, IMG submission 203743) | Hardwood forest soil microbial communities from Morgan-Monroe State Forest, Indiana, United States - atmos_gasesECM4C_515 | ecosystem: Environmental > Terrestrial > Soil > Temperate...
ATGATTATGCGCGAGTGATTCCGCGGCCTGCCCTCTCACTTTGGGATGTTCTCGCTTATTAGCAACGGCATTTTCCAGCGCCGGGATCACGGCTTTGCCATGCGTAAGGGTCAAAGCGTAAGCCGCCGCAGCCCTGTTCAAGACTCTCTGGCCATGAAGTAGCGTGTTGACGACGGACGGTAGCATAGCCGGATCGTCTTTTTGCCAAATTTCTTTTGCACCTTCATAGGCCTCCGCAGACGACCTACCGTTGAGCCGCTCTAGGGCAGTCGGAATGCGTACACTTCGGAGGCGACGTCTTCCGTCGCCGAAAAGGTTCTTCTCCCTCGACCAGTGCTCAACATCGAAATACTTCAACAAAGACTTTCGATCCGTAGTCTGCTCATATCCTCCGCGCTCGTTTACCAGCCAAATGCAATTCAATCCATCCTTGCGACTGTAGTAGCCCACGCGAAATTGCCGACCAATATCTCTCTTCCATTCGGGTGTCCGATTATCTGCCCACAGCAAACGCACTCGCGAACGCGGAGGAATTACTTTGGGAATCTTGCGCATAAGCACTTAAGAATCTCGGCCAAGGCTAGCACCTAATTGGGCAGCCGAGACCCGCAAAACGGCGACCGAAATCCTGCCGAACCGGCGAGCCAAGCGCCATCTTTCACAAATTGAATACCTTGCGGCCATTCTAGATTATGTTAACCATGTCGGCGCGACGACAATATTATCAGACACCGCCATCAGGCGCCCGCTGGATAACCCGTGCACCTTGCAATTCCCTTCGTTTCCGGTACTCTGCCAATTCCCTTTTGCGTTTTTGTCGGTTTTACTGATCGCGAAGACTTGTCAGGAAGGAAACCCTTGAGGCACAGGAAACGTTGGTCCACTTTGATGATTTTACTGGCGTTGGTTTGTCTGACCAGCGCGGCCTTGGAAGCGGCTCCCCTGCGGGTGATTATCGACACTGACCCGGGCGTCGACGATGCCATGGCCATCCTGCTGGCATTGAATTCGCCCGAGTTGAAAGTCGAAGCCCTAACCGTCGTACCCGGCAACGTGGATGCCAGGCAGGGCCTCGAGAATGCGCTGAAAATTGTGTCTTTGGCCGGACGCTGCGATGTCGTAGTTGCAGGTGGGGCACAACACCCACTGAACCAGAAACTCATCACCGCCCAATTCTGGCATGGCAAGAACGGCTTGGCCGGAGTCGAGTTGCCTACACCCAAATGCAAGGCGGACGCACGCTTTGGCCCGGATCTCATCATCGAAATGGTCCACAAGTACCCACACGAGTTGACCCTGATCCCGGTGGGACCGCTGACAAATATCGCCCTGGCCGTTTCCAAAGATCCCTCGATCGCTTCCCTGGTCCGCGACATCGTGATCATGGGCGGCTCGATCAGCGGCGGGAACGTGAACGGCGCGGCAGAGGCAAACATTTATAATGACCCCGAGGCCGCGCAGATCGTGTTCAACGCTGGCTGGACGGTCACCATGATCGGCTCCGACGTGGGCGAACGGACCTTGATGACTCGCAAATACCTGGCACAATTGCAGGCCAGCAACGGTCCGCAGAGTGAGTTCATCGCCAAGCTCGCGGACTTTTATGTGACCCGTTCGGAGAAAAGCGGCTACGCCGGAGCCGCCATGTACGACCCGCTGGCGGTAGGCACGGTCATCGATCCCTCGATGGTCACCCTTAAGGATATGCATGTGGATGTCGAGACCAAGGGTGAGTTCACCCGCGGCGAAACCGTGGCCAATCGGATGGGCTCGAACGAGAATAATGTCCTCCATGGAGACCATTACGAGATTGAGGGTGTCATCGAATTGAAACCCAACGCCCGAGTTTGCGTTACTGCTGACGCGGACCGCTTCCTGAATCTATTCGTCAGCCGGATTCGCGGAAAATAAAGTGTTCATCCCGCTCAAAGACCTGAATCCCCGCCGCACCTACCCCATCGTCAACACCGCTCTCATTCTCACCAACGTCCTGGTTTTTCTTTATCAGTACAGCCTTCCACCCCACGCCTTCAAAGTTTTCATGACCACCTACGCCACGGTTCCCGCACGCTTCCCGGCCTGGTTATCAGGCCATGCGCCTCCCGAATCCGCTTTCCTCCCCCTGCTCACCAGCATGTTCCTCCACTCCGGCATCCTGCACATTGCCGGCAACATGCTTTTCCTGTGGATCTTCGGCGACAACGTGGAGGACTTCTACGGCCACTTCACCTACCTCTTCTTTTATCTGTTTTGCGGAGTCGGTTCGGGACTGCTGCACATATTCTTCAACATGACTTCCGCTGTCCCGGCGCTGGGTGCCAGCGGGGCCATCTCCGGCGTGATGGGCGCCTACCTTATCCTTTACCCGCGCTCGCAAATTCTGACTCTTGTCTTTGTGTTCCTGGTTCCCATCCCGGCGGTGATTATTCTCGGCCTGTGGTTCATCATGCAGTTTCTTTCCGCATTCAGCTCGCTTGGCTCGGTCGCCTCCGGCGGAGTCGCTTGGTGGGCCCACGTAGGAGGATTCTTGCTGGGTATCTTGCTTACCGTGATGGCGCGGGGGAAGCGTTCTGCTCGCTGGCAGTCCGCCTAGCAGGTAAAGTCTTTCTTGAACATCACCCGACGACGATCAACAACAGCGAGGGAGAAATGAAGGCAGCGGTACTCCACCAACTGGGCAAGCCGCCACGCTTCGAGGATTTCGCCGAACCGACAGCGGGCGAAGAGGAAGTGCTCATTCGCGTCCGCGCCGCCTCGCTGAAAATGGTCGACAAGCAAATGGCCAGTGGCTCCCACTACGCCAGCCCTCGCCAGATGCCCGTCATCTGCGGAATCGACGGCGTAGGGACTCTTAACGACGGCTCGCGGGTTTTCTTCGGCGGCCCACGGCGGCCCTATGGTGCAATGGCGGAACTCACCGTGGCGCCGCGCGCCTTCTGCTTCCCCGCACCCGCCGAACTGGATGACGCAACCGCCTCGGCGCTCCCTAATCCGGGAGTTTCTGCCTGGCTCTCGCTCGCACACCGCGCGAAGTTGGCCCCGGGGGAGAGGGTGCTCATCCTGGGCGCAACAGGAGTCACCGGGCAGCTTGCCGTGCAAATCGCAAAGCTACTGGGCGCCAGGCGCGTGGTGGCGGCCGGACGCAACCGCCACGCACTCCGTAAGCTGAGCGAATTGGGTGCCGACTCCACAATCCAGCTTGACCAGCCCGAGGATTCCCTGAAGTCCGCGTTCGCGCAAGAAGCCGGAGACGCCGGCTTTGACGTCGTTATTGATTACCTATGGGGCCGCCCCACGGAGGTCTTGCTCGGGGCGATCACAAAGTCGGAATTCGCCCCCATAAAAACAGAGACACGCCTGGTGCAAGCCGGCGAAAGCGCCGGGCCGACGATCTCCCTGCCGGCGGCCGTCTTGCGCAGCACTCCTTTGACGATTCAGGGCACGGCGGGCATTCCCTCGCGGGAGATCTTGCTGGATGCGATGCAACAAGTCCTCTCGCGTGCCGCCCGCGGCGAACTGCGCATCGAGACCGAACAAGTTCCGCTTGCTGACATCGAGACCGTCTGGCAGCGTCCGGCGCAATCCGGCCGCAGAATCGTTGTCATTCCCTGACCCCATCTCCGACAATACTGAATAAGGTGAGATCTGGAAAAAGTCTTTGTTAGGCGATAAGCATCTGGGGCACCCGCTCCGCGATCCAATCGCCAACCTCACCGGTTTTCTGCGTTCCGCCAAGGTCCGGGGTCAAGTAATTCTTTAACAGCGCCTCTTTCACCATCGCATGCACCGCAGCCGCTTCCGTCTTCCACCCCAAGAATTCCAGCAGCATCCCGGCCGTCAGCATAGCACCCAACGGATTGGCAATCCCCTTGCCCGCGATGTTCGGCGCCGACCCATGCACAGGCTCAAACAGCGACGTTCGCCCCGGGTGAATATTCCCCGAAGGGGACAGCCCCAACCCCCCGGCCAGTTGCGCGCCCAAGTCGCTGATAATGTCGCCGAACAAATTGCACGTCACAATCACGTCGAATTGCCGCGGGTCGCGCACAATCTCCATGGCCAAGGTATCGATGTACAGGTGCCGCGACTCGATCTCCGCATACTCCTGCCGCACTTCCTTGAAGACGCGCTGCCACAGGTCGTGGGCAAATGTCATGGCGTTGGACTTGTCGCTCATGCACACGCGCTTCAGTCCATTTCTCCGAGCATACTCGAACGCATAGCGGATAATCCGTTCCACGCCCTTGCGCGAGTTCACATCCTCCTGCACGGCAATCTCGTCCGGCGTGCCCTTCTTGAAGAATCCGCCCACGCCGACGTACAGCCCCTCGGTATTCTCTCGAAAGACCATGATGCGGACGTCTTTCTCCGTCCGGTCGCGCAATGGGGTCAGCCGCTCGTGGAGCAATTCTACTGGGCGCGCGTTGACATACAGATCCAGCTTGAATCGCAACCCGAGCAGGATATCCGTCGCATGTTGGTTGGTAGGAACCCTCGGATCGCCCAGGGCCCCAAACAAAATCGCATCAAACTCATCCCGCAACATCTCGACCGCGCCGGCTGGCAGCGACACGCCCTCACGCAGATACTTGTCCGCGCCCCAGTCAAACTCCACAAATTCCAGCGCCCGCTTCCCTGCCGCCGCAACCGCGCGCAGCACTTTCACTGCTTCCGGCGTCACTTCCTTGCCGATCCCATCACCGGGAATGACTGCAATGCGCGCCGCCGCCCCGCCACCGCGTAAAGGAATGTTCGCCACGAAAACGTTTCTCCTTGGCCCTGCTGGAAGCCCGCCACGTTAGCACAAGCCGGCTCAGCTACGCTTCCCGGCCCGACTCCACCCAATACACGCCGCCGAGCGCCAAAGCACCGCCAACAATCTGCATCAGCGAGCCCCGTTCTCCCAGCAACAAAATTCCCAGGATTACCGCCAGCACGGGCAGCAAATACGTGAACGCGCTCAACTGGGAAGCCTCCAAATATCGCAGCAGCCAAAAATATAAAAGGTACGCCAGCGCCGAACTGCACACCGCCATAAACACCACGGCCGTCCACCCCGGCCATGGAATCGCCCCCCACGTCGAAATCGGTCCAAGCAGCCGCGCCTGATGCAGCGCCACCGGCAAAATGATAATCGCTCCGGCGAAGTGGTTAAACGCCACCATGGTCAGCGCGTCGTATCGTCCCGCAACACGCTTTCCGAGCACTGCATAGGTCGCGAAGCCAATTGAACCGGTCATGGTAATCGCGTCGCCCAGCAACGACGGCGAACGCGGCGAGATTCCATTCTCCGAAGCCAGCACTGCGACGCCCAGAAACGCAATGGCCATGCCGACCACTTTGTGCCAGGTCGCTCGCTCCAATCCAAACAGCACGGCCAGCACCAACGTATAAATCGGGCCCATCCCCACGATTACCGCCGCGTGGCTCACCGACGTGTAGCGCAAACCCATGGTGAAGCACATCTGATTGACCACCACGCCAAAAAATCCCAGATATGCGAACGTCCACAGGTCGCGACGCGTAAGTCCCGGCGACCGCGCCACCTGCGCATCGGCGGACGTCGTCCATCGTGAGCAGATCAGGTAAGCAGGCACCATGGACAAACCCGCGAGGGTCACGCGAAAGGAAGCCATAGTGAGCGGGGGAAGGTAGCGCAACCCGATCTTAGCGGCGATGAAGTTGAACGCCCACACCACCACGATGAATCCGATCGATACAGCCATAACCACGCGATGGGGAGCCCGCCCTGCGGAAGTCTCGACGTACACCGAATCAGGCCAGCCGTTCTTTGCGCACGGTAAACTTCTCAATGCGGTCCATTCGGGGTGCAAAGCCAATACCCGGCTCGGTTGGCACCTGAATGGTTCCCTGTGGAGACACCTTCACTTCCGGTTCGATGATGTCTTCATGCCAATAACGCCGGCTGGCCGCCACGTCGCCAGGCAAAATAAAATTCGGCAAAGTGGAAAGCGCGATGTTGTGCGCGCGCCCGATCCCGGCCTCCAGCATCCCTCCGCACCACACCGGAACGCCGCTCGCCATGCAAAGATCATGGATCTGCTTCGCTACCGTATAACCACCCACACGCCCCATCTTGATGTTGATTATTTTGCATGCGCCCAGGGAGATTGCCGCCTGCGCCTGCTCCAGCGTGTGGATGCATTCATCCAAGCAAATCGGCGTCTGCAATTTCTTTTGCAGTTCGACGTGACTATACAAATCATCCCAGCCGAGCGGCTGCTCGATCATCATCAAGTGATATGCGTCAAGCTGCTTCAGCACTGGCCAGTCCGACGCGCGATACGCTGAATTGGCGTCTACCATCAGCTTGATACGCGGGAAATCCTGCCGCAGCCGCTTCACCTGCTCCAGGTCCTTGCCCGGTTTGATCTTGATTTTGATGCGCTGGTAACCCGCCGCAAGCTCCTTCTTCACCGCCGCGCTCAGCTCGTCCAGCGACTCCTTGATTCCAACCGAGACACCGGAGACGATCTCCTCACGCGCACCGCCCAGCAACTTCGCCAGCGGCACGCCTTTCTGTTTGGCCTCCGCATCCCACACGGCCGACTCCAGCGCGCCTTTGGCCATGTTGTGGCCGCGCACCGGCTCCAGCATGTCCCATATCTTCGCGGCCTCGCGAAATTCCTGTCCACGCAGCAGGCCCCAAAGGTGGTCGCGCAAGATGTGCCAAGCCGTCTCGGTGGTTTCCGGGCTGTAGCTTGGGGTCTCTCCCGCCACGCACTCGCCCCAGCCCGTCACCCCGTCAACATCTGCCTCCACCAACAGGATGCGCCGCTCGTCCGTGCGATTCGTGCTGGTCTCGAACGGGACCACCAGCTTCATCCTCAACTCGCGCAGCGTGATCTCCCGAATTCGCATCGAACGCGACATCCTCCCTGGCTTCGACCCGCTAAAAATCGCTCCACGGCGCAAGCAAATACGCTGTGCTGTTTTCTCCAGCTTTTACTGCGATCGCCGTATATTCGCGCGCGAACCATTTTGTAAACTCCTTACCAGCTCGCGCTTGCACAGCCCGCACCCGCTGCGAATCTTCCTGCCGCTGCTCCAAGTCGTTCGGCAGCTCGATCGCTGCCTGGGCGTTCGTCACCTTAGGCGCCAAATCTTGTATCGCGGCGATCACTCGCGGCGAGTCCAGCCACCATTCCGCCACCAATCGGTCGGTCGGAATTCCGCGGTGCAACGGGCTCGTAGTAACCCCGTAAAGGTTCGGGATGTAGCGCCGGCAAATAGCCCCCAGCCGGTTCAAATTAAAATGCGCGTTTTTCAGCTCCAGCGGATCGAATGTCCATTCCACCAGACGAATTCCGCGAGCCAGCGCATCCTCGCGTTGGAATAACTTCAGCATCCGCCCGATGCCGCGATTCCTATAGCCTGCATCCACCGCCGTCTGGTGCGAATGCAGATACACCGCTCCGTGACGCTCACCCACCACCGCCAGCGTGAACCCAACCAGCTTCTCGCCGTCGAACGCTCCCAGCACCTGCCCACCTGTCAGCGACGCTACGACAAACATCGTCGAAGGCTCGATCTCCAGATCCTCTTCCCCCCATACTTCCTGCTGCAGTTTGACGCACGCGTGAAATTCCGCCAGCGCGCTGCATTTTCTGACCACCATGCCTGGGCTCGGTTCGGCGTTCACCTTCTGAGGTTGCATCCGGGCATTCTCGTTCATCGCTTCCTGGCCGCCTGACTCCTCGCAATTGCCACTTCTTCGCGCCCCTTTTCAATATCCTTGGCCGACTCCCATAATCTTTCTTTCTCCGCTCGCGCCACTTCCGCGAACGCCTGCCCGTTCTCCGCCGACTGTCGCTCCATCTCCCGGAAGCGCCGCGCAAACTTCGTGTTGGCGTTCTTCAGCGCAATTTCCGGGTCCACCTGCAAAAAGCGCGCCAGGTTTACAGCCGCGAACAATAAGTCGCCCATCTCCTCTTCCATCTTGGCCGCATCTTTTGATTCCGAGGCCCGCCGCAATTCCACGCATTCCTCGGCAAGTTTTTCGAAGACTCCCGCCGCGTTGTCCCAATCAAATCCTGCCCGCGAAGCCTTGCGCGTCAATTGCAATCCCTCCATCGTCGCTGGCAGTCCGCGCGGCACGCCGTCCAATAGCGACTTCCGTTCTTCTTTTCTCTTCAGTTCGCCGCTGCCCTGCCCGTCCCCAGCCCCCTCACGTTCCTGAGCTTTGATCTGCTCCCAATTTCGCAGCACTTCCGCCGCATCCTTGGCGCGCTTCTCTCCGAAAACGTGCGGATGCCTCCGCACCATCTTCTCGTGCACCTCAGAAATCACATCGGCAACGGTGAACCGCCCCTCTTCCGCCGCAATTTGCGAGTGAAACACAATCTGCAGCAACAAATCGCCCATCTCGTTGGCGAATTTCGCGTCATCGCCGCTCTTCATCGCGTCCAGGACTTCGTACGCCTCTTCAATCAAGTAGGTGCGCAGCGTCGCGTGCGTCTGCTCGCGATCCCACGGACACCCGTTCGGTGCCCGCAATCGCGCTTGCAGCGCCACCAGCCGCTCAAACCATTGGCCGGCCGTCAATTCCTTTTTCTCAGACGCTTTGCGGGGAATTTTGCGGGGGGAAGTCGGGCGCCGTTTCGATTTTTTTAGCCGAGTCTTGCGGGAGGCCATCGTATTTCCAAAATTCGGGTGCGACAAACGTTTCACTCTACAGTCGCAGCAGGCGTTTTGACAAGCGCGCAAATTCAGCAAACGTGTTAACCACCCACGGATAACATGACTGCGCAGCCTGACATTTATCAGAGCAACCAAGGTAGAGTATATTGACCTGTCGATTCGCAAGCGATTCCCGCATAGGAGGACCCCCCGATGCGCTACGCCGTCCGCAGCATTGCATTCGCCGCCGCAAGCATCGTTCTCTCACTACTGATTGCCGCGCAGCAAGTCCCGCCGCAGCTCCAGCCGCCCGCGAACGAACAACTGCTCCTCGAAGTCCACGCCAAGGGCGACCAGATCTACACCTGCAAAGCCGACGCCGCGCAACCCTCCTGGACCCTGAAGGCTCCTGATGCGCAGCTCGTCGACGCCAAGGGCAAGCCCTTCGGTAAACATTTCGCCGGCCCCTCCTGGGAAGCCAACGACGGTAGCCGCGTCACCGGCAAAGCCATTGCGAATGCACCTTCGCCCGACCCCGATTCCATCCCCTGGCTCCTCGTCAACATCGTCGCTCACGAAGGCAGCGGCGTGCTCTCCCGCGCCACCACCATCCAACGCCTCAACACCAAAGGCGGCAAAGCCCCCGCGACCGGTTGCGACACAGCACACGCCGGCCAGGAACTCCGCGTCCCCTACTCCGCCGACTACGTTTTCTTTGCCCTCAAGTGATTCCTCCTGCCTCTCTGAATTGGCCCATTCCCATTCCCATTCTCCACTCGCACCGGCACGGCAGCAAAACATAGAGCAGGGCATACGAGCAAGACGGCCGCGCGGCTGGACCCCGTACAAACTCAAACGCTATCTGGAGGGTCGCACGCAGAACACGTGATATTGCGATCCAGAAGGGGGTTCACTATCAGGTCACCAGCGCTTGCAACAGCCATCGTCTGGCCACACCATTAGTACGCCCACCTAGAACGCCAGGAATTTCACGCTGACGTTATGCTTGCGCCTCAAAAGTTTTCTCGAAGATTCACTGCTCGTGTCGCCGGACCACTGGACCTGTGGGTCTTTTGGAATCGCAACCGGCGCGACGGCCTTTCGCGAGTGCTCAACTTAAGTGTGGGAGGTCTCTGTCTTACAATCGACAAGTCGGAGCGTGTGGCCGTCGGAGAGCGAGTTCATCTCGATTTTCTCACCCCGGAGGGACAAATCCGAACTGACGCCATTGTGCGACACGTACAGCACCAACGCCTGGGATTAAAATTTATCGCAATAAAGGAAGAAGACCGCGCTCATTTGACGGCACTGATGACACGACTTCGATACTTCGCTGCCGCAAGCTAAATCTTGCAGAGACACGCGTTCGGAGCAAATAACACGACCGGCCGTCTCACACCTTCAAATAGAAATGAACCGCTGAATCTGTGATATGGAGGCCGTCGAATTTGATCTCAAGTTCGCTGCTCCAGAAACGGAACAAGGCAACGCGGGCTACTCGTGCTCCTCTTCTTGTTCGACCAGTTTCCGAAAAGCATGCTCCGCTTCCGTGGTACTGCGATATTCGCCCAACTCATAATTCTTCTTGATGGTGTTCAAAATGCGCTGAACCGCTCGTCGGTATGCCGCATGCCTGCCAATCTTGAGTTGGCTGGCCAGATTGTCCAAGAAACCCGTGCCAACAGAAGTATTCGGAATGCCTACCGCTTTAATCCGATTTCCCTGGTCCCCAGGCATAGAAGTTATGAGAGGCAATCTACTGGCCAAGGTAACCAACTGGAAGGACATACACTTAGACCAATCGTGACTTCGACAAGAGCACCTCGGGATTCATTTGTGTGAAATTGTTTGCCACTTACGGCCTAGAGAAAAGAAATTCGCTTGGCATTTTTATTTTCTGCACGCGTGTACCTTCGCCATCCATACGATGCGGTGGATAGACGACTCTGCGGTAGTTAATCTATGGACACCAGCGCACTTTCTCTCGCCGCATGGGCAACCTAATCGGAGTTAAATAACCTAGGACCCAGCCTGCAATACCATTGATCAACAACCGCAGTCGTGTCGCTCCTATCCTGGCGGGTGTGTCCGCGTTCGTCGTTCTTTTCTTCTTCGCCATGTGGCTCCGCGCTGTACCCATAAATCCAAATCCCATTTTAAATGGCTATCTGCAAGTGACCACCGGCTTACTGGCCTTCGTCTTCGCTGCCGTTACCCTCGTACGCTTCCAAGGCACGCAAGACCGTATTTCCCTCATCGTCGGCGCTGGATTTCTTCTCTCCGGCACAATCCTCACCGCGTCGAGCCTGCTCTTCTTTCAATTCCAACAGAATACGCAGCTACAGTTACGCTGGGCCTCCGTTTCCTGGTGGGTCAGTCGCCTGGTTCTAGCGCTTCTTTTTGTGGTCGCGCTACTCGTCGAACACTTCCTGCCACGTTCGCGTCATCCTCTCCGCGAAATCGCCGGTGCCTTGCTCGCCGTAATGGTCTCCACTTATCTCATCACCGCGGCGTTGCGCCACGTTTCTACCGAAGTGTCCCAGCATCCTGGTGCGCTGTTCCCCAGCCCGCGGCAACTTCTGCCCGCCGGAATTTTCCTTGTCGCCCTATTCTGGCTTCGTCACCGTCTTGAGCTCGATGACTCCGCCTTCGACACCACCATCTATAGCGCGGCGTGCACGAACCTCGCTGCGCAACTCGCCGCCTCGCAATCCCAGCGCCTCCTCGATTCCCCGTTCGTTCTCGCACAGGCACTTACGGTCGCCAGTTATGCAATCGCCCTTGGCGGCGCTCTCCTCGATAATGCTCGCCTCTTCGACCGAGTTCGCCAATTAGCCACTAGCGACCCCCTCACCGGCCTCGTCAACTATCGTCGCCTGCTGAACATCCTCGAAGCCGAGATCGAGCGTACCAATCGCAACGGCAGACCGTTCGCGGTCCTGCTCCTCGACCTCGATGGATTGAAGATAATTAACGATACCTACGGCCATCTCGTCGGCAGCCATGCGCTCAATCGCCTCGCGCGCATCCTGCGCGTTCATTGCCGCACGGTTGACACCGCCGCGCGTTATGGCGGCGACGAATTCGCGGTCGTTTTGCCGGAGACTCTGCGCGAAGAAGCCGAGCGCATCGCCAACCGCATCCGCGCCGCCCTTGCTAGCGATATCGAAAAGCCGCAGCTTTCCGCCAGCATCGGCATCGCCATTTACAGTGGTCGCGGAGAACGTATCGAAGAACTTCTCTCCGAGGCCGACGCCCAGCTCTATCTCCAAAAGTCCCGCCGCGACAAGCAGCACCCGGTGACGCTAAATCAACGCAGTCGCGCTCAAAGGGCTTAGGGCTGTTTAACATTCCAGCTGGCTTCAACCCATGCTAAGAATCTACACGGTGCCACGTAACACGCTCCATTCAGGCAGCGAGCCTTCGCATGCAAAGGGGTGCTCCGCTACCCAAAACCAGGACCTCAGTGCTAAAATTTAGAAAGCACACAACTACAGAGGAACCCACTTTGTCTGACCACAAGCAAGACGAAGGCTTTCGTGTCATCGACCGCCGCCCCTTCACCGCTGAGGGCGAGCTGCGCAAGGAGGTCGTCGAGGAACAGGAGCGCGAAGCGAAACGCGAGGCAGCCCAACACCCGGTGACGCCGCCGCCAGAGGCTGTGAAACCCGCTTCGACTCCGCCGCCCGATGCCCCAAAGCGCATTCCCGCTTTTGAAAATCTCATTCGTATGCTCGGCAGCAACGCCGCTATGGTCTTAGGCGCCTACGCCGATCCGCGCACCGGGCAGCCGATGCTCGATCCCGAAGCGGCCCGGGAATTCATCGACATGCTCGACGCGCTGCACGAAAAGACTAAAGGCAATCTAGCCCCCGAGGAAGATTCCCTGCTCCTTGATCTACTCGGCAAGCTGAAGATGACCTTCCTCGAGGTCAATCAGGCCGTAACCGCCCAAGCCGCCCAGCAAGCTAAAGCTAAGACCCGTTAATTTCGAGTGCGCCGGTCTAGCCGCCGCTTTCACGTAGTAAGCCGAAACAGGAAACGTTCAACGGAGTAACTCCGGCCGAATGCAGTAAATTTCAGCCCGCCTTTTTGTCGCGCCCGCTCCAGCCTCATCCCGAAGGCGCAAGGGCTGCCGCGCAAAATACCCTGAATCCGGTGTTCTCTGGTTACAATCGTATCGAGCAAATGTCCGCCGCTCCCATAAGACTAACCGTACTCGGCTCCGGCACCTCCATGGGCGTCCCCTCCTTAGGGTGCCATTGCGCCGTATGCACATCCAAAGATCCCCACGATAATCGCCTGCGCCCTTCCTTGCTCCTCTCCCGCAATGGACAGAACGTCGTCATCGACACTACCCCAGACTTCCGCCAGCAAGCCCTGCGCGTCGGCCTCGATCGTCTCGACGCCATCCTGCTAACCCACGGCCACGCCGACCACATTCTCGGGTTCGACGATATTCGCCCCTTCAATATTCGCCAAAAGTCCTCGCTTCCGGTCTTCGGCAACGAAGAGACGTTTCGCATAATCCGCCGAGCTTTTGCCTACGTTTTCGACGACTCACCGACGCAAAGCACGGTCCCCAGCGTCGACCTCCACGTAATCAACGGCCCTTTCGAACTGATGGGCCTCCAGTTTGTCCCCATTCCGCTCTTGCACGGCGATCTTGAAGTCCTCGGCTTCCGCTTCGGCCGCGCCGCCTATCTCACTGATTTCAGTTCCCTGCCGCCATCTTCCGCCGGGTTGCTCGAAGATTTGGACGATTTGGTTATCGATGCCCTCCGCGACGCCCCGCATCCTATGCACCAAACCGTGCAGCAAGCCCTTGCCCTCATCGAAAAATTGAAGCCGCGTCGGGCCTGGTTTACGCACATCGCCCACGATTTGCCCCACGCCGAAACCAACGACCGCCTGCGCAAGCTCGGCCTGCGCCACGTGCAGCTCGCCTACGACGGCCTGCAATTCGACGTGCGCGTCGACACTGTTTCTTCGGTTCCCCGCCGCTCGGTTACTGTGCCAAGCGAAACACCTCAGAACCCCGTCCTGGCCTTCACCTCGCCCCAGCAATGGGCCGATCATTTTGCCAATTCCGGCCGCGGCAGCGTCCTGGCCATCGGCAACTTCGACGGCATCCACCTCGGCCATCAGGCCATCATCCGCGCCGCCGTGGAGCGCGCGGCGAAAACCGGAGACGTCGCCACTGCCCTGACCTTCGATCCGTCTCCGCGCAAAGTCCTCCGCCCCGAGTCGGCACCCCTCCGCCTCTCCACCAACAATCAGCGTATGGACTGGTTCGGCACCGTAGGCTTGGAGGCCGCCGTCGTTCTACCCTTCACCCTCGACCTCGCGCGTCTTTCCCCGCAAGAATTCGTCGAGCAAATCCTGGTCCGAGGCCTCAAAGTGCGCGCCGTATTGGTTGGCGAAAATTTTCACTTCGGCCACAAGCAAGCGGGCAACGTAGCCCTGCTCCGCGAATTGGGAGCGCACCACGGCTTCGCCGTCGAAATCATCCCGCCCGTCGCGCTCGACGGCGAAATCGTTTCCAGCACCGCCATCCGCCGCGAAATCGCCGCCGGCAGTGTCACCCACGCCGCACGGCTCCTCGGCAGGCCCTTCGCCCTTAACGGCGAAATCGTGCCGGGCACCGGTACCGGCCGCCGCTTCACTTTCCCGACCCTAAATCTGAAACCGGAGCAAGAGCTTCTGCCGGCGCGGGGCGTTTACATAACTCGTACGCTGCTTGAAGGTGAAAGCAAGAGCCGCCGTTCGGTCACCAACGTCGGTATGCGCCCCACCTTCAACGGCGCTTCGCTAAGTGTTGAAACCCACCTGCTCGATTTTTCCGGGGAAGTCACCGCCAAGCGCATGGAGGTCCGGTTCTGGAAGCGCCTCCGCGAAGAAAAAAAATTCGCCACCTCCGAAGACTTGCGCGCCCAAATCGCCCGCGATATAGCCGGCGCCCGCCGCTTCTTCGCCCGCCTACGCCGCTACCGCACCGCCCGCGAACCTCAAGTCCGTATCCCTCACTAAACACCCTTCCCTCGGTACCCTGCGAACTTTGCCAGGGTTATAATCGCGCACACCTATGACCTTGGCTCCGTCTACAAAACTAGGATTCTATGAGATCGTTGAACGCCTCGGTGCAGGCGGAATGGGCGAAGTGTATCGGGCACGCGATACGCGGTTGCGCCGCGATGTTGCGATCAAGATTCTGTCTGACGAATTCTCCGCCGACACGGATCGGCTAGGCCGCTTCGAGCGAGAAGCGCGCTCGGCCTCTGCTCTCAACCACCCCAATATCGTTACTATCTACGAGCTCGGACAGGACGGTTCCACACACTACATCGCGATGGAGCTGGTAGAGGGAAAGACGCTGCGCGAGCTGCTTGCCGCCGGCTTGCTGCCAATACGAAAAGTAATCGAACTCGCGGCGCAGATTGCAGAGGGACTGGCCAAGGCGCATGCAGCGGGTATCGCGCACCGGGACTTAAAACCCGAGAACTTGATTGTTTCGCATGATGGGTTTGTCAAAATCCTCGACTTTGGCTTGGCGAAGTTCGCGCCCACCGGTGAAGAGCTGAATGCACTTTCCGCCACGCGGACGCAATCGGGTCTAATTATGGGCACTTTGCCATACATGTCGCCGGAGCAGGCCAGCGGTAGTCCGTTGGATATCCGCTCAGACCAGTTCTCTTTTGGCGCGGTGCTCTACGAGATGGTAACTGGAAAGCGCCCGTTTCGAAAAAGTACAGCGGCGGCAACACTGGTGGCCATTCTCCAGGAACAAGCCGACCCGATAGCTGCACAAAACCCCGACGCCCCCGCGCCGCTGTGTTGGGCCATCGAGAGATGTCTGGCAAAAGAGCCGGAAAAACGCTATGCCTCGACCAAAGATCTTGCACGAGAACTTGCAACCATACGCGACCGTTTCTCAGAGAAACCAGCCAGACAATTGGAGCCGCGCCCGACCAACATTCCTGTGCAGCGGACCGGATTTGTAGGACGAGCGAAGGAAGTAACCGCGGCAAGAGAACTCCTGTTGCGCCAGGATGTGCGTCTGCTCACGGTCACCGGCCCAGGCGGGATCGGCAAAACGCGTCTCGCGGTGGAAGTGGCGAATGCCGTCATTGAGCACTTTTCAGGGGGGATTTATTTTGTACCTCTCTCGTCGCTTTGCGATCCGGGCTTAGTCGCTTCGGTGATTGCTCAGACCTTAGGTATCCGAGAGGCAGGAGGTCAGTCACCCCTCGAAGTACTCAAAAAAAAGTTACAGGATTCATTGGGCGCGCCAATGCTATTCCTACTGGACAATTTCGAGCACCTGGTTCAGGCGGCACCTACGGTGGCGGAGTTGCTGGCCATGAGTCCGAATCTCAAGATCCTAGTGACGAGCCGCGCAGCGTTGCACGTGTACGGAGAACATGAATTTCCGGTGCCGCCTCTTGCGCTGCCGGATTCGCGTTCCATGCCTTCGGTGGAGGTCCTGTCACACTACCCAGCGGTTGCGCTGTTCGTACAACGCGCCGTTGCTGCCAAGCCAGATTTTGAACTGAACCGGGAAAACGCGCTCGCCGTCGCCGAGGTCTGCGCCCGGCTGGACGGTCTACCCCTGGCGATCGAGCTCGCAGCCGCCCGGGTCAAAGTCCTTTCGCCCTCGGCCATGCGGACTCGGCTGGCAAGCAGGTTACAGTTGCTGACCGGTGGCGCTCGAGACCTACCGCAGAGGCAGCAGACCCTGCGCGCAGCCATGGATTGGAGCTACGATCTGTTGAACGCTGCCGAGCAAAGGCTCTTCCGAAGAGTTTCCGTATTTGTGGGCGGATGCAATTTGGAAGGCGTGGAAGCTGTGTGCGACACCAAAGGCGATCTCGATCTGGACCTCCTCGATGGTATGGCATCGTTGGTCGACAAAAGCCTGCTTCAGCAACTCGCGCAGCCGGACGGTGAATCGCGGTTTGCGATGCTGGAAACGATTCGCGAGTACGCCCGGGAAAAACTGAAAGCAAGCGGGGAGGAGGCTCTGACAAGGCGCGCCCATGCCGCCTATTGCCTGGTGCTGGCAGAAGAGGAGACAACAGAGGGGAGCGGAGCAGCAGTAGGGGAATGGCTCGAACGATTCGCGCTGGAACATGACAATTTTCGCGCGGGCCTCGAATGGCTCACAGAAACCGGAGATACGGACTGGGGCCTGCGTCTCGGCTCGGCCCTGTTTCGTTTCTGGGAGACGCGAGAGCATCTCACCGAAGGCAGAGACAGGCTCGGCAAACTGCTGAAGCTCCCTGGAAGCGTGGCTCCCACGACGCTCCGCGCGCGCGCGCTATTTGCCGCAGGCGTGCTCGCCGCCGAGCAGGGAGATTACGCCTCGGCAGAAGCACTCTTCAGGGAAAGCCTCGACATCTCACGTCAGTTGAGCGACACGCAGGGTGTCGCCGTCTCGCTCAACGCGCTGGCGGTCCTTGCGCGGAACTGGGGAGACGTTGCTCGCGCGCACTCGCTGTGCGAAGAAAGCCTGGAGGCGTGGAGAGAATTGGGGGACCTGAAAGCGGTGGCCCGCTCCCTCAGCAACCTGGCGAACATGGTTACTTTGCAAGGTGACTATTCCCGCGCACGCTCCCTCTATGCGGAATGTTTCTCAATCTTCCGGGGGCTTGGAGATCGAACGGGCGTGGCTTGGTCGCTGAACCACCAGGGGGACGTCGCTCGTGATCAGGGCGACACCGCAGCCGCCCGGGAATTATACGAGCAGGGCCTGGCTATTTTTCGAGAATTGGATGACCGCTGGGGCATTGCGGACTCTCTGGCTGATCTGGGAACCTTGGCCCGGGAACAGCAGAATGTTGCCGCGGCGCTTGGTCTGTACCGCGAAAGCTTAAGGATCTTCCACGAACTGGGCCATAAACGCGGAATTGCCCGCCTGCTGGAGTGTCTGGCGTGCTCGGCGGCGGCCCAATTCGAGGCACGACGTTCGCTGCGGCTGGCAGGTGCAGCCGCCGCGCTGCGCCAGAATATTGGTGCTCCGCTTACGCCAGCGGAACAGCACAAACTGGATGCTCTCCTGGATCCGACCCGGAAGGCATTGACGAACACTGCGGGCGCGACCGCCTGGTTGGAAGGTTGGGCTTTGCCCGTCGAAAGAGCAATTGAGGAGGTGCTTTCGTCTCAGGGGGAATCACCTTCGGGTTAGCGCCCGCGCGAGCTAACGCCGACCGCAAAGGGCTGCTGCTGGAATGTTAGTCCGTGATTATTCTGCGCTCGAGGGGTCGATGAGTCGGCGCACAGCGGAGACCCGATTAGCAGGAATGCCTACGCGCTTTGCGTGTTCCCGGATGATAGCTTCGTCCGCAGCGAGGTAGACGCAGTACACTTTGTCACCGGTCACGTAGCTGTGCAGCCACTGAATCTCGGGACCCAGTCCCTTTAAAACGCTGACGGACTTCTGGGATATTTCCCGCAGTTGCGCGTCGGTTAGTTTTCCGGCGCCCGCGACTTCGCGTTCTATAACGTATTTGGGCATTGAAGCTCTCTCCATCAACGATCAAATCGCCAAAAATGAGATTACAATGGATCTTTGATCTCTGCAAAACCGCTGAAAGATGTACCGCAGTGACCCGAGCGCCTCGCAAATCACCATCCGGGCAAAAGGCGGGCAGGCCGATGTTCCGCCACTACGCGCGGGCAGCACCTCAACGAGCGGGCGTGCAACGGTATAAGGCGGCTGCTCAGGTGCTTCGGAAGCTGGTAGCGGATGCGGATTACGCTCCACGTGCTACCGCAACGGCTGGGCCACGACCTGAATGGGTATCTTTGACAGAGGTCATTTGACTTCGACTTTCATGCGCATCCAGGGGTGGATGCAGCATTGAAAAAGATGCTCACCTTTGGAAAGACCCGCCACCTGGAGTTGGCTGCCCTGAAGAATTCGCGTTCTGGCTACCTCCACCCTAGAAAAACCACCGTCACATTCGGGAACGGTGGCCTGCCCGTCATTGAGCCCCGGGATAAAGCCTCCGCCGAACTTCGCCACCTCGGTAAAGGTATGAGGCTCGCCCCCCTGATCCACTACCTGAATCGGCGTTCCCTTATGCACAGTGAGGTTGTCAGGTTCGAAGTCCCAGTTCGGGTCAGGAGTTCCGGCCGCCGCTTTCGCAAATAGCGCCGAAAACGTCGTGGACGCTCCAAGCGCCACGTTCTTGCAGAAATCCGGCCCAGCCGCGGTTGGCGCATTGAAGGTTGCCGGATCACATTCGTCCAACGCCACGACCTGTGCGGGGGCGGGAACAAGAGTGTCACCTTGGTCCATAACTCCAACAAAAAGAAAACAACTGAGAACAAGACCCAATTTCACGAGTGCATTTGTCATGGTTTCCTCTCTTTACCCAATCCGCCCAGGAACTCTAGGCAGCTTCCAAGTGTGCGGGCTTGCGAGCACTAGCGACGGCCACTCTTAGTGGAGTTTGTGAACGAATCAATCCCTGCGACCTCTCTAAATCCCCAAACTTATCTCCATTCGTAACCTATTGAAGAAAAGGGCATTCTCGGCACAACCAAACCTGTCGGTAACAGCAATCGGCTGTGATAAACTTTGCCCGCCCCGCGGGAGTTGATATGCCCACCTCCGCACCAGCCGTGCGTAGACTGCGTTTCGACGATTTCGAGTTGGATGTTCGCGCAGGTCAGCAGCGTAAACGCGGTGTCCGGCTCCGCCTGCAAGGCCAGCCGTTGCAGGTCCTGGCGGCTTTACTGAATCGTCCCGGGGATGTGGTCACTCGCGAGGAACTGCGATCAGAGATTTGGTCCGCTGACACCTTCGTTGATTTCGACCATAGCCTGCACAATGCCATCGCGCGCATTCGCGAAGCGCTGGGGGACTCCACCGAAGCTCCCCGCTACATTGAAACACTTCCGCGCCGCGGATACAGGTTTATCGCACCGGTGGAAAGGGAAGAAGCGCAGGTTCCGCCTAGGTCTGGGGAGTCAGTGCGGCCGAGCGAAGTACCCGTTGCTCCGGGGCTTGGCAAGCACCGCGCCCTAGTCACCACCTTTCTCGCCCTCCTGGTTATAGCCTTTGCCGTCTGGCTGGCGCGCACGGGTACCCATCCGACGAGTGCTGCTCCCCGTCTTAATTCCATCGCCGTGCTGCCCCTCAGCAATTTGTCGGGCGACCCGTCAGAGGAATTCTTCGCTGACGGCATGACCGACCAGTTGATTACGGACCTCGCCAAGGTCGGCTCGCTGCGCGTCGTCTCGCGAACTTCCGTGATCCGCTATAAGGGCACAAAAAAGGGTCTGCCTGAAATCGCGCGGGAGTTGAACGTCGACGCCATCGTGGAAGGATCGGTTATTCGATCCGGGCAACGCGTGCGGGTCACCGCGCAACTCCTGCAGGCGCCTACCGACCGGCACCTCTGGGCGGAGACCTATGACCGCGATCTTGGCGATGTGCTCAAGTTGCAGGGTGAGGTGGCGGACGCCATCGCCCAGCAAGTCCGAGCACAACTGACTCCGCAGCAGCAGGCCCAGCTTCGTTTGGCCAATTCGGTGAATCCGGCAGCATACGATGCCTATCTCAGGGGCCGTATTTACTTCACCACCGAATACGCTAAACCCGAGTCACTCCGGAAGGCGCAGCAGTACTTCGAAGAATCGATCCGAAAAGATCCAAACTTCGCTCTTGCTTACGCGGGGCTCGCTGATACTTACGTCTACTTAGCCTTTGCAGGAGCGTTGCCGAGGGATCAGGCTTACCGGTCTGCCAAGGAGGCGTTAGCCAAGGCCGTAGCAATGGACGACAGCATCGGCGAAGTCCATGACACCCTCGGCTTGCTCAGTTCGGAATTTGACTGGGATTGGGACACTGCCGACCGCGAGTTCAGCCGTGCGATCGCCTTGGCACCGAGCTACAGTTGCGCGCATGAGGATCGCGCGACTTTTCTCGCCCTTACCGGCCGGCGCGCCGAAGCTCTAGCGGAGATCACAAAAATCGACCAATTGGACTACGGCTTCAGCGCCGCGAGAACCGTGTCTGGAACC
>Ga0307479_10001610_pt1 | contig 20662 bp, 18 predicted proteins | sample atmos_gasesECM4C_FD_203743 | JGI IMG/M metagenome (GOLD analysis project Ga0307479, IMG submission 203743) | Hardwood forest soil microbial communities from Morgan-Monroe State Forest, Indiana, United States - atmos_gasesECM4C_515 | ecosystem: Environmental > Terrestrial > Soil > Temperate...
GGAACGCCACCCTGGCTAGGTTTTGACCGAGTACAGCCAAACAGATCGGTTCTCCAGGGGAAGTATTGTCGGATCAACTGATTAGATGGTGTTGCATCGACCGTCTGAGCCGGCAGCCGTTACCGGACATGTTCGTACTAGAAAGGCGAATCAAGCAGGCGTATGAGTTCGGTGGCAGCCGGGTGACTCGGGTGCCGGTATTGCACCTGAGGTCTTTGACTTTGCCTTTTTCTTGTTCCTCCTGCCGCCGCAGTACCGTTCATCCCGCCCCGCTCCCGTTCACCCCTCAATTTTCCCCGCTTCCTGCTTATTACTTAACCTATCCGTACTGGCATGCTATCCTGCCCAGTGTTTGCCAAGCTCCAGCCCCGATCTGTTCCCGCCGCCTGCCGCACCGCCGGTGTGGTAGGGTGCGCTGTTCAATTTTTCTTCGGCGCCAATTCGATCGTCGATGCCGGCCTGCCCCGCGGGAAACAGACACCCTGCTATCTCACAGCAGCCAAACCACTTACTAGTAATCCCTTGACAAACAGTACCGATATGCTATAATGGTCTTTGAATTTCGCAACACCAAGCCGCATCGCCTGCCCCCCATCGCTCAAAGCTCGTTCTGACCTCGCGAATCACCAGTCGCTAACTCCTTTAGAATCCGCACTTATGCAAGTGTTGATTTCAAGGTATTTAAAGTTCCTTAGAATGAACACTTATAAAAAACATAGGGGGAGGGGGGGTCTTATTGTTAACTAGACTCTCTCACTGCGCACTGCTATGAGCCATCTCCAATTTAACCTTCAGCCCACCGGCCGGCGGCGGGTGCCCCTACAAGGGCGGAGGTTTGAAGAGTTCGTTTGCGGCGTGGAAGAGAAGATAACGCAGAGAGACAGAGTTCGCAGAGAAAAAACAGGCAGGGTGGAGGGAGCGCGTTGACGGAGGAAGAAGAGGGGTGGTAGATTCGCGGCCTACCCATTGGGTAGACCAGGCTTGGCCCCAATTCCATCCGTCAAAAAAATCTGAGGAGGCACGATGAGAAAAGCTCTGCTGACTATGGTATTTGCCGTTACTTTGCTTGCTGCGTTCCCTGCGTTTGCGCAAAGTCCCAACTTCGACCCCGGACCTGTCTGGCGCGTGACCTATTACCATCTCAAGCCAGGACAGGCAGACGCGTTCTGGAAGGACTTCCGGGACCATACGAAGCCGATCTTTGAAGAGTTGAAGAAAGCGGGCTTGATTTCGGATTACAAGACGTTCACGAATCCAGTGACGGATCATCCGGGCGACTGGGACGTGGCGGTATCGATTTCTTATCCAAATTATGCAGCGCTCGACCAACTGGCGGCCAAAGGGGCCACCATCGTCAACAAGCATTTTGGGTCGAGGGAGGCGGCGCTCGAATCTGCAAAGAAGCTAAATGATATCCGCGAAGTGGTCGCGAGTCATTTGGCGCGCGAGGTCATATCGAAGTAGATGGCCGAGACGGGCACAACCCGCCGCGGCGGGTGCGAATGGCGAGGTGAACTCGGCGCTACAAAGAGCGGAGGAGTTTTTCGCTTATCGTTTACTTTAATCGGAGCAGAAAGAACTCCGGCGGACAAGCGACAAAACGTTTGAGGAGAAGCTCCAAGTTCAGAGAGTGGGGAAGAAAAGCTCCTTAGGGTTCATACTCCATCCACGGATTGATTGCGGTCTTATTAGAGTTGGAGTGTGGCTCTGGGCTCCGTCACTCATCTGAAGAGAATAGCCGTTTGCAAGGTAAGAAGGGATATCGCGGTAATCGCTGACCGGAATATAGGGGCCTCTCTTTCCCAGATGAACGTGGTATCGGTTGTCGTTGAAACGATGCGGAAACAAACGGGTTCCTTGATTCCTGCCGCGAGACACGGTAGCAAACAGCATCGACCACCTCTCAAAGAGTTAATATCCGGCTTATTTTACAAGCGGCGAGGCGGTGCTAGTAAGTGGCAGGTCTGTGGAAAAATGTGGATCGCTTTTCGCGATTATCTCACTCTTCCACATCACGTGATTTAACAGGAGGGCACCATGTGGCGAGAGCGGGCGCTGAAGGCTGTGTTGGCGTTGGTGGGACTGCTGTTCTTGGCCGGGATTTATCCTTTGATGATGTTTGCGAGGCAAGAGCCTGCGTTGGCGATGATGCTTAGCCTTTATGTCACACTCGGCATTTTCCTGCTGATGGCAGTGCGTGACCCTTCGGCAAATCGCAGCCTGATCGCTTTCACAGCATGGTCGAGCTTTGCCCACGCTGCACTTATGGCAGTGCAGGCATTCCGTAATCTGATCCCGCGCGGAGAACTGATGGGCGTGGCTGCGCTTGGCATGATCGGCCTAGCCCTGATCGTGCTGGCTCCGGCAAAGCAGCCAGTCGAGCTGGCCTCCGCAGCCGCTGCGTAGGCTCGGTACTTCACTTCGATGACTCCTGACTCAGATGTGCGAAATGCAGAGCCCTCAACCGATGCTCTAGCCGTGCGCTGTCTTTCCGATTTGCCAAAATACAGATCGCTGGAGGGAAGAAGGCGTTTCTTACTTCAATACTGGTATGCGTTAGCGACTGTTCCTTTTTTCCTTTCGGTTGTCATCAGTGTCCGCCTACTTCCTCGCTTCGTACCTGATACTGCCTTCTGGGCCGGTGTTGGAGAAGCCCTCGTAATTGCTGCATTGAGTTGGACATTTATTGTCATTTTTTATTTTTTGTTTGTTTTTGTGCGCTGGTTTCTCGTCCGCTGCCCCAAATGCGGTTGGCGCTTCGGTATCGATGACCAATGCGGTTCTTGCGGCCTTCCGAGAACGGGTGGCAACACTTCTACCGACCCGTTGACCACGAAAGTGTTCTAAGTGCCTGATTAGTCGGACAACCGGACATCCGCCCACCCCGGAAGTAAGAAACTGAGCACATTCTGTCGCTTAGTACTAGCGGTCTATCGTTATACGCGCTTCCGCCTGCCAGGCTATTAGAGGATGGCACTCGATTACGGTGGGATACCGTCCAGACGGGAAGCGACGGCGGAATGAGTCGAATAGGGTAGAGAGCTGCCATTCCAGTCCCATCGTTCCTGGTTATTTCTCTGAAATTTTTCGACGGGGGACGCGTCCATGAGCTTTCTGACCAGGGCCACTGTGGCGGCTTTCTTTGTGTTCGCGCTGGTTTCCGCCGCGCGAGCGCAGGCACCAGTACAAAACTCAACGCAGGCGACAGCACAGCCGCTGGACAATGACTTCTACGCCGTCCGCCAGCCCGCCGCTGCGGGAGATGCGCAGGCGCAATTCGCCCTGGCGAACCACTATTTCTACGGCGTCAGCGTTTCCCAAGACTACCGCCAGGCTCTGCTCTGGTATAACAAGTCCGCTGACCAGGGCTTCGCTCCTGCACAGAATCTACTGGGCTACATGTATCAACATAAGTTCGGCGTGCCGCGGAATTACAAGCGCGCCTTGGCCTACTATCGTTCCGCGGCGAAGCAGGGCTATGCGCTCGGGGAGTACAACCTGGGCGTCCTGTCCGAGGGTGGTGTTGGCGTCAAGCGTGATTACAAGCAAGCCCTTGATTGGTACCGCAAGGCGGCGGACCAGAATCTCCCGCAGGGGGAAAAGCAAGTCGGCTACTTTTACCAGTGCGGATATGGGGTGAAGCAGGACCTTGCTCAAGCCCATGCCTGGTATCTCCGTGCCGCGGGCCACGGCAACTCCGACGCCGAAAACCAATTAGGCTCCATGGCCGAGAATGGATGGGGCCAGCCCCAGAATTACGCCGAGGCTCTTGCCTGGTTTTACAAAGCCGCGGAGCATGGCAGCGACACCGCCAAGGAAAATATAGGCTTTATGTTTCAGCATGGCATGGGCGTACAAACCGATTATGCCAGGGCCATGTCTTGGTTCGTCGAAGCTGCGGCGCACGGGGACAGCGACGCGCAAAATCAGCTTGGCTGGATGTATCAATACGGGCAAGGCGTGGAGCCCGATGATGCTAAGGCGGTCACCTGGTACCGCATGTCTGCCGATCAAGGCAATCGGCACGGCATCGACAATCTCGACGCTTTCGAAGAGGTGCTGGAGGACCGCTGCTCGGGATGCTGGGAAGCCGCCAACTCCCAGGCCACTGATCCCGCCATAGCGCGGGCTCAGCGTTGGGCGAGAATCCAGGATCTTCAGGCCCGCATTGCCGGATTAGATGGTGACGCACAAAACGAAGAGGATATTGCCAACGACCTCGAACACATGGGCAAAGGCAAGAACGGCAAGAACGACGCTATCGGCAAGCTTATGAATGCGATCGGCAGCGTCCCCGCCGTCAAGAACCATATGGATGCGGCAAAGTATCGAGAGGAAGCGGCGCGCCTGCGTGAAGAACTGGCTCAAATTGAGAGTGAGAACCAATCCTCCGCCAGCGTCCCCGCTCCCTAACGTCCTCCGAGCTCGGATGTTCGATTTGTACGACCCCCTATGTCGGTAGGTCCTGATTAGTCGCGTTACGCGACAAGTGCTCCTACGCTCGTACCTGTCCAAAAACGGGGTTCGGGGAAGTCCCACGTGTGAGACCGACGCGTGGGGCACCGGCAATTCTTCAGGGGTTAAAGCCCATCGGAAGGGACAGCGTTATGTCGGAGCTAAAGCTCCGACCCCCTAAGGAAAAGAGAAAAGCAGATCCCTCGACTACGCTCGGAATGACAACAAGGGCAAATGGCGAGATGAACTCGCCGCTACAACACCTTCCCGAACTGGGACGGGCACAGCAGTGCTGTGCCCCTACAAAGAACGGAGGAGTTTGTAGAGTTCGTTGGCGGCGTCGAAGTCGGATTCGAGTTCGCGGGCCACTTGCCACGGCGACGGAATAAGACTAAAAGTGTGTCTGAAAGCTTCTGGGGGTGTGCAGATGGTTCAAAAGATTGCGGTTGTGCTCTCAGGAATGGCGCTGTTTTGCAAGATGGCCTCGGGGCAAAGCCAAACCTCACCAATGCCCGAACTTCCGCCGGATGTCCCGAAAGACGCAGACATACGGATCAGCCTGAGTGACAAGACGCCTGCGGGGCAAGACGCGGTGTGGAAGGACGCGGACGGGGCAATCCACGAATTCTTCCAGCTCAACGACCGTGGACGCGGGCCGAAGATCTACACAACATACCACTTGGATGCGGCGGGGATTGTCGTTGCTGAAGAGTCGAAGGGCGTGGACTACATGAAGAGCCCGGTCGCGGAGAATTTTACGTTTCGCGACGGACAGGCGGCATGGAAGAACCAGGCTGAAGACGAGAGGACTGAGAACGCCGGAGGCAAGTTCTACATTGACTTGAACGGCGGACCGGAGTCTGGGGCGCTGCTGGCGCGAGCGCTGCTGAGGAAGGGTGGAAAACTTGCGGTGCTTCCGAGCGGCGAAGCGAGCATCCGGAAGCTGCAAACTGTAGCAACCGAGGGGAACGGAAGCAAAGTCAATGCGACGCTGTACGAGATTACAGGATTGTCTCTGACACCTTCCTACCTGTGGCTTGACGATGCGCAGCGGTTCTTCTCGACAACGAACCCGTGGGGCGCGGTCATACGGCAAGGATTTGAGGAGTCCGTAAAGACACTGGGTCAAGCGCAACGAGTGGTCGAGGGAAATCGCTGGGCAGAGCTGGCGAAACAGTTGACGCACAAGCCGGAGGGAGACCTGATCGTAAAAAACGTCAGCGTGTTCGACTCGCTGAGCGGCAAAGTGCTGGCAAAGCAAAGGGTAACGGTGCGGGGGGAACGCATTGCGTCCGTGGAGGAGGAACGCGGACAGGCGGTCCCGGCGAAAGCGCAGGTGCTGGATGGCTCGGGCAAAATGGCCCTGCCGGGTTTGTGGGACATGCACCAGCACTTGTGGGCCGAGAGTGCATTCCTGGATGTCGCGGCGGGTATTACAACAATACGAGACTTGGGGAACCCCATCGAGCAACTCACGCAGCTGCGGAGAAACATCGCGGAGGGGGCACAAATTGGCCCCAGGGTGATTGCGGCGGGATTTATTGACGGGCGGGGCCCCTATCAGGGCCCGATCGGCGTTTTTGCAGACACGCCGGAAGAGGCGCTCGAGCGGGTAAAAATATACGCGGAACGGGGCTACGTGCAGATCAAGATTTACAGCTCGATGAAACCGGAGCTGGTGCCCATCATTGCGGCGGAAGCGCACCGGCGCGGGCTGCGAGTGAGCGGGCACGTGCCAGCACAGATGATTGCGGAGCAGTTCGTGAACGACGGGGCGGACGAGATTCAGCACATCAATTTCATCATGCTGAACTTCATGCCCGACGTGAAAGAGACACGCACGCCAGACCGCTTCATCATGCCAGGGCGCCGAAGCGCCGCGTTGGACCTGAATTCGGACAAGGTGAACGAATTCGTCGGCTTTTTGAAGCAACACAAGACGGTTGTCGATCCCACGATGGCAATTTTTGAAGCCACCTACCTGGAGCGGCCGGGGAAGGTGGGACCGATGGAAGTGGCGATGTTCGAGCGCATGCCCGTGCAGGTGCAACGCCAGATTAAAACAGCTCCGCACGGGTTGCCCGCGGGAGATGCGGAAACGGACAAGCTGTACCGCGATTCGTGGGCGAATATGGTTCGGATGCTGAAGAAGATGTACGACGGCGGAGTGCAAATCGTCGTGGGAACGGACGAAGGCGCGTATGCGCTATACCGCGACCTGGAGATTTACAGCGAGGCGGGGATCCCGGCAACGAAAATCCTGAGGATGGCGACGATTGAGGCAGCGATGCTGATGAAGCGCGGGGAGGAACTTGGGTCGATCACGCCGGGAAAATACGCGGACATTATCCTGGTAAACGGGGATCCCACGACCCGTATTTCTGATATACGCAAGATCGAGACGGTGATCCAAGGCGGCAATGTGCTGAAGCCCGCGGAACTCTATCCCGCGATGGGGATACGCGCTAACTGAAGGTAAGACAATTCGCCGTTATAAGGAGCGGAGGAGTTTGTAGAGTTCGTTGGCGGCGTCGAAGTCGGATTCGAGTTCGCGGGAGGCGAGGCGCTCGCGAAGATCGTCGAGGCGGCGGGCGAAGAGATCGAGCGCGGCGGAGAGGACTTCGCGGTTGGTGAGGACAATGTCGCGCCAGGTGGAATAGGGGCTGCCCGCGAGACGCAACGAATCGCGCAGGCCGGGGCCTGCAAGCGTGATGGGCAAGCCGTTCTCATCGAGGCGGTCGTAGAGAAACGACGCGAGCGCGACGGCGGCGAGCTGCGGGAGATGCGAAACGAGGCCGACGGCGTAGTCATGCTGCTGCGCGCCGAGCCAGAGCGGCTGTGCGCCGATTTTCTCAAGGATCTTGAGAAAGGCAGCGATACGAGGGTCAGGGGAAGAGGTGGGTTCTTTCGCGGGGGAAGAAGCACGGGTCTTAAGACCCGCCACTACAGCGGAATTGGAGGATTCGCGGACCAGGGCATAGGTGGTATTGCGGAAAAGGTCGGCGTCGGCGTGGGCGAGGCCGGAAAGTTCCCTACCGGCCATGGGATGACCAGCCAGGAAAAGCGGGCCCGAATCGCCGGGAAAGAGTTCGGAGGCAGCTTGAGTGACGCGCAGCTTCGTGCTGCACGCGTCGGTGACGAGCGCGTGGAGCGGAGCGTGGCGGGCAATTTCCGGGAGAAGGTCGAGTGTGGCCGCGATCGGGAGAGCGATGTAGATGAGATCGGCGTTGCGCAAAGCGGGCGCAAGATCTCCCGTGAAGGATTCGTATACGGCGCCGCGGGCGCGGGCTTCCTGTGCAATCTCGGGGCGGTCCCACCCGGAGATGCGCATTCCCTGGGTGTGCTTGCGCAGAGCAAGCGCGAAGGAGCCGCCGATAAGGCCTGTGCCGAGGATGGTGACCCTGGAGATCAAATGGGAAGAGGTCATGGGTCAGGCCATGCGGCGGCCGATGGCGGGTGCGATGATGCGGAGCTCGTCCATGAGCCGCGCGAACTGGGCGGGATCGAGCGACTGCGCGCCGTCGGAAAGCGCGTGATCGGGATCGTTGTGCACTTCGATGAGCAGACCATCTGCGCCAGCGGCGACCGCGGCGCGGGCCATGGGCGGCACTTTGTCGCGCCGCCCAGTGCCGTGCGAAGGATCGGCGAGCATGGGCAGGTGAGAGAGCTTCTTGATGACGGGGATGGCGGCGATATCGAGCGTGTTGCGAGTATAGGTCTCGAACGTGCGGATGCCGCGCTCGCAGAGAACGACGTTGTAATTGCCGCCCACTAGGATGTACTCCGCGCTGAGGAGCAGCTCTTCCATCGTTGCGGACATGCCGCGCTTGAGCAAGACGGGCTTGCGGATTTCGCCGAGGGCGCGGAGCAGATAATAGTTCTGCATGTTGCGCGCGCCAACCTGGAAGATGTCAATGTAGCCGAGCATCATCCGGATTTGCGAAGGGTCCATCACTTCACTGACGGTGAAGAGCCCGAACTTTTCGGCGGCTTCGCGCATCATCTCGAGGCCCTTTTCGCCAAGGCCCTGAAACGCGTAGGGCGAGGTGCGCGGCTTGAAAGCGCCGGCACGCAAAATCTTTGCGCCTGCTTTCACGACGCTTTCGGCGATGGAGTGAATCTGTTCGCGCGATTCGACCGAACACGGGCCGGCGGCGACGACAACTTCATTGGCGCCGATGCGCACACCCCGGCCAAGGTCGACGATTGTGCCCTCGGGCCTGAACTGGCGGCTGGCAAGCTTGAAGGGCTGCGTGATGCGCATGACCTCGCGCACGCCGTCGAGAAGCTCGAAGTCGCGATGATCGAAGTCGCGGTGGACGCCTACAGCGCCGAGAACGGTGTGCGATTCGCCGGTCGAGCGATGCACGTTGAAGCCGCTGGCGATAAGGCGATCGATGACGTGCTGAATCTGGGGTTCCGTCGCCCCTTCTTGCATGACGATGACCATGGATGGCTGGTTCCCTTCTTGATCCGTTCTATGGTGAAAATATTGCCCGAGTCAACTGCGCCCGCCTCCCCGCAAAGCGCGGGGCAGGAGCCAGGCGGCCGCTACACGGAATTGCCGGGCTGAAGTCCGGCTGCTACAACTTTGGATCTCGTGTCGTGGCTTCGCCGTGATCCATGGCGGCGCGTTCGGCGGAGCGAGCCTCGTCGATGATGCGCTCGAATAGACGGCGAATCGCCGCATCCGTAAGCGGGCCGGCGTTCGAGCGTTCGGCGTTTTCCAGAACCTCTTTTTCGCGCTCCGGCTGATAGAGCGGGATGTTCTCCGCTTGTTTCAGCTTGCCGATTTCAAGAGCACAGCGCGACCGCTCATTTAAGAGTTCGACGAGCTTGCGGTCGATTTCGTCGATGCGGCGGCGCCAGTCGCTGAGGTTCATGGAGCCGCCTCGCGCCAGGGGCAAAAGCAGATTCCTCGGTGCGCCTGCCCATGCAAGCAGGCTCGGAATGACAACTGGAAAAGCGCTTGCCGAGATGGGGCGCAGCATGCTGCGCCCCTACAAGGAAACATCAGACCTTGCAGACGGAGGCGCTTGCTCATGGGGCGACCTCGCGGCGAGAGAGGCCATGCTGCGCGGCGGCCTTGAAAGCCCGGATGCGCCCGGCAAGAGCTGCGGCGGCTGTATCGGCGGATTTCGATTTCTCGATTTCGGAAACGAGAGCCGAGCCGACTACGGCGGCATCCGCCAAGCCACCAAGAACGGAGACATGACCGGGTTGCGAAATGCCGAAGCCAACGGCCAGCGGAAGCTGCGTGACCTTGCGGGCGCGGCGCAGCAGCGCGGGAAGATCCGCCGGAAGCGCGTCCTTCTCTCCGGTTACGCCGGTACGCGAGATGAGATAGAGAAAACCGGAAGAGCAAGCGGCGATTTTTTCGAGACGGTCGTCGGTGGAGGTGGGAGCGCCAAGAAAAACGGTGTCGAGATGATGCGCGGCGAGGACGCGGCGGTAGTCGCCAGATTCTTCCGGAGTGAGATCGGTGACGAGGACACCGTCAGCGCCAGCCGAAGAGGCGGCGGCGGCAAATTTGTCGAGGCCCATCTGGAGGATGGGATTGTAGTAGCCGAAAAGGAGAAGCGGCACTTCAGAAGATTGCCGAATGCGACGAACGAGATCGAGGACTCCGGCGAGCGTCGCGCCGGCTTTCAAGGCGCGCTCGGAGGCGCGCTGAATCGTCGGACCATCGGCGAGGGGATCGCTGAATGGAATGCCAAGCTCGATGACGTCCGCGCCAGCTTCGGCGAGAGCGAGGACGAACTTCAGCGTGGCATCCAAGGAAGGATCGCCTGCGGTGATATACGCGACGATGCCGAGTTCGCCCGAGGCACACAGCTCGGCGAAACGTTTGGAAATACGGGTCGAGATGGGGGAAGCGGCGGCCATTGTTTGTGGGAAAAGATTAGAGCAGACGGGAATAAGTGTCCATGTCCTTGTCGCCGCGGCCGGAGAGATTGAGGATGACGAGGTCGTCCTTGCTCATGCGCGGGAGGCGCTCTATGAGCCCGGCGATGGCATGCGCGGATTCGAGCGCAGGGATAATTCCCTCGGTGCGAGCGAGCAAGCGCGCGGCATCGAGCGCAGCGGCGTCGGAGACGGCGGCATATTCGGCGCGGCCTTGGTCGGCGAGCCAGGCATGCTCGGGGCCGATGGCGGGATAATCGAGTCCTGCGGAAACTGAATGCGTCGCGGCGATTTGGCCGTCTTCATTTTGAAGGACGTAGGTGTAGGTGCCCTGCAAAACGCCGGGGCGCGCGCCGGTGAATCCTTGCGCGGCAGCGAGGCGCGCGGCGTGTTCGCCGAGTCCTGGGCCGCGGCCACCCGCTTCGATGCCGATCAATTTCACGTCTGTGTCGCGGAGGAACTCGTGAAAGAGGCCGATGGAGTTCGAACCGCCGCCGACGCAGGCGAATAGATGCGTGGGCAAGCGCCGCTCCGCCGCGAGGATTTGCGCGCGGGCTTCACGTCCGATGACGGATTGAAAATCGCGGACCATTGTCGGATAAGGATGCGCACCGAGAACCGAGCCGAGAAGATAGTGCGTGGTGCGGACGTTGGTGACCCAGTCGCGCATGGCTTCGTTGATGGCGTCCTTCAACGTGCGGCTGCCGGAGTCCACGGCGATGACTTCCGCGCCGACCATGCGCATGCGCGTGACGTTGAGCGCCTGGCGGGCCATGTCCTCCGTGCCCATGTACACGACGCATTCGAGGCCGAGATGCGAAGCGACAGTGGCGGACGCGACGCCATGCTGGCCCGCGCCGGTTTCCGCGACGATGCGCGGCTTGCCCATCTTGACCGCGAGGAGGCCCTGGCCGATGGCGTTGTTGATTTTGTGCGCGCCGGTATGAAGCAGATCTTCGCGCTTGAGATAGATGCGGGGCCCCGCGAGCTTGGCCGTCAGGCGCGAAGCGAATTGCAGCGGCGTGGGGCGGCCAGCGAAATTTTTCAGCAGGTTCGCAAATTCGGTTTGAAATGCGGCATCCGTCCGCGAGGATTCGTAAACGCGCTCCAACTCGAGCAGCGGCACCATGAGCGTCTCCGGCACGTAGCGGCCGCCGTAGGGGCCGAAGCGGCCGGGAGCCATCGTGACCGAACGCAAGATTGTGCTCATGACCCGCGAGAAATCTCCGGTTGCTCTTCGAGTTGAAGCTCGGCGCGGCGGACTTCCTGAATGAAATCGCGCAGCCTGCCGTGATCTTTCTTACCTGGCTTTGATTCTACTCCGCTGGCGACATCAACGGCGAAAGGGCGAACCAGGCGGATGGCCGCAGCAACATTCTCGACCGTGAGGCCGCCTGCCAAAATAATACGGGAGGTGAGCGCGGCGCGCTGAGCGAGAGCCCAGTCGGTGGTGCGCCCGGTACCACCATATTGGCCTGGATGGGCGGCGTCGAAAAGAAACGCGAAGGCGTCCCGGTAGGCGCCAAGGGTGGCGAGAGAAAAGTCCGGTCCGACACGGAAGGCCTTGAAGACGCGAATGGCGGCGGCAATTTTGGTGACGGCGGGGGGAGTTTCGTCGCCATGAAGCTGCGCGGCGTCCAGGCGCAAGGACGAGCAGAGTGAGGTGACGACGGCTGGCTCGGCGTTCACGAAAATGCCGACGGCTTCAACGCCAGGAGGGAGCTGCGAGCGGATTTTCGCCGCGTCGGCCGGAGCGAGATGTCGTGGACTTTTCTCATAAAAGTTGAAGCCGAGAAGGTTCGCACCGGCTTCGCAAGCAGCGCGGGCGTCGGGCCAATTTGTGACGCCGCAGATTTTTACGAGAACCACGACGCGGCTACTCCTTCCGGGGCGCGGCGCCGAGGAGTTGGACGAGCGCGGCGGCCGGATCGGGAGCGAGCATCAAGTGCTCGCCGATGAGAAACGCGTCGAAGCCGGCTTCACGAAGTTTTTGTAAATCGTCGTGGGAGCGGAGACCGGATTCGCTGACGGCGATGCAATCGTCAGGGATGCGTTCGATCAATTCGAACGAAGTCTCGACGCGGACGTCGAGCGTCTTCAGGTCGCGGTTGTTGACGCCGATGATGCGGCTGCCTGCGGCGAGCGCGCGGTCGAGTTCCCCGGCGGTGTGAACTTCCACGAGCGGCTCCATTCCAAGTTCGCGGCCGAGGGCGATGAGGTCGCGAAGCGGAGCGTCGCGCAACACAGCGGCCATGAGCAAGAAGCTGTCCGCATCGTTCGCGCGAGCTTCCCAGACTTGCCAGGGATCGAAGATAAAATCCTTGCGGAGAATGGGAAGGTTCACGGATTTTCGGGCATCGCGGAGATTTTTCAACGAGCCGCGAAAAAATTCCGATTCGGTAAGGACGGACAGCGCCGCGGCGCCCGCGGATTCGAGCGCGGCGGCCAACCCGGGAGGATCGAATGGCTCGCGAAAGACGCCGTGAGAAGGGGAAGCAGGTTTGAGCTCGGCGAGGATGTTGAGTCCATTGCGCGAAAGCGCGGCGGAGAAGTCGCGGACCGGCGAGGCCGCTTTGACACCGTATTTCAATGCCGTCTCGGGCAATACTTTCTTGCGGTGTTCGACCTCGGCGCGGCGCGACTCGAGAATGCGGTCGAGGACGGTTCCGGTGTTCGCGTGAGCACTCATGACGATTACTTTGTATGCTAGGGGTGCAAAGGGAGAGAGTCAACTCTACGGGAATTGAGAGGTTGGTCGTCTGAGCTAAACCAGCTCGTCATTCATGAGCTAAACTGTTTGATGTCATGCCGAATCCTATTTTCGCTCTGTTCATCTATGTGGCTTTGGGATTGTTTATCGTCAAGTTTGGTCGTCAGGTTTATTTTCACCCAAACTCCACACTTCGGCGTTGGTACTCGTACTTGCCCGAAAAGGAGTGGGCTAGGAAGCTAATTCGCGGTCTTTCCGTCTTCTGGGTGTTCGGCGGGCTCCTGATGATCCTATCTGGGGTAGTCAGTTTGCCGCTTCTCTCGAAGTTTAAAGGTATTTCTCTAATAGCGGTTGTTCTTGGGATCACCTGCGCTGGAACAGCGCTACTGTTACGCCGCCATTCTCGAGAACCAGAGGAGAGGGCTCACAACCTAATGCAACAAAGGAAATTACGGGAGAAATGATGGGATACGGGGAAACGTACGGGATGCTGTTGGAGGCGATTGCAAAGGAGGCCGATGCGATTGCGATGCGTTATTTCCGCGCCGTTGAGATGCGGGTGGAGAGAAAGAGCGACGGCACGGCGGTGACGCAGGCCGACCGCGAAGTGGAAGAGATGGCGCGAGCGAAAGTGGCCGCCAGCGGGATTGCACTGGACGTGCTGGGCGAAGAGATGGGCGATACGCGCAGCGGCGGGTCGGCGGGACGCGCGCGGCTGATCATCGATCCGATTGATGGCACAGACGAGTTTTCACGGGGGATTCCGACGTTTGGGACGCTGCTGGCGATCGAGCGGGACGGCGAGATCGTGGCCGGAATGGCGAGCGCGCCAGGGTTGGGGTCGCGTTGGTGGGCGTATCGAGGCGAAGGCGCTTATCGCAACGGGAGGCGGCTGCAGGTTTCGAAGATTGCGCGGCTGAACGATGCGATGGTGTTCACGACGGGGACGGGGCCGAGCAAAGACCACGAGGCCGTCGCGAAGATCCGGCGGCTGCTGGATGCCGCAAGGAGCGGCCGGGCGTTCGGTGGATTCTGGCAGCACATGCTGGTGGCGGAAGGCGCTATCGAAGCGGCGCTGGATTGGACATCGAAGCCCTGGGACCTGGCGCCGCTGGGCATCATCGTGGAAGAAGCGGGGGGGCGCTCAACGACCACTGCGGGCAAGCGATCGATTTATGACGGCAGCTTGCTCAGCACAAACGGAAAAGTCCACGAAGAGGCGCTGGCATTGCTAAGGTGAGGTGGAGGATGGTGCGCGTAAAGAGAGTGTATGAAAGAGCAGAAAAAGGGGACGGATGGCGCGTGCTGGTGGACCGTTTGTGGCCGCGAGGAATAACAAAAGAAGCGGCGAAGGCGGATGTTTGGATGAAAGACGTGGCGCCGAGCGATGCATTGCGAAAATGGTTCGGGCACGAACCGGAAAAGTGGGGAGCATTTCAGAAAAGATACCGCGCCGAGCTTGCTGACAAGAAAGCAATGATCGCCGAACTGAAAAAGATGGAGAAAGAGCATGGTACGCTGACGCTGCTCTACGGAGCGAAAGACGAGGAACATAACCAGGCCGTGGTGCTGGCAGAATTCTTGAAGAGGAACTGAGGGCGGGTTGTCACTGGTTTTCAAGCCTTCCTGTGTGCTCATCAGTGTGAAATCCCTCTCCAAATTGGACGTTTCCTTAACGGCAGAAAATGCATACGCTGTGCCTGCGCGATAAAGACTGTGTGTTTTCTGCGGAGGTTTTCCGATGGATATTCATGCGCAGGCCGAGAAGGCAGAGCGGTTCCGGAAGTTGCATCAGGGGCCGCGCATCCTGGTGCTCCCGAATGCGTGGGACGTGGCGAGCGCGCGGCTCACAGAAGAGGCGGGCTATCCAGCCATTGCGACCACGAGCGCGGGTGTCGCGGCATCTCTCGGGTATCCGGATGGGCAGCGCGTCTCGCGGGGGGAGATGCTTGAGGTTGTGGCGAGGATTGCGCGCGCTGTGCGAGTCCCCGTGACCGCGGACATGGAGGCAGGCTACGGCACGACTGTCGAAGAGATGATCGAAACGGCAAAGGCGGTGGTCGCCGCCGGAGCCGTCGGGATGAACCTGGAAGACGTAACGGGCGACAATGAGAGTTTCCTGGTGGAGACCGAGCTTCAAGCGGAAAAAATTCGGGCCATTTGCGCGACCTCCTCGTCGCTCGGTGTTCCGCTTGTGGTGAATGCTCGCACGGACATTTATCTGATGGAGATTGGCGATGCCGCGACGCGATTTGAACGAACGGTGGAGCGCCTGCGCGCGTATCGCCAAGCTGGGGCGGCCTGCTTGTTTGCCCCGGGAATTCGGGACCGGGAAACAATCTCCAAATTGGTAAAGGCGGTTGGCGCGCCTCTGAATATTTTACTGACGCCTGGCTGCCCTTCGCTTGGAGAACTCGAAAAGGTGGGAGTGGCGCGGGCAAGCGCCGGATCGGGTGTGATGCGGGCCACGCTCGGACTCGTGCGGCGGATCGGAAAGGAATTGATGGAAAAAGGAACGTTCGACTCGTTGTTCAACGGTGCGATTCCCTTCGATGAGGTGAATCGGATGATGGGGCGGCAGCTTTCTTAGCCCGATGACGGAAGCACCCGCATTGCTGCGCGCTCTGAACGAAGAGATTGTGACCTGCCGGAAGTGCCCGAGATTGGTCGCGTATCGTGAAAAAGTAGCGAGGGAAAAGCGGCGCGCCTTCCAGGATTGGACGTACTGGGGAAAGCCAGTGCCGGGATTTGGCGATGCGCACGCGCAACTTCTCATCTTGGGCCTCGCGCCGGCGGCGCATGGCGGTAACCGGACGGGGCGAGTCTTTACAGGGGATCGCTCCGGCGATTTCCTTTACGCCGCGCTGCACAAGGCCGACTTCGCGAATCAGCCCACTTCCCTGCACCGGGACGACGGCTTGCAGCTAAGGAACGCCTACATCACCGCGACAATCCGGTGCGCGCCACCGGGAAACAAACCGCTGCCCGAAGAAATCCTGAATTGCCGGGTTTATCTGGAGCGCGAGCTTGAGATATTGCAGCCGAAGGCGGTCCTGGCGCTCGGGAAAATCGCCTGGGACGCTTATCTTGAAATTTTGAAGCAGCGCGGAATCATTTCATCACGTGCAGCTTACGCCTTTGCGCATGGCGCAGAAGCCAAATTGCCGCCGCCTTTCCCGCGGTTATTCGGTGTCTACCACCCCAGCCAGCAGAACACGCAGACGGGACGCGTGACACAGGCAATGTATGCGCAGGTTTTGCGCCGGATCAGGCACCTCCTTGAACTCTAATCGCTGAAATCTCTTTCTGGCTGTTTCTGAGATGTCGATTCGAAGCGGAGGCCGCACCTGCAACTGTTATTGCGGGAGTCCAACGCGGCGCAGGAGGTCGGAATAGCGCGGATCGGAGCGAAGGAAGTCATAACACCGCTTAGTCTTGAGGATTGGCATCTCCTCGGACTTCCCAGCGAAAGCCTTCTCCAGCCAGTAGAATGACTGCTCCTTGTCGCCCAAATAAGCGAACTCGCTGGCGAGATCGCCGGGGTCCACATAGGTGCGTGCGGATCTCAGCTTGAGAAGCTCGATTGTGCGGCTCACAGCGGGTTTGTAACCCGACTGCTTGAAGACACGCTCCGTCGCTTCTTCTCGAGAGATCTCGGCCTTGTCGTCATTCAGTTTTGCGTTTAGCTTCCACTCCTCCAGCCAGAGGTCGTAGCGACCCTGATTCCGGTAGAAGGTAGCGAGATCTGTGTGGGTACCGGCGAAATTAGGATCCATTTCGACCGTTTTCTTTAACTGTTCCAGCGCCTGATCATCTATCCGGGCATTCATGAGGCCCTGGCCCAAGTTGTCGTTGAATTTCAGGTTCAGGGGATCCAGTTCAACGGCTCGCTTAAGGTGAGTGATGCCCTCCTGGTAACGGCCGATCCAGGTCAATTCAAGACCGTACCAGTGATGTGCGTTTGCATAATTCGGATCCAACTCCAATGCCCGTTGAAGTTCCTTCTCCCAATCGACCCACTCCCATGACGTGAAATGAGCCTGCGAGAGCGCCGCGTGCACTTCAGGGAGTTTCTCATTCAGCGCCAGGGCTTTCAGCGAGGCTTCTTTCAATTGGGGAAGGGACTCGCTCTGCGGAATCGGTACATACTCGCCCACAACCGCCCAGTAGTTGGCCAGTCCAACGTAGGCCTTGGCGTATCCGGGGTTCCTGGCAATGGCCTGAGTAAAGTAGTCACGCGCTTTTCCCAAAGCCTCTGGAGTGCGCTTATCAAAATAAAACTGCCCTTTCAGATATAGCTGGTAAGCCTCGGGGTCAGAAGTTCCGCCGTTGCTGAGTTTCGCCTTCTGCTCGCCGGTGAGGCGCTCGCGGAGACGCGCGGAAATTTCACCCGCAATCTCGCGCTGTACCGAGAGGGCGTCGGAGAGTTTGCGGTCATACTGCTCGCTCCACAGGCTACGGTTCGTGCGAATGTCGGTGAGCTCCGCGCTCACGAGCAGCGAATCGCCGCGCTGCGTGACACGCCCGGTCACAACCGCGCCGACTTTCAATTCATCCGCCGCTCTCTGTGGGTCTACATCTTTGGCCTTATAGCGGAAAACCGCACTGCGTGGGCGGACGGCCAGGTTAGGAAGTTGCGAAAGACTGCTGATGAGGCTTTCGGTAAGTCCGTCGCTCAGGTACTCGGTGTTGGGATCTGCTGTGACGTTGGCGAACGGCAGAACGGCGAGGGAGTCAATCGCGGAACCCGAGCTAGACGACATCCAGCGGTAGGCACCGTAGCCTAGGCCTGCGACTGCGAGCAAGACGACAGTTGCGGCCGCCAGGAATTTTTTCTTGTGGCGAGTCAGCAGGCCGACAGCAATTTGCTTATCGGTGCTGGACGCAGAGGACGCTTCGGAATCCCTGCCAACGACGACCGAGGGGGCAGACGCGCTGACTCCAGAGGCATCAGGCGCAGCGGTGGCGGGAAATACTGCCGAGCGGCTTGAATCCGTGTCGCGCTTCAAGCGCTGAAGATCAGAGCGCAGATCCGAGGCGTGCTGGTAGCGAAGCTTCGGATCCTTCTCCAGAGCTTTGCTGATGATGCGATCCAGCTCGGCGGGAACGTTGCTGTTCAGGCGCACAAGAGCTGGAGGAGCTTTATGAAGAACGGAATCGAAGATGGCGCCCGAAGTATCGCCCATGAAAGGGAGAACGCCCGTGGCCATCTCGTAAAGCAGGACGCCAAAGGAGAATAGGTCCGAACGGCCATCCAATTCTTTGCCCAAGACCTGTTCAGGGGACATGTAGGAGACAGTTCCGAGGGCCGTGCCAGGACTCGTGAGATGTTCCGCGTCTGCACCGAGTGTGGCGGCAACGTCGGTCGTTCCTGTCGGAGCGCTCGACGAAGCAGCCTTTGCGAGGCCAAAATCGAGAATCTTGGCGTGGCCGCGCTTGGTAACGAAGATGTTGGCTGGTTTGATGTCACGGTGGACGATGCCTTCGGCGTGGGCCGCGTCTAGGGCGTCCGCGACCTCAATGGCAACCTCTAGAATCCGTTCGAGCTCCATCGGGCGGCCCATGATGAGGTGCTTCAACGTCAAACCATCCATGAATTCCATGGCGATGAAGGCCTTCGCATGCTCTTCGCCGATGTCATAAATCGTACAGATATTGGGATGGTTCAGAGCAGAGGCGGATTGCGCTTCACGCCGGAAACGAGCCAAAGCCTGGGCGTCTTTAGCGACTTCGTCAGGAAGAAATTTGAGAGCGACGAACCGGCGGAGCCGTGTGTCTTCCGCTTTGTAGACGATGCCCATTCCGCCGCCACCCAGCTTCTGGAGGATGCGGTAGTGGGAGACGGTTTGGCCAATGAGCGACTCAGAGTCCGCCATTTGGAGCACATCTTATCAGGTGTGACCGCGAAGCGGTCAACGGTTGCGCCCAGTGGCAAGTCAACGCTGGCCGGTAGAGTCGCAAGCGAGTGATCAAGAACCTGCACCCCGAGGGAGCTTGGCAAGCAGCGGGGGGCTTGTTAGAGTCGAAGTATCCAGCCTAAGCGAAAAGTTGCGAAAATAAGTACGAACACGCCGGAGAGGCCGAGCCAAATGGGCGAAGAAACGAAGGCGGCAGTGCGCACGGTCGAGACCGGGGAGCGGAAAGACCGCGTGTTGATTGTCGAGGACGAAGAGAACGCGCGGATGGGTTACGAGGCGCTTCTCGAGAGATGGGGGTACAGCGTTTTGGGGGTGGCAAGCGCAGAAGCGGCGCTTGCGGAATTCACAAACTTCCAGCCACACGCCATGATCGCGGACGTCGAATTACCCGGAATGAATGGACTAAATCTGATAAAACAGCTCGGCGATGATCTGCGCGGCATACCAACGATCGTAATCACCGGCAAGGGCACTGACGAACGAAACGTGGAAGCGATCGAGGCGGGCGCCTACTGGTATATCGAAAAACCCTTTAAGAAGCCGATATTGCAGGCACTGCTGGCGAGGGCCTTAGAGTCGGTTCGGAACGCGCGAGAACGCGAATCCATGAGACGGCAGCTGCGCGAGGCGGGCCGGCTCGGCGACTTGGTGGGCGCGTCGAAGCCGATGCAGGAAGTGATGCGCATCGTGGAGATGGCGGCGCCAAGTTCGGCTTCCGTGCTGATCACCGGGGAGACCGGCTCGGGAAAAGAAATCGTTGCGCGGACGATTCATAAGCTGTCCCCACGCGCGACGGGCCCTTTTGTGGCCATCAATTGTTCGGCGATTCCCGAAACGCTGATGGAAAGCGAAATTTTCGGACACGAACGCGGCGCGTTCACCGGCGCGGCGGAGCGGCGCATCGGGTGCTTCGAGCTGGCCGACGGCGGGACGCTGCTGCTCGATGAGATCGGCGAGATGCCCGCGCCGACGCAAGCGAAACTCCTGCGCGTGCTGGAAGACCGCAAGGTTCGCCGGCTGGGAAGCAAGACCGAGACTCCGGTGGATGTGCGCGTGCTCGCGGCCACGAACAAAGACCCCGAGCAAGCGGTCGGCAGCGGCCACCTGCGGCAGGATCTTTATTTCCGCTTGAATGTCTTCCACATCAATTTGCCGCCGCTGCGGGATCACAAGGAGGACATTGCTCTGCTGGTGGAGCACATTCTCCGCGACGTCAACGCCAAGCATGGCAAGCACGTTCGCGGAATCGGCGCGGAAGTTTTGGACATTTTCGTGAGCCACACTTGGCCGGGGAATATCCGCGAGCTGCGCAACGTGCTGGAGCGCGCCTCGATCATGTGCGAAAAAGAGTTGATCACGCGCGCTTGCCTGCCGGGCGAATTCGGCAAGACTTCGGCAAAGGGCCCGAGCGATTTGACGACGATCAAGTTCCCGGTCGGCACAACGGTAGACGCGATGGAGCGCGAGCTGATCTTGCAGACGCTGAACGCCACTGGAAATAACAAGACGCGGGCAGCCGACCTTCTGGGAATCAGCCTGAAAACGCTTCACAACAAATTGAAAGAATACGGCGGAGACCGCGCCGAGACGGAGTAAGAACGCTCGATGCAGTTGCGGCTGCGGACAAAACTCACGCTGGTGATGACGGGGCTGGTGGTGCTCGTCGTCGCGGTGC
>Ga0307479_10001611_pt1 | contig 20656 bp, 15 predicted proteins | sample atmos_gasesECM4C_FD_203743 | JGI IMG/M metagenome (GOLD analysis project Ga0307479, IMG submission 203743) | Hardwood forest soil microbial communities from Morgan-Monroe State Forest, Indiana, United States - atmos_gasesECM4C_515 | ecosystem: Environmental > Terrestrial > Soil > Temperate...
AGGTGGCGAAGTTCACGCGCGTCTGCACCTACGACCGTGCCGGTCTCGGCTGGAGCGACGACCAGCCCGACCCGCACGACGCGAAGCACATCGCCCAGCAACTGCATGCGCTCTTGCAGGCGGCAGGTGAGAACGCCCCGATCGTGCTGGTGGGCGCGTCGGCGGGCGGATTCTACGCGCGCCAGTTCGTCTCCGACTATCCGCAGCAGGTCGCCGGCATGGTGTTTTCCGACAGCAGCGTTCCCGACCAGGTAACCGATACGCCGAACGGAGCATGGACCCCGGACAACGCACGAAAGATCCATCGCGAGAACATGTGGGACCTAATCAAGCAGTCCACGGGATGGGCCCGGCTGCGCGGCGAGTGCGCGGGCGACGTGGAGAAGGGACTCGATGCGTGGCGCGATCTGGCACGCGCCGAGGCCTGCCGTCCGGCGTACGCGCGTGCCGGACTCGGCGAGTGGGATGAGTTCTGGCATTCCGCCACGCAAGCCGCCGAAGCGCATTGCTGTGGCGACATTCCGCTGGTGATCGTCTCTCGAGACCCGGATCGCCCGAAAGCAGGCCGGAGCGCGGAATCGATCGCAGTCGATCCGATCTGGAACGGCCTGCAGGAAAGCCTGAAGCGCCTGTCTCCGCAGAGCCGTCGCATCATCGCCCGGGATAGCGGCCATCATGTAATGATTGACCGTCCGGACGTCGCGATCGCCGCGGTCCGGGAAGTGGTCATCGAGGTTCGCGAGCATCGCAAGGCCGCAGCGCCAGGGACGACGGTCGTCGAGTGAAGTTTCATCGCACGAAAAAGAACCCCAGCCGAAGCTCAAAAACCTGGGCCCGACAGGTCTTTTCACTCGGTTTCCTCAGATGGCATTACTGCTTGCCGATTCTCCCGATCTCTTGCTTAAGTGACAACGTGTCGATCGCGGTGATCGGAAGACTGAGGAACAGATCAATACGGCGTTCCAGAGTTACGAAGGCGTCTCGGTAAGCACGCTCGATTTCCTTGGCGGTCCCTCGCACCGCAGCCGGGTCGGGAATGCCCCAGTGAGCCGTCAGAGGCTGCCCCGGCCATGTGGGGCAGACTTCCTTCGCGGCGTTGTCACACACCGTGAAGACGAAATCGAGTTTGGGGGCGTCGGGCTTCGCGAACTCTTCCCAACTCTTGCTCCTCAAACCATCCGTTGCCAAGTGAGCATTTTGCAGCTCCATAATCGCTTCCGGTCGGACTGTTCCCGAGGGATGGCTCCCGGCACTGTATGCTGTGAACTTCGGCCGGCCTTTGTAATTCATGATCGCCTCGGCCATGATCGAGCGAGCCGAGTTTCCGGTGCACAGGAACAGCACGTTATAGTGTGTTCGCATTTTGTCCCTCACGGGCAGCAGGTCGGTCCGCAGCAAGGTTCTTCTCGTTGTGGCTTTACGGCACGCACGAAGGCGCTCATGAACTTGCCGTCCACCTGCGGCGCAATCGCATCGACGTCGATGTCCTGGCCGGAAAGAAATTCGCGGGCATCCTCCAGGCGATAGACTCTAGTCGGCTCAATCTCGATATTCTCAAAGCCCGCGGACGCCAGCTTGACGCGGTATTCGTTCTCTTCGAGAGCGCCGGAAATGCAACCAACCCACAGCAGGACGCTTTGGCGAATCGCGGGCAACATCTCGCCGCGAGTCACAACATCGGACACAGCGAGGCGTCCGCCCGGCTTCAAAACACGAAGAGCTTCCCTAAACACCTTATCTTTATCGGCCGAAAGGTTAATCACGCAGTTGGAAATGATGACATCGACCGACTCATCCGGTAATGGAATGTGTTCAATTTCACCCTTCAAGAACTCGACATTGTTCACTCCGGCTTTGCGCATGTTTTCGTTAGCCAGCGCCAGCATCTCATCGGTCATATCAAGACCATAAGCTTTGCCCGTCGGACCGACTCGTTTAGCGGAGAGCAAAACGTCAATACCTCCGCCAGAGCCTAGGTCCAGGACAACCTCCCCGGGATTCAGCCTAGCCAGGGCGGTTGGATTTCCGCAGCCTAACGAAGCCAGCAGAGCCTCCTCCGGAATTTGCTGCGCTTGCAATTGGTCATACAAATTGGAGGTGATGGGGTCGGCACAATTGCCACTGGTGCTAGCCCCGCAACAAGAACTGCCGCCGGTGTTCACGCGAAGCGCGGCTTGTCCGTATTTTTCTTTGACCACTTCCTTGATGTCGAGCGTGCTCATTGGTCCTCCTTACTTGCAGCATTGAGTAATTTGTTCCGGCTTGAGCGCCTTGTTGCGCGTGCAGCATTCGGCGTACAAGAATTGCAGCAACTCCTGAAGAGCCTCGGTGTTCGCGCTGTAGCGCAGGAATGTGCTCTCGCGACGAACCTGGACGAGGTCTTCGCCTTTAAGTTTTTCGAGGTGGTGCGACAGAGTGGAGCCGGGAATATCTAACTCTTCCTGAATCTCAGCGACAACTAACCCGTCAGGATGAGCCGCGAGCAACAACTGCATGATGCGCAGCCGCGGCTCCGAACCCATGGCAGAAAACCTGTCCGCGTATTTGGCCACGTGCTCGAGTGGCTTCGTAGCGTGGGCCGTCTTCATATTTCGATAATTGCAGAACTATCGGATGATGTCAAGCGCTTCGGGATTTTTATTAGGCAACGTCCTTTTGAGCAAAGCTCCGCCGGAGAGTTCAGCGTTTAACGTCAAAGCTCCCACCCTCTCGCAAGGCGCAAGAAGGGTACCCGAGCGGTGATTGGGCGAGGCCGCTTCGCCTTCCGGTATTTGATCAAAAAAGCCTTTTCAGCGGCCTACAGCTTGGAAACAGTACCGCTGCCTATATTCGCGACCCAAATATTAACCCCATCAAAGGCCGCATACGCGGGCTCCGTGCCTACGGGAAACGTTCCCAGGATTGTTCCGTCACTTGCCCGCAGCTTGGTGACGGTATTGTCAATTTGATCTACGGCCCAAATGTTCGACCCGTCAAAGACCACACCCATGGGACCGTTGCCCGCTGCGAACGTTCCCAGAACCGTGCCATCGCTAGCACGCAGTTCGGTAAGGGTGGAAGAGCTGCCGTTCGCGACCCAAATGTTGGACCCGTCAAACGCGATCCCATCGGGATTGCCGCCCACCGAAAAAGTCCCCAGGGTAGTTCCGTCACTGGTCCGGTACTCGGTCACGGTGTTGCCGTGCTGATTCGTAACCCATATGTTGGCACCATCAAAAGCCACCGTGGTTGGCAGGTCGCCTCCGGGAAATACTCCCAAGATCGCACCATCGCTGGGCCGCACCTCAGTTACAGTTCCAGGCCCGGCGTTTGCGTTCGCAATCCAAATATTGGATCCGTCAAAGGCCATTCCAAAAGGAGATTGCACGCTGAACGTCCCCAGAACCGTGCCGTCACTGGCCCGTAGTTTCGTCAGGGTGCTGCTGCCTACGTTGGAAACCCAGATGTTTGCACCGTCGAAAACAGCGCTGTTGCCCGAAACAGGAAACGTCCCTAACACCGCACCATCGCTCGCTCGTAGCTTCGTCACACTCGCACCGGTCACCCAAATGTTAGATCCGTCAAAGGCAACCCCCTCGGGGGCGGTGCCGGCAGGAAATTGGACGCCATTGATTGCTGGATACCATTTGAGCAGCGCGATCGCCAAGGTGTTGGGTCCAACCTGGCCCCGCGACCCTTGGGGGCCTTGCGGTCCGATTGCACCCGTTGGTCCTTGGGCGCCGGGCGCGCCTTGCGGCCCCTGTGGCCCTTGTGACCCAGCCGCACCCGTTTGACCTTGGATTCCTTGTGGCCCCTGAGGGCCCATCGGTCCTTGAGGTCCGGTTGGCCCGGGCGAAAGCGAAAAGGGCGTGGCGTACATAGGAACTCGCCCTCCGCTGATTACGCTTACGCCGTTCTGCATGATGTCCAGGTAGAGTGAAGTGCCCGATGCAAAGTTGGCGGGATTCAAGCCGCCCGGCGTTTGTGAGCCGAGCAGGAACGTGATCCCCTGGCTCTTATTAACTGTGAGGGAAGGCTCAACCTCCGAGAACACCAGGTTCCCACCGGTTGCGCTGTCCCAGAGTTGAGCGGTTACCGTTTGCGTTGTGCTTTTGCTGAGGGTTGTGGCCACGCTCTCGGAGATGGTCCGAGAAGTCGGCTGCTGGGCGAGAGTTGTAGGGATTTGCAGGGAAACTACGAGAGTGGCAATAACAAAAAGCGCTGCAAAGCGCAGAAAGCTTTTCATGGTGAATCTCCAGGAACGTCAGATTTTGTTGAGGGCCCGAAGAAGGACAGGAGGTCCTTCTTAACTTCGATCAGCTCAATAACGACGACCACCCTGGGAGATGATCGAAGGAAAAGCGAGACACGCGCATCCTACGCCCATGCCCCACACTTGCAATAGCACAGCGGTTTCATCCGAGAGCACAGATGAGCCACCGGACTAGCCCCTTCGTGGCTTGTCTAGGACGCCGCACTGGGGACAACTCTTGCCCACTGCTCGCTGTCGTGGAAATGGACATAAGCGGACAGAGCTCCGCCCTGACCAAGGTCGGAGGGAGCGTCCGACCCACACAACTGGTTGCTGAGTACTGGGTACTAGGAACTCGGGACTCGCAACTCGGTACTAGCCGGCCACAGCCTTATCAGTAATCTCGAGCCCCCGGTCAATGATGGCGAACGCTTCTCTCAACTGCTGCTCGTTGATGCAAAGCGGAGGATTGGTGAAGAAAGTGTTCCAGCGCACCAGCGTGTATAGTCCCTGCTCGCGGAAGAAGCGGCCAAGTGCAGCCATTTCATCCGACGTGCCATTGAAGGGCGCCATCGGCTGTCGCGTCTTGCGGTTGCGAATGAGTTCGAAGATGCCGAACAATCCAATCGATCGCACCGCGCCAACCGACGGATGTTTGGCCTGCATTTCCGCTCCAAGGTCCTTCATGACCGCGCCCATTTTCTTCGCATTATCGATCAGCCCATCTTCCTCATACACGCGAATCGTAGCCAGCGCCGCCGCGCATCCCATGGGATGACTGTTGTAAGTGAGACCTCCATAAAACACTTTGTCCTGAAAATGCTGCGCGATGTGATGCCGCATGCCCACCGCTCCCAGCGGAAGATAGCTGGACGTCAGTCCTTTCGCCATGCAAATTAGGTCAGGAACAATCTTCCAGTGATCGACGGCGAACCACTCGCCGGTGCGGCCGAAGCCTGCCATCACCTCGTCGGCGATCATCAAGATGCCGTACTTGTCGCACAGCCTGCGCACGCCTTCCAGATATCCGTCCGGCGGAATCAGAATTCCGTTTGTACCGACAACCGTTTCCAGGATGAAGGCGGCAATAGTCTGTGCGCCTTCGAGTTGGATCGTTTCCTCAATCATGGCGAGCGAGGTTTCCGCCGATTCCCATCCGCGCTCGATGCCGTGATAAGGGTCGAGCACGTGAACCACGCCCGGAATGCCGGGCTCAGCAGCCCAACGCCGGGGATCTCCGGTGAGCGTGATGCTGCCGCCGGTGGCGCCGTGATACGAGCGATAGCGCGCCATGATCTTGTGGCGTCCGGTGAAAAAGCGGGAAAGCTTGATGGCGTTTTCTGTGGCTTCGGCCCCGCCGTTAGTGAAGAAAAAGGTATCGATATCTCCTGGAGTAATTTCGGCGAGCTTGGCGCCGAGCCGAGCGCGAACCTCCGTCGCCATGAACGGATTGGCGTAGCACAACGTTTCGGCCTGCTCTTTGATGGCGGTGATGACGCGTTCGTCGCCGTGTCCGATGTTGACGGACATCAGCTGGCTGTTGAAGTCGATGAAGCGCTTCCCTTCGGGCGTGTAGAAATAGATCCCTTTGGCGCTGGCGACAGGAATGGGATCGACCTTCGATTGCGCCGACCATTCGTAGAGCGTGTGCTTGCGGGAGAGATCGACTATTTCTTTGCCGGAGAGTTTTTGGATCGCGGGATTGGCTAGGGTAGTTGTCATAAGTTCCTTTAAATCATTTACCACAGAGTCACAGAGACACAGAGAAAACCTTTTTGAGGGGCTTTAGACCACCCAAATTCGCTCTGGTCGGTTTTCATTCAATAAGAACTGTAAGGCTTCTGGTCCCGCGTAGTCTTCGTCAAGCAACGAAATTGAAATTGCAGCTGCTCCGTCGAGAATCACCCCGACATGTTGATCGTCGACTTCGATTCTTTCAACCCGACAACCAATCTGTTGGCAGAGTGAGTCACGATATCCAGGCTGCATTGGTTCGAAATGTTTAGGCCCAAAACTAACAACCGGCAGCGTGTACGCGGTCAAAACAGGGCCGTCGAAGGCAAACTGGACGTAGTCAGCCACAAAAGTTACCGAACTCAAAGTACACCCGACAATGTTCTCCAAAGCTTGAGCTAGCGTTGGCTGGGTCGGAGCGTTCGTCATACAAATTCTTCCTACGATGTCTTTTATCTTCACGGTGTCTCTGTGACTCTGTGGTGAATAATCTTCTCCCTAGAATTTGCGCGAATGTTCTTTGGCCCAGCGTTCGACTACGACTTTCTTGTCGGTGTAGAACTCGATGGCGTCGCGGCCCTGGCCGTGAAGGTCTCCGAAAAAACTATTCTTCCATCCGCTGAACGGGAAGTAGGCCATGGGCGCGGCAACTCCGATGTTGATGCCGATATTTCCCGCCGGCGCTTCGTAGCGGAAGCGGCGCGCGGCCGATCCGCTCGATGTGAACAGCGACGCCTGATTGCCGTAGGCGCTGCGTTCGAGGAAGGCGAGCGCGTCGTCCATGTCACTAGCGTGGACGAGGCTGAGAACGGGACCGAAGATTTCTGTATCAGCGAGGTCACTGGTCGCGGGGACATCGTCGAGAACGGTGGGCTTCACGAAGTTTCCGGATTCGTATTTCGGAATCTTCGAGTTGCGTCCGTCGAGGAGAACTTTTGCGCCTTGCTTTTCACCTAGCGCGATCAGCGATTCGACTCGCTCTTTACTCTGCGGCGTGATCACTGGGCCCATCTGGACATCTTTGTCGAGGCCATTGCCGACTTTGAGTTTCGAGGCAGCGTCGGTAATCGAGTCCCGGAAAGTTTTCTGTGCTTCGCCGATGGTTATGGCAACGGAAACCGCCAGGCAACGCTGGCCGGCGCATCCAAAAGCGCTGTCGCTGATGATCTGCGTCGCCATCGGCATGTCGGCGTCAGGCAGAACGATGACGTGATTCTTGGCTCCTCCCTGGCACTGGGCGCGCTTGCCGTTGGCGGCGGCTCGCGAGTAAACGTATTTCGCCACTGGCGTCGAGCCAACAAAGCTGATGGCGCGAACTTTGGGATGATCGAGAAGCGCGTCGACTGCGGCCTTTCCGCCGTTGATGAGGCCCACCACGCCTTTGGGCAATCCGGTCTTTTCGAGAAGCTCGTAGATGTAGCGCATGGTGAGCGGCACGCGCTCGGACGGTTTCAGGATGAACGTATTTCCCGTAGCGATGGCGTAGGGCAGATACCAGAACGCGATCATGCCGGGAAAATTGAAAGGCACGACCGCCGCAGTAACCCCGAGCGGCTGGCGGATCATCATCTCGTCGATGCCGCGAGCGACGTCTTCCAGGTTGTAGCCTTGCATCATCATCGGGATGCCGCAGGCGACCTCCACGTTTTCAATCGCCCGGCGCATCTCAGCTTTGGCTTCAGTGAAGGTCTTGCCGTTTTCCTGCGTGATGATGCGGGCGATGTCGTCGATGTGATCCTCGAGCAGCATCTTCAACTTGAAGAGCGGCTGGATGCGGTCCTCGGGCGGTGTGCGGCGCCATTCCGGAAAACCCGCGGCCGCGGCTTCGACGGCCTGATTGACTTCGGCAGCTTCGGCAAGCGGGACTTGCGCGAGGACCTCGCCGGTGGCCGGGTTGATTATGTCGCGCCATTCTTTCGCGGAAGAATCGCTCCATCGACCGTCGATATAGTGGGTGAGTCGGAGTGTGGGGGGTGCGGCTACTGTCGTCATGTGGCCTCTGCTATCGCGAAGAGTTTCGGGCTAAAGCGATTCTCAATGTCTACCTAATTTGTGATCCCTATTGCTATTTTTTGGTGGCTGGTCGTGTGTCACTGTTTGACCTGCATTATGTGCATTCAAGTAGTGCCCATATGCCACAAAGAGGGTTATCAGAATTCCTCCCGCAAAGGTTAGGACGCGTACCACTTTGAAGTAGCGCCAGAGCAGGAACCCTACGATTGTGAGAGGAATTGCCATTTCAAAATCTGTGCCAATGGGCGGCGAAAAATTCCCCGAGGGATTAGGAGATTGTCTAACGACCGATACGACGAATACCCAAATCCAAAAAACCACAAGCCAGCGCGTAGCATGTTTGAGAAGGTCGCCCAGGAAATCCATGAAGTCATCGCTGTAATGCCTGCGAATGCGTTCAGGCCACAAACCCCATGTCATCCTCAATAACAGCCACAAAGGTGCTCCAACAACCATTAGGCATAAACCGATCCAACCTTCTACAAAAGCCGTCGCGACCTTGTGAAACTGGGACACCGCTAAACAGCCTACGAATCCCATCAGGAACGCGAGTGCCGTCATCGGCCATGACGGCCCCGACTGCGAATGACCACCGTTCGACAATTTGTCCCACTGATTTGTTTCTAGCATTACTGCGATTCCGCCCGCTAAGACGGAGACCGTTATCTTAAGAATTTGCTCGGTCGTTTTGCCGAATAACTGCTTCATGAGACGTTAGTCGGTCCCGGGGGAGTGTTCCCGCGCCACATCTCAAAAGCGCCAGTGCATCGCGAGAACGCCTTGGGACACCAATAATGATACACGCGTTATAGGGGTCCTTCGGCTGCGGTTGATCCTCGCTCTTGGGCGCGAAGATCAATCCTCGCTTAGGATGACAATTTTTGATTACACCAACTGAGCTACCGCGCCTTTCTTGTCGGACACGGCGGCCAGCGCAGATTCCAGCACGTCGAGCCCTTCATCCATTTGCTCGTTGGTGGCTACCAACGGAACCAGCACGCGGATCACGTTGGAGTAGGTTCCGGCGGTGATCGTGATCAAGCCGTGCTCGTAGCAATACCGTGTGATCTGTTTCGTTTCTTCGGTGGCTGGTGCTTTCGTTTCCTGCGACTTCACCAGTTCGATGGCCTGCATGCCGCCGAGACCGCGCACGTCGCCGACGATGGGCCAGCGGCGCTGCCATTCGCGGGCCCGCCGCTGGAAGCGGTCGCCGAGTTCGTTGGCGCGCTGAAGCAGGTTCGTCTTTTCAAACAGATCGAGGGTGGCCAGAGCCGCGGCGCATGAGAGCGGATTTCCGGCGAACGTGCCGCCAAGACCGCCGGGAGCAGGCGCGTCCATGATTTCGGCGCGGCCAGTTACTGCGGCAAGAGGCAAGCCTCCGCCGAGCGATTTCGCAGTGACGATCAGATCGGGCTCAATACCGTACCGTTCGCTCGCGAACATCGCTCCGGTGCGGCCGAAGCCGGATTGCACTTCGTCGGCGATGAAAAGGATGCCGTGCTTGTGGCAGAGATCGATCAACATTTTGAAATAGTCGAGGGGCGGAGCGACGAAGCCGCCTTCTCCCATCACTGGCTCTGCGATCACAGCCGCGACTTCTTCATGGGCGACGACGCGCTTGAAAGTGTCTTCGAGATGGCGCGCGCAATAGAGATCGCACGAAGGATATTTCAGGTTGTATGAACAACGATAGCAGTAGGCAAAGGGGATGCGATAAACATCGCCGGGGAAGGGCGCAAAACCTGCTTTATATGGATGCGTCTTGCTGGTGAGCGCAAGCGTCATCATGGTGCGGCCGTGGAAGGCGTCTTCGAAGGCGATCATCGCGGGACGATTGGTGTAGGCGCGCGCGATCTTGACGGCATTTTCAATAGCTTCCGCACCGCTGTTGACGAAGAGAGTCTTCTTCGCAAACTTGCCGGGCGTGACTTGGTTCATGCGCTCGGCGAGTTCGACGTAGCCTTCATAGGGAGTGACCTGGACGCAGGTGTGGAGGAATTTATTTAGTTGCGCGCTAATGGCATCGACAACGGGTTGTTGACGGTGGCCCGCGTTGGCGCAGCCGATGCCGCCGGCGAAATCGATGTAGCGGTTGCCGTCGACGTCCTCGAGCCAGGCGTCTTCGGCTTTGGCGACGTAGATGAGCGTGCCATGGGAAAGGCCGCGGGGCACGGCTTGAGCGCGGCGCTCGCCGAGCGCGCGAGATTTCGGGCCGGGGATTGATGTACGCAGTTGAATGGTGGACATCGTCAGTTCTCAAGTGGCCAGCGGTCAGTGATCAGTGGCCAGTAAATTCAGAATTTGTCTTGCTGGCCCCTGGTCACTGACCACTGGCCACTGTTTTTCAGTACCAGCCTATCGGTGCTTCGTTCAGGTTGATGTAGACCTGTTTCGTTTCCAAATATTCTTCGATGCCCCAGGGGCCGAGCTCGCGGCCGAAGCCGGATTGTTTGTAGCCGCCCCATGGCGCTTCCACGTAAGTTGGTTGCATGTGATTCACCCACACGATGCCTGCACGCAACGCTTTCACCGCTCGCATAGCTTTGAAAATGTCGCGTGTCCAGACTGCGGCAGCCAAGCCGTACGGCGAGTCGTTGGCGATTTTTAGCGCGTCTTTTTCGTCGTCGAACGGAATCACGGCTGCGACCGGGCCGAAGATTTCTTCGCGAGCGATGCGTGCGGAGTTACTGACGTCGGAAAAAATCGTAGGCTGGACGTAATAACCCTTCCCGATCTTCTCCGGGCGTCCGCCACCGGAGGCGAGTTTCGCTTCTTTCTTGCCGATCTCAATGTAGGAGTTGACGCGGTCGTACTGCTCCTTGCTGACGAGCGGACCCATCTTGGTGTCGCGATCAAGCGGTGGGCCAAGTTTGATCTTCTTTGCCTTTTCAGTCATCGCTTCGACGAAGTTTTTGTAAATCGACTTCTGCACCAGGATGCGGCTTCCCGCCGAGCATACTTCGCCCTGATTGATGAAGACTCCGAACAGCGCGCCGTCGATGGCCGCTTCAAAGTCGGCGTCAGCGAAGAAGATGTTGGGCGACTTGCCGCCGAGTTCGAGCGTCACGCGCTTCACCGTGTCGGCAGCCTGTTTCACGATGATCTTGCCAACGGCGGCGCTGCCGGTGAACGCGATTTTGTTCACGTCGGGATGCTGCACAAGCGGAGCGCCGCAGGTTTCTCCGAAGCCGGTGATGATGTTGACCACGCCCGGAGGCAAGCCGCAGTCGGCGAAGTAGTTCGCGAATTCAAGGGCAGTGAGCGGAGTCTGCTCAGCTGGCTTGAGAACGCAGGTGCATCCTGCGGCGATGGCAGGAGCGAGTTTCCAGGCGGCCATTAAGAGTGGATAGTTCCACGGAATGATCTGTCCAGCAACGCCAACGGGTTCCTTCAACGAAAGAGACATCGCGTTGTCGGGAACCGGATTGACGTAGCCGACAACTTTTGTCGCGAGGCCGCCATAGTATTCGAAACAGGTGGCGGCGTCGGTGATGTCGAACTCGGCTTCGACAATGGGCTTGCCGGTGTTACGGCATTCGAGTTCGGCGAGTGCTGGAAGATTGGCGCGGATTTTTTCTGAAAGGCGAAACAGGACGCGTCCGCGTTCCTGCGCGGTTGTGGCCGCCCATGGGCCGTCTTCGAAGGCAGCTTTGGCGGCGGCTACGGCGCGGTTGACGTCGTCGGCGTTGGCGTCTGGAACCTGAGCGATGACCTCTTCGGTGGAGGGGTCGTAGACGGGGAAAGTTCTTGTCGATTTGCTGTCGACCCACTCGTTGTTGATGTACATCTGGTGGGTGCGGACTTCTGTTTTGACTCCGCCGGGCATTTTGTCTGTCCTCCTAAATACCTCACGGGCTAAAGCCCCAAATTACTAGTCGCTTAGGGGCACGACTAAAGTCGTGCCCTTCCCGATCTTTGCTTGTGACATTTTGTGGCGACCGTAGACGAAGAAGAAGAATGCGGCCAGGCCAACGAAAAACAGCGTGCCGCCAAACATCCATAATTCGTAGGACCACAGCGATGTGATTTGCTGGGCCGGGAAGAACACTAATGCAATGCCGAGAATCGTGGTGAGCAAGCCGCTGGCGCCTGCGAGAAACAGCGTGGTGCGGCCGTACTGGCCGTGCGGCACGGGCTCAGTGATGGAAAATTTTACCAACGCTCCGAACATGTAAAGGAATGGCACGAGTTGCAGCACCACCGCAAGAGAGAGAAGTTTTTGAAAAGTTTCCTGCACGCCCGCTCCGGCAAAATTCAGAATCACCAGGGCGGCGGAGACGATGGCTTGCACAATCAGTGCGACGTAAGGCGTGGCGTAGCGCGGATGAATGTTGCCCATCCAGGAAGGCATGTAGGAGTCGAGACCGGCGACGAAGGGAATGCGGGAACAGCCGCCCATCCATGCGGAACCGATGCCGGCGATGGAGAGGCTGAGCATGAGCGAGAAGGGCACCGTAATCCATGCAATGCCAACACGTCCAGCCATGTGGGTAACCGCCTGCACGATGCCTTGCAGAACGTTGACGTTCTTGCCGACGGCGATGAGCAGGGTGAGCGTGGCGCCGACATAGAGAGCGCCGGAGAGAATGCCTCCCCAGGCGACTGCACCGGGAAGAGTGCGGCTGGGATCTTTGATCTCGTCTCCCATGACTGAGGCGAGTTCGAGACCGACCAATCCAAAGCAGATCACGCCGAAGGAATTCAATACGAAGCGCGGGTTGGCGGGAATTTTGAAATCGGCGGCGGTGATTGTGGAGCCGAAACGTGAACACATGACAATGCCGAGGCCGATGAGGACGGCTGCGGCAATAAAGGTTCCGATGGCGCCAATGTTGTTGATCCACTTGCCGACGCCGAGTCCGACGATGTTGAGGACGGTAAGTAGTGCAAGCAGCGTCAGCGACGTTATCGAGGCGAAGAGTTTGTTATCAGCGAGGCCGAGATGGCTGGGGCCGAGCACGTAGACCGAGACGCCGACGAAGTAGAGCATGACGGTCGGCACGTAGAGCATGTTGTTGGTCCAGTAACACCAGCCGGAGAGGAAGCCGTGAAAGTCGCCGAAAACTTCTTTCGCCCAGAGATAGACGCCACCTTCGCCGGGATAACGATGGGCCAGTTCGATGACGGCGATGCCTTGCGGCCAGAAGAACAGGATAAGTGAGATGATCCAGAGCCAGATGGTGACCCCTCCGTTGGCGGCGATCGAGGGAACCACGTTGAGGTTGAAGACTGCGACTACGAAGAGCAGGACGAGGTCGCGGCGTCCGAGGGCGCGGATCAGGTGCGGCCGGGCGGGTTGGGCGGTGGTGGACAAAGCAAAACCAGAACAGCAGGTTCCTCACCGGGCCTTCCGCCCGGTTCGGAATGACAAGGTTCTTTTCGCTGCAAACGTCTTGCCCATGCATGCAGGGCGGGCGAGGGCGCCCGCCCCTCCACATGAAGTTTAGTGCGCGGCCAATGCTGGCTGGCCGATTCGTTCTTGCTGCGCTTTCGCGAGTGACGCGGCGATGTCGTCGAAAGCAGATAGATGCTTATCGATGTCCGCTTCGGTGTGCTGCACCGAAATCGTCCACTGCTCGTCCCACCAGTAAGGTTGCGGCATCACGCCGCGGTTCACCATGGCGAACCAGTAGTGGCGCCAGAGGTCGATATCGATCGCCGTCCAGTCGCGGTAGTTGCGAATTTCTTTTGGATAAAACATCAGCGCGCCGTTCGCACCCGCCTGCGCAATGTAGGCTTGCAAGCCGACTTTCGCGATGGTCTTGCGATATCCGTTGGCCAGCTTTTTGCCGAGCTTGTCGACATGAGCGTAGTTGTCTCGCGTCAACACCTCGCGGAATGTCGCGAGGCCCGCGGCCATCGAAACCGGATTGGTGTTGTAGGTGCCGCCGTGGAAGACCTTGTGTTGCGAGATGAGGTCCATCACTGACTTGCTGGCGCCGAAGGCGGCCAGCGGCAAACCTCCGCCGATCGACTTGGCGAGGCAGATCATATCGGGATGAACGTTGAAATATTCCGAAGCGCCGCCCCAGCCGAGCTTTGCGCCGGTTTTTACTTCGTCGAAAATCAGCAGCGCGCCGTTTTTTGTGGCGATGTCGCGAAGACCTTGCAGGAAGCCAGGTTCCGGCATGCACAGGCCAACGTTCATCAGAATGGGCTCGAGAATGATCGCAGCAATCTGGCCGGGATTGTCTTTGAAGCGCCGTTCGACACTCCCAAGATTGTTGAAGGTGGCAATCGTAACGTTCGCAATTGCCGATTTCGGCACGCCCAATCCGCCGGAGACCGGCGTGGGATTCTCGATGTCGCCAAACTCGGGCGCGTGAGGCTTCACGCTGACCAAAGCGGAGTCGTGCAGTCCGTGATATGCGCCTTCGAACTTTACGATTTTGTCACGTGCGGTCGCAGCGCGAGCCAGGCGAATCGCGTGCATAGTGGCTTCCGTGCCGCTGTTGCCGAAGCGGCACATCTCAACCGGAAAACGGTTGCAGATTTCCTCAGCAAGCTCCCATTCCATGTCATGCGGCATGCCGAACATAGTGCCGGTGGAGAGGCGTTTTTCGACGGCCTTCATCACGGCAGGATGGCAGTGTCCGGCCATGAGAGCACCGAAGGTGAGATTGTGATCGATGTACTCGTTGCCATCGAGGTCGCGGAATTTGCTGCCGCTGGCTTCCTTCACGAAGATCGGCCAGGGATCGTAATGGCGATAGTTACTGGCCACGCCGAGGGGAATGCGTTTGAGGTTCTTTTTATGCGCTTCGGCGGATTTGGGTGTGCGGCGCTCGAACGTCGCGAGTTCTTTGTCCAGTTCGGGATACATCGGATTACTCCAGGATAAACTCAAGCCTCGGCGATTCCTGTGAAGCCGGGCCATTAGGATGCCGGGCGGCGAACCGCCCGGGTTTTGTTACTACTATCTTACACTTCAAACTAGAAGTAGAACTTCAACGCAACCTGCATCAGCCGCGGATCTGCGACCTTCCTGGCCGTGCCGAAGTTAGCCCCGTCGGTGATGTTGCCGTCTATGTTGAAGAAATGCGTGTGGTTGAAAATGTTGAAAATGTCCCAGCGAAACTCGAACCGCTTGGTTTCGTTCAGCGGAAATTCCTTCTGGACGGAAAAGTCGGAATTGTTCAAGCCGGGTCCGCAACAGATGGTGCGGCGCGCGGTACCAAAGTTGCCGAGAGCCGGATCGGCAAAACTGTTCGGATCAAACACCAGGTGGTTCGGAGTGTTGCGGGGATCGAGCTTGTGAAAGGGAGCGATCAGATCCGGCGTGCCGGCCGCGGAAAAATCAATGCTGCTGGTGAGCTCATTATCGTTGCCGTCCTGGATGTGTACCGGAAAGCCAGACTGGAATTGCGTGATGCCGGAAACCTCCCAGCCATCCAATATCTGGCCTTTCACTCCCGCGTATTTAGGCACGGGAAGCTGGTAGACGTAACTGATCACGAGGCGCTGCCGCGCATCGAAGAGCGAAAGACTACGGCTGGCGCGGGGGTTAAACGGATTGAGCAGGTCTTCAAAGCTCGATGCCTGATCCATCGACTTGCTGTAGGTGTAGGCCGCCTGCATCTGCAAACCGTGCGAGAATCGCTTCTCCAGATCTACCTGGAAAGAGTTGTAAGACGAATTTGCGATCGTGTCCTGAGCGAAGATGTTGGAAAAAACCGGGATCTGGTCCGGCGGACAAGTAGTACCGTCAAGCTGACAGTTGGGAGAAGAATACGGTCGAATGCCGGTGAAATTGATCGTTGATCCGTCGAGTGGGTGCGTGGTTCCGTTGGGCAAATGGAACGTCGAGATGGGAGCACTCGGGTCGAGCGTGACCTGGTATTGGTTGTCCTCTAAGAACTGTCCGCAGCTGGCCTGTGAACCAAAGGAAGTGACGTCGGCGGGGTTCGTGTTGGCAATGCTGATGATGTCCAGGCAGGTCTGGGGAGTCGCGCGGTTCAAGTCTGTGGTAGCGAGCAAGCGATGGCCTTGCGAGCCGACGAATCCCACCTGCAAAACCAGATCCCTCGCCAGTTCGCGCTGAATGGTGAAGTTGTACTGGTCGGAATATTGCGTCCGCATGTGGGGCTGAAATTCGCCGAACAACAAAATTGGACGGAAGATCGACCAATCCACCGGCTGGCCGGGCTTTGGGTTTTGAATTCCAGTGAATTCGCCGCCTTGCGGATTGAAGGCATTTGGATATTGAAATCCTCCCTGCGCATAGAACGGAGTGTTGAAGAAAGTGCCGAAGATCAATGTGCTGCCACCAAAAGGAGGCTCAGCGCTGAACTGCTCGAGAACCAATTGTTCGATCGGGTTGTAGAACATGCCCCAACCTGCTCGGAAACTGGTCTTGCCAGACTTTCCTGGGCTCCATGCGACACCAATACGCGGCGCGAACGCCTTGTAATACGTCTGGGTCAAACCCGATGGAATCCCCTTGTCTCCTGGAACCACGAGTCCAGTAGGAAATACTCCCGCACTGTTACAGTCCTCGCCGGGGAATCCCAAGTTCGTGAAGTATTGCTGGCTGTACGCACTCAACTGGCAGGGATAGGTCGTGGTGCTCTGTCCGGGACGGAAGGTTTGTACGTGGTGCCCGATATCGTTGAGAGGGCTATTAAACTCCCAGCGCAAGCCATAGTTGAGCGTGAGGTTGGGACGAATCTTCCAACTATCCTGCGCGAACGTGTAGATGGAGGTCGCTCGGACGTTCTCCACTTGAGCCGCACCCTGCTGATACTGGTCGGGCAAACCGAGGAGGTAATCGGGATAGAGGTCGGAACCCTTGGTGCTGTTCACTCCAGTGCCAAAGTAATTGTAATACCCGCTGACTTCGAAAAAGAGATGCTGATCAAACCTCATGCGACGCACATCCGCGCCAAACTTGAAGGTGTGATTGCCCTTGACTTTGGTGATGCTGTCGGTCCACTGGAAGGAGTTGCCAACCTGAGGAATTTCGCCCTCGAAGTTGTTGCCGAGAGTGAAGCCGCCGGAAATGGCCACATCGGGAACGCCTTCACGCTGCGGGCCTAAGCCCGGAGTGATCCCCAACTTCGGAAGCCCCAGACTCTCGATGGCCGAGGAGTCCGAATGGCCATTGAAGCACACTGCCTGTGCCTGCGGTGTAGTACACGAGTTCGTTACCAGGTCAGTGTGCTGGGAATGACCGAACGTGCCTTGGGCCTCGCGCATGTAAGTAAAGCGGGCCTCATTGACGAGGCTGTTGCTGATGGTCCACGTATGGCTCAGGTTGTACTGTTGGAAGCGTTGCTTGACGGTGTCGCCGAATCCGGGGACATTGGCTCCCGCAGCCTGAAACGTGTTAAAGGGACTGAAGTCGGTTTCGTCCGTCAAATAGTAGTAGGCTGAGAAATTCTGCTTGTCGTTGATGCGGTGGTCAAAACGGAACGTGCCCTGGTCTTGCCGATCGCGCTCCGATAGCACAGACACCACAGAGCCATTGCTGTTGGCGAGGGGTACGAACCGGAGCAAATCGGTCGCAACTGGGTCCATACAAGCCCCCGGAATTTGGTTATCCAAACCCGAATTGGGGAGACCCGGGGCTGTGACTGTGAAATCCCCAGGAACGATCGGACTGAGTGGATCGGCTGGGTTCTGATGGTGTGCGCCGTAGAAATCGCCAGCATTAAAGCCCGAAACACCGGGATTCTGAAGCTGGATCGCAGCCAGGCATCCAGGTCGCGTTGTGAGTACATCTCCGACCGTTTGGTTCGCTATTGTGCCAGCGAAGTTTAATCCGGAGGAAAGGTCACTTGCCAGGGCTTGTCCCCCTGCAGAAAAATCGCCGGTCCGCTCCGCTTGGGTCGGCACGCTGACGGTGCCGCTCGACACTCCCCGAATGCGCCGCCGACCATCGTAAGAACCAAAGAAGAAACTGCGATCCTTCTTAATGGGCCCACCCAACGTGGCACCGAATTGGTTCAAGATGAAGGCTCCCTTGGTGGGATCAAGGTAGGCTTTGGCATTCAGCGGGCGATTGCGGTGGAATTCGTAGAGGTCGCCGTGGAACTGGTTGGTCCCGGACTTGGTGATCAAGTTAACCACGGAGCCGGAGTTGCGGCCGTACTCAGCGTCGAAGCCGTTGGTGAGAATGCGAAACTCCTCCACACTGTCAGGACTGGGCTGGACAGTGGGAAGATTCGCGAACAAATCGTTGGCATCGCCGCCGTTGACGCTGAAGTTGTTGGCCCGGCCGCGCCCGCCATTGACGGAGACTGCGCCGGTGCTGCCACCGCCATAATAAAGATCGGCGCCCACTTGCGACTGCACGCCCGGCTGGAGAGAAAGAAACTGATAAGTGTCGCGTTCGTTCAGCGGTAACTGCACAATAGCGCGGTCATTGACCACGGTACCCAGCTGAGTGCTGCTGGTCTCCACTAGCGGAGCTTCGGAAGTGACGTCCACAATCTCCTTGCTCTCGCCCAGTTGCATCGTCATATTCAGCGTGACCACCTGATTGACATCGAGCGTCACCGCGTGGCGGACGTTCTTCTTGAATCCCGTCAGGTCGAACTCGAGGCGATAGGTTCCCACCGGCACTTCCACGAAGTCGTAGTCGCCACTGCCGCTCGTCACTGCCTCACGGCCCACGTTGGTGCCTTCGTTCACCAGGGTCACTTTCACGTTCGCCAGCACGGCTCCGCTGGGATCGGCAACTCGTCCCACGATGCGCCCCGATGTGCCTTGGGCGAAAAGTGCCGTGGAAAATGAAAGTGAAATCAAGGCTGTGAGGCAAACGGCGGTCAAGCGGGCTCGCAGTGACGGCATGGAACCTCCAGGCATCTTGGGAAGTCAATTTTTTTCTTTGAAAACGACAGCTTGTGTCCGGCCACAACCTTGCTATAATCCCGCAAGGTTAGAGAAGAGGAATGCGAACTGTCAAGGAGAAAAAACGCTTACGCCTCTGGTAGAAAGTCGACTACCTGTCCGGTACAAGATGCAAGATGAAAGATGGAAGATGAAAGATGATTTCATCCAGCGCTAAGCCCTACTTGAAAATCGGAGATGTGGCGCAACGCGTGGGCGTGTCGCCGTCGGTCATTCGATCCTGGGAGAATCTGGGGCTGGCCCGTCCGCGGCGCTCTGCCAGCAAATACCGTCTGTATACAGCCGATGACGTGAAGCTGTTGAAACGGGCCCGTTTCCTGCGCAAGGTTCGCGGTCTGAACGCGGCCGCCATTGTCGAACTGCTGCGGCGGGAAGGACGGTCGCGCCCCGCGGCAGACGGAAGTGCTGGTGCCATCGGTTCGCACTTGCGGCAGTTGCGGGCAAAACAGAAACTATCTCTGGCCCAGGTGGCGCGCACGGTCGGTATCTCGGTGGGATTCCTGAGCGCTCTCGAGCGATCGCAGATGAGCGGGTCGGTGGGAACGCTGCGCAAGCTGGCGCGATTTTATAAAACCAACATTCTGGATTTCTTTGATGCCACCGAAGCGCGCACCAAACACGTACAGCCGAGCCAGAGAAAAGTTCTGCAGGCTGGTCCTGGAGTTCGCATGGAACTGCTGGCGTGGGGAAGTACGGTAATGGAGCCGCATCTGTTTCGAGTGTCACCGGAGGCCGGCAGCGGCGACTCCTACGCGCATGAGGGAGAAGAGTTTCTCTACGTCCTGCGCGGGAAATTGACCATCACGCTGGAAAAGGAAGAATACAGGCTCAAGGCCGGGGACAGCTTTTATTTCGAGAGCGCAACGCCGCACCACTGGAAGAATCCCGGGCGGGCGGAAACCTGGGTGCTGTGGGTGAATACTCCGCCGACGTTTTGAGTTGTCGCCGGTAACATTGGCACATCAGCGAGATAAGCTGGTCCCGTGGCCGTCAGCCCAGTACTCAGTCGAGGTTGCTCTCGGATGTCAGCGGCACGTCCAGGTGGGCGAGGTGAGCATCGCCCTCGGGGGCATCGAGGCGATCATAGGGCCGAAACAGGACGGCATAGAACAGGCCGGTGGCAACCACGACCACCGCGCCCACAATCATTCCGTAGTTACGATACCAAGGGTCCTGCGGGGTGCGTGGCCACACCATATTGACGATGGCCAGCACGCCGTAGGTAAGCGCCGCCAGGTTGACGGGCCACGCCCAGACGCCTAAACGAAACGCTCCGCTTGGTTTCCAACCCTTCGCGCGTGCCACCAGCGCTCCCAGGACAATCATCTGGAAGGCGATGTAGATTCCGGCGGACCCGAACACGATAATGGTCTTAATCATTTCCTCAAGAAACAATCCTGCAATCGCAATGAATGCCGGCACCGTCCCGGCAACCAACAGGGCGATGACCGGCACCCGAGTGCGTTTGGAAAGCGTGCTGAGGTAGGCGCTGCCGAAGATCATGCGATCACGGCCATAGCTGAACAAGAGGCGGCTGGTGGCTGCCTCCAGGCTGATGAGGCACGAGAAAAATGAAACCATCACGACCGCGATGACGGCCCGCAGCCCGATCGGGCCCACGGCTGCGCGCAGGGTGGTTGTCACTGGATCTGCATCCTGGCCAGACATACACGGCGTTCAAATCGGGCACCGCCAACACCAGGGCGAGGCAAACCAGCATGGCGGCGAAGCCGCCAATATAGATGGTCATGCGCATTGCCTTGGGAATGGCGCGGCTGGCGTCCGGGGTTTCCTCGGCGACGTCCCCACAGGCTTCAAAGCCGTAGT
>Ga0307479_10001612_pt1 | contig 20651 bp, 19 predicted proteins | sample atmos_gasesECM4C_FD_203743 | JGI IMG/M metagenome (GOLD analysis project Ga0307479, IMG submission 203743) | Hardwood forest soil microbial communities from Morgan-Monroe State Forest, Indiana, United States - atmos_gasesECM4C_515 | ecosystem: Environmental > Terrestrial > Soil > Temperate...
GTTCATCAGGGTGTTCCTTTCGTCCAGCTTTGGTTGCCTGCTTCTCACAGAACAACCGCAGCCTACTCGAAAGGGGCGCCCTTTTATAATGCGTGCCCCGTCCCTCGCGTCCTTGGCGAAGGGCGGGAGTCGGAAATGCCAGGCGCAAGTGGGTTTGATCACATGCCCACAGCAAAATCAAACGGCACACGCAGCATCGCCGGCCACCCTTGCAAAAAACGCAAGGATGGGGCACTCTCAGTGGGAATGGTGCACGCAAAGATCGTCAAAGGTGGGCCAACCCCCTCCATGCCCAAGCTCAGAGAATCAGCCGAGACCATCCAACAGTTCGTGGAGTGGGCCGAACGCGTGGCTGATCTTTGGGCGGATGGAGAGGAGTACGAGAGTCCCTGGTTTCGCGGCGTCACGTCAACCAGCTTCAAATTGATCCCTAGTCTCTATCGTTCGGAGAGCGGACGAGAGCATTTTTCCGATCCCGAAGTACGAACTGAATTCAAACGCCGGGCGCTTCCATTGGTGGCGGAACGTCCGCCTAGGGACAACTGGGAATGGTATTTCCTGATGCAGCACTATGGGGCGCCGACCCGCCTTCTCGACTGGACCGACTCAGCGTTAGTCGCGCTCTATTTTGCAATTGCATCCTATCCCGTAAACCCTAAGCCTGATACACCGAGGCCGGCCGTTTGGGCACTCAATCCGTGGAGACTGAACAAGAGCGCCGGAATCAAATTCGTAGGCCCGCTGACTTCCGACTGGCGGGAGGCAGGAAGGTACCTGAAAAAGCCGTATAGTGGCAACCGCCCGCCCAAATATCCCATCGCGCTCGATCCCACGTTCATCGCTCAGCGCATGCTGGTGCAACACAGTCATTTCACTTTGCATGGACACGACACGCGCGGGATCGATGAGATGCGTAAAGAGCTGAAACTCGGAGACGCATTGCTCAAGCTCGAAATTGAGAGCGACGACGAAAGCGTAAAGATCTTGCGACAAAGAGTCGCGCTCCTGGGTATCAGTGAGACCACAATCTTTCCGGACTTGACCGGGTTGGGCAGGGAACTCAATCTAGAGTACGACCTCTCCTGACCTGCGGCACCCCTGATCGCCTCTGACCCATCCTTATCATTTCTCTCGTGTCCGATTGTCCGTAGAATCTTCCTAGCTGCCCACAGGTGAAAACAATGAAGACTAGATCATTGCGCCGCGCGCGCACTCATAGACTCTTATTGCCAGCGCTCCTTCTCCTCCCCGCTTCCCTGCTGGCCGAGCCCCTGACCCTACGCCACGCCGTCGAGCTCGCCCTGCAACACGCCAACGGCGCCGCCATCGCTGCCGCCGACGAGCAGCACGCCTCCGCCAGTTATCGCGAGCTCCACAACAACTATCTTCCCCAAGTCGTAGCCGGCTCCGGCCTCGGATACTCCTACGGCTTCCCTCTCAGCCTCCAGGGCTCCGCGCCCTCGATCTTCAATATCAACGCGCAGTCCGCGCTCTTTCATCCCGAACTCCGCGACTTCATTCACGCCGCGCAAAGCGAATCCGCCGCCGCCACTTTCCACAGTAAAGACCAGCGCAATCAAATCATTCAGGACACCGTCCTCAGTTATGCCGAACTCGAAAAATGGGAGCGGCGCCTCGACCGCCTCCACGAAATTTATCCCGACGTTCAGAAGATGCAAGCCGCCGTCGCCGATCGCGTGAAAGAAGGGATCGACAGCCAACTCGACGGAACCCGCGCCCGCCTCTCCGAAGCTCGCGTGCGCCTCCGCATCGCCGAAGCCCAGGGCTCCGCCGACGTCCTTCGCGAACATCTCTCCAAACTCACCGGCATCCCCGCCGCCAGTATTCAAACGGAAACCGATTCCCTTCCCGCATTTCCCACCGCTTCCACCGATGACGACGCGCCGAAACAGGCCGCCGACAACAGTCCCGCGGTAAAGTCCGCCGTCGAACACGCCCGCGCCCAATATCTCCGCGCTCAAGGCGAGCACCACAGCTCGTTGCCCACCTTCGATTTCGCCGCACAGTATGCCCTGCTTTCCACCTTCAACAACTATCAGAACTACTACATCCCCGCGAAAGAATGTACGGTCAGTATCGGCACATTCCTTTGTCCCGCCGGCACCTTCCAAAGAAACAACGCCACCATCGGCGTCAGCATTCGCATTCCAATTTTCAACTCCTCGCAACGCTCCCGCGCCGAAGCCGCCGATGCCGATGCCCTCAAAGCCAAAAAACAAGCCGACGCCGCCCGCAATCAAGTCTCCGAAGAAACTCTCCGCCTGCAACGCGCCGTAACCCAGATGCAGGCCGCCCACGACGTAGCCGAACTCGAATACGAAATCGCCCAGAAAAATGTGGAAGCCGTCGAAACCCGAATGAAATCAGCCACCGCAAATCTCCACGATCTAGATAACGCCAACACCCAATCCAGCGAAAAATTAATCGCCCTGCAAGACATCACCTTCGAACTGGAACGCACCCAAGTAGCCCTGCTCCGCGCCACCGGCAATCTCGAAACCTGGGCCTTGGGTACTAGATAAGTGCACAAAATAACCGAACCCAATAAACAGTTCGCTGCATCAAACGGTATGTTCAACGCACGAACCTGCATAAACACTGCTTTTCGTCCACATCGTCCGCTCCAGAATGCTAAAATAAAAACTCACCCACTATGCCTTTAAAAACACTATTTCTGAATCCACCCTCATTCGAAAACTTCGACGGCGGCGCCGGCTCCCGTTGGCCCGCCACCCGCGAGATAGAAAGTTATTGGTATCCGGTGTGGCTGGCTTATCCGGCTGGGATGTTGGAGGGGGCGCGCTTGCTGGATGCGCCGCCGCATTATATTTCGGCGGAGCAGACGATTGAGATTGCGAAGGATTATGAGTTTCTGGTTTTGTTTACCAGCACACCGGGATTTCCCGGGGACATTGGATTAGCGCGCGCCATCAAGGCGGGGAATCCGCGGATTAAGATTGCGTTCGTGGGGCCGCACGTTAGCGTGTTGCCGGAGAAATCTTTACGCGATTGTCCCTCGATTGATTTTGTGGCGCGTAAGGAATTTGATTACGCAGTCGTCGATTACGCGAAGGGCAAACCGCTGGAAGAGATTGCCGGCATTTCGTACCTGAAAGACGGCAAGGTTGTGCATAATCCGGATGCACCGCAGATTCAGGATCTGGATGCGCTTCCGCACGTCACCGACGTTTACAAGCGCGATCTCGATGTTACTCGCTACAACGTTCCGTTCTTGCTCAACCCCTATGTTTCGCTTTACACCACGCGCGGTTGCCCGGCGCAGTGCACGTTCTGCCTGTGGCCGCAGACTCTGAGCGGACATCCATGGCGCAAGCGTTCAACGGATGACGTCGCTGCCGAGATGGCGAAGGTGAAGGCGTACTGGCCGGAAGTGAAGGAATTCTTTTTCGACGACGACACTTTCAATATTCAGAAAGCGCGGACCATCGAACTCTGCGCCAAGCTGAAGCCGCTGGGTCTGACTTGGTCTTGCACTTCGCGCGTCACCACTGACTTTGAAACCTTGAAGGCGATGAAGGATGCGGGATGCCGCCTGCTCATCGTGGGCTACGAATCGGGCGATCAGCAGATTCTGAAGAACATCAAGAAGGGCGCAACCATCGAGCGGGCGCGGCAGTTCACGAAAGACTGCCACAAGCTCGGCTTGGTGATCCACGGCGACTTCATCATGGGACTTCCCGGTGAAACCCACGAGACCATCAACAACACGATCGCGTTTGCCAAAGAGCTGGACGTGGAAACCATTCAGGTTTCCGTGGCCCACGCTTACCCCGGCACGGAGCTTTACGACTATGCGGTGAAGAACGGATTCATGGTGGGCGATAACAAGATGGTGGATGAGGGTGGCCACCAACTGGCGCACATCCAATATCCGGGGCTGCCCGCTGACGACATTCTTTCCGCGGTGCATCGCTTCTACGACGAGTATTATTTCCGGCCCAAAGCCGTGTTCCGCATTCTGAAGAAGGCCGCGTTCGACGGCAACGACCGCAGGCGGCTTTACAAGGAAGCGAAGACGTTCCTGAAGCTGCGCTCGGCGCGAAACAAGATGGTGAAGAAGCACAGCGACGACGCGGCTGCGGAGTTGGTCAAGGCTTAGCGTCTTTTCACCACAGAGTCACAGAGGCACAGAGAAAACCTTAGTAGGCTTTTGCTATGTGTTGTTTTTCTCTGCGACTCTGTGCCTCTGTGGTGAAATGTTTTGGAGTAAACACTTAGACTTCCAGTGAACTTTCGCAAGTATCTTGTGCTGGCCGGAGTTACCGTCTTTGCCGCGGCTGGAGACTCCATGCTCTCGCATGGGATGAAGCAGACGGGGAGCATTTCTCTTAATCATCTGCAAGGTGTTGTCTTCGCCGTTCTTAATCCCTGGGTCGCGGTCGGCATTCTTCTTCTGCTGGCCTTTTTCGCGACCTACATGACTGCGCTTTCCTGGGCCGATCTTACTTACGTGTTGCCGTCGACTTCGTTGGGATATGTGCTGCTCGCGCTGGTTGCGAAGTTTCTGTTGCACGAGCAGGTGAGTCCGCTGCGCTGGCTGGGGATCGCGTTGATTACCGGGGGTGTGGGATTCGTTGCGGGTGGACCGGAGTTGACGAAACATCCCAAACATCCCGACGCGGAACCCGACGAGGATGAAGCCGAAGTGCGTGCCGCGGCTAGCGGAGTCGAACCATGAAAGCCCTCTACACCTGGAGCGCGATCCTTGTCATTGTCCTCGCCTCGGTGGTGGGCGATGTGCTTTTGGCGCATGCCATGAAGCAGGTTGGAGACGTGGGCGCGTTGCGGCGGCGAGAGGGACTGCTCGCTGTCGTGCGCCGGACGCTCGGCAATCCTAATTTCTTTTTCGGGGTTATGGCGATGGCTGTGGCCTTCTTCAGCCTGCTGTTCGCCCTCTCCTGGGGAGACGTAAGCCTGGTGGCTCCCGCTGCCGCTTCCCTCACCTTCATCGGCAATGCCGTCGCGGCCCGAATCTTCTTGCATGAGCGGGTCGACCGGCGCCGGTGGATTGCAGCTACGCTTGTTGCAGCGGGGGTTGCGCTGCTGGCTGGGTAACGCGGCGGCGACGATAGCCTTGCGGCCTCATCTGCATCATTGCTGTCCCGATCATTGCTGCTCCAGATCGTTGAGTAGCGTTATAGTGACCACCGGGTGCAATTCGAGACAACCTTGCGGGCCGCAACGGGAGTCCCGTCGACTCGTGCCGAGGTTTTCGTGGGGGTCCACGACAAGGCTGCCTGTGACCTGGATATGCTTGCCATCGAGGCGCTTGTCTTTCCCCGATAGATTGTTGAAGAGCGGCGACCATCCGCTGGTACTTATCCGAATGGGCTCGCCATCAAAAAGCACTCTGTCCTTTTTTCCCGCCTGCCACCCAGGAAATATGGCATTGCCGCTGCGGTCGAGAGCGTAGGGCACGATTTCCATGTGAATTTCTGTTGGAAGATCGCGCGCGTTGGCCCCGAGTTCATGCTGGAGGTGCTGCTGCGACTGCTGGTCAAGTTTCAGGCAGAAAGTTATATCTTGATCGTGCTCTGCGTGGACGGAGTCGAGCTGAACTGTTCCCGCGAGTGTGATCGAGAGGGAGATGGGCAGAAGGCGGTTGCCCATGGGATCTGGTGTGTTGGTGGCTTCACGCAATTTGTCTTTAAGTTCGGTGGCCGTTGATGTCTGTGGGGCGGACCGGCTCAGGCCGCTGTCGCACCATGTCCGATTTTGGGCTGGGGCGGTCGGGGCCAGAAACAGGACGACCAGCGCCAGAGGGCCGTGGAGTGCTTTGCCATTCACGGGAACGTTTTCCTTTAAGCCGGAATTTGATTATAAAGGGACGAGCCTATCCAGTCGCAGAGTTGCGGTAGCAAGCAGGCCGCAGCCTTCTTCAGACTGCTGTCAGCGCTCTCGCAGGGAGATGTAAGCCTGATGGCTCCCGCCGCCGCTCCCTTACGTTCATCGGCAACGCTGCGGCGGCGCGAATCTTTTTGCATGAGGGGGTGGACCGGCGGCGGTGGATTGCGGCTACCCTGGTGGCGGCGAGGGTGGCGCTGCTGGCGGGGTGAATGCGGTTTTGGGGATCATGCCTGTCCGAGCGCAAAGCACAAGAGGATAAGATTCGTGGAATCCCACCTTTCGCAACAAACGCAAAAGATGGCGCTCCCGGCACCTCCTAAGCCTTGGGGCCGTGCTTCAGATAATAACGACCCGATGTTGCTCCGGATCGATGTGTATAACTACTTTGGATTTCTGCTGCGCGTAACGGACGACGTCGGCTGTTCCGCCCAGTCCCTTTGCCGGCTTTCCGTTCCAAACCGCGATGATCAGGGCGGATCGATTTACGATGACCTTGCCAGCCTCGTAGTAGGCCCTCTCACTCGGCTCGTCAAAATCCAGCACGTACATTTTGGTCGCAAGCGCCAGGAAGTGCCGGTACCTAGATAGGGCGGCGCGATCGAATGTCTCCTCGTATCGCCTGCATGGTACTACCACCTCGAAGTTAATCTTCAGTTCCGCAAGCACCGCGGCGAATAACTGGTCGGCTCCAATCGCGAGCGACATCACGCCCAAATCGACCTGGTGATTGAGAGCGGCGCTCTTTATCTGTTTTCGTACCCATGCGCAAGTGGCCACCGAACCGAGGTCTTGGTGTCCCGTGAATCCCGTCACCATCAGAGCTTCCCGTCGTTCGCCAACTGCCAATAAAACTGACCCAGGGGAGTTAGCCTGCACGACCTGCTGTGCATCGCGGCGAAATACATGTGCTCCTCCCCCACCGGGGCCAGCAGCCGCGCCGCTCTGAATTTTTGAAGGTGCCCAAATGTCTCCTCGTGCTCAGGGTGGGGTGGTGCGGCGTCTGGTTCGTAGGAAGGGTCGAGCTTGAACTCTCCATCAGGCAGCGGGAAGTACTTCGGTAAAAGGCGAAGGATCTCGGGGAGAACACCGGGCCTACAATTGCGGAGCGAAATCAACTTCGAAACGTGGGCCTTAAAGAGTGGGCGCTGCTCCCAGGAACCGAGGGCCTGATCAACGTACGCATACAAACTCGCGATGGTGACCTTTCCGAGGACGTCGGACGCTCCGCCGTTTAGAGCTCCCTTGACAAGTCCTGTGAAAAGCCCACCTCCTCGGATTTCGATAGAAACCTGCCCCGCCCTGCTAGCGGTCAGTACGGAGACGCCCTCGCGCAGAATGGCCGCTTCGTTCGCGATCACGGGAACTTGCCCCAACGCTCCGCTATGGCAGCAGTCGAGTAGAATTACGACTTCTCTGATTTTTCCGGCAGAGTTTGCCATTGCTAGGACGTCCTGCATAGGCACACCCTCGTCATACTGCTGCGCGTCTGGGGTGACCAGGTATCCCCCGAGGTTATTGGCAGTCCCGTGCCCTGAGAAGTAAAACAGCGCGACATCCGCCTCATGCTCGAAGAGGCGGGTGACGTTTTCCTTTAGGGAAGCCCGGGTAACGGCGAACGGAGGCGACGTGATTAGCTTGCAGTCGAAGTTGGGAGAACCGTCCTCATTCCTCTTGAGAACCTCCGTTAGAGACGTGGCGTCGTTCACACACCCGCGCAGCGGCGCGCCCGGGTAGTCATCCACTCCGACTATCAGTGCTCTTCTCATACTGTCAGTTCACTCATCTTACTTTTTTGCCGCCCTTTTCATTAGGCCGTCGGCACGCGCTACCCAGATGGGTTTACAGACCGTTCAGGAACTTCGAGATGCCGTCCCAAGTCCATTCGATCGTTTTTCCTTTTAGTTCAGACGGGATGGCCCCTTTGTCGTCCGCGTGAATATGGACACCGAGGCTGGGCACACCCTCATCGGCGGCGCACTTCATTTCCCACTTAGCCCCATCTGCGTTCCAAGTCCTCTTACTGAGAAGTGCGATGAGGCCGTCGCACCCCTTTATCCGTGTTCGGCAGTTCGTTTTCCATTTCTCGTCCCAGGGCTCATTCGCGGACATATCGGCGAAATCGAAGGGTGTGTCCTTCAGTTGCTTCTGACCGACGAAGAGATCTCTATAGCGAATGTCCTCGGCAGCAAAAGCGATAAAGATGCGTTTGTTGGCCACGGTATCTCCTTGTACTTTCGGGCCGAGAGGGCTGGCGTTGCAGGAGGGAACTGCTGCAAGTCAAAGCGGGTGACGGCCACAAGTTGAATCGAACGGTTACAAAGTTACTCCCGCTTATTGTGCCTGTCAAGAAGGAAATACTACAGGCTGTATGTCCAATAATAACGAAGCCTCTTTCGGCTCGTGTCCTCCACGCGCTAACCCAATAGGCTTTCAGGTCGAAGGGTCTTGCCGATCAACTGCCTCCACTGGATCTTTAAGATAATCCATCATCATTCTTAATACGGTTCCATAGGTATACGGGTTGGGTCTCCACCATTTCCCTCCAAAGCTCCCCGACGCTTCCGAAACAAACAACTCAGGAGCTCCTTCTGAGTTATACGCGCACCCAACGGCTCGAATTAACAAGCAATGCCGCAAGAAATTATATGTTGCAGCGTCGCCCCCATGTTCAGCATGGTACTTCCGGATGGCCTGTACCATGCGCGTATTGTCAGGTAATAATTTCTCCTGCTGACGCAGAGCCGGATCCGGCCACCCCTCCCGCGGCTCCAGTGGAACGCCGCTGCGTCGCATCTGACAAATGAACTTGCTCCATTTCGTGGCCACGTCGAGGTATCCTTTTGCCGGAACTAACACCAGCAGCTTGCACCGGTTGGCCTTCCGCAGCATATACTCCGCCTCCCAATTCAAGCTCCCTGTAAACTGGGGAAACAAAAGCACAGCTTTGGACCGGGCGATCAGAGAAATCACTGAACTCTGCCAGTCTGGACCCGGCAACGTGATCCTCACGAAGCGCCCCGCTGGCGGAACGCCTCCAGGCCTTGCAATGGTCACGACAGCGCCGGAGATTGCCTCCCTTCTCAAAATTTCATCCTCCAAAGAGAAACCAAGGAAAAACTCTGCAAGACCAAAGGGCGCAGCGGTCCATCGCCACTTGTCGTCCTGGAAAGATCGTAGCAGGAATAAATGAGGCTCCAGGGACGAGAAGGGAAGTTCGCTCGTGTCCAAAGCTCCTCGCCGTTTGACCCACTCACTGATCGAAAGTGCAGAAAACACGCCAAAAATAGAGAGGGCGATACTTCCATTGGCCCAGTTCGCATGCGCTCGGAACAGAAATAGCACACCAAGAAATGAGAGTAGTGCCACGCATTTAGCCAAGTGGCCTAATCCGTTCCAGGTGTTAATCTGCCGCGCTCTCTCAAGAACAATCTCCGACGCCAGAATGGTATCGGCGGTGCGCGTCTCTGCTTCTTCCAGTAGGCCGGCCCGGGCTCGACTGATGTGATGGTCGATCCAGGAACAACTCTGGTCGCGTCGGAGGGAAGGACTTTGCTTTCGTATTCTTCTCAGCGGCACTTGCCACACCGCGGCGGCGCGGTCTTGAGGGGACATGTCCCTGAAGTTTTTGTTTTCAAGCCACCAACCGGCGGGTCGGCTTTCATACCACCTTCTACGGCGGAAGCGGAGCGGTGCGCCTAGCACCCGATTTACGATTGCGCAGGATAAGTAAGCGCCTTCCCACAAGACTAATCCGCCAATTACGCAAACAATCCCACAGACCAACAGGTTCCAGCCAAAGTGCCTACAAAATAGAAATACGCCCGCCATCATCGTGAACTTCATCGCAGAATATAAGACGAGCATGCTGGAAGTCTGTCGTCCCTCCATCTCGCACCATACATACTCAACAAGTAAAACAAGTGCCGAGAAGGCTAATAGGCCCAGGGCGAACCTCACGTCTGTAAGCATGGCAAAACCCTCCCTTCGCTTTAAGCGACCTTTGGGCGAGTATATTTCATCAAACCGGGGACAGACGCATCAAACCGGGCATCATCAAACCGGGGACCATCAAACCGGGGACGACCGTCAAACCGGCATCAAACCGGGGACGGCATGGTGAACTGCACCCTTCGCGTGAGACAAAGAAACTGGGGACAGGTTTTTCCCTTTTAGGGGAACGGCCTGGGCAAAACCGCACGCCCTGTGCGAATTTAAACAACGGGCAGGATACGAAAGCTTCCAACAAATTTGAGGACTTGAGCAATACTGAACATTCATCCCGTTTTGGGAACGGTCCTATTCAAGCTGATTTGAGGCGGCGGCCTCTGAAAAGGCAGCCAGCCCTTTAGGGGCAGGCATGGGTTAGTGTCGGCCAGGTTGGCGGCGTTTGACCCTCACGTCTGCCTCTGTTTTTTGTACTCTGGTGCCCCCTCACCCGAACGATCCGCCCGAAAACTTGTCAAGACCCCTTCCATCATCTTTTTCGCGTAAGGCATTGGTTTCATTCGGCAAATAAAGTCTGGAAAATGTCCCAATCGCCTTTTTGAGGTTGGTATAATAGATATATAGGGTAAGAATTTGGCGCGGGCTCTCGGGCTTGCGCCTTTTGTGTTTGGCTCGATGTGGGCGGGGTCGCTGCGGCTGTCTCTACATGAGCAAGTCTTGGTCGTAAGTTGTTGGATTCATTCTATGTATATGTGCGCATGGCCTTCGGGTCCTGCGCTTTTTTTGTTTGGGGGTCGGCGGTCCGGAGGTTCGTCCGAGACAGATGGGGCGACCACGGGGGCTAAAGCCCGGCTCATTTTAGGCCGTTTACGCGGCGCTGAAGCGCCGCTCTTCCACGGCACTACAGGCATTACAGCGCTACAGGCGTTCACGGCACTACAGGCGTTCACGGCACTACAGGCGTTCACGGCACTACAGGCGTTGACGGCGCTACAGGCGTTCACGGCGCTATGGGTGTTCAGGGCGATACGGAGTTTACGACGCTACAGACGTTCAGGGCGATACACCGTTTACGACGCTACAGGCGTTCAGGGCACTGTGGGCGTTCACGGGGCTGGGGGCTTTGGCGAAAGAAGAAGAGTTTGCGAGCAGCGTCTGTATGACGAGTCCTTGGGAAAGCGGGAACTATGAAGAGGTCTTCGGAGGATGGCGGGGCGTCGGGTGAACGGGTGCCGGGAGGGCGGGATAACACTAAGCATCGGGGGGCGATGGCGGAGTTGCAGTTCATGCTGGATGCGGCTAAGCGGGGACTGGGGGTGGCGAAGCCTTATGTGGATAACGAGCGGTATGACGTGATTGTGGATGCTACGCGAAGGTTGTGGAGGGTGCAGGTGAAGACGAGTGGGGCGTCGCATCATCAGGGGTTCGCGGTGCGGGCTAGTTGGCGAAGCTACGACGGAGCCATGCCTTATACGAAAGATCAGATTGATTTCATGGCGGTGGTGATTCAGTGCGCGCGGACGCGAGGAAGACGGATCTGGTATGTGATTCCGGTGCGGGCGCTTGGAGGGCGGCTGACGATCAATCTTTATCCATTTGGATGCAGAAAGGATGGGGAGGAGCGGTTTGAGAAGTATCGGGAGGCTTGGGGGTTGTTGGAGCACGTGTGAGGGAGTGTCCACATATCGACGCTGGCTTCCTACAGGGCGGACAGTAGGAAGTGAGTGCCCTTTCCGAATGAAAGATTTACTCACATTTGTTCAATCATTTGCATGATCCCGTCTGGGTTGCTGGAAACCCGCGCCGGAGGCCTTATTTGGTGTGCAACTGCAGGTTCTCTTTCTTCACCAAATCAACAGCTGAAGATGAGCACTCTAGCTCAGAAGAATGGCATGCGGAGTGCTTATATGGAAGTGGGCTCGGGGTTTATGGTGGGTAACGTCCCAATTCGGGTTACCTGTTTTCTGGTGTTAGCGGCGTGCGGCGCGCTGTGCCAAGAGCCTTCGGGGAAGGTGGAGTTTAGCTCGCTGCCGGATGCGCCGTCGGTACAAGCTGCGGCACAGGCACAAGCAATCGTGGACGAGGCGTCGCCCTTAATATCGCGCGCGGCTGCCGGTGATACGGGAGTGATGCGCGGATTGGAGTTGGCAAACGGCACTCACGCTCCGCGGCTTGGGGTCTTGGCCTTTGCCAGGAAAGCGGAGCCGGCTCGGAGGGAGTCCAACGATTTTTTTGCCAAGCACTTGTATCCTTCGCTGCTGAAACGGAATTTTGACTATCATCCGTCAGCGAGCAGCAGTCTGCTGGGGCGCGCGACTTACGCGGCTACGCGGGTCTTTGTCGTGCGGGACGAGAGCGGAAAAGGCCGGGTCAACACGAGTTATTTTGTTGGAGTACTCACTTCCGCGGTTGTACACACGGCTTACCGTCCGTATTGGAGGCGGTCGCCTTCGGATCCGTTCAGCAATTTTGGGTCGACCATCGGCAACGATGCCGGGATGAACGTGTTGCACGAGTTTGGGCCCGGGCTGCAACAGTTGATGAAAAACCATGCCCCGAAATTCGTGTCTAGGATAGAAGAGCGCATCGGGCATTAAATCCCGCGCTGGAAGACGTCTGCATCGCCCCAGATACAAGTCATCATTATTTGCGATTCACGATTCGCGCATTAGCTGAAGAAGCGCATTAGGCCTGCGGCTGGCAGATCTGCCGAGAGAAAGCGCGGTGAGTCTACACCCGCGGCCCGTAGCAGGGCCTCGGCAGCGAGGTAGCCGCTGCGGACTGCGCCTTCCATGGTGGCGGGCCATCCGGTGGCGGTCCAGTCTCCGGCGAGGAAGATGCGGGGCCACGGGGTGGATTGGGGCGGGCGGTGGGCGTCGATTCCGGGGCGCGGGGAGTAGGTGGCGTGGACTTCTTTGATCACGGTGGATTTTACAAGTGTGGCTTCGCGGGCTGCGGGGAAAAATTCGCAGCCTTCTTTCAGGGCGAGGTCGACGATCTCGGCGCGGGATTTGTCGATCAGGGATTTCGAGGCGCTGACGACGAGTTCGATGTAGCTGCCGCCCGATTCTGCGTTTGCTCCGCGAGTTGTCAGCAGGCGACTCTTGTGGAACATCCATTGAATTGTTCGGTCGAGTAGGACGGCGTGATCCAGGTTGGTGATTTGGCGATCGAACCAGAGATGGATGCCGGTGATGGGGCAGGATTCGAAGTGAGTCAGATTTTCGCGGAGCGGGGCAGCGTCGGGAGATGCGGGGAGAACGCTGCTCACATTGTTGAATGGTAGGGCCAGGACTAGATAATCGAAGGCGGATTCTCTGCTTCCCTGTTCCTTATCGGCGATGCGAATTTGGACTTGCGATGGTTCGGAAGAAAAAGTTTCCAGCGAGGAGCGGAAGTGGATCTCGCCGTGGCGGGCGCGGATGTAGTCTCCGGCTTGGTTGTAGAGGTCGGTGAGAGGGATGGCGGGAACGCCCATGTGGCGGGCTTCGGGGGACTTCATGGATTCGCGGACTACCTGGGCGGCGTAGGAAATCGAGATGAGGTCGAGGTCTTCGCTTAACGCGCTTACGAGGATGGGCTTCCAGAAGCGCTGGATTGCATTTTCAGTTTGGCCGTGCTGGTCGCACCAGTCTTGAAACGAGCGTCCGGTGTCTGGCTGCTCCCTTAGACTTAGCGCTGCAATGGCGCGCGAGATTAGCAGCTTGTCCTTCCAATCCAGAAATGGAAAGCGCAGAAATGATGGAGAGGTGTGCAGAGGGGCGGGAAGCGGGGAGGCGTGCATGACGCTGGTGCGGCCGCCGGGTTCGATGAAAGTCATCTCGTCATACCAGCGGATTTGGTGGTCGACGCCGATGCGCTGATAGAACTCGACGAGGTTGGTGCAGACGCGGAAAAGGACGTGCTGACAGTTGTCTACTACCTCGCCGGTTCCGGGATGTTCGTAGGAGGAGGCGCGTCCGCCGAGATAGGGGCGGCGTTCGAAGAGGGTGACGCGGAGGCCGGAGTCGGCCAGGGCGCAGGCTGCGGCTAGGCCGGCCAGGCCGCCGCCGGCTATGGCTACGGTAAGTGGCGTGGGGTTCATGCGAGGGTTGAGGGCACTGGCGCCGCTTGGGAGAGCAGGTTCCTCACCGGGCCTTCGGCCCTGTTCGGAATGACAAAGAAAAAGTTGCGGGCTCTCGACTTCATGTGATGCGTTGCAGAAAACCTCTGCCGAGGATTCGCAGCTTTTCCGTAACCGTTAGGGTGATTTTTCCGCTGAAGACGTCGTATTGGCGCTCGGCAATTTTTTCCAGGAGCTTGCGGTAGATGTTGATCAGGACATAGAGGGCGGGCTGGCTGTCTTCGGCGATGTAGGGGATGAGTTGTTCTCCGGCCTGGTAGCCTTCACGGGCGCGGTCGGCTTCGAGGGCTAGCAAGGGGCGGAAGCGGCTGGCGTCGGGTGTGGCAAGCAAGTCTGCGGCGGATAGGTTGAACTTTGCGAGGTCTTCTTCGGGAAGGTAGACGCGGCCCATGGCGGCGTCTTCTTTGACGTCGCGGATGATGTTGGTGAGCTGGAAGGCCAGGCCACACTGTTCGGCGAGGGGTTCGGCGGCGGGATCGCGATATCCGAAGATGTGAATGCAGACCAGGCCTACGACCGATGCGACGCGATAGCAATAAATCTTCAGGTCGTCGAAAGTCCTGTATTGCACGGTGAGTGCGGGCTCGGAGTCACTGGGACCTTGCTCAGGTTGATTGCTCGTGGCGGGGTCGACTACATCCATTGCGGTGCCCATGGCTAGATCGTCTAGGAGTCCAGCGGGGATGGTGTAGCGGCGTTGGGCGTCGGTGAGGGCGAGGAGGATGGGATCGTCGCTGGGCTGCCCTTGCTGCACGCGATGGAGGGCGTCGAGCCAGGTATCGAGTTTGAAGCGGCGTTCTTCGAAAGTGAGGCCCGGGTCGTCGGCGATGTCATCACAGCGGCGCATGAAGGCGTAGACGGCTGACAGGGCCTGGCGCTTGCGCTTGGGCAGTACGAGAAACGCGTAGTAGAAATTTCTGGCGTTGGTGCGGGTGATGCCGCGGCACACGGAATACGCCATGGTGAGCTGCGCGGGGGCGGGGGTCCAGGGGACGAGCACAGGCTGTGCTCCGGCACTCATGATCGACCGCCTAATAACTTGCCCAGCGCGGCGCGAGCTACCAGAGCGAGTTTGCGGGGCTTCGAGATCACGGGACGGCGTCCGAGCACCGCGAAGTTCTGGCGTTCGATGGCACTCAGGATTTCCTGGCCGCCGCGGGTGAAGAGTTCGAGATCGACGGCTAATTCCGCGTCAACTTTTTTTACCAGCGGAAGTCCGCGATCGAACCATTCGCGGGCGCGTTCGACTTCAAACTTCATCATGTCGCAAAAGGCAGGAGTGTTGCGGCTTTGCGCCAGGTCCTCTTCGGTCACCGAGTAGCGGCGGAGGTCTTCGAGCGGCAGATAGATTCGTCCTTTGGCGTAATCGACCGTGACGTCCTGCCAGAAGTTCGCCAGTTGCAGCGCGGTGCAGGTGTAGTCGGAGAGTTGCTGACGTTCGACGTCGTGATACCCACAGAGATAGAGGACAAGATGGCCTACGGGATTGGCGGAGTAGCGGCAGTAGGCGAGGACGTCGTTGAAGGTTTCAAAACGGGTGACGGTTTGGTCCTGGCGAAAGGCGATTAGGAGGTCGGAGAACTCGTGTTCGGGAATGCTAAATTTTCTTACGGTATCGGCAAGCGCGACAAAGACGGGATGGTGTGGAGTGCCGTTGTAGCAGGCATCGAGCTCGGACTGCCATTCGTCTAGTAGCGCAAGTGAGACGGTGGGGTCGCCGACTTCGTCGCCGAGATCGTCCGAGATGCGGCAGTAGGCGTAGACGTTGAGGAAATCCTGACGGAGTTTTTTGGGCAGGAACCAGGTGGCTACGGAGAAATTTTCGTAGTGAGAGCGGGCTAGTTGGCGGCAATATTGTTGGGATTCTTCTAGCGACGGGGCTCGCTCAGGAATTGCGTAGGCGGCGGGCAGGCGGGACCAGGGGGCCGCTGGAGTGAGGCTGTCGGGAGTGGTGGTTGGAGTCATTTATTCCAAGGCCTACCTCAGGAGCTAATCAAACAAAGCCATTCATCGCAGCTCTGGAGCGCTGCGCCACCCAAAATCAAACGCCCTTTCGCAACCTGTTAAGTCGTGCGCTTCCCAATCTTCAATCTATGCTAACCATGAGCGTACTTCATGTCGAGTTAGAGAGTTGGGTAGCCTTAGAACCCCTTGATGGCGAGAGTTCTGCTGCCTATAGGGATCCTTCGACTGCGCAAAGCGGCCACTCCGTGGCGCTTTGCTGCGCTCAGGATGACAATCCCTTCCCTGCCTCTTGCTTCGCTCAGGATGACGAACCTCAGTGCCCGGGGATGATGGCGGTCTTGATGTCGCCTCCGCGGTTCAGCATGTGGCGGAGCACTTTTTGCAAACTGGAGAGCGGAGCTTCGCCGGTGATGTAATCTGTAGGACGAATTTTCTTGGCGGCGATCAGGCCGAAGGCCCGGCGCACAGTTTCCGGCGTGTGATGGAAGGTGGCCTTCAGGGTGATCTCGGAGTAGTGCAGGCGGTTGGTATCGAGTTGCACTTTGGATCCGCTGGCGCATCCGCCGAAAAAGTTTACGGTGCCGCCCTTGCGGACCATCTCGACGGTCCACTCCCAGGCTTCGGGGCGGCCTACGGCTTCGATCACAACATCACAACCACGCTTTTGCGGAGTGAGCGCGCGCACGGCCTCAATCACGTTCGGCACCTTCGTAGTCTGCACAATTTCATGAGCACCCATGTGCTTGGCAGCTACCACTTGTTCGTCGCGCTTTACCACTGAAATTACGTTGCAACCGATGGCACGAGCTACCTGAACAAACATCAAGCCGATGGGGCCGCCGCCGATAATGGTGACGGTATCGCCAATCTCCACGCCCGTCTCGTGCAGGCCGCGCAAGACGCAGGCCAGAGGTTCGGTCATGGCGGCGTCTTCAAAGCTGACGTTCTGCGGAATGACCAGCATGTTGGCTTCGACGATGCGCCGAGGAACGCGGATGTATTCTGCGTAAGCTCCGTTATTAAAGAGCAGGTCTTCGCAAAGGTTCTCCTGGTGCTTGGAGCAATAGAAGCACATCTGGCAAGGGGCGGAATTCAAGGCGACGACGCGCATGCCCTTCTTAAATGTGTGTACGCCTTCGCCGACTTCCTCGATGACTCCGGCAAGTTCGTGGCCGAAGAGAGCGGGAGGCACGATCATGCGGGCGTGATAGCCGCGCTGATATACCTTGAGATCGGTGCCGCAGGTGAGAGCGACCTGAACTTTGACGAGAACCTCTCCCTTTTCGACGCGAGGGATGGGCACTCGTTCAATCTTGAGATCTTCTTTGCCGTACAGGACGGCGGCTGTCATTTTTCCGTTCACTGCTACTTTCCTTCCCAGGACTATTCTTTCCAGTTAGTCTTTCCAACTAGTCCCAGGCTGAATCACGATTTTCATCGACGAAGGCTGCGGATGAGCGGCAAGTTGTAAGGCCTGCGCACTTTCCTGCAGCGGGAACCGGTGGCTGATCAAACGTTCCAGGTCCATTTCCCGGTTCATCACGAACTGAACTGAATCATCCTGCAAATCCACAGATGCACTATAGGAGCCAATGAGTGACTTTTCATCCACACAAATCGCGGCGGGATCGATAACCACCTCGCCGCGCTGAGTTTGCGCGAACAATAAGACACGTCCGCCGGGACGGGCCGCATCCATCGCCGGACGGATCAAACTGTTGCTCCCCACAGCCAAGATTACAGCATCCGCCCCACGTCCTTCCGTCTGCTGGCGCACATAGCGGACGGAGTCGTGCTGCGAAGCATCGACTGCCAGATCAAATCCAAGGCTTTTAGATATTCTAAGCCTCTCGGGATACAAATCGGAAGTGATAACGGTGGCCCCTGCCCGGCGGGCCAGGACACTGAGTATGATGCCGATGGGACCCTGCCCGATGGCCAGCACGGTTTCGCCGGGCTGCAAGTGCAGGGCCTGGATGCCCTTCATGCAGGTATTGACCGGCTCCGCGAAACAGGCTTGCTCAAAAGAGGCGCTGGGCGGGATTTTGACGGTTCCCTGCTCGACGATCCAATCCATGACGCGGACATATTCGGCGAAACCTCCGCCGGAGGGTTCGAAGCCGGCGGTGCATCCTACCTTTTTGTAGGTAGCGCACTGGGCGAAGGTTTGGTGAAGACAGTAATAACACTGGCGGCAAGGAATGTGATGAAAAACGACAACGCGATCTCCCGGTGCGAATCTTGAGACTCCGGCGCCGATGGCGGCGACGACTCCGGAGGTTTCATGGCCGAAGATGCGAGGAGCGGAGTGAGATCCGGTGGCGATTTTTTTTAGGTCGGTGCCGCAGACGCCGCAGGTGTGAACCCGGATCAGCAATTCTCCCGCGCCGATTTCAGGAACTGGAACGGTCTCGAGGCGGACGTCGTTGATGCCACGGTAAACGGCGGCCAGCATGGTAGCTGGAACCTGCTGGATTGAAGTATTGATTGGGAGCTGATCGGCAATTGCCATGAGTGTTGTTTAGATCAAATTCTTGCGCACTATCTCAGTTCTGCTTAGATGAAATCCGGGTTCTATTCGCTTCAACAGCAGTGTATGTGAGCAGATCCTCATTTTTGAGTGCCTTCCGCGGTCCTTGGGTCCGTATTGGTTAACTCCACGGCGACGGTCATCGAATCCAGGTACGGCGAGTCCGGAGGAGTGAAATGAAATGCCTTGACCTGCAGGACAACGTAGAAATTCTCCACCTTGATGATCCGTTTTGCGGCTACAGGAATTTGGGCGAACTTGCTGGGATCGAGCCACCAGAGCGCATCTTTGGGATGGGAAGACTCCTGCGATACCCGCAGGATATTGTCGTAAATGACGTGATGCAGGTCGGCCAACTTGACTTGCCAGGAGGTGATTTCGCTGTCGCCTTCGGGGCCTTGGGGAGTAATGGAGAAAACGTAGCGATCGGCTCCGCGAGAATCTTTAATGCGCTCGCGATAGGTTGAGTCCTGGGGCGTGAGTTTGACTTCGAACCGTTGTTCGATAACCCGGGTTGAGCCTTGTCGAAAACTCTCGGCATAGACGGGAACGATCGCGGATTGGGCGACGAAAGGGATCGCCGTGAAGAGGAGTATCGCAAGGAGGCCGAAGGATTTCATCGGCGGCTCCGGGTGGGCAATGCGGAGGCCGGTACCGGTGTGCTTTGTGGGGAAGACGATTGCAGACGTGCGGCGAGCGCTCGGGCAGCGACGCTGCTGTTGCGGGCGAGGACGGCCAAGCGCTTCCAGAGCCAGGGGCGGAGTGCAGCGAAAAAAGTAAAACGCATGGTTTTGAATTGGCCGCCGGGATCGATGAATGCAGACATGCCGGGCATTTCAAAATTCAGTTCGTCGGAAATCACTTTGGTCACAGCGAAAGGAATTCCGTGAGCAGCAGCGGATGCGGCGACGACGGCGGCTTCCATGTCAATCGCTTGTGCGCCGTAGGCTTGGGCGAGTTTGGATTTTTGATTGACGCCAGCGACCTCCATGAAGGTGAGAAGAGTGCCATCCGCGCCGTGGAGTTGGGTGCGGCTGCCATCGCTGGCATCGATCACGAGCGATGGCGAGAGAAGATCCCCCACGCGCAGGGCAGGGTCCAGGGCGCCGGCGAAACCTACGGAGTGAATGAGATCTGGGTGGTAGAGAACGATGACGGCTTCGGCGGCGCGGCGGGCGGCTTGCATTCCGATGCCGCCGCAGACCAGGACGGTCTCGGCGTGTTCGAAGAAAGTGAATTTCCGGCCTTCATGATCGCGCGGGACGCGGGTCCAGTCTCTGATCAGCGGGCTGACCTCGCGCTCGAGGGCGGCGATGATGGCGAGTTTGGGGGGCGGACTCAAAAACTTTTACCTCGGGGGCTAAGCCCCGTTCAATCAAGACTGGTTAATCGCAGCGCTGGAAGCGCTGGGCCAACCGAAAGCTTTTCCTTCACCAACTGCGAAATTCAAACATAGGCGTTCGCTCGGAACCACTCTACTGCACGACGCAGCGCGTTGTCCGCAGGGACGGATTTCCATCCCAGCTCGCGCTCGGCTTTGTCGGAGGTGGCCCACATTTTTTTCTTTCCCATGCGGACGGTTTCGACGGTTGCGCGCGGCTCGCGGTTGAGCAGGCGGCCAGTGATGGCTTCGTCGACGAATCCAGCGGCGTAGGCTACGAAGTACGGGAGCTTGACTTTCGGCGACGGCAGGCCCGAGATGGCGCCGAGTTTATCGAGAATTTGCTTCAGGGTGAGGTTCTCGCCGCCGAGGATATAGCGTTCGCCTGTCTTACCTTTTTCTAGCGCTGCAACATGTCCGAGGGCGCACTCGCGGACGTCGACGAGATTCAAGCCGGTCTCGACGTAGGCGGGAAATTTTCCTTTCAGCAAGTCGACGACGATTCGTCCGGTGGGAGTAGGCTTGATGTCCCGCTCGCCGACGGGCGTGGTGGGATTGACGGTGACGACGCGGAGGCCGCTGCGGCCGGCCTCCAGGGCGATTTGTTCCGCCATGAATTTTGAGCGCTTATAGTGGCCGATCATGTCGGCGAGGGAAACGGGAGAATCTTCGTCGGCGGGGCGGCCGTTTCCGGTGAAGCCCATGGTGGCGACGCTCGAAGTGTAGACGACGGCGCGGATGTTATTTTTGCGCGCGGCTGCGAGGATGGCGCGAGTGCCTTCGACGTTGGAGCGGTACATTTCTTGCGGATCGCGCAG
>Ga0307479_10001613_pt1 | contig 20646 bp, 20 predicted proteins | sample atmos_gasesECM4C_FD_203743 | JGI IMG/M metagenome (GOLD analysis project Ga0307479, IMG submission 203743) | Hardwood forest soil microbial communities from Morgan-Monroe State Forest, Indiana, United States - atmos_gasesECM4C_515 | ecosystem: Environmental > Terrestrial > Soil > Temperate...
ACCATCGCATCGATGAATCAGTTGTAGAAAGACTTTATGGAAGAAGGGCGATGCGCATGAAAGCGTTGAGCGTTTTCCTGTTAGGGTTTTGTATGGCGGCTCTGCCAACGCGGGCCGGGCAAAATAAAAATCAGTCTTCTTCTCCGGCCGCGCCGCCGGATCAACCTGCGACCTCCAGTGAGCCCGCCCCAACACAGCAACCCGATTCGCAGCAGCCAGGCCAGCAAAACCCCGGTGACACCGCGCCTGCACCACAAGAAGCGCAGACCGCTCCCGCGCAGCCCGGTCCTAATCTACCTGCAAAACTCACCGTGCTCCGAGGCGCGCTCATTTCCGTGGGTGTCAGCCAGTGGCTTTCGAGCGACCGAAATCATGCGGGCGACACATTCAGTGCCGTTTTGGATCAGCCCGTCGTGGCCCACGGCTGGGTAGTAGCCCGCCGGGGCCAAACCGTAATCGGCCGCGTGGACGTAGCGCAAAAGGCCAGCGGCGGCAACGGCGTCTCGAAGTTAGGACTGGAGATCACCGAACTCACGGTCGTTGACGGAGAGCAGATTCCAGTGAGTACCGAGATGCAGCAAACCGCGCCCGCGCCCCGCTCCGGCTATCCGGGATCTACGGAGCGTAATGTGGCGACGGTGGGAACCACGACCGTGCTCGGCACAATTGTGGGAGCCACGGTGGGCGGCGGAACTGGAGCCGCAATTGGCGCCGGGCTAGGGGCTACAGCCGGAATTGCCGCGATCATGTATACGCGCGGGCGGCCCACGACGGTAGCTCCGGAAACGTTGCTCAGCTTCCGCCTGGCGGCGCCGCTCGAGATCTCTACGGAAAAAGGGCCGGTGGCGTTCCAGCCCGTTACGCAAGGCGACTACAAAGACCAGGACGCCTACAGCAATGCTCCGCACCGGCGCTCGCCCGGTCCCGGCTATCCGCCTCCGGATTATTACTACGGCTGTGGCGGCTGGGGATGGGGTTGCTATCCTGGGCCCTATTATGGTCCCTACATCGGCTGGGGCGTGGGAGTTTGGGGACGGGGCTACGGCAGATTCGGCCGCTTCCGCCGATAATCCAGAACGCTTTCAGAATCAAGATCCGGTTCGACGCGCTCGTTCAGCCCGCGCAGTCCTACACTCAGCAATGCGGTTTGTTCAATTTTGAACATCCTACAGTCATCCCCGTATGGAACTAGACTCCCGTTGGTAGCACGATGGCCAGAGCTGACTCTGCAGGTACGCAAAACTTAAGGGTGACTTACGGCTGGAATCCTGCTCGTCGACGATCATCAAATCGTGCGCCATACCGTGCGCCAGCTCTTGCACGCTAACGCCCTCTCCATATGCGGCGAGGCGGAAGATGGCGAACAGGCGCTGGATCAGGTAAAGGCGCTTGACCCGGAGCTGGTGCTTCTCGATATCAACATGCCCGTGATGAATGGCATAGCGGCCGCTTTCGAGATACGCCGCATCGCTCCGGCGACCAAAATCCTGTTCCTGACTGTGCAGGAGTCCACGCCCGAAGCCGAGGCAGCAGTCCGGCTGCTGGGCGCGCACGGATTTATCTGCAAATCCTGCGCCGGAACCGAGCTGATCCCAGCGCTGAAGCGCCTGCTTAGGGTGGATTAGTTTTTTACCGCCTCCCTGTCTCACCTCATTTCGCATCTTATGAGGTGAGGCAGCCCTCAAGGAGACCCGGCATGGTGAAGATTACTTGTGACAATTGCGGCGCGGTAAAACCGGAGAAGCTTCCCGCCACGGTCGAGTGGATACTAGGCTATGACCTGGAGACGGAAACTCCCAAGTCGGTGCAGCGGTCCATCCGCCTGCTCGATCATTGGGACGACCGCCGCGTCCTGGAGTTGGGGGCGATCCATCTGTGCTCGCTCCAGTGCCGCGACGAGTATATGAAGTTGACCGCAGTTCGCCTGAGCGCAAAGGCATAACCGAGCGGTTCCTTAAGTTTTAAAACGTCGCGGCGGAAAGCACCGCGGCTTGCCAGCAGCGTAGTTTCCACAGCGTAGTTTGCCGCACCGCAGTTTGCGCGTAGCGCAACTTGTTCGCCGTTCATCTAAGAACCCCATGCGTCCGGCTTCCCCTCGAGGACTTTTAAACATGCGGACTATTGGCACTGCATGCGATGAGCGCCTTGCGAGTAGGCTCTTCTCTTCCCTCATGAGCGTACCGCGCAACCACGCGGCAAAACACAAAGCTCAGGAACAGGCACACCTTCTGATCCTTCTTCTCCTGCTGTTCGACGCTTGTATTTTCGCAGCTCCTGCATATTCCCAGATTGCGCAGGAAGAAACACTCGGTGGGCCGGACAGCCATGAGACGGGCCAAGGACCGCACGGCCATCTGTTCGGAGAATGGGCCGGCGAAAGATCGCGGTTGTTGGAGCAAGGTGTCCGGTTCGACTTCCAATACGTGAGCGATTCTCTGTGGAATATCAAAAGCGACAAGAAAGAGCGCTTCGCGAGCTGGAACCGCTTCCGATGGACAGTCGACATCGATTTCGGCGAGCTGGTCGGCCAGCGCGATCTGTTTTTCCATGCGACAGCACTCTGGCAGGGCGGAGATAATCTCGGAGCTTACTTAGGCCTCCTCGCCAGTCCGAGCGGCATGTCGAGCATGAATACGACCCGCCTCGATTCCTGGTGGATCGAAAAACGATGGCTCGACGAAAGAATCACGGCACGTATAGGCCAATTTGCAGGTCAAGACTTCTATGGCGCGCAGCACTACGCGGCGTCCTTCATCTTCGAGCCGATCGGCTATGCACTAGGCAATCTGTTCACCGACTTCGAGTCTTTCGATCCTCCTTCCACGCCGGCAATGGAAGTCCGCTTCGTGCCCATGCACAACCTTTACGTGAAATCGATGGTTGAGGCCGAAGACCGCGATCCTTTTGGCCATAGTCCGACCGGATTGGTCCCGCAGTTCCGCGGAGTGCCCATAAGCATTTCAGAGATCGGATTCGCCCCGGGCAAGAAGGCCACGACTGTGCGCGCGTTCGATACAGTGGAAAGCCGAAAAGGCTACTCCGGGCTGTATCAGTTTGGCGCCTCTTACAACCCGAGAAAATTCACAACAGCGTCGGGCGTACCCCAATCGGGCGATTACCTTTTGTACTGGATGGCCAGCCAGGCGATTTGGCGGGTGGATCCAAAGGGAGCAAAGGGTTTGGACGGGACCTTTGCCTACGACTGGAGCCCTCCCGACATCAACCGCAACAACACGATGCTCACGGCGGGGCTGCGCTTCAACGAGCCACTGCCCCTCCCCATCCATAACACCATGTCGCTGGGCTACGTTCAGAATCGCTTGAGCCAACAATTCGTCCCGCGAGGCGCGCCATCATGGAAGCCGGAGCACGGCATTGAATTCAACACGCTCCTGGACCCTCTACCGATGGTTCTCCTGCAGCCTGTCATTCAATACTTCGCGAACGTGGCTGCCCAAACGGGGCATGCTGTCGTTTTTGGATTCAGAACGAAGGTGGAGTTCTGACGCTTATTTTGCTCGTGTGGGAAGAAGGTCATAGGATAGAAAAATCTGAGGTCCCAACCGAAGTTCCGCTTTAACTCGTCTGCTGGAAGGAGAAAGAAACATGACAGAAATTCGCAAGGAAACCGATAGCCTCGGCGAAGTGGATGTTCCCGCCGACAAACTCTGGGGAGCACAAACCCAACGCTCACTCGAGCACTTCAGCATAGGGAAGGACTTAATTCCACGCGAAATGATCACTGCCTACGCCATTCTGAAGAAAGCCGCCGCCAATGCCAACTATGCTGGCAAGCGCCTGGACCAGAAACGCCACGATTTGATCATTCAAGTTTGCGACGAGATCCTCGCCAGTCAGCACCACGACATGTTCCCGTTGCACGTCTGGATGACTGGCAGCGGCACGCAGTTCAACATGAACGTAAACGAAGTGATCTCCAACCGCTGCTGCCAGATCGCCGGCACGCCGCTCGGGAGCAAAACGCCCGTGCACCCCAACGACCACGTCAACATGTCTCAGTCCTCGAACGATTCCTTTCCGTCGGCCATGAATATCGCGGCCGCCGTTAACGTGAAACAGCGCCTTATCCCAGCCGTGAAGCAGCTGCACGATGCCATCGCCGCGAAAGCCAAGGAGTGGGACGATATCGTTAAGATCGGCCGCACGCATATGCAAGACGCCACGCCGCTCACTCTTGGGCAAGAGTGGTCGGGCTATGAAGGTGTGCTCGCGGACGATCTCGATCGGATCGAAGACGCGCTGAAAGGCGTATACCGTCTCGCACTCGGCGGCACGGCCGTGGGGACGGGCATCAATTCAGCGCCTGGATTCGCTGAAGCCGTAGCGGCTGAGATTGCCAAGCTCACAAACCTGCCGTTCGTCACCGCGCCGAATAAATTTACGGTGCAGGGCGCTCACGACGCTCAGGTACAGCTCTCCGGTACGCTGCGCACGCTGGCCGTGTCGCTCTACAAAATTGCCAACGACATCCGCCTGATGTCCTGCGGGCCGCGAGCAGGCTTCGCCGAACTGCAAATTCCCGAAAACGAACCGGGCTCATCGATCATGCCCGGCAAAGTTAACCCGACACAGGCCGAGGCGCTCACCATGATCGCCGTCCAAGTGATGGCGAATGACGTAGCGACGGGCTTGGGCGGCGCCGGTGGCTACCTCGAGATGAACGTCTACAAGCCACTGATCATCTACAACGTTACGCACTCAATCACGCTCATGACCGACGGGTGCACAAATTTCCGCAAGTTCCTGGTCGAAGGAACGAAACCCAATTTGAAGAAGATCAACGAATACGTGGAGCGCTCGCTGATGCTGGTTACGGCGCTTTCCCCGGTCATTGGTTACGACAAGGCTTCGAAGATCGCGCATTACGCCATGGACAACGACCTCACGCTAAAGGCTGCCGCGCTGAAGCTCGGCTTCGTGACGGAAGCCGAATTCGATCGCGTTGTCGATCCGAAGAAAATGGTCAAACCTTACCTGGCAACCGCCGCGGCCTAAGCGGCGCTTCATTATTCATCGACACTCGAGGCTGGGGCCGGCCGATTTCCTTGGCGGCCGGCTCTACCTCGCCAATGCGGCGGCTTTTGGAATCGGAGCGCGCGTACCTTCGAGAAATGGATGTAAGGAGCGAATATGACGCTCGAGGAACGCTCCAACCTTGTCCTCGCAGTAGCGCGGGTTTTGTACGTCAACGGGCAATCCACGGACGAGACGTTAGCCGCGGCTGGGCGATGCAGCGACGCTCTCGACCTGCGCGCCGAGGTCATCCCGCACTGGGGAGAACTGGAACTTGAAGCCGAGGACAGCGGCGCGTGTGTCATCTGCGCCGTCGAGGCAAATCCTACCGGCGTAGAAATGGATCGCGTCGTTTCCGCGATGCGTGCAGTAGAAGACCTTGGCGTCGCTCGGCTCGAGCTGGCCGCCGCAATGGACAAGATCACGGCAATTTCAAAAAAGTCGCCGGCCCCGACGTGGTTGTTCGCGCTCGCGGCCGCAGTAGGTGCTGTGGCACTGGCGGTGCTCTTCGGCGTGCAGCACCTGCCTGCCGCAGTGCTCATATTTCTGAGCGCGGGGGCCGGTGCGATTCTGCGCCGTGGCTTGGCCAGGTACAGTTCTAATATCTTCCTGCAGCCATTCAGTGCGGCATTCGCCGCCGGAATCATCGGCGCGCTGGCGGTTCGCAACGACGTGAGCTCAATGCTGCGCCTTGTGGCAGTCTGCCCATGCATGGTCTTGGTGCCGGGGCCGCATGTGCTGAATGGCGCGCTGGATCTCATGAAGGGCCGCATCAGCCTGGGCGCTGCCCGCCTGCTCTATGCAGGATTGGTGGTTATTGCGATATCAGCGGGACTACTGGTTGGCCTCGCCCTGCTCAGCGTCTCTTTGCCCGTGGATCCTGCTGGCCGGGCCGTGCCTGCGTGGCAAGACATCATCGCGGCCGGGCTTGCCGTCGCCTGCTATAGCGTTTTCTTCTCCACGCCGCTTCAGATGCTGGCATGGCCTGTTGCCATCGGCATGCTCGCACACGCGCTCAGGTGGGCGGTACTTTCGGTCTTTGGGGCCAGCGCTGCTACCGGCGCGTTTATCGCGTGTCTCGTCGTTGGGCTGATCCTTACGCCCGTCTCGCGTCGCCGGCATATGCCGTTCGCGGCCATTGGCTTCGCATCCGTGGTGTCCATGATGCCGGGCGTTTTCTTGTTTCGGATGGCAAGCGGCCTCGTGCAACTCACCGACAAGTCGCAAAACACGCCACAGCTTCTAAGTGCAACGCTGGCGGACGGTTCCACCGCGTTGCTCATCATTCTGGCGATGAGCTTCGGCCTTATCGTTCCGAAAATGGTAATCGATGGCCTAAGCGAAAGATCGAAGTCTTGATGGGCAAGAGGATCCGCTGATGTCCACTGCACATTCCGGCGCCGCGCAGACAGGGCCCTCGTCAGCTGAGGACGCACTATCGCGCTTGGAGAAGCAGCTTCCGACTTTGCTCAGCATCGTCGCGGGCATGGTGGACTTGACCGGCTTTCTAACTCTCGGCAATCTATTCACCGCTCATATAACCGGCAACCTTGTAGTGGTCGGCGCTTTGGTTGTCCGCCGCGGACGCATCAATGCGCCGCAGATCCTGGCCATTCCCGTTTTCATCCTCGCCGTAGCCGCCGTGTGGCTGCTCGCGAGGGCATCAGGCAGGCGCGGTCCGGATTTGTTGCGGCTGCTTCTCCTGGTCCAGTTTCTGTTGCTCACCTGCGTTTTGATTTTCAGTGTCATCACCAAACCCTCCACCAACCCGTACGGCTTGATGGCAGCGATCGCTGCCATGATGGCCGTGTCCGCCATGGCGTGTCAGTTCGCGCTCTTGCGCCTGGCTTTGCCTGTCGCGCCGTCAACGGCCGTGATGACCGGCAACTTGACGAACGCCGTGCTGTCCCTGCTGGACACATTGTCGCGGAGCGAACCGTCAAGGGCGACCGATGCTGCGCGATTAAGGAGTTCCCTTCACCTCCTCGTCGGCTTCTTCGGAGGCTGCGTTGTGGCCGCGGCGGCCGTCACCTATCTCGGCGACTGGGCTTGGTCATTTCCCGTCGTGTTGGCCCTCGTGGCGGTCGCATTGCTGTAAACAAACCGCTGGCTACAACCCGAGATGGAAACGATTCCGCTCTTTTCCGCTTCGTATGTTCCCCGCGCTGAACTAAACTGAGAGCATGTCGTCTGGGAAGTGGATTTTTCGGAATCGCGGCGTACTCGCGCACGCGCCGTTGCTTTTGGTGCTCTTCTGGAGGCGCGGCGAAGTCAGCAACGCGGCGCTCACTTGGGGCGCTGGACTCGCTCTTCTCTTCGCCGGCATGGCACTGCGCATCTGGGCGCAGTCCTATATTCATCACCGGCTGAAGGTGCCCCTCGAATTCACCGTCGCCGGGCCGTATCAGCTCGTGCGCAATCCGCTTTACGTCGGCAATTCGCTCATCTGCGCGAGCGCAACCTGCTTCGCAAGACTTCCCTGGCTCGCACCTTTTATGCTGCTGTGGTGCTTCGCCGTGTATTCCGCGGTTGTCCGATATGAAGAGGGCTGGCTAAAGGAACTTTACGGCGGGCCGTACGAGCGCTATTTGCGGGAAGTGCCGCGCTGGTTCCCGCGCCTCAATGGACTCCGGCGCATCGTCTTCTGGAATGAGTTTTCGCCTAGGGCCGTGCGCGCCGAACTGCACTGCCTGCTCATCGCGCTGATTTTTGGCCTCAAAGGAATCGTCGATTCTCCCGCCGGGCATGTAGCCTTGACCGGGCTGCGTTCACGGCTGTTTTCGTAGCGCGTATCTCACCTTGTCATTCTGAGCGAAAATGGCCGCGCATTTCCTCGGTCCAGTATTTTGGACCGGGCCGGCCATAAAACGAGGAATCTCTCCTATCCTTTCTCGTTCTCGTTTGAGGAGGAATGCTTCGAGGCGTAGTTAACTTTAAGTCTAGCTAAGCTAGTACCGGTGTCAGATTGCCCTTCGCACAAGGCCAAGTTAGTTTGAGGATAAGGTCATCAACATGAAATCAGCCGTCGCCCTCGCATTCGTCGCATGCCTCTTGCTTTGCGCGCAGGCGCGAGCGCAGACGCTCGTCTACGCTCTTTCTTATTCGGAGACTCAGGCCAGCTCTCGGGCGCGTTTCGCCAACGTGTCTCCCGCGCCCGGTCTGCGGTCGGAGGTCGAAAATATCGCCATGCTGCGCAACACACGAAAAAACGAGATCTATTCGGTTTCCGTGACCGATGGAAAGCGCTCTCTGCTGTTTTCGGACGAAGGCATGCACCTGGAGATCAGGCCTGCAGGCGCCGTATCGCCCACAGGTAAGGCTTATACGTCTGGCACTTGGCGCGAGCGGCGCACCACGCCAATTCCGGGCTTTTACTCTGATGATGGAATTTACGAACTCACGCTGGATGGCTCGAATCACTTTCGCAAGATTGCGGATGACCAAAAGCAAGGACGCGCCGTCTTGAATCCGCAGGGCACAAAAGCAGCCGCGGAAAGTGCGGACGACAAATCCATTTTCATCTACCGAGTAGCGGACTGGAAACTCCTAGCCACTCTGGACCTGGAGAAACTCGCCAAAACTCATTGTCCCGACTGCTCCGCGTCCTATGGGTGGATGGCGGATGGAAATCGCTTGCACATCGAACTTGTTGGGGGCGAAGAAGAGGATGCTAAAGCCGACCATCCCGGAGCTTATATTCTTTCCGAAGACGGTGCCGACCTCGGCGCAATCCCGGCGACATCGGCAGCTTTCACGTGGCCGGATACATTCATTCGAATTTCATCGAGCGGCAGTTTCAAGGCCAGTTGCCAGACGGGCGTTATCTCTTCCTCGACTATGGAGCAAAGCAAGGAAAGTCGCCGGGGCAAACCGAGCCTTTTCTCATCATCTCCGGCAACGATTCAATGCCCCAGAAAACATTTCCGCTGAAGTTCGCTATCGGCGGCTTCATCTCGCCTTCAGGAAAATATTTGGCTTACATCGAGCGGCGGACAACTTCGGACTATCGAAGCGAGCTCCACCTATGGGTGAAGAATCTCGAGACGGACGAGGACAAAGAACTGGCCTCTTTCCCGCCGCCGGCTCCTCCCAGTTCTCCGGAACCAAACCAAACTATTTTCATACTCGGCTGGATGAATTAGCGATCTCTTAAATAAAGAGAGGTCCCTCGCTCCCGTTCATCGCTCAGGACGCCTATCCTGATCGGATCGTCGCTTTACCGCCGCATATGCGTTTGCTACCCTCGCTGCATGAAGCGCATGGCCGAAATGCGTTCCAGCCGCGCGGCGCAGCCACGTCTTTCCGAATCCATCGAAAGCCGTGAAAACCGCTGGCTGAAGCGCTTTCGCGCAGCCCTCGCCGGCGATGCCGTTGGGCATCGCGGCGAATCAGGTCAGACCGAGGGCGAAATCGCGGGCGTCGAGGGCGCCCGGCTCGTGGAGACGGCGCTGCGCTCGGGTGTCGAGATCGTCGCGGTTCTTTTCAGCGAAACGGGCGCGAAGCAGATCTCGCGTCTCGCGCCCTGGATTCCTTCCGAAGCACGCCTGCTACGCACCACCGATCGCCTTTTCGCTTCCGCCAGCGGAATCGAAACGCCGCAAGGCGTGGCGGCACTGGTGCGCCCGCGCGCGGCGGTTTTCGACGATCTCATCGGCGCCGATCCTCTGATTCTTGTTCTTGCTGGCGTGCAGGATCCCGGGAACGTGGGTACGCTCGTGCGCACAGCCGAGGTCCTCGGCGCGACTGGAATAGCGGCATGTGCCGCGAGCGGCATCGGGACTTCCAACCCTTTTGCGCCAAAGGCGCTGCGCGCTTCGGCCGGCGCCGCTTTGCGCCTGCCCGTTCTGCGAGGAATCTCCGCACCGGTGCTGCTCGCGCAACTGCGAGTTGCGGGAGTGCGCGTCTACGCCGCCTGTCCCGAGGAACTTCCGGATAGCGCTGCGGACGAAACGCGCAAGAAGCCGATGGCTCCCTGGGAAATCGATTGGCGCGGGCCTGCTGCCTTGCTGATCGGGAACGAAGGCGCGGGCTTGCCTGGCGATCTGGTGCGCTCGGCCGACGCAATCGTACGTATTCCGCAAGCGGCTCGCGCGCCACATCCCAATGTGGCGACGCAGGAAGATTTGCCCGCCGAATCGCTGAACGCGGGCGTCGCCGGCAGCATCCTCTTATATGAAGCCGCTCGCCAGCGCGGGCTCCGCTGATCGAGCGGATTCCCCGCGGAAGCGTTATCCTTAATGTAATGAGTAAGCCTGCCATGAGCCTTTTCGCCAAAGTGGAAGCCGAAGTCGCAGCCGCCAGCGCGCCGCTCGCCGAACGCATGCGTCCGCGCGCGCTCGAGGAATTTACGGGGCAGCAGGCGCTGCTCGGCCCCGGAAAGCCGCTGCGCACGGCCATCGAAACGGACGACCTGGGATCGATGATCCTCTGGGGACCTCCCGGCTGCGGCAAAACCACGCTCGCGCGATTGATCGCGCGGCGCACGCATTCCGAATTCGTTTCGTTCAGCGCTGTAATGAGCGGCATTCGCGAAATCAAAGATGTGATGGCCGCTGCGGAGCACACACGGCGCACCGGCCGGCGGACCATCGTATTTGTCGACGAGGTGCATCGCTTCAATAAGGCGCAGCAAGACGCTTTTCTTCCCCATGTTGAGGCCGGAAACATCACTTTTATCGGCGCGACCACCGAAAATCCTTCGTTTGAAGTAATCGCGCCCCTGCTTTCGCGCACTCGCGTCTACACATTGCAGGCGCTGTCGAACCGAGAGATTGTCGGTCTGCTGCGCCGCGCGCTTTCGGATAAGGAACGCGGTTACGGCAACGAGAAAATTGACGCAAGCGAAGGCGTGCTCGAACGCATCGCCACGTTTGCGAATGGCGATGCTCGCGCTGCGTATAACACGCTCGAAGCACTGGTGCGCGCCGCCACGCCCGGCGCCGACGGCGGGCGCGTGCTTAATGAGGAACTGCTTTCCGCTGCGCTGCAGCGCAAATTCCTGCTCTACGACAAATCCGGCGAAGAGCACTACAACCTGATCTCGGCGCTGCACAAGTCGGTGCGCAATTCCGATGCGGACGCTGCGCTTTACTGGCTCGCTCGCATGCTCGAATCGGGTGAAGATCCGCTGTATGTCGCGCGGCGACTGGTGCGCATGGCCAGCGAAGATATCGGGCTCGCCGATCCCGCGGCGCTGGGGATTGCAGTGGCCGCGATGCAGGCCGCGGATTTTGTGGGCGTGCCCGAAGGCAATCTGGCACTGGCGCAAGCCGCTGTCTATCTGGCGCTTGCTCCCAAATCGAACGCGCTTTATACCGGCTACGGAGAAGTGCAGCAGGATCTACAGAAGACCACTTCGGAACCTGTCCCCATGCATCTGCGCAACGCCGTAACGCCACTCATGAAACACCAAGGCTATGGTCGCGGTTATGAGTACGCGCACGACGTGGAAGACAAAGTCGCGGATATGGATTGCTTGCCGCCGAGCCTGGCAGGACGTCAGTATTATCGCCCCACCGACGAAGAGCTCGAGCAGCGCTTGCGCGCGCGTATGGAAGAGATTCGCGCCATCAAATCACGGCGCACGCCGAACGCCGGAAAACCGTAACTTTTCGCCGCTTCGGTTCGCCCCCGGCTACATCGTGTCATCCTGAGCGCAAGCGACGGATCTTTCCTGATGTCAAAAGCCCACTGAGAGATTCTTCGACTTCCTGTCCGCACGGACCGAACCGGTCCGGAAAGCAAAGCGCGGACACTTCGCTCAGAGGATGTGACTTTATTGCGATATGACGATTTTTTCGCATCTAAGCCCGTTGTTTTCAGCGCCACTTTTTGCGAGAAATCAAAAAAGTCACAGCCTCTCAGAATGACAACGCGCGTCCGCTGTCCAGAAGCAAGGCGGTGCTAGCGCATCAGGCGGCGGTGTTCCCTCAAGATGCAGGCGTCCATCACCACGAATAAGCCGGCGTCGCGGGCACGTTGCGCGGCGGCTTCGTTCACAACACCATCCTGCATCCAAATCGCGTGAGCGCCCACGCGGATCGCTCCGTCCACAATTTCCGGGACAAATTCCGATCGCCGGAATACGTCCACCACGTCAATTGTTTCGGGAACGTCTTCCAGGCGCGGGTAGGACTTTTCACCCAGCACTTCCCTCTCGTTGGGATTCACGGGAATGATGCGATAGCCTGCGGACTGCATGTACTGCGAGACGCCATAACTCGCGCGCAAGCGGCTCGAGGAAAGGCCCACGACCGCGATTGTGCGCGCCTTTTGTAGAAGCTCTTTGATCTCCTGATCGGAAGGATGAAGTACGGGGCCCGAAGCGGTCATTGCGCGGAATTCCTCTTTTTGCTGTTGTGGCCGCGTCCACGTCGGACCGCGCGCTTTTTTTTGGGCGGCGCAGGCGTGAAACCTTTTGGCTGGTCGACAAATCTTCGCAGTTGGGCAATTTCTCGCGGTTCGAGCCGCCGGTAGTGACCGTCCGCCAGGTCGTCCAACTCCAGCGGGCCCAGTTTCACGCGCTTCATTTTCTCGACGGGATGCCCGAGCGAGAAAAGAGCTCGCCGCAGCAGGTCTCGCCGCGCATCGTTCAGTTCCACCTCGTACCAGGGATTCTCCGGCTGAGAGCCCGCGGAGCCCGGAGCTCGCAGCCGCCGCATGCGCGCATGCGCCTGGCGGCGAACCTGCTGCATCTCGTCGTCGGTCAATCGTCCCGCAACCTTGAGCCAATAAACCTGAGGCAGGCGCGCGGAATGTTTGAAAATGCGGTCGGCAAGCTCGCCGTCGCTGGTGAGCAGCATCAACCCCGATGCGGCGTAGTCGAGGCGGCCCACGGGAAAAATTCCGCCGCCGAGGCCGCGCAGCACATGCCGCAAGGTCGCGCGGCCTTCGGGATCAGACATCGTGGAGACGACGTGAACCGGCTTGTTTAGAAGGAGATAACTTGGCTCGCTCGGCCGTTCGGCGACGCGGCCCGCGGCTTCGACGCGGTCGCGTTCGGGATCGGCTTTTGCGCCGAGTTCGGTCACCACGGTGCCGTTGACGCGCACCTGGCCGCTGCGGATCAATTCTTCGGCGTGGCGGCGCGAAGCGATCCCGGCGCGAGCGATAATTTTTTGCAGTCGTTCGAGCATCTTATTTTGCAACACACTCCGCGTCCTTTGTCATTCTGAGGACTCCCGCTGACTCTGCGGGGCGACGAAGAATCTCTCCGGAGCCCTCACCGTATCCGCTGAAAGAAGCGGAGGGATTCTTCGACTTCGTGGCCGACGGCGCGCCAAGCGCGCCGATCAAAAACTTGCGGCCACTCCGCTCAGAGGATGTGACTTTATTGCGATATGACGATTTTTTCGCATCTAAGCCCGTTGTTTTCAGCGCCACTTTTTGCGAGAAATCAAAAAAGTCACAGCCTCTCAGAATGACAACGCGCGCCAACACTGGCACTTTAGAGTCCGAATATTACCGCGAGCCGGGGGCGGCCTTTTTTGCCGCGTGGTCCGCAGTCCGGCTGGCGCTTTCTCCCACGACCTCGGTGTCGGGTTCTGCCTCAGGCACGGGCGATTCCACAGCGCGTGATTCGGAATCGAGCGATGCGGCTTCTGATGACTCGGGGGCAGGCGCTTCGCCGGAAAGGCCGGCCCCGCCAGCGCCAGTGGTCGCTTCGGGCACCGCCGCGTCTGCCAGCGGCTCGTCCTCGGGCGCTTCCGCCTCGACGGCGATGCCGTCGTCGGCGCCGAGCGCTTCGCGCGCGAGCGCCTCGAATTCCTTCAGGCTCGGCAATTCGTCGACGTCACCCAGCCCGAAGCGCATCAGAAAATCCTTCGATGTGCGATAAAGGATCGGCCGGCCGATCACCTGCTTGCGGCCCGCCGTGGTGATCAGGCGTTTTTCCAGCAACGTTGCGATCACGCCGGAGCAATTCACGCCGCGAATCTCGTGAATTTCAGGCTGCGTCACCGGCTGCTTATAGGCGATCACGGCCAGCGTCTCAAGCGCCGGCATGGTGAGCCGCAGGGGCGGCCTGAGGCTCTTGATGAATCTGCGCACCAGATCGTGATGCTGCGGCTTGGTATAAACGCGATAGCCGCCCGCGACGGCACGAATCTCCACGCCGCGCTCATCGCTGGCAAAGCTTGCCACCAGCTCATCGAGCGCCGCGCGCACCACGTGCTTCTCTTCGCCCAAAACGCTCGCAAGCTGATCTACTGTGGCCGGCTCATCCGCCACGTAAATGATGGCTTCGAGCGCGCTCTTAAGTTCGATCGGAGTCATCGTCATGAGTTCTTACTAACCTTTGCCTCCCGCGCGAAAGTCATGGCCATCAGGAGCTTTCGCGCGTCAAAAACGTCGTCATGAGTATTGCTCGTCGATATTGCCCTCGGCGTCGGCTGAAGCCGCAGTCTCGCCGCCGGCGAACACCACATCAAACATCTTATGCTTCCGTATGAAAATCGGGCCAAAAATCTCTGTCTGCGCCAGCACGATGGCCTGCAGGCGCACAAGCTCCAGCACAGCCAAAAGCGCGCAGATCATGGCGGAACGCGACGGGCAGGACTCAAAGAAGCCCACCAGCTCGATGAATTCTTCCGACGTGAGCAATTGCCCGCGCAGAACCTGCATCATCTGCTCCACAGTGAACGTATCGTGGCGCAGCTCGATCTTGGTGACTTGCTTGCGGCGCTCCAGCACCTGCTGGAAAACGCGCACCAGATCGACCAGCGAGACGACCAATTCACCCTGCGTGTCTTCGCTCTCGTAGAGCGAGCGATCCGGCTTCGACCAGACGTGCGCCTCGAGCTGCTGCTTCTGATTGAGCAACTGCGCCGCGCTCTTGAATTGTTCGTGCTCCACCAGGCGATGGACCAGTTCGGCGCGGGGATCGATCTGTTCGTCCGGACCCCCAAGCGGGTCCGGAGGCAAAAGCATCTTGGACTTGATCAGGATCAGCGTCGCGGCCATGTAAATGAAATCCGCCGAGACGTCGATATCGAGCTTCTCGAGCTTGTGCAGGTATTCGAGATACTGGCCGGTGATCTGCGCGATGGGGATGTTGTGAATATCCATCTCCTGCTTGCGGATCAGATCCAGCAGAAGATCGACCGGCCCGTCGTAGGTATCGAGATGAATTTTGTATGGAGTCGCCACGTCAGTCACCCCGTCCCGCCGGAATGTTTTTCGCCTGGCGCTGTCTTCCACCAATCTCCTCGCGCTTTTCGTCCCAGTGAAAAACGGCTTCGCGGACGCGGTCCATGGTTTGTTGCGCGACCATGCGCGCGCGCTTTGAGCCCGTATCCAAATATTCGAGGACTTGCTGCGGATCGCTCTCGAAATCCCGGCGGCGCTGGCGGATCGGCTCAATCCACTGAATCAAATGATCGGCCATCTTGGCCTTGCATTCGATGCAGCCAATTCCCGCCGTACGGCAGCCGTGCGCCGACCAATCCTGCACTTCCTTTGGCGAAAACAGTTTGTGCCAGTCGAATACGGGGCAGACTTCGGGATTGCCGGGGTCCTGGCGGCGCTTGCGGGCCGGGTCGGTGACCATCACCTTGGTTTTTTTGCGGATGTCCTCGTCGGATTCGCTGAGCATGATGGCATTGCCATAGCTTTTCGACATTTTGCGCCCATCGAGCCCGGGAATCCGCGGCGTATGCGTGAGCATGGCTTCGGGCTCCCGCAACTTCTCCTCAATTTGCACGAACTTTCGGACGACGGTTTCGTCACGGACGAACTTAGCAAAATAATCGATCAAGTTCCTAAGGCCCGCTTCTTCTGCTCTCTCGCGAATCCGCTCTTCAATTATTTCGGCCTGTGCCATTGAGAAGGGATACACAATAGAACCGCCCTTCGCGTAGCCTGATAGCAGTTGCCCACACAAAGTATCAACGGCACCCGCATTTTCTGGGCGCGTCATTGCTTCCTTGTCGACCGTAAGCCCAAAATGAAAATTGAACTTCCGGACGATTTCGCGGCCGAGCTCGACGTGAGATTTTTGATCTTCGCCGACCGGCACGACCAGTTCGGTATCCGGCTCGCCGTACATGACGATGTCCGCCGTCTGCAAAACTGGATACCCAAGGAACCCGAGAGTGTGCAGGTCCTTGTCCTTGATGTTGTCGAGCGCTTCCTTATATGTAGGCACGCGTTCGAGCCAACCGAGGGGCGCAATCATGGACAGCAACAGATTCAGTTCGGCATGCTCGGGAACCCACTGCTGCACGAAGAGGGTTGATTTATCGGGATCGAGTCCGGCGGCCAGCCAATCGATGCCGATCTCGATTGTATTCTGGGCGACGAAGGACGTATCGGCGTAATCGGTGGTGAGGGCGTGCCAATCCGCGATGAAGTAAAAGCATTCGTACTGCGGGTCGTTTTGTAGGCTGATCCAGTTCTGGAGCGCGCCGAAATAATGGCCGATGTGCAGCCGTCCGGTGGGACGCATACCGCTCAGGACACGCTTGCGCTTGTCGGAAACGTTCTCTGCCGGCGGCACTCTAATGAGCCCCTTGGGAACGGGATTCTTTACTGCCGCGAGACTTCCCTGCACCCAGCAAGTCTCTAGCGATTATCAGGCGCTGAATCTCGCTGGTGCCTTCGTAGATCGAGAGAACGCGCGCGTCGCGGTACATGCGCTCGACGTCGCTTTCACGCGAATAGCCCATGCTGCCATGAATCTGGACAGCTTTATAGGCGACGCGATTGGCCGTCTCGGAAGCGAAAAGTTTCGCGCGCGACGCAAAGGCTCCCGCACGGCTTGATCGCGCGTCTCGCATTTCGGCCGCCTGCCAGACGAGCAAGCGTGCAGCTTCGATTTCGGTTTGCATATCTGCGAGCATAAACTGGACGGCCTGGAATTCTCCGATGGTTTTCCCGAAGGCGCGCCGTTGTTTGGCGTAAGTCGCGGAGGCTTCGAGAGCGCCCTGCGCGAGTCCAACGGCTTGCGCGGCGATGCCCACTCGACCCCCATCGAGCGCTTCGAGTGCGATCTTGAGCCCTTGCCCTTCTTCTCCCAGCCGATTTTCCTCCGGCACTTCGCAATCGGCAAAAACAATTTCCGCCGAACGCGAAGAACGCAGCCCCATTTTATCTTCGTAGCGACTCACGCGAAAGCCGGAGAACGCGGGCTCGACGAGAAAAGCAGTTATGCCGCGGGCACCCGCGGCGGGATCGGTTTTGGCAAAGACGAGATAGACTCCGCTTTCGCCGCCGTTGGTAACCCAGCTTTTCGTGCCGTTCAGGACATAGGTTTTGCCGTTGCGCACTGCCCGCGTCTCGATGGCGGCGGCATCAGAGCCGGCTTGCGGCTCGGTGAGACAAAACGCGCCCAGAATTTCGCCGCGAGCGAGGCGCCGCAGATATTTATGCCGCTGCGCGTCGTTGCCGTGCCGCCAGAGCGGCCAGGCCACGACGGAATTGGTGACGCTCAGCGCCACGGCCATGGAAGCATCCACCCGGGCCACTTCTTCGAGCATCAACACGTACGAAATCGTGTCCAGCCCAGCGCCGCCCCATTCTTCGGGAATCAGCATGCCGCAGCAGCCGAGCTCGCCGAGGCGGCGGATTTCCGCATCGGCGAATTTTTCTTCGCGGTCGTAACGGCGGATCATGGGGCGGACTTCGACTTCCATGAAGCGCCGCACGTTTTCGCGGATCATGCGCTGGTCGTCGGTGAGGGAGAAGTCCATAAATCCGAAAGAAAGACGTTAACACAGAGTGCACAGAGGCACAGACGACACGCAGAAAAGATTAGGGCTTGGTTTCCTGCGAACTGCAGATCCCTCGGTCGCTTCGGCGACCTCGTGATGACAACCAAATATGTAGCCGCGGCCCACACCGTCCAGAATGGCAATATGGCGCCGAATGAATCGAACTACATCTTCAGAAGTTCGCGGAGGCGCTTGGTCTGAGCGCGGCTGACGGGAACTTCTGACTGGCGCTTATCGGCCATTTTGAGCATGTAACTCGACTTGAACCAGGGAAGCACTTCTTTGATGTGATCGATATTCACTAGATGCGAACGGTGTGCGCGCCAGAAACGCTCGGAGTCCAGCGCTTCGCCCAGGTCTTCGATGGTGCGGTAATTCGAAGTGCCTTCGAGATCCCGCGTGCAGATGGTAATCGTGCCGTCTTCAATTGAGGCGCAGACCATGTCCTCCGCGTCCACCAGCAGAAGCCGGCCCTGCGATTTCACCAGCAGCTTCACTGGCTGGTCGCTGCGATTGCCAAGCTGATTCACGAGCGTCTCGAGCCGCTCCGCAGGCGAATGCTCCGCCCCCAGAATGCGGCGCGCCCGCTGCACCGCGCGCGCCAGCCGCTGCTTGTCAAACGGCTTCAAAATGTAGTCGACCGCGTTCACTTCGAACGCCTGCACCGCATAGGATTCGTAGGCAGTGGCAAAGACAATGTGTGGCAAACGCACCTTGCGGTCCATCAATCGCTGAATCACGCCGAACCCATCCAGGCCCGGCATCTGCACATCCAGAAAGACGAGGTCGGGATTGTGCTCTTTGATTAGCGCCACCGCTTCGAGACCGTTCTTTCCCTGACCGACAAGGCTGACTTCCGGAAAGCTCTTCAGCAAAAAAGCGAGCTCATCGCGCGCGGGCTTTTCGTCATCAACGATCACGGTGTTTATAGGGGTGTTCATTTGGGAATTCGTCTGACCACTCGCGTTCAACGGCATTCCACCCTCGGAGTTTACTGATCAAGAATCCGGCGCAGTACGAGTATACGGTGCAGGGGCAAACTGGCCAACTCCCGTCTTTCGCGCAGGGGCTGTCAAGCCGACCGAAATAAGGGCCGCAGCTCGGGTTTGCCCTTGGGGGCGGTGAACGACAGGAGGCAGAAAACAACGGCCCGAGGCCCAAACCCGCCCTTCTTGAGACTGATAAAATCACCCTGCCCACATTCTGTTACCTCGGCAGGCCGAACAGCCCAAAAGTGCGGGTGCCGCATAGAAAATTCATACCTAAGGAGTTCCGCTGGGGGCGGCCCCGCTACCCGCTATTCCTAAGCCCCTGTCTCGTAACGAGATCGTAGTTGCACAATTTTCGTGCAACTTCGGCCCTCATTTTGCCTTGAATTATTCACCGATCAGGAATCCTGACCGGACAGGAGGGCAGGTGATTCGTCCAATGCGGGCACCGACTTTTATGCCGCAGCCTTCGAATCAGGCGTCGGATCAGGCCTCCGATCGGGCCACCGGTGCGGAGCCTTCCCGGTCTACTCGCCATGAGCCGCGGTCCGCAGCCGCACTTAGCTTTGCGGCATGCGGGCTGGCCTCGACCGGCAGGTTTTTCGTCGAACTCTGCCATACCGTGAATATCAGCCGGTCGGGCTGCTCCCTGTTGCTGCGCACGCGGCCGCAAACGGATTCAGCCCTCGTTCTGCGCTCCGTGCCGGGCGGCACTTCCCTCCCCGAAGGAACATCGCAACTTTTGTTTCAGCTTGCCTGGGTGCGCCCCGCAGATGACGGCTGGCTGATCGGCGCGTTCGCACTCGGCAAAGTCGACCTCTGCCGTCTGGCATTTCCCCCTTACACTCCGTAGAATCGGCAATCCGACCAGGATTGCCGTCCCGAGCGAGCAACTCGAGCAAGGGATCTCTCCTATCGCGGCGATCCTGAGCGAGGAACCTCTGACCATGCCGACTGCCCGAGCAAAAGTTCTCCACAGCAACATCCTTTATGAGGGCAAAGTGTTCAGCGTGCGGCAGGATCGCATCGTGGAGCCGGGCGGCATCGAGGTCACGCGGGACATCGTCGTCCATCGTGGCTCCGTCGTGCTGCTTCCTGTTTTTCCGGATGGCTCAATTTTGCTGGTGCGGCAATACCGGCATGCGATCGGCGCCATGCTATGGGAACTAGTCGCGGGCCGGCTCGAACCGGGCGAATCGAGAGTTGCGGGCGCGCGGCGCGAGTTGATCGAGGAAACCGGATATACCGCGCGCCGCATAAAACAAATTTTAGAGATCTTTCCTTCCCCTGGATTCGTCACCGAACGCATGTGGATTTTCGCCGCCACGGGACTCCAACGCGGCGTTGCGCAGCCGGAAGCGGACGAGCGCATCACTGCGAGAAACTTTTCGCTGGCCGCTCTCGAAAAAATGATCCGCCGTGGATCGCTGCACGACGCAAAATCTGTCGCGGCGATTCTCTTCTATTCGCGTTTTCTCAAATCCAGATAAGAGATTCGCCGAGAGTATCAGCACAAGAAATGCGCTGCGTCCGCAGAAAGCGCACTCATAACTAAAAATTTGTGCGATTATATTCGCGACACGGAAAATTCGCGGCTTCGTTCGGTCAGTTGAGCGCGCGAAATGGCGCGATAGTTGCTTGCAACATGCGCACGGGTAGTCTACGATTCAAGAAAATCAGCACGGGAGGTGACTGACTGAAAACACAAATCGCGAAGATGGACGTGCACACGAAGATGAGCGTGACTGAGTTCATCAAGTATCACTTCCGCCACTTCAATGCCGCCGTAATTGTCGATGCCGCCGAAGCCTATCGCCGCCACTTGGAGCAGGGAGGAAAAATGCTGCTGGCCATGGCCGGCGCGATGAGCACCGCGGAACTGGGATTGTCGCTTGCCGAGATGATCCGGCAAGAAA
>Ga0307479_10001614_pt1 | contig 20642 bp, 19 predicted proteins | sample atmos_gasesECM4C_FD_203743 | JGI IMG/M metagenome (GOLD analysis project Ga0307479, IMG submission 203743) | Hardwood forest soil microbial communities from Morgan-Monroe State Forest, Indiana, United States - atmos_gasesECM4C_515 | ecosystem: Environmental > Terrestrial > Soil > Temperate...
CAGTCGTGACGGTGCGTGCCGCTCCCGTCGACGCCGAACAGCGTCGCCGCCTCGAGGACGAGCGCGACTTCCTCTTGCGCTCGATCGAGGATCTCGAATCGGAGCGGGCCGCCGGTGACCTCGCCGCCGCCGACTACGAAGCCCTGCGCGACGACTACACAGCGCGAGCCGCGGTGGTGCTGCGCACCCTGGCCCATGTGCCCGACCATTCGGAGGCGCCCCCGGGCGACGACGCCGGCGTTGGTGAGCCCAACGCGCTCGAGCGGCCCGCCGAGGCGCCCGACGCCGGCCGGCCCCGGCGGCGCCGACGCCTGCTGCTGTGGGGCGCGCTCGCTGCCTTTGCCATCGCCGCCGTAGTCCTCGTGGTGGCGGAGGTCACCGCCCGCCTTCCGGGCCAGACGTCGAGCGGGTCGATCACCCTTTCTCGCACCCAGCAGCTCGAGCGATCCCTGGCCCAAGCCGAGACCCTCGAGAACGAGGGCAAGCTGTCGCAGGCGCTCGTGCTCTACCGCCAGGTGCTGGCGCAGGATCCCACCCAGGAGCAGGCACTGGCCGAATCGGGTTGGCTGGAGTACGAGGCCGGGGCGGCGGCCAAGAACTCGACCCTGCTGTCGCGCGGCCAGGGGGACGAGCTCGCCGCCGAGCACACCGACCCCAGCGCCTACGCGCCGCACCTCTATCTCGGCTCGATGCTGCTCGTGGAGAACCAGTCGTCGTCGGCGGCCGACGAGTTCTCGCGCTTTCTGGCCAGCAGCCCGCCGGTCACCGTCGAGCAGACGGCGTGGCCGTACGTGGTGCGGGCCTTCACCCAGGCCGGACGGCCGGTGCCGCCCGTGCCCGCCGGCGTCAAAGGCTGACGCCGTCGGTGCGCGAGACGCCCGACGAAATGGCCCGACTTCAGCGTCTGCTCGACGACAGCATGGACGGTGCCGGCCCGCATCTGCGGTCGATCATCACCGACGAGCGCCGGCTCGAGGCCCAGTCGCTGTGCCAAGTGCTGCAGGGGATGCGCCTGCTCGTGCTCGCCACCACCACCGCAGACGGCCGGCCGCTCGTGGGCCCCGTCGACGGGTACTTCCTCCACGGTTCGTTCTGGTTCAGCTCCGGACGCCAGTCGGTGCGCATGCGCCACCTGGCCGCCCGTCCGGCCGTGAGCGCCAGCCATCTTCCCGGTGAGCAGCTGGCGGTGAGCGTGCACGGCCGTGCCAAGCTCTTCGACCTGGCCGATCCAGTGGGCGACGAGCTGCGTCGGGCCATGCTCGACCACTACCTGCCCATCCAGGGCCCCGAGTTCGAGACGTGGCTGTCGAGCAGCGACGCCCTCGGCGGCCGCATCGACGCCGATCGGGTCTTCACCTTCCATCTCGACGGCTGAGACCCGACTTCGCCTTCGATTCGCGCCCGGCGGTGCCCGGCGAGCAGACTCGGGGCATGGACGACCACGGGACCACCCTCGACATCCAGCCAACGACCGACGACATGGCCGAGGTCGAACGCCGCCTCGAGATGCCCCTCGAGGAAGCACTGCTCACCCAGCGCTCGGTTCGCCGGGTCCGGCCTGATCCCGTCGACGACCGCATCGTCCTGCGCTGCATCGAGCTGGCCTTGGAGGCGCCCACCGGGTCCAACGGCCAGAACTGGGAGTTCGTGGTCGTGAAGGATGCCCAGGCCAAGGCGGCGCTCGCCGCCCAGTACCGCCGGTCATGGAAGCTGTACGGCGGAGCGGGGTCCAGGCTGCGCTCCGACGACCAGACCCGCCGCATCCTCAAGTCGGTGCAATGGCAGGTGGAGCACTTCGAGGAGATCCCGGTGCTGGTGGTGTGCTGCCTGCGGGGCGGCGCCCGCCTGCTGCCTTTCGTGCCCCTCCCGCCGGTCGCCCTGTCGAGCCACTACGGATCCGTCTACCCGAGCGCGCAGAACCTCCTCTTGGCGGCGCGCGCCGTCGGGCTGGGTGGCGCATTGGTCACGTTGCCGCTGTGGTCGACGATGGTGGCCCGGCGCATCCTCGGCCTTCCCATGCAGGTCGAGCCCTGTTGCGTGGTAACGCTCGGTTGGCCCATCGGCCGCTACGGGCCTAAAGCGCGCAAGGCGGTGGGATCGGTGGTGCACCTCGACCGCTATGGCGCACAACCCTGGCGTCCGCCGGGGCAGGCGCCCCGGGGGTGATGCAGCTCAGGCGGCCTCGCGCACGCCGAGGGTCCGGGCCGTAGGCGACACCGGCACGGCGCTGCGCTCGGGGAAGGTGCCGAGCAGATGGTCGGCCAGGTGCACGGTGACCCCGAACCAGTAGTGCTCGTTGCGGAAGTGGTGGTTGCGGTGCGCACGCCACACGTAGCGGTACAGGGCGTGCCGGGGCCGGTAGTTGGAGTGGATGAGGTAGTGGGTCCACTCGTAAGTGAAGAGCACCGCCAGGGCCATCACCAAGGTGGTGAGGCCGCGCTCGATGGGCAGGCCGGCCAGGCAGATGGCAGCTACGCCGGCCACGAGCCCGCCCAGGGCCGGGAGGGGGATGAAGACGAGCGACAGCTCCCGGGGGTCGGCGTGATGGGCGCGGTGCTTGCGCGCCACGAGGGGGTCGATGCGGACCCCGCCCATGGTTCGGGGTCGGAAGTGCAGCACGAAGACATGGATCAGCCACTCGGTGAACGGCTGGACCGCCAGCACCACCGCCGGGCCCAGGAGGTCCCACCACGACCACCCACCGATGGCGATCCGACCGGCGAGCGCGGCCGCCAGGACGACGACGATGATGCGGGGCGAGCCGAAGTCGAAGAAGACACCCGCCGCCCGCCGCAGACTCAGGCTGTCCGCCGCCTGGTTCACCCTTCAAGTATCGCCCACCCGAGCCGGCGCCCGAAAATTGCGACGGTCAGTCGCGCAGGCGGCGCAGGCTTTCGACCACCGGCCCGAAAGCGTCCGAGAAGGCCTCCACGTCCTCGTCGCTGGTGGACCACCCCACCGACACCCGCAGCGACCGCTCGGCATCGGCACCCATGGCTTCGAGCACCGGCGACGGGGCCAGGGACTCCGACGAGCACGACGAGCCGGAGTGGGCGGCGATGCCGGCTTGGTCGAGAGCGAGCAGGACCGGTTCGGCCTCGACCCCCTCCACCGCCAGACACAGCAAGTGGGGAAGAGCCTGTCGCCTGTCGCCGAGCACCGACACCCCGCGCACGACGCACGCCGCTTCTTCGAGGCGCGCCAGTTGCTGACGGGCCCGGTCCATCTCTTCTTTGAGTCGCCCGTCGCCGAGGGCGTCGGCGGCGGCGGCGAAGCCGACGGCGGCGAGGACGTCCTCGAGACCGGCGCGCCGGGCGCGCTCTTGCTCTCCCCCCACGACGAGCGGCTCCAGCCGCAGCCCTCGACGGACCAGGAGCGCTCCCGCTCCCGCCGGGCCGCCGAGTTTGTGGGCGCTTACCGACAGCAGATCTGCCCCCACCTCGTCGAAGGAGACGGGCACGTGTCCGGCGCCCGCACAGGCGTCGACATGGAGGAGCACGCCGCGCCCGTTGCACAGTTGCGCCACCGCCTCCACTGGCTGCAGCGTGCCCACCTCGTGGTTGGCGAGCTGACAATGGACGAGCGCCGCGGGAGTACCGGCGCGCTCCAGCCGGTCGAGAGCGTCGGCGACGGCGGCCGGCTCGATCCGCCCCAACCCGTCGACGGCGACATGCTCGAGCGGGGCGAGACGGGCAGCGGATTCCCGCACCGAGGAGTGCTCGACCTGGGCGAGCACCACCGCACCGCCTGGCTTGGCCCGGCACGCCCCCCATACCGCGGCGTTGACCGCCTCCGTACCGCTGGCGGTGAACACCACCTGACGGGGCCTCGTGCCGAGGAAGGCGGCGACGGCGTCGCGGCTCGCTTCCAGCACGGCGCGCGCTTCACGGCCCTCGTGATGGAGTCGTCCGGGATCGGCGGCGGTGCCGTGCTCGAGCCACCCCGCCATGGCGGCCACCACCTCGGGTCGCGGAGGTGAGGTCGAGGCGTGGTCGAGGTAGTGGCGGCTCACGGGACCGCCTGCTGCTCGGACGGAGCGGGGTGAAAGCCGATCAGACCAGGGCCGCGCAGGCGTCGTCGCCGCGCGCTCGCGACGAGAGCACGACCGGGATGGCCTCGTCCGCCACGCCGCACAGGCTGGACAACAGCCCCCGCACCATGCCCCGGTCGACGGCGCAGATGACCGGGTGGGCCATGGCCGCTTCGCCGAAGGGGCAGTGCTCGGCGACGACCGCCGTCGACGCTCCCCGGTCCTCGGCGTGGGCGGCGAAACCGTGGGCGGTGAGGGCGTCGGCGATGGCGTGCATGGCGGCGCGCAATGAGCGCTGCCCTTCTCCGGGCTCCATGCGCTCGGCGAGCAGACGGCCGTACTCCTCACCGACGCGCTCGGCCATGCGCTCGGCCTCGTCGGGCCCGAGCATGGTCAACGCCTCAGCCAACAGCGACACCAGCAGCTCGTCGCGCTGTCCGACCAGTTCGACTGTCGGGTCAGACCCCGGCCCTTCGGCGGAGCGGTAGTGCTTGGAAGGCCGTCCCGCCCCTCCGTCGGCGGGGCGCTCCAACGTCACCGCCAGGTAGCCACCCGCTGCGAGGCGGTCGAGGTGGTGACGGGCCACGTTGGGATGCAGCGAAAAGGCGGCGGCGACGGCGGACGCCGTCACCCCGGGATGGCTGCGCACGTGGAGGTAGATCTCGCGCCGCGTGGGATCGCCGAAGGCGGCGGTGACGGCGGCCACTGCCGCCGAGAACCGGCCTTCGTCCGCGCCTGCGGGTACCTCGGCGCCGGCGATGTCGGCGGGGGGTGGGGGCACTGGATCAGCGACCCCCGAAGGGGTGCGGGCGGCGTCGGCCACGGCGATAGTCTACCGGGGGCACGACGAAAGCCCTGGTCGTGTTGGTCGTCGTGCCGCGATGGCCGTTCAGAGCGATCGAAGGACGTGGATTGGCCAAGAGCGACGCCGAGCTGGGCGCCGCTGTCGCCGCAGTGATCGATCCCGAGCTCGGCCGCGCCCTTGGTGAGCTCGGCATGGTCGGCGCCGTGCGCGCCGGTCGCGGCGGGGTCGAAGTCGACCTGGCCATCCCCGTTGCCGGCTGGCCGTCGGCCGACGAGATCCAGGATCGGGTGCGCCACGCCTTGGCGCAGGTTGCCGACGGCGATGGCGGCGTGTCCGTGCGGGTGTCGGTCATGGACGAAGCCGGCCGCGCCGCTCTTCGTGCCGCCCTCGCCACCCCGGCCGGAGGCGAGCCTGCTCCGTTTCGGGCCGCCCCGCAGCCGGCGCGTCCGCCTGGCGCGGCCCCGGGCCCGCTCGGCCACGAGGAGGGCCGGCCCAACCGGTTCATGGCGCCCGGTTCGCGCACCCGCGTGGTGGGGGTGTCGTCGGGCAAGGGCGGCGTGGGCAAGTCCTCGGTCACGGTGAACCTGGCCGTGGCCCTGGCGGCCCAGGGGCTCGAGGTGGGACTGCTCGATGCCGACGTCTACGGCTTCTCGGTGCCGGGCATGCTCGGGGTCGACCGCCCGCCCGCCGCCATCGACGAGCTGCTGGTCCCGCCCGTGGTGCACGGAGTGCGCTGTCTGTCCATGGGCTTCTTCGTGCCCGACGACCAACCCGTCATCTGGCGCGGGCCCATGCTGCACAAGGCGCTCGAGCAGTTCCTGGTCGACGCCTATTGGGGCGAGCCCGATTTCCTCCTCATCGACATGCCGCCCGGCACCGGCGACGTGGCGCTGTCCCTCGGGCAGTACCTGCCCCGGACCGAGGTGCTCGTGGTAACCACACCGCAACCGGCCGCGCAGCGAGTGGCGCAGCGTTCGGCCTTCGCCGCCAAGCGACTCAAGCTACCCGTGCGCGGCGTGATCGAGAACCTGTCGTGGTTCACGGCTGACGACGGCACCCGCTACGAGCTCTTCGGTTCCGGCGGCGGTCAGGCACTGGCGGACGAGCTCGACGTGCCGCTCTTGGCTCGCATCCCGCTCGTCCCCGCCGTCCGTCTGGGCGCCGACGCCGGGGTGCCCGTACGAGTGTCGGACCCCGGCGGCGAGGCGGCCAAGGCCTTCGACGACCTGGCCAACGCCGTGGCGGGACTGGGCCCCGCCCGCGTCTACCGCCGGGAGCTCACCGTCCGCTAGCGCAGGCGGCGGATTCCCTCCACCGGCGCCGTGATCGAGCCCGGATGCAGCGCTGAAGCCAGGACCTCGACGCCGTCCACAAGCCGGGGACCGGGACGCGAGAAGTAGGAGCTGGCGTCGACGGCGTAGAGGGCCCCGGCCGATGCCAGCTCGGGCCGGTCGAGGAGAGATCGGCCTTCTGCGGCGGCCTGCTCGAGGTCGTAGCCGCACGGCATGAACACCACGACCTGCGGAGCCTCGGCGGCGATGTCCTCCCACCGCACCCGCACCGAGGGCGTGCCCCAGGACCCGAGCACGGGCTCACCCCCGGCCAGGTCGATCATCGACGGCACCCAGTGCCCGCCGTTGTACGGCGGATCGGACCACTCCAGGGCGAAGGTGCGGGCCCGGGGCAGTCCGTGCACGGCATCCTTCACCGCCCCGAGGCGCCCGCGCAGCTCCTCCACCACCGCCGTGGCGTGCCGCTCGGTCCCTGTCGCCTTGCCCACGACGACGAGGCACTCGAGGACGTCGTCGAGTGAGCTCGGGTCGAGCGAGACGACCTCGGCGCGGCATCCGAGCACATCGAGCGCCTCGTTGACGTGCCCGGACGGCACGGCGCACACCGCACACAGGTCCTGAGTGAGGACGATGTCGGGGCGAAGGTCGCGCACAGCGACCTCGTCGAGACGGTAGATGGGATCGCCCCCGGCAAGGCTCGCGCTCACGAGCTCGTCCACCTCGACCGGCGTGGCGCCGGGCGGCAGGGCCGACACCGACACCACTTGCTTGGCCCGTGCCTGCGGTGGCCAGTCACATTCGTGGGTCACTCCGACGAGATCGTCCTCGAGGCCCAGCGCGTAGACGATCTCGGTGGCTGATGGGAGCAGGGACACGATGCGCACGGACCCAAGTGTGCCCCGCCAATACCCTCGCCACCAACGCACCGCCACAGAGGCGCTCGGTCCACCGCCGAGCAGTGCGGTGGCGATTAGTGCAGGGGCCGCACCTCGTCGACGCTGCGGGGGAGGCGGGCGGGGTCCCATCCCAGGTCGCTCAGGGCGCATCCCATGGCGAACCGGTCGGTCATGCCCGCCACGTACTCCACTGCGGCGCGCACCGCGTCGTCGCCCGATGCGAGACCGCCCGTCTCGCGCACGGCCGGGATGCGGTTGGGATGGTCGGCGAAGTGCTCCACCAGCGCCCGCAGCACGGACAGCACGGCCGCTCCTTGCGCCACGGACGACGGCCGCAGGTAGATCCGCTCGTAGTTGGTGCGGCGGAAGGCGGCGAGCGCATCGGCGGCACCTTCCTCCATACCCACCGTTCCGGTCGTGTGCATGGCGTCGACCACAGCTGAGACGAAGGCGCCCAACTGCTCGCCCCGCCGTGTTCCACACCGCCCGCGCACCTCGTCGGGCAACTGACCGCTGTGCACGATCCCGGCCGACACGGCGTCCTCCCAGTCGTGACAGACGTAGCCGATGCGATCCGCCCAGCTCACGACCTCGCCTTCTGGCGTGGACGGTGCCGGACGGGACCAGGAGTGGTTGCGGATCCCGTCGAGGGTCTCAGCGCACAGGTTGAGCGAGCGCAACGACACATCGGCGCCCCAGACGGCATGGTCGAACCCCTCGGGCAGGAAGACGCTCAGGGCGTCCTCGCTGGCGTGTCCGCCCGGTCCGTGCCCGCAGTCGTGTCCGAGGGCGATGGCCTCGGTGAGCGCCACATTGAGCCGGCAGGCGCGGGCGATCGACGTGGCCACCTGGGCGACCTCGAGGGCGTGGGTGAGCCGGGTGCGTTGATGGTCGGCGGGAAAGATGAAGACCTGCGTCTTGCCGGCCAACCGGCGAAAGGCGCTCGAGTGGAGGATGCGGTCCCGGTCCCTCTCGAAGCAGGTTCGCACCGGATCGGGCTGCTCGGGTCGCGCACGGTGTCCCGCGTCTGCGGCTCGCGTCGCTTCGGGTGCCAACACCCGGTTCTCGAGTTCCTCCCTGTCCACCCGGTCGTACACGGGCGCGCCGGCGGGCGCTTGGCGCGCCCGCGAATCGGCGTGGGCGGTGCGCACCGGGCCACGGCCGTGTCCGGCCATGGTGGCGGCCCAGCGCCGCCCCCGTTCGCTGTCGACGACCTGCTCGTGCTCCTGGTCGTTCGACATCGGCTCGGTTGCTGTGGGTCCTCGCGACATGGCACCTCCGAACCGCCAGTGTGCCTCACGGCTGTATCGTCGGGAGCCGGGCCGCCGCCGGGCGAGCCTCGTGGCCCACCAGGGAAGGAGGCGGCCCGTGGACGTGCGCATCGGGATCGTCCAGAGCATCAAGGAGCTCGAGATCGAGCTCGTCGACGACTCGGAGCGTGACGCGGTGATGTCAGAGATCGAGGCGGCCCTGTCCAAACCGGAGGGCGTGCTGTGGCTCACCGATCGCCGTGGTCGCCGGGTGGCCGTGCCCGTAGCCAAGATCGCCTACGTCGAGGTGGGCGCGCCCGCCTCCGAGCGTCGCGTCGGCTTCGGCGCGCCCTGAGCCGGCGGACGGCGGTCTGACCGCGCCGCGTTCCATGGTCGGGTTGCTCGACCGTCGCCTCGTCTTCGTCACCGGCAAAGGTGGCGTCGGGAAGACCACCGTGGCCACGGCGCTGGCGCTGTTCGCCTCGGAGCGGGGGAGGCGCACCCTTCTGTGCGAGGTCGACGCCAAAGGTGACGTCGCCGCCTATCTGGAGACTGGAGAGATAGGTTTCACGGCGCGCGAAGTGCTCCCCGGGCTGTTCGTCATGTCGATGGACACCGAGGCGTCGCTACGGGAGTACCTGAAGCTCAACCTCCGCATCCCGGTGGCGGGCCGGATCGGTCCGCTGGCGCGCGCCTTCGACTTCGTGGCCACGGCCGCCCCGGGAGTGCGGGAGATCCTCACCGTCGGCAAGCTGGCCTACGAGGTCCGGGAGCGGCACTACGACCTGGTGGTGGTGGACGCGCCGGCCACGGGCCACATCATCGGGCAGCTGGCAGCTCCCCAGGCCATCAACGACCTGGTGAAGGTGGGCCTGATCCGCTCGCAGACCGATTGGATGCTCGAAATCCTGTCGGATCCCGCCCGCACCGGGCTCGTCATCGTGACCACGCCCGAAGAGATGCCGGTCAACGAGACGCTGGAACTGGCGGCCCGAGTCGAGAAGGAGACGACGGTCGAGTTGGCAGAAGTCATCGTCAACCGCGTGCTGCCCGAGCTCTTCGGCCACAACGAAGAGGAGCTCTTCGACCGTTTGTGCTTGGCGCCGGCGGTGGCCGCACTCGGTGAGCTCGCGGACGGTGACCCCACCCCCGTGCTCGACGCTGCCCGGCTGGCGGTCACCTTGCGGCGCACCCGGGCCGGGCACCTGGAGCGCCTGCGGGCCGGAATCGACCGCTCCGTTCCCATGATGTACCTGCCCTTCCTCTTCACCCGCTACCACGGCATGCGCACCATCCGACAGGTCGCCCAAGCCCTGGGCGAGGAGCTCGGGTTCTGATGAGCGCCGTGCTCGCCTCACGCCACGCCGATGTGACGGGCACGCTCGACGGCCTGCTCGCCTCGCGCGAGATCGTGGTGGCGTGCGGGCCGGGCGGCGTCGGCAAGACGACGACGGCAGCCGCCGCCGCCGCCATGGCAGCGGCGCGCATCGGGGGCAAGGTCCTCGTGCTCACGGTCGATCCGGCCCGGCGCCTGGCCGATGCCCTCGGCCTCGAGGGCATCGGCAACACCGAGCGTCAGGTGCCGTTGGAGGCCTTCACCGACGCAGGCGTGCGGCCCGCCGGGGCGCTATGGGCGGCCATGCTCGACACCAAGGAGTCGTGGGACTCGCTCATCCGAACCCACGCCCCCGACGCCCGTACCAGGGACGACATCCTCGCCAACCCGCTGTACCGGAACATCTCGGGCCGCTTCGTCCAGAGTCACGACTACATCGCCATGGAGCGGCTCTTCGAGATCCACGCCGAGGCCGACTACGACCTAATCGTGGTGGACACGCCCCCGACCCGGAACGCTCTCGACTTCCTCGACGCCCCCGAGCGCATGGCGGAGTTCTTCTCGAGCCGCCTGTTGCGCTGGCTCATCGTCCCCTACCGCTCCCGCATCGTGAACTTCGCCAGCCGGCCCTTCTATCAGGTGGCCGATCGCGTCCTCGGCACCCAGTTCCTCCAGGACATCGCCCAGTTCTTCATCCTCTTCCAGACCATGTACGACGGGTTCGTGGACCGGGCGCGTGCCGTGCAGCGCCTCCTGGCCGAACGCCGGACGTCGTTCGTCGTCGTGTCCACGCTGGAGGCGGTTCCGCTGCGGGAGGCTGAGTTCTTCGCCGAGCAGCTCACCGCCCGCAAGCTGCACCTGGGAGCCATCGTCCTCAACAAGGTGCTCCCGGCCTACCTGCGCGACCCGGCCGCCTGCGCGGTGGCCGAGCGCTTGCGCGACCGAGCCGAACCATTGTCGGCGGAGCTGGCGCCGCGGCTCGAGGAGAGCGATCCCAATCAGGTGCGCCGGGTGCTGTCCGAGGTGGGACAGAGCTTCCTCGACTACCGGGTGGTGGCCCAGCGAGAGGCGGAGCAACGGGCCGAGCTCGGCGCGGTGCCGGAGTCGCTCGTGACCGTGCCCTACTTCGACACCGACGTCTACGACCTGGCCGGCCTGCTCCGCCTCGGGCAATGGCTGTGGGGCGAGGAACCTGCCCTCACCACGTGAGGAGCGGGCCCCGGCACGTTGAGTACCCAAGGACCTCCCGGTCGACAGTTCTGTGACGGCCGTGACCGAATATTGGGCTCTGGGCGTGAGGGTGACCGCCAACCCGAGGGCAGCGGCCCGTTCCTCTGGCCATGATCCCCCGCATGAGATCGCGCCTCCTGCCCTTGCTGTTGTCGACGGCCACCGCAGTAGCCGTCGCCGTCCCCTTGGCCCTGAGCGGCCCGGACCAAGCCGGCGCCCAGAGCCTGCCCACCCAGCCGCCGGCCAATACCGTGCAGCCCGGCATCCAGCTCCTCGTGCCCCAGCCCGGATCGCCGGGCAGCTTCGCCGAGTGCACCGCCAACTTCGTGTACTCGAACGGCGCCAACACCTACATCGGTATGGCCGCCCACTGCGCTAGCGCCGGCACCTCCTCTACACAGACCGACTGCACCACGCCGGTGCTGCCCGACGGCACTCCCGTCTACATCGGAGAGGGCCCGGTGTACCTCGACCAGAACGGGAACTTGTCGGTGGGTGAGGACACCGCCGGCCCGGAGGTGGGGCCCATGGTCTACAACTCGTGGGTCACCATGCAGAATGACGGGATGGCCGACGCTTCGACGGCGCAGTGTCAGTACAACGACCTCGCCCTCGTGGAAGTGCAGGGGCCCTGGACGGTGAACCCCACCGTTCCCATCTGGGGCGGCCCCAACGGCGTGGCCACCACGGCGCCGGCGCTGGGCTCGACGGTGTACAGCTACCAGAACTCCGCACTGCGGCTGGGAGTATCCGCGTTGAGCCCGAAGATCGGCCTGAGCCTGGGCGACACCCCCGGTTCGAGTGGCTGGAGCCACATCGTGGAGACGGTCACGCCCGGCATCCCCGGTGACTCGGGCAGCGGCTTCCTGGACTCCAGCGGCAAAGCCTTCGGGGTCCTCAGCACGCTCGACGCCGGCGTGCCTCCGAGCGCCTACGGCGTGGACAACGCCGCCGGCGACGTGGCCATGGAATTGGCGTTCTGCAGCGCCAACGGCGGTCTCGGCACGGTGCACCTGGTGCCCGGCACGACACCCTTCTCGGGGCTGCCCGGCGGGCTGTAGAGGCGCCCGCTTCTGCCTTCCCGCCGACGACGACAACGTCACGGCCCGAGCGCAGTGACATAGGCGTCCGCCAAGGCGAGCACCTCGTCGACGTAGGCGGCCGAGTGGTTGTAGGCGAACACGGCCGCGGCCGTCCCAGACCCACCTCCTGACCCGGCGCCGTTGGCGCACAGCAAGCGGGCGGCGGCGTACACAGCGTCTGGCGGGTCGTAGGGCGACGGCGGCTGTGCGCCTCCGGGCGGCACCGGCAGGGCGTACTCGGCGAAGGTGGCGGGCAGGAACTGCATCGGCCCTTCGGCGCCCGCCGCGTTGGCGCCCGACTGCACGCCGGGAGCGGTGGAGGTGCCGTTCGAGGACTCGACGGTCCCGATGGCGGCGAGCAGCGCATACGACAGCCCTGGGCACACGCTCGTCGCCTGGCGGTACAGCGCCAGCATGGCGGGAGGGATTTGTCCGGCTGCGGGCGCCGCCCCCGTGTCGACTGCGCCTCCCGACGTCGGCCCCTCACCGAGGCCCGCCACTGCGGCGGCGAGGCCGGCGACCCCCATGGCCGCCACCGACAGCACCGCCATGGTCGCGCATCCCATTCCGACTGCCCACGCCACCGCGCAGCACCACCCTCGAACGGGCGCGCTCGTCCCCGGGCGCGCCGAAGCGGGACGGAAGTGAGCGGTTGCTCAGAGGAGGAGGCGCCGGTGCTGGCTGCGCCTCGAAGATGCCGTCAGTGCAGCACGTCGCCCCCGACGGGTCAAGGGGAACGGCTGCCTCGCCGCGTGACGTCCGCCCGGATGAGGAGCGCTATCCCGAGCCGCGCACGTGGGTGTCGAAGAACGTGAGGATGCGGGCCCAGACGTCGTCGGCGGCGGCCGGGTCGTAGTGGAGGGGAAGGAACACTGCGTTCAGCTTGGCGAGAAGGTTGGGGTGCGGGTTCATGAACCCGTGGGTGGCACCCTCGTACTCCTTGACGTCGTGGGGCACGCCGAGCGCCTCGAGGGCGGTGCGCAGACGTTCGGCGTGGCCCCGCAGGTACCGGTCGCGGCTTCCGAAGCTGGCCACCACGGGGCAGATGCCCTCCAAGACTCGCTCGGCGTTGGAGGGGACCTCGCCGTAGTTGGGGGCGGCGGCGGCGTAGCCGCCTCCGGGCGCGCAGACCAGTGCCAGGCCCCCGCCCATGCAGAAGCCGACGATGCCCACCTTTCCCGTGCACTCCTCGCTCGCCGCCAGCCATGCCCGCGCCGCTTCGACGTCGTCGATGGGCCGCCCGCTGCGGCGTCTCGCCGCCACGAGCGTCGCCATGAAGCAGCGCACCTTGGGCCCCCAGAAGTAGAGGTCGGGCACGAGCGCCAGGTAACCCGCCGTCGCCAGGCGATCGGCGTGGGCGCGCATCTCCGGGGTCGAGCCGAAGGCTTCGAACAGGACGAGCACCCCGGGGGCCGGGCCGGCCCCGGAGGGACGAGCGAGGTACCCGGGCATCGTGCCCTGCGTCGTGGGGATGCCGACGTCGGCCATGACCCGATGATGGCCGATGATCACGGCAGTCGGCCACGCCTGCGCCGGGAGATCCCACCGCTCGTTGTGTTGAGCGTTGTGAAGAATCTCACGGAGCGTGCCGATATCTCGGCAGGGGGTGTGCGAACGAGGTGCACAGGTGTTCGTCGTGCTTCAGGGGCGGGCTGGGGTGAGCGGCGACGACGCCGCTTCCGAGCCGCGCCGCCACCAGGAGTTGACCGGGAACGTGAGCCGGCTGCTCGCCCAGGCCCTGTCGGCGGACGACGCCGAGACGGCCGGGCTGCGAGCTGACGACTTGCTGGCCCGCCCGGAGCTGTGCCCGTCGCTCTTCGGGGGGCCTGACGCCTGGCCGTCCGCCCGGCACGCCGTGGTGCAGCGCTACGGCAGGGTGGGGGCGCTGTTGGTGCTGGGCTACGAAGGCCGCTGGCGCGCCTCGGCCGGCAGCGACGCCTCGCCGAACCCGGCCGCTCTCGAGCTGCTTCTCGACCACTTCGGTGAGCTCGAAGTGGACGAGCTCGAGGGTCTGTTGGCCCGTCTCGAGGGCGACGAGACGCGGCCCCGCCGAGGCGGCGACGAGGTCACCTCGGTGCGCCGGAAGCTGCACGCCACCTACGCCGTCGCCGCCCGCGACGGCACCGACGCCGCCCACCACGCCTACATGGAGGCGCTGGAGCGCTTCATGGGGCTGGCCCGTCGCCGCCTGGCGTCCTGACGACGGGCTCTGCCCGTCACCGGCGCAGCTACACCTGCGTGGCGGGATCGTCGGGCGAGCCCAGCACGCCGCCATAGCATCTCGAAGGAGATCCGAGATGCCCGACATCGTCGTCCCCGAGATCGAGGCCTACACCGAGGCCCACACCACGGCTCCGCCGCCGCATCTGGCGACGGTGGCCGAACGCACGCGGGCTTCGCTGGCCGCTCCCGGGATGATGGTGGGCACCGTGGAGGGCCGCTTCCTCGAGATGCTCGTGTTCGCCCTGGGGGCGAGGCTCGTCCTCGAGATCGGGACCTACAGCGGCTTCTCGGCGCTGTCCATGGCGGCGGGGCTCCCACCGGGCGGGCGCATCGTCACCTGCGAGCTGAACCCGGTGCACGTCGCTGCCGCCCGGGAGAACATCGCCGCCACTCGATACGCCGAGCGCATCGAGGTGGTCGAGGGGCCGGCCCTCGAGACGGTGGAGGGCCTCGCCGGACCTTTCGATTTCGTGTTCATCGACGCCGACAAGGGCAACTACCTCAACTACTACGAGGCGGTGTTGGCGAAGCTGGCGCCGGGAGGACTCATCTGCGCCGACAACACCTTGTGGAGCGGTCAGGTGGTGGACCCCGCCGATCTGTCGGACGACACGGTCGCGCTGCGCGCCTTCAACGACACGGTGGCCGCCGACGAGCGGGTGGTGTGCGTGCAGCTTTCCGTGCGCGACGGGGTCACCCTCATCCGTCACGCCGATCGCTCCGGCTGACGGCCCGGTCGTGCTCGACTACCACCTGCACCTCTGGCCCCACGGCGAGCGCGCCCAAGGCCCGACGCTGGAGCAGCTGTCGGCCTACTGCGACCAGGCCGCCGCCTCCGGGGTGACCGAGATCGCCGTCACCGAGCACCTCTTTCGCTTCGTCCAAGCCGACCGCCTCCTGGGGGGCTTCTGGGACAGCGAGCCGGATCCGGCGCTGGCGGCGTCGATGGCCCGCTACTGGGACGCGCACGCCCACGCCGATCTCGACGCCTACGTGGAGTGCGCCGTCGCCGCCAAATCGGCCGGCCTCCCCATCGTGGTGGGCCTCGAGGTCGACTACTACCCCGGGCGCATGGACGAGGTCGCCACCTTGCTGTCGGGCTACCCCTTCGACGTCCTGCTCGGTTCGGTCCACTGGCTCGGGGCCTGGCGCTTCGACGACCTCGCCGACGAGGTGTCGATGGCCGAGTGGTCGACGCGGTCGGTCGACGACGCCTGGGACCGCTACACCACCGCCGTCGAGGAACTGGCCGCCTCGGGCACCTGCGACGTGCTCGCCCACCCCGACCTGGTGAAGGTCACCGGACGTCGCCCCGCCGCCCCCGAGGAATGCTGGGACCGTCTGGCCGAGGCCGCGGCCGCCTCGGGCATGGCCGCCGAGGTGTCGTCGGCCGGGTGGCGCAAGCCGGTCTGCGCTGCCTACCCCGACCCCGGCCTGCTCGGGCGCTTTGTGGCCCGCGGCGTGCCCTTCACCACGGCCTCCGACGCCCACCGCCTGGGCGAGGTGGCGGCGCGGTCGACAGACCTGCGGGCCATGCTGGCCGACGCCGGCGTGGCGACCTTGCGGGCTTATCGGGGCCGGGCGCCCCACGACGTGGCCCTTGGCGCCCAGGTGGGGGCCCCGTGACCAGGCTGTGCCGGGCGTCGTGACCAGCCCCGCCGCCCTGGCGGCGCGCCACACCGACCTGGACGCCGCCGAGTTCGACCACCTGCAGCGGCTGCTCGTGTCGTGGGGCGTGCTCGCCGACCTCTCCTTCTCGGACCTGGTCCTGCTCGCCCCCGCCGGCCGGGTGGGGGCCGACCGGCTGGTGGTGCTGGGCCAGACCCGGCCCACGACCGGGGCCACCCTGCTGCGCGACGACCTGGTCGGGGCCCTGGAGCCCGCCGACGAGTGGCCCTGGGCGGTCCAGGCCCTCCAGGCCGGCCACATCGTGACCGGCGTGGCCCCCATCCCGGTGCCCGCCGCCGTGCGCCAGGGGGCGCGCCCGCCGACGCCCGACCTGCTGGCCGTCCCCGACACCGGCGAGGTGCCGGCCATGCCGGAGGCGGCGCGCCTCGAGTGCGTGCCGGTGCGCTACGGGCACGAGCCCATCGCCGTGATGGTGCGGGTGGGGGCGCTCGAGGGCAAGCGCCGCACCGGGCGCCTCGAGCGGGTGTACCGCGACCTGTACCAGCGCCTCGTGGCCATGATGGTGACCGGCGACTACCCCTTCGCCGGCGAGGAGTTCACCACCGAGGACGCCCCGCGCGTCGGTGACGGCTTGCTGGTCGCCGACGCCGAGGGGCGCTTCACCTACGCCTCACCCAACGCCATGAGCGCGCTGCACCGGATGGGGGTCTCCGACACCCTGGAGGGCGCCACCCTGGGCGAGCTGGGAGTGGAGTCGGAAGCCCTGGACCGCGCTCTCCAGAGCGGCGCTCCGGTCATCGAGGAGGTGGAGCGCCGCCCCGACGTCATCGTGTTGTTCCACTGCACGCCGCTTCTGGCCGAGGGGATGGTGACCGGCGTCATGCTCCTGTTGCGCGACGTCACCGACCTGCGCCGTCTGGACCGGCTGCTGCTGTCCAAGGACGCCGCCATCCGCGAGGTGCACCACCGGGTCAAGAACAACCTGCAGACCATCTCGTCACTCCTGCGGCTTCAGGCGCGACGGCTCGAGCCCGGCAAGGGACAGGAGGCGCTTCGTGAAGCCGAGCGGCGGGTGCGGTCGATCGCCCTCGTCCACGAGATCCTGTCGCGAGAGCCCGGCGACGAGGTGCCCTTCGCCGAGATCATCGACTCACTGGTGCGCATGGCCGAGGACTCGGTGCTCTCCGGCCGGGCTGTCGAGATCAAGGTGGCCGGCGACCTGGGCGAGGTGCCCGCCGACGTGGCCACCCCGCTGGCGGTGGTGCTGGCCGAGCTCCTCCAGAACGCCGTGGAGCACGCCTTCCACGACGGCACCGACGACAGTTTCGCCTTGGGGGAGGACCTCGGCCCGCTCCAACACAGCCCTCCCGCCCGCCCGCTCGGTCACGTGTCGGTGCAATTGGCCAACGACGGCTACGGGCTCACCATCGAGGTGCGCGACGACGGGCGGGGGCTGCCGCCCGGCTTCGACATCGAGGCCACCACCAGCCTGGGGCTATCGATCGTGCGCGACCTCGTCACGAGCCAGCTGGGGGGGCTCATCACCATGCGCAACGAAGGTGGCACAGTGGTCGACATCGATGTGCCCCTGCGCGTGGTCGACGGCCGTCCAGCGCCCTGAGCGCCGAGCGGGGCTCAGGGGCTCAGTGGATCAGCGCCCAGAAGTCAGCCGCCGGGGGAGAAGCGGTAGCCAATGCCGCGCACGGTGTGCAACCAGCGCGGGTTGGCCGGGTCCGGCTCCAGCTTGAGGCGCAGCCGTCGCACGTGCTCGGTGACGGTGGCCGGGTCCTGCCACTCTTGCGTCGAACCCCATACGTGCTCGAGGAGCTCTTCACGGCTGAAGACCTGATCGGGCGATCCCGCCAAGAAGGCGAGGAGGTCGAACTCCTTGGGCGTGAGGTCGACGACCTTGCCGTCCACCTCCACCCGGTGCGCCGAGCGGTCGACCACGAGCCCGTTGTGCTCGATGCGGCTCGTGCCCTGTGCCTGCTGGCCGCGGCGCAGGACGGCCCGGATGCGCGCCTCCAGCTCTGGCAGGGAGCAGGGCTTCACCACGTAGTCGTCGGCGCCGAGGTCGAGCACGCGCACGCGCTCGGCCTCTTCGGACCGGCCGGTGAGGACGATGACCGGTAGAGCGCTGTCACGGCGCAGCCGGGCCAGGACCTCTTCGCCGTCGAGCCCGGGGAGGCCCAGGTCGAGCACCACCAGGTCGTATCGGCCGAGGCTGGCCTCGCGCAGGGTGGCGGGCCCGTCGGCCGCCTCGCCCACTTGGTACCCGACGCGCTGGAGGAACAGCCTCGTGGCCGTCCGGCTGGCGGCGTCGTCCTCCGCCACCAGCACGGCGTGATCCTCCTCCGACATCGTCACCATCAAACCCCCCTTGTCCAAGTGTCCCGCCGGCGCCCGGGCCGGGGTGCCCAATGCCATCCCTGCATTGTGGCCTGCCTGTGGCCCTGGTGGGTAACCCTTGCCCCTAGCTGGGACGAATTGGGTCCTGAAGACTGCCGAACCGGCGTCACCGTGCGGTGGCCGCCCGCTTCGCCAACTGCTCGTCAACGACGTGCAACAGGGCCGCCACGTCGAGCGGCTTGGTGAGGTATCCCTCCACGCCGAGCTCCAGCATCCGCCGGATGCGATCGGGCGTGGCGTCGGCGCTCACCACGACGACCTGGGTCTCGGTCAGCTCCGGCATGGCCTTGACCCGGTACAGCATCTCGTCGCCGGGCAGATCGGGCAGGTGCAAGTCGAGAAGCAGCAGGTCCGGACGGTGCTGGCGGGCAAGCTCCAGTCCCAGTCGGGCTTCGGCCGCCGACAGCAGGCGCACCTGCGGGCGCCGGGCCAGGACCAGGGACACGAGCGACGCGTTCGAGTCGTCGTCCTCCACGTGCAACACGACGAGCGTGGCCGTCCCCTCGCCGGGGGCACGGTCGATCAGGTCCGCGTCGGCCAGGCTGGGTGGCACCGGCCGGGCCACGCCGTCGACGGGACGGCGGTGCGCCGTGCCCTCGTCCCGCGCCGGCTCGTCGGCGGGCGACAACTCGACCCAGAACGTGGAACCGTGTCCCGGAGCGGAGACGACGCCGATGGTGCCGCCCATCACCTCCACGAGCTGCTTCGACAGTGCCAGGCCCACGCCGGTTCCTTCCACCCCCGAGTTCTCGGCGCCCAGGCGCGAGAACGGGAGGAAGAGCATGTCCTGCTGCTCGAGGGCGATGCCCGGCCCCGTGTCGGAGACCGAGATGCGGATGCGATGCTCGGCCCCGTCCTCGATCCGAAAGGCCACCGTGCCGCCGGGCTCGTTGTACTTGACGGCGTTGGACCCCAGGTTGAGCAGCACCTGGCGCAGCCGCTGCCGGTCGGCGCGTGCGCACCGGTCGCGGCGCGCCGAGGTCTCCACCATCATGTGCACCGCCGCCGATTCGGCTACCGGCCCGAGCAGCGCCGTCACCTCGTCGAGCACGTCCCCCACCCGGACCGCTTCGGCGGTCACCGTGAGCTGGCCGGCCTCGATGCGGGCGATGTCGAGCACCTCGTTGATGAGCGCCAACAGGTGCCGGCCGGCCCGCTCGATCTGGTCGACGCTGCTCGCTTGCTCGGGGGGGAGCTGGTCGAGCTCGAGCAACTGGGCGAAGCCCAAGATGGCGTTGAGCGGGGTCCGCAGCTCGTGGCTCATTCGGGAGAGGAACTGGCTCTTCGCCTCGCTGGCCCGCTCGGCCTCCACCCGGGCACCCCGAAGCGACTGCTCGAGCTGCGTGCGGTCGGTGATGTCGCGCGACACCGTCACCGTGCCGGTCACCATGCCGGTCACGTCGAAGATGGGCCGGGCCCGGGTCTCGTAGGTGCGGTACCCGCTCTCGCCGCGGCCGGCCCGGCCGGTGGTGACGACGGGGGGCAGGTCGCGTTCGCCGGCCAGGCAGCGCTCGATCAGCTCGTCGAGGGCGGCGCGCTGGTCGCGCCGGAGCCGACCGTAGCGGTATGCCTCCTCGATGAGCTCCCCGCCGGGGGCCAGCTCCTCGTCCTCCACCCCGATCACCTCTGCCAGCGCCGAGCTGTACAGAAGGACGTCGCCCTTGGCGTCTCGCACGACGATCGTGTCGGGCGACGCTCGGAAGATGGATTCGAGCATGAAGCGCCGGTCCTCGGCGGCGCGTTGAGCGGCGTGCCGAGCGGAGACGTCGACCAGATAGGCGCTCACCGTTCGGGGAGTGCCGGCGTCGTCGGTGTCCACGTTGTACAGCGCTTCGACCTCACGCCATGGGCCGCGGTCGGGATCACGGCGGCAGCGCAGCACCAGCGACAGCCGCTGGTCGCCTTGGCCCTCTCCTTGGATGAGCGCCTGTCGCAGGCGCGCCACGTCCTCGGGGTGAAAGCGCGCCTCGGTGGCCGCGTAGTCCGACACGACCTCCTCGGCGCCGAGCCCGAGCAGCGAGTCCACGTTCGGACTGGCGTAGGAGAAACGCCGGGCCACCACGTCGTAGCGCAGTGACACCACCGGGCTGGCCGTGAGGATGTCGGTGAGCTCCTGACGGGCGCGGTCGCGCTCCTCGGCGTGCCGCCGCACCTGCTCGGCGGCCTCGTCGAGACGCGCCGCAAGCCGGCCGATCTCGTCGCGGCCCACCGGTTCCCGTGTCACACCGGCGGCAGCGGCGTCGATGCGTCGGGTGTCGACTTCGAGCCGGCGCAAACGGCGCACGACACCGGTAGAGAAGAAGTGCCACGCCGTCACGCCGCCGACCAGCGCCACCGCCAGCGCCAGGACATCGAGCACCAGCAGGCCGCCCGACACGTAGGTCACCGAGACGAGGAGCGCCAGGGCGAGCACGACGGTGGGAAGCAGGGTGACCGCCAGCGACTTGGAACGTATCGAAC
>Ga0307479_10001615_pt1 | contig 20642 bp, 19 predicted proteins | sample atmos_gasesECM4C_FD_203743 | JGI IMG/M metagenome (GOLD analysis project Ga0307479, IMG submission 203743) | Hardwood forest soil microbial communities from Morgan-Monroe State Forest, Indiana, United States - atmos_gasesECM4C_515 | ecosystem: Environmental > Terrestrial > Soil > Temperate...
GCAAATGGAGGCCGAGCATTTTCGAGCAGGCCGGAATCATCACCGACTCGCCGACGCCAAGCATCAACCGCATCGCCAACAGCATGGTGAATCCTCGTACGAGACCGGTTGCCGCAGTAGTAAGCGACCAGAGCAGGAACCCAGCTGCTATCACCCGGTTGGCGTCCAAGCTGTCCACCAGCCAGCCGCTGACAAACTGCATCGCGGTGTAGGTCCAAAAAAATGCGGAGAGCAGAACGCCCAGTTCAGTGACAGAAATGCGCAACTGGTCTTTCAGAAGAGGGGCCGCAATTGAGAGATTGCCGCGGTCAACGTAGTTGATGAGAGCACAAATAGCCAGCAAGACAAGCGCGGGCGCAAACGCCCTTAGTTCTCGCGACTCATACGGCATCCCGCTCATTAACAGGCTACTCGGAAAACAATAGCTCCTTAGTTAGCGCCCATGGGGGCGCCCCGGGTGCACAGCCGGGGAAACCGAAGAGGCGGCGCCACTTAGTTCGCGGCTTTCTGGCCTTCTTGCGCCTGCGCTTCCGCGCCCGGGATCACGTTCTTGAGCGGAGCTTTCCGCTGCTCCTCAAGTTCCGGATGGGGCAGCGGCTTGCGCGGCAGCATCTGTTCGCGCATCGCGGTGTCGTAGACGAAGATGGCTTCCACCACCGCAGCCTGGGCCAGATCATCGGGCTGCAGCCGTTCGTACGTGTCCATGTTGGAGTGATGCGTGCGCGAGCCGTAGTCGAGCATGTCCTGAATAAACTGGAATCCCGGCACTCCCACCGAATCGAACGCCTCGTGATCGGTGCCGCCGGTGTTCCGCATCGTGATGGTGTTGACGCCCAGGTCCTTCAGCGGTTCCATCCACTGCTGGAAGATCGGACCAACAGCGGCATTCTCCTGCAGGTAGATGCCGCGAATTTTTCCCGAGCCGTTGTCGACGTTGAAGTATCCGGAAATCTTCTGCTGCTCCGGTTTCAGCTGCACTGGACCGGCAGGCTTACGCAGGAAATCGGGCAGCTTCACCTGGTCGGGAGCAGTCGAGAGCGGCACGTAGCCGAAATGCTGTTTCACGTAACCGTAAGAGCCAAATTCTCCTTGTTCTTCCCCGGTCCACAAACCCACACGGATGGTGCGCCGCGGCTGCACGTGCAGGGCATTGAGAATGCGCATCACTTCCATCGCTACGACGGTTCCCGCGCCATTGTCGGTGGCGCCGGTCGCTGATGCCCACGAATCGAGGTGTCCACCCACCATGACGACTTCATCTTTCAGCTTGGGATCGGTACCGGGGATCTCGGCGATGGTGTCAAAGCCGTGCTCGTGATCGCCGGTGAATTCCGTCTCGACATCCATCTCTACCGTAACCGGGGCATTCGCCTTGAGCAGCCGATAGACGCGCCCGTAGCTCTCGATGGCCATCACGACCACTGGAAGCGGCTCGGCATGTTCACGCTGGTACGTAAACCAACCCATGCCGCCACCGCCGTCGTCAAAAATCGTCCCGCCCGATCCGCCGTTGGTGCGCCCGTCGCGGCTCGGAACCACGATTCCGGCCGCGTGCTCGGCGGCGAAGAACGCTCCTGCTTTTTCACGAAATTCCAGCCTCTTGATGAATTCCTGGAAAAAATCCTGCCGCTGGCCAACATGTACTGGATATTCGGTTGTCTCCTTCAGATTGGCATCGTCCCTCCGCTCAAACAGCGGCTTGTCGACCGGCTTCACATCACGCATCTCCCCGAAGAAGACGATCTTGCCCGCGAGCTTGCCTTTGTACTTTTCCAGGTCCTTCTCGTCCTTCGCATCAACCCAGACCGCGCTCCCATTAATCGGCCCGTGGCTCGACGGCGACCAGGGCAGCGCTTGCGCGATGAACACGGCTGTGTCCGGGGCGGACATGCGCACCCATGTGTTCAGCTGGCGCCATCCCATGCCAAATTCGCCCCAATCCTCGAGGTGAGCGTTGCTGCATCCCATAGCAGTCAGCTGATCGCGCGTCCACTCGTTGGCATGCTTCAGATTCGGCGACCCGGTCAGCCGTGGTCCGATCCCATCCATTAACCCCGAGGCATATTCCATAACGTGCGAATGCCCCAGCCCCTCGTCGCGAATGCGCTGGTAAATAGTGTAGTCCAGGCTCTCGGTCGCAGGTTGAGGCAATTCGTAAGAGGGCTTGCTGGCTTCGTCCGCTTTCGCGTCTTTCGTCTTCTTGTCAGCTGCAGAGGTGGAGAGGGTAAGACACACTAGCACTGCAAGAATTGAGAACGAGTACCTGGGTGATGGCATTTTTTCGGTTCCTCTTGAGCGGAAAGCAGAGTAGCAGATGCCGCGGCTATTGCGAAAGACGGAAGCAGCGGTCTTGATTCAAGCGTCCAGGAATGATGCAGTTCGGGCAGGCTCCGGTTGCCCGTCCTTGTCGCGTTCTTTGCGACAGAACCTGCTCTGAGCCTGCCGACAGGGCCGGGTCTTTGAGGCTGCTACCCACTCGATGCTGAAGATGTGCGACGCCACAACCAGGCCCCAGCCGCGAAGCGGCAGAATGTGAAAGCCCGGCACGGAAGTGCCGGGAAGCATGAGGGTGTAACAAGCTGGGTCCGCTTTAGCGGACGGCACCAGTTTCGCAAATGTCTCCTTCGCCTCTCTCTCCACAGCTAGGTGTGACATCCAACCCGTGTCCCACGAATCCAAAAAGCAGATCATCGTCGCAGGCGGAGGCGGCACACCCAGCCTCCACCAAAAGAGCTGTAACTCTCTTGTTCTCAAGATTTTGAGCTCAAACTCTTGGGGTTCAAGATTTTGCAGAGCATTTTTGCAAAACCCCGCGCCGGTGGCGGCCTTCAGAGGGGTAGGGGGAGAGGGGGTATACCCCATAACACTCGCCTGTTTCCCGAATTGAAACTCGCTCGCGCGAGGCCGATCAAGGCCGGAGTCAAGTATTTTTTCAGCAGTAATTCACAGCATCGAGGCTCATTTTGACGCCCCCATTTGCCCCTGTTAAACTGTGTGTTTGTCCACCCACAACCACCACTAGAAGGGAAGTCCGTGCGCGCAGAGACCCGCCATCAACTTAAGCAGGACGCATTCAGCCGAGCCACGATCGATGCCGCCGAGAGAACTGCCCATTGGACGGTCGAGCACCGCACCAACCTGATCATTTCCGTGGTCGTCGCCGCCGTGCTGATCGCCGCGGTCGCTGGCGGCTGGTTCTACTTGAGCGCGCAAGACGAAAAGGCCAGCGCGGAACTCTCGCAGGCGGTGCGCACACTGCAAACCCCGTTGCGCCCTGCCGGCACTCCGGCTCAGCCCGACTTCCCCACCTTCACTTCCGCCAAGGAGCGCAATGAGGCCGCCAGAAAACAATTTCAGGCGATCGTCGACAAATATGCCCACACCCAGACGGCGGATATGGCGCACTACTTTCTGGGCGTGACTGCATCGAATTTGAGCGACAACACGGCGGCTGAGAAAAACTTCAAAGAAGTAGTTTCTTCGGGCAGCCGCGACCTGTCGTCGGTTGCTAAGCTCGCACTGGCTTCACTCTATGGCCAGACCAACCGCACGAAGGAAGCCGTCGCTCTCTATCAGGAGTTAATCAATAAGCCGACGACCTCAGTCACGAAGGTAACGGCGCAATTGCAGTTGGCCGAACTCTACCAGGCTTCCAACCAGCCGCTCGACGCCAAGCGCACCTACGAAACGATCAAGAAAGAAAATCCCACAGGCGAGGCCGGACAGATCGCCACGCAGAAGCTAGCGGAACTGAAGTAGGCTGAACTACATTTCCTCTTTTCCCTCCGGTTGAGTACCATGTTGTCCGGTTACCAAATCTACAACTGGACCAACATGGCCGACATCACACTCCGCGTTAACGGAAGTGCAAAGAAAGTCAGCGTCTCTCCTGAAACTCCTCTCCTCTGGGTTCTCCGCGACACTCTCGAACTCACCGGAACAAAGTTCGGCTGCGGCGCCGGATTATGCGGCGCCTGCACCGTACATCTCGACGGAACCCCAATACGCTCCTGCTCCATTCCGGTATCGCAGGCCGCCGACAAGAACGTCACCACGATCGAAGGGCTCGGAGCCAACGGTCTGCACGCACTGCAGCAGGCCTGGATCGCCGAAGAAGTCCCGCAATGCGGCTACTGCCAGACGGGACAGATCATGTCGGCCGCGGCGCTGCTGGCGAAAACTCCGAATCCCACCGACGACCAGATCACGCAGGCGATGAACGGCAACCTGTGCCGCTGCGGAACCTATGAGCGGATTCGCAAAGCGATCCACCGCGCCGCCGGGAACGGAGGTGCGCGATGAGCCCGCTCTCCCGCCGTGAGTTCGTCGCCGCCGGAGTCGCTGCCGGCGCCGGACTCGTAATCGGCTTCTACCTGCCACGCGGAACCAGTTCGGGCAAAGAGTCCTTCTCGCCCAATGCCTATCTGCGCATCACGCCCGACAACAAAGTCACAATCGTAGTCACGCGTTCGGAAATGGGACAGGGCGTGCGCACGGCGCTCCCGATGATTCTCGCCGAAGAACTCGAAGCCGACTGGAAGCAGATCGAAATCGAGCAGGCCGGAGCGAGCACGCTGTTCGGCGACCAGACAACCGGCGGCAGTGCCAGCATTCGCACCACATGGGATCCCATGCGCAGGGCCGGTGCCGCGGCTCGCGAGATGCTGATTTCCGCGGCAGCGTTAACCTGGGCGGTTCCGCGATCCGCGTGTACGGCGGAGAGTGGCCGCATCAAGCACGCCGCCACCAATCGAAGTCTGAGTTACGGGGAACTCGTCGGTAAGGCGGCGACGTTGCCGATCCCCACCGACGCTATCCTGAAGCAGAGCAAGGACTACAAGCTTGTCGGACAACGCGTGGCGCGCCTGGATTCGCCCGCGAAAGTGAAAGGCGAGGCTGTCTTTGGAATCGACTTCCGCCTGCCTGGGATGAAGTTCGCGCTGCTTTCGCGTTGTCCCACGTTCGGCGGCAAAGTCTCGGGCTTTGACGACAAAGAGTCGAAAAAGATTTTCGGTGTGAGTTACGTGGGCAAGATCGGTGACTCTGCAGTGGCCGTGGTCGCCGACAGCGTTTGGGGTGCGATGGAAGGCCGGCGCCTACTCAACGTAACCTGGGACGACGGCCCAAACAAGGATTTGAATACCGCTGCGGAGATGGCGTCGCTCAAGGCGGCCGTGACGCAGAAGGATAAGGCATCGGTTGCGAGCTTGTACTCGGCCGGTGATCCTGCGAAGGCCTCAGGACGAAGAATCTCCGCCGAATACGAGTTGCCATTCATGGCTCACGCGCCCATGGAACCTGGCAATTGCGCGGCGAATTTTCAAGGAACGAAATGTGAACTCTGGGCGCCGACGCAGGTTCCGCAGGATTGCCGCGATTCGGTGGCGCAGGCCATCGGACTTGATCCCGATCAAGTCAAGGTCAACGTGACGCTGATGGGCGGCGGATTTGGCCGGCGCCTTGAGCACGACTACGCCGTCGAGGCCGCACAAGTTTCGAAGGCAATCAACGCCCCGGTGAAAGTCATTTGGACGCGCGAAGACGATATGCGATTCTCCAGTTACCGTCCGGCGAGCCTGCACCAACTTACGGCGGCACTTGACGGTTCGGGATTCCCGATCGCGCTGACCCACCGAATCATTTCCCCCTCAATCAGCGGGCAAAAAGGATTAGCCACCCCCAACAATGTCGATCCCGACCTGCCCGACGAGGCCGGCCCAGTCTATGGCATCGCCAACTATTCGATCGAGTACGTCATGACCAAGACTGCGGTCCCGCTGGGCTGGATGCGGTCGGTCTATGCGCTGCAGGCGGCGTTCGCTCTGGAGAGTTTCATCGATGAACTGGCGGTCGGAGCCGGCAAAGATCCGCTGCAGTATCGGCTTCATCTACTGGCGAAGGATCAGGATCTTCCCTACTTCACCACGACCTGGCACACCGCCCGCATGCGCGGGGCGCTGCAACTGGCCGGCGAAAAGGCTGGATGGAACAAACCGCTGCCCGCTGGCCATTATCGCGGAATCGCGTGCTTTGGCTGCTTCGCGTCGTACATGGCCGAGGTAGTCGAGATCACAATGGAGAACGGTCAGCCTCGCGTGCATCGAGTGGTCGCAGCCGTCGATTGTGGTCAGGTCGTCAACCCGGGCATTCTCGAGCAGCAGATCCAAGGAGGAATCGTCTTCGGACTAGCCAACGCGTTGCGCGCCAAGATCACGATCGACAAAGGCCGCGTGGTGCAGGGTAACTTCGACGATTACGCGCCGCTGCGCATGGATGAAACGCCGGCGGTCGAGGTCTTTACAGTTGCCAGTTCGGAGGCACCGACTGGGATCGGCGAGCCTTCGATACCTCCGCTGGGCCCCGCGTTGTGTAACGCGATTTACGCGGCAACAAAGAGACGGATTCGCGCGCTGCCGATTCTGAGCTAACCGCCCAACGACAGCCGGGCTGCGCCCGGGCGGCAGCCGAGGGCGGCTGTCCCCACATGAAGTCCAAGTGTTCCGGGAGGCACTTTCATGTCGAGGTGGGTCGTTAACCTTCTCTTCTTTCTCTTCTTCTTAGTCGCTTGCGTCGCAATGGTGCCGGCTCAATCATCCTCTGTGCCTGTGTCCCGCCTAACGCACCTCCGCCACGGCATCAACCTCAGCGAGTGGTTCGCGCAAGTTTACGATCCCAAGGGATACACGAAGGAACACTTCCAGAACTGGACCACGGCCGCCGACATCGCTGTGATTAAGTCCGCCGGTTTCGATCATGTGCGGCTCAGCGTGAATCCTGAACCGATGATGAACGCCGCTCCCCGTCAGAATGGCACGGCAGAATACTTCAGCTACCTTGACGCTGCCGTCAAGATGATCCTGGATGCGGGTTTGGCCGTTGAAATCGACATGCATCCCGATTCCGACTTCAAAGCGCGACTGAAAGAGGACGATTTCGTAGAGCGCTTCGCCGATTTCTGGCGCATGGTCGCACAACACTATTCTTCGTGGGATTCGGAGCGCGTGTTCTTCGAGATTATGAACGAACCCGAGATGCGCGATCCCTATCGCTGGTACGGCGTGGAAGCAAAGCTGGCCGCGGCAATCCGTCAAGGCGCGCCCGCGCACACGATCCTCGCCGCCGGCGCTCGCTGGGACGACGATGATGACATGATCTTCCTCGAACCCCTGCGCGATCGCAACGTGATTTACGTGTTTCATTTTTACGAGCCACACATCTTCACCCATCAGGGCGCGACTTGGGGCGCGTTCTACTGGCATTGGCTAAAGGGTTTACATTATCCGTCGTCACCCGAGAATGCCGCGCAAGTCGCCGCGAGCGTCCCCGAAGCGGTCGACCGGCTCTACGTGATCCGGTACGGGAAAGACCACTGGGATGCGTCGCGCATTGAAGCCGAGATAAATCAGGCCGCGGACTGGGCCACGCGCAACGGAGTCCCGCTGGTCTGCAACGAATTCGGCGCGTTCCGCTTCGGTGTCGATCCGCCGGACCGCGCCGCCTGGATCAAAGATGTCCGCACCTCCCTCGAACGCCACCATATCAGCTGGGCCATGTGGGATTACTCCGGCAGCTTCGGCGTCGTCACGAAAAAAGACGGCAAGGCCTCGCTGGATGAAACTACCGTGAACGCGCTCGGGCTGAAGATGCCGGCGGGACAATAAGTGTTGCGGGCGCCGATTACTGGGGAGCCTGCGAACGCATGTCCTCGGCGAAATTCTGGAATACCGCGAGATCCTCGGCCCGGCCGGAATGCAGATCGGTCTTTCTTCTCACCGCATCGCGGGCGGCTCCTTCGGCCGTCCAATACTTCAGAAAGACGCCCTCACGCAGGTACCGGATTTCTTGCAGGGTAGAGTCTGAAGCGCCAGCGTACCGATCCAGTTGCTGCAGGAAAAAGTCGAAAAGCGGCTTTGGCAATTCGAAGCTATCGGACACGTCGCGGCGTTTGTACTCGAAGATCGTCTTCTGATGCCACGCGTTGAATTTCTTCGTGCCGAATGAATCATTCACATCGAGAAATATCTGTGAAGTGGGCACGACCACTCGCACTTCAGCACCGTTGGCCGGATGCAGCACCCAGACGGCCACCGTGTGGTTGGGATATGGCCAGAACAATCCGACACTGCGGACCCCGGCACGCTCCACCAGAAACGCATAGAGAGCGGAGAGTTCATCGCATTCCGCAGAGGCGGTCGGGTCGAGCGGCGACACGATCTTCAGGCTCTTCCACTGGCTTCAGACGCGGTCTGAGTTCGGCGGCATGTTGGTGATGGTCCAATGCATGTTCCAGAAACCCGCGTCCCGCGTGGCCTCGTAGAGGAGTCGAACCACGACAAAATCCGAATAGTTGATGCTGTAGGCAGGGGTAAACGACAGGAAACTGCTGCGCATTCCGGAGCTATTCTCTAACGTCCTCGCTCGGGCGCGGATCCCGCTGACCAGAGGCGCTACGGTCGTTTCCGCCCGGCGAGCCGAGGGCTGTTGGATCTCGGCTGCGATCGCCCGGCTGACGGTCGTCAGCATGGCGAAGGCACATAGCAAGTGGAGAGAGCATCGCAACCGCACACACGAATCATATCTTCCGCCCCTCGAAATTCCAGTGGAATCGAAGCGTCCACGCGCATTTTATGAAGGAACTTATCTTCCGGCGCCGGTGTCTATGCAAGAATCATCGAGTACTCTCGCTCTGCCGCCGAGACTTCGCCTTGCGAGGTGGCCATGCTCGAAGCTGTGCACCTTACCAAGCGCTATGCATCGTTGCCCGCCGTGCAAGACCTGTCGTTCTCGCTGCATTCCGGAATGGTTCTCGGCTGTCTCGGCCCGAATGGTTCCGGGAAGAGCACCACAGTGAAAATGCTCACCGGCCTGTTGGAGCCGACGCGGGGTGTTGTTCAGTTCGATGGCCACAATATTCAAGACAATCTGCAAGCGTACCGGAAGCGCCTGGGCTACGTGCCGGAAGAGGCTCATCTCTATCCCTACTTGACTGGCTGGGAATATCTGGAAATGGTTGGCACCCTACGCGGCATGGCTCCCCACACGTTGGGAATCAAGCTTGATTCCCTGCTGGAATTGTTCTCCCTGCACCCGCACCGGCACGCCAGCATCGGCACATATTCGAAAGGGATGCGCCAGCGCATTCTGCTCATCGCCGCAATCATGGACAACCCTGACATCTTCATCTTCGATGAGCCGCTCTCCGGCCTGGACGTAGCCTCGGCGCTGATCTTCAAGAACCTGGTGCAGGCGCTGGGCCAGCAGGGCAAACTCGTCTTCTATTGCTCGCACGTGCTGGAGGTCGTCGAAAAGGTCTGTTCTGATGTCTTGATCCTGCGCAAAGGAGTGGTCATCGCCCAAGATTCAGTAGCCAACATCGGCCAGATTCTCGGGCAATCGCTGGAGAACACTTTCCTCCACCTGGTCGACGACCTCGACACGATGAATGTCGCGCGCGACATCGTCGAAGTGATGAAAGCCGCATGATCAACCTGCTGACCGATCCGATTCGCCACTGGTGGGGATACTACCGCCAGCGTCCCTTCGGGCGGTTGGTGCAACTCTTCGTGGCTCGCATCTTCCGGGCCGGCGGGGATTCCGACATGGAAGGGCTCGATCTCGGCATGGGCCTCGTACTCACCTTGCTGGCCCTCCCCGGCGGATTTGTGTCGATCCTCCTACTCGACAAGTACGGGACTCTGCTGCAGTGGATGCGCGGAACCCTGGAGGTTGATCCTCTGCTGATGTCGGTTCCCGACGAGTATTTCTTTATCGTGCTTTCCATGACCGTAACCGGCACGGCCGCGGTCTGGCGATGGGACGCAATCTTCCCCGACCGGCGCGATTACATGAACCTGGTTCCGCTGCCCATTTCCACGCGGACCATCTTTTTTGCCAACCTTGTGGCTGTGCTTTTTCTGGCTGGTTTGATTGCACTCGACGTCAATGCGGCGTCGTGCATTCTGTTTCCCATGGTGGTGGGAGCGACACAGAGCAAGTTTTTGTTCTTCGCTAAGTTTGCTGCGGTCCACGCCGTCGGAGTTGTGCTGGCGAGCGTCTTCTCATTCCTGGCGGTGTTCTCAATGCTGGGTCTTTTGATGGCACTGCTGCCCCCGCGCGCCTTTCGCCGACTCTCCGCTTACATGCGCGGCGTGGTGGTGGTCTATCTGGTCACTCTTCTCTGCACCAGTTTCGCGGTCCCAAACAAGTTATTGCGGCCGAAAGGCGCGCTGCCCTCTTGGACACTGCTGTTTCCGTCGTGCTGGTTTCTGAGTCTGTGCCAGTCCTTGCGTGGCCGCGCGAGCCCGGCGCTGATGGAACTCGCAAGGTTGGCGCTTCCAGGGATTGCGGCCCTCACGGTGGCCGCCCTCGGCTGCTACGCGATCGGCTACCATCGCCATTTCGTCCGCATTCCGGAAATTGCCGAGGCCGCGATGACTGCATCCGCGCCTCGAAGGTCGCGCGCGGGTGCACTGCTGGCGCGACTGGTGCTGCGAACGCCATTCCAAAAAGGCTGCCTCCCTTTTGTGTGGAAGACCATGGTTCGCAGTGAGGTGCATCGCCTCGTTCTGACTGCGATAGGCGGGCTGGGCTTGGTTCTGGCGTCTCAGGCTCTGATGAATGCTTTTGCGGGCGCGAAGTCGTGGCATCAGGCAGCCCGGTCGCCCGAGGCCCTCTCGATCCCTTTTATTCTTAGCTTTCTCATCATCATCGGCCTCCGCATTATCTTCGAGATTCCGGTCGAGTTGGGCTCCAACTGGATCTTCCAGTTGATGCTCGATCCAGATCGGCAGGAGTGGCAGAGCCTGGCAAGAAAGGCGGTCCTCACTTTGGCGCTGCCCTTGGTCGTGATCATTGCATTTCCGGCTTATGCTTACCTGGAAGGACTGCGGATCGCCTTTCTTCACACGCTGCTGCTGGGAATATGGTCCGTATTGCTGACCAACATTGTCCTGACTCGTTTCCGCAAGGTGCCATTCACGTGCACGCTCCCGATCTTTAAACAGCATTCCATCGTGCTGCTTCTCGCCGTGTGTTTCGGTTACGTGCTCTATGCCATTTCGACACCGGAATACGAGTCTTCGGCCTTAGCCCAACCGCTACGAATGATTGGCCTCGCGCCTGTCGCCGCAGCGGCGTGGTTCATTCCACACCACCTGGACAAGAGCGCCATCGACATCGAGAGAAAGCTGATCTTCGAAGAAACTGCTACACGCACGATTGAGGCGCTCCGTCTTGGGGAATAAGCCCCATAAGAGTTAACTTAGGAACTATTGTTGTCGAGTAGCCCGTGATCCCGGAGTTGCCAACCGACTGTCCTCTTTATAGAGCAATCCTCGATCCCATCATCCCATCACCAGATCAACTTCAATCCAAATTGAACTTGGCGTGAGCTTGTGGATGTGCTCGTGATAGCCCCAGCCGTGCCTGAGGTTTTTGTGCCCGACGTTGAGGATGTAAAGGTGATCAAGTTTGGAGTGTTGAAGTTCGCGCGGTTGAGCAGATTGAAAATCTCCGCGCGAAACTGAAGAGCGAGTCGTTCGTGCAACGTTGTTGTTTTGAAGGCGGAGAAGTCCCACGTGGCGAGATCTGGGCCAATCAAGGTATCTCGGCCCAAATTGCCATAGAAGCCACTGTTGGCAGGCGGGGCAAGGAAAGCGTTCGGGCTGAACCACTTAGAAGGCTTGCCCAGAATTACAGCGCCCCGGAAGTTCGGGTTCACGAACGGTCGAACAGGATTTCGGGTGTCGCCGTTGTTGGAAGGGTTATAGCTGAGCTGTGGTGTGAATGGAAATCCTGACTGTATCGTCACAACGCTATTGACTGACCAACCGCTGATCAGAGCATTACTCCATCCCTCTGGGCTATTGCCTATGGGTTGTCCTTTTCCGAAGGGAAGAGTGTAGACCGCGTTGATAACGCCGATGTGACGAACATCGTACGTAGCTAACCCGTAGTCCGCACGTAGATTGAAAGGATTCGACACCAGTCCTGGAGCATTGGCAGCAGCTGTACCATTCAGCGAATCGCCATCGTCGAGCGCCTTCGACCAGGTGTAGACGCCTCGCAATGAAAAGCCATGACTGAATCGACGGTTGGCATCCACCTGCAATGCGTGGTAGTTGCTGGTACCCAAAGAGAACCAGGTCCACGTGTTCGCAATAGTAGGGTTCGCTCTGGCGTTGGTTGGAAGGTAATACGTACCAGCAGGTACGGGACTGCCGGCTAGTGGTGCCGGAAATGTTGAAGGGTACGTCGCTGGACACGGAGAGGCCGGACAGATGACAGGAAATGGCTCGTTCGCATCGATGCCGATCAATTCGTGGTAGCCGTGGCTTCCAACATAGCCGAGTGTGAGCGACGTATCAGGCGTGATCTCCCGTTGTACCCGCAGCGACCAAGAAATCAAGGTTGGTGTCTTCATGTCTGGCTGTAGTCCCCCAGGCACGAGTTTCGCCCCAGTCGGCCGAGGAACAGAAGGATCGATTGGTAGCAACGAAACAGGGAATGGAGTGGTTGCGCTTCCCACACTGTAGGTTGGATTGGAGGGTGCATTTTGGTCGGCACGATACCCCAGTGCGTCTTGGAGGTCGCTGTACATCCCGAACCCTGCGCGAACGACGGTCTTGTCGGTAAACGGACTCCAGGCCAGACCGATTCGTGGTTCCGGAAGAAACTTGGCGTTGTTAACTGTAAACAGCGAGTCTCCCACGTGAGAAGCGTTCGAGATTCTGCCGTTAGCAAAGATGTAGTTGGCTGCTCTGCCATGCGCTTCATTCCAGCCGGTGGTGAACTCGTCTCGAAAGCCGAGGGAGAGAGTGAGCCGCGGAAAAACACGGATCACATCTTCGGCATACCAAGCCCCAAACAGTGACCGCCAGTTCATCTCTGTTGGCGCAGGATCCCACAGGAAACTCGACATGTTTCCCTGGAGAAAGTTCGCCAGACTCGAGAAAGTTGCCTGACCGTACTGGCTAAGCGCGATGGTCTCATTCGACTGAAAAGGCTGGAACCAGGCGCCGAAGGTCAGTTGATGACGTCCGCGGGTCATCGACACCCGGTCTTCGAAGGTCAACAAATTCCTTGCGATTCGAAGGTTGCTTCCGTTATTGCTGCCCGCAAGGCCGATTGCAGCCTGCGGATTTGATGCTGCGCTCCCACCTACCACGACGGCTCCTACCGGATGCCCCAGCAGGAATCCGCTCACAGCCGCAGCGGGTGTTCCTGGAGTTGGCTCGCCAGTAAAAAAATAGCCGGCACGGGAATATCCGACGCGGGCAACGTTGACGGTGGAGGCCGAGAACGAATGCGTTTCATCCAGGCTGAACACTTGTTCACGCAAGGTCAGAATGTCCGAGCTGTAAGGATCCAAAACAGTTGAGGTGAAATCATTCCCGTCGTCAATGGTATAAACCGCCGAGAGAGAATCACGTGAGGATAGATTGTGGTCGAGTCGAACCGTGCCAAAGTCCTCTCGAATCGTCTGCAAGGGGCTGCTGAAGTACTGGGCAATCCCGCAAGCAGGACTACAAGCTTCGTTTGGCGATTCGGGCCACAAACCCAAAACAGGCTGTACTGCCGGGACAGCGCTGGCGCGTGAGGCATCATCCGGAACGAATGCCGCTGACGTCTGGTGCAGGTGCTGGCGAAGCCCTTCATAGTTCCCAAAGAGGAAAGTCTTGTTCTTTCTGAGTGGAGCTCCTAGTGCTGCTCCAAATTGATTGCGTTGAAACGGTGGAGCCGAGCCTTGATCGAAAAAGTTAGGTGCATCAAGAGCATTGTTGCGGAGAAACTCATATACGCTACCGTGAAGCTCATTAGTCCCAGATTGAGTGACGATCGTCACTTGTCCACCTGGGCGCTTCCCATACTCCGGACCATAGGAGTCGCGCATCACATTGAATTCTCGTACGGCGTCGACCCCCAGCAACTGCTGACTGCTGCCGCCAGGCTGCATGTTGTTTTCCGCGGCGCCGGTGAATTCCACACCGTTCAGCAGGAAAATGTTTTGTTGCGGACGATTCCCGGATACAGCGAAGTTGTTGCCCGTGGTTGAATTCGAAACACCAATACCGCCCGTCTTCTCCCAAGTGAAGTTCACAATTCCGGGATTCAGGGTCAGCAACAGGTCGTAGCTGCGCCCATTGAGGGGTAGATCCTTGACCTGTCTTTCCCCCACCAAACCTGAGATGTCTTGTGTCGTGAGGTTCACAACCGGGGCGTCTGCGCTGACCTTTGCTTGTTCGCTGACCTTTCCTACGTGGAGACTCACGTCTGCGCTTGCGTCCTGTCCTACTGCGAGACGAATACCGGACCGAATGCCTTCCGCAAAACCCTCCTTCGTGACTCGCAACTCGTACAGCCCAACGGGCAACGCAAAGAACCTGTACCGACCACCCGCATCCGTATCTGCAATGCGAGAGACGCCGGTATCGAGGCTGTTCACTTTGACCGATGCGCCGGATATGGCTGCCCCGGATGGATCGGTGATGACTCCTGACAAATTTGCCGATACCTGACCTATCGAAAATGGCGTGTACAAGCAGGAAAAAAACAGCAATACAAGAGGAACTAATACCTTTTGCACCAGGGTCGGCTTCAGGATCCTTTGACGAATTCGCGATTCGGGTACTTGTGCCATGCAGCGCATTCTTTTCGCTCCCAAAAGAGTGACCTCAGAGAACTCGAGAAGTGTATATTACAGATGATTGTTAAGTCGAATTCGATGCTTCTATGCACGACTTTAGACTTGGCACGTAGCCTGGTACCCAACTGGGACGCCTTGTTTGACCGTGGTCGCTTTGTGACTGTACGATTCGGCTCGAAATGCACACGAACCGCAAACCTCAATCGTCAAAGCCGCAGACCGAAGACTTGATTAAGCCGCGCGAAGCGGCGGTAGAGCTTCGCATCAGCTTTCCAACGATTAAGCAGTGGATCTATAAGAAGAAGATTCGCAGCATCCGCACGGCCGGTGGACACCACCGCATTCCGCAGAGCGAGGTGGACCGGCTGCTGTTTCGGACGAGAGCAAAAACTGCCCCTGAGCGAACGATGGTTATGCGCCGCCTCAGTGGCAGAAACCAGTTAGTCGGGCGAATTGAGAGCGTGCAGGTCAGTGGCCTTATGGCGGAAGTGGTTATTTCCATTGGTCAACAGCAAATCACTTCGATCATCACTGCTCGTTCGGCTCGCGAAATGAACCTGAAACCCGGCCAAACCGCAGCCGCACTCATCAAGGCTACGGAAGTCATGATTCTTCGGGTGTGACATGAAAAGAGTGTTCCAATTAGGTGCGTTGGTGTTTCTGATTTTCGCCAGCCCCTTTCTCCAAAGTCAGCAGTTGATTGTGCAGACCGATGCAGCAAAACAACTGCTGAGTCGCGCAGACCTTGAAGCTCTGCCTCACGTAAAGGTAACAGTTTCAGAGCACTCCTCACCACCAGTGAGCTTTGAAGGTGTCACGCTGAAGAGTGTGCTAGAGAAGGCGGGCGTGACCTTCGGAGAATCGATGAAGGGCAAACGACTCAGCAATTGTCTGCTAGTTGAGGCTACAGATGGCTATCGAGCCGTGATCGCTTTGCCAGAATTGGACCCGGCATTCACGGACAAGCTGATAGTGCTCGCCTTTCTTCGGGATGGCAAGTCTCTCGGTGAAAAAGAAGGGCCATACCGAATCGTCATTCCCGACGAAAAAAGAATGGCTCGTTGGGTCAGGCAGGTGACGGCGCTGAAGATCGTGGATGTGCAGTGAACCAGATCAATCCTTCTGAATCATGACTTCGGTTGCTTTGACGACGGCAGTGACGGCGTCGCCCTTCTTGAGTTTAAGTTCGTCAGCGCTCCGACGCGTGATGGCACTTTCGATGAGGTTGTCCCCAACACGAACCACGACATGGGCCATAATGTCGCCGACTTGAATCTCTTCTATTTTTCCGCGCAGTTTGTTGCGAGCTGATATTGGCATGCGGACATTATAAACGCCAAGAGTTGCTGATCAATCTTCACCGGGCGATCGGAACAATGATTCTAGGTTTGCTCCGCTGTGCCAGACTTGCGAAGCACAAGAGATCACAGTAGCAGTCGCGGCGGCCTGCAGTTTGCCATGCATGATATTGCCGCGACTAGGCCGATGCATCTCTCATTCCGCCCTGGTACCGAGAGGCGGTCCTGATTGCCTTCGAGATCATTACCAACAAGAAAGAACTTTGCTTAAGTTAGATGGCTTATGGGAATGAGCCCACGATGCCATTGCGGGCGGGGCCACATTCTTGACACTTCCGCCGTTCGACCTTTATCCTAAGTCTTGCTCCTTGCGGTACTTACGCCCCTTGGCGTGCTTCCGCGGGCTGGTCCGGCACGATTGCCGCGGAGGTTTCGGTATGTTCCTCGACATCAAAGAATTGGAACGTCATCCTCTCGATTTTGAGGAGGAGTTTCAGCCCGATGTCATCGACCTGGGAGACGAAGCTCGCCAGGTCACGCCGTTGAAGACGGCAGGGCGCGCCGAGCTGGTCGAGGAGCATCACGGCAAGCATAAGATAATAAAAGACATCCGTCTGCGAGGGCGCTTGTCGGCCGGCCTCGAATTGCAATGCGCACGATGCCTGGAGGCGGTGCGGCAAGACGTAGCACGCGACTTCGAACTGCTGTATCGGCCGCTGGGTGCCGACGCTGGACGAGACGAGCTTTCGGTGACCGACGCGGAAGCCGAGATCGGCTATTATCAGGGTGACGGCATTCTGCTCGAAGACGTTTTACGCGAGCAGGTCTTACTGGCGTTGCCGTTGAAGGTCACCTGCAGCGAAGACTGCAGAGGCCTGTGTCTGCATTGCGGCAAGAATCTGAACCAGGAAAAGTGCTCTTGCGCCGTTCCGATGGAAGATCCGCGGTGGGCGGCGCTCCGAGAGATTCGCAGCAAGCTGGAACACTAGAAGAAGCTGTCAGCTCTCAGCTTTCAGCCATCAACGCTCACTGAACGATTTGAGCGCGTTCCGGTGACCTTAGGTTTCACAGTTAGCAATCGGTAGTCAGCGATCAGGCCCAAAGCCTGAAAGCTGACGGCTGAGAGCTGATAGCTCCTTAGATGAGGAATTTTAATCATGCCTAATCCGAAACGGCGACACTCCCAGAAGCGCACGTCCACGCGGCGCGCCCACGACGCCCTCAAAGGCCATTCACTTTCTGAATGCCCCAACTGCCACGAAAAGAAAATGCCTCATCGAGCCTGCCCGAAATGCGGGTACTATAAAGGACGCGAAGTGCTCGACGTCGAGGAAGCCAGCTAACTCATAGCCATGCCTAGCGTGATCGCGCTGGATGCGATGGGTTCGGACCGTGCGCCCAAGCCTGAAATCGAGGGCGCCATACTTGCTGCTCGCCAGTACGGAGTGCGGGTGCTGCTGATCGGTCCCGAATCGACAATCAAGCCGGAACTGGACCGTCACCGTGCGGCTGCGACGCTACCCATTGAAATCGTCCACGCCAGCGAGTACATCACCATGGACGACAAGGTGGACGCGATTCGCGCCAAGCGCGACTCGTCCATGCGCGTCGGACTGCGCATGGTGCGGGAAGGGCAAGCTGCAGGGTTCGTAACCGCGGGCAATACCGGAGCCGCGATGGCGACGGCAAAGGTCGTGCTGGGGGCGGTTCCTGGTGTCGACCGACCGGCGCTGGCTGCCGTGTTCCCGACCGCGCCCGGAACCGCGGCCATGCTGCTCGACGTCGGCGCCAACGTCGATTGTAAACCGCAGAACCTCGAACAATTCGCCGTGATGGGAGACATCTATTTTCGGGCCATGTTCGGAAAGATGGTGGGAAGAACGTTCGGCACTACGTTTGGGAGGCGATCCAGTTCGCCGGGACCCCGCGTCGGACTGCTCTCCATCGGCGAAGAGGAAACCAAGGGGAACGAACTCACCCGCGAAGCGTTTCAGTTACTCAAACAACTTCCTCTCAATTTCATCGGGAACGTGGAGGGCCGCGACCTGTACAACGGGCACGTCGACGTGATCGTCGCCGATGGCTTCGTGGGAAATGTCGCGTTGAAGATTTCCGAGGGCGTGGCGAACCTGGTCCGCACGGCGCTGAAGGAATCGCTGAAGGCAACCATCACTCGGCAAGTGGGAGCATTGCTCTCGCGCAGCGCCTTCATCGACTTCAAGAAGCGACTCGATCACACGGAGTACGGCGGCGCGCCTCTTCTGGGTGTGAAAGGCGTGTGCATCATCACGCATGGGTCGTCGAACGCCAATGCCATCAAGAATGCCGTGCGTGTTGCAGGCGAGTTTGCCGAACGCGGGATTAACGACTCGATCGAGCGCGGCCTGGCTGCGTTGCGGCCCGCTCCCGTCGAAGCCGAAGTTGCACAGCCGAGCTAGATATCACCATTTCACCTTTTCAGCTTCGACCCTCATGACCGAGTCCAACTATACAATTGCGTTGTTGTTCCCCGGCCAAGGTTCGCAGGCTGTCGGGATGGGCAAAGAGTTAGCCGAAAAATATCCTGCCGCTCGCCAGACGTTCGAGGAGGCCGACGAGGCCCTCGGCTACAAACTTTCAAAGCTCTGCTTCGAGGGACCCGAAGCCGAGCTTCGTCTCACCGAGATCACTCAGCCGGCGATTCTCACCGTGTCCATCGCCGCGCTGCGCGTGTTAGAGACGCACATTCCCAAGCCCTGTTACGTCGCCGGCCATAGCCTCGGCGAATACACTGCGCACGTTGCATCCGGAACAATCTCTTTTGCCGAGGCCGTGCGCACTGTCCGCAACCGCGGCAAGTATATGCAGGAGGCGGTGCCCGTCGACGTGGGCACGATGGCTGCCATCCTCGGCCTGGAGATCGCGAAAGTCGTCGCAATCTGCCAGGAGGCCGCGCAAGGTGAGGTCTGCGCGCCCGCCAACATCAATTCGCCAGAGCAGATCGTCATCTCCGGCAATACCGCCGCGGTTGAGCGTGCCGTGAAGCTCGCATCCGAAGGTGGTGCCAAAAAAGCGGTGCTCCTGCCCGTCAGCGCGCCTTTCCATTGCTCGCTTATGAAGCCCGCACAGGATCGCCTGGAAGCCGATTTCAATAGGCTCACAATGCAGAAGCCGGTCTATCCTGTCGCATGCAATGTAGACGCAGAACTCGTCACCGAAAATCTGAGGGCCCGGGATACACTAGTCCGCCAGGTCACGGGCGCGGTCAAGTGGGAGCAATGTGTGCGCCTGCTCATCGCTCACGGGGTCGACACTTTCATCGAAGTGGGACCGGGGAAAGTTTTGTGGGGATTGATGCGGCAGATCGACCGCTCGAAAGGCAGCCTGTACGTAAGCGATGATGCCACGCTGGAAAAAACTCTGAAGTCCTTGGATAAAACCCCCGCCTGAAAACAGTTCAGCGCGAGCTCACCGGAAGATCAGTTCGCACGGAGGAAAACTCAGAGTCTTGTCCGATTTTTCCACCCACACCTGCGCGTGCTCGGCGCGGTCGTTCACCACGACATCGACAACCACTCCGCTTCCGCCGCCTGGGCAGGTGCTTGCTCCGTAAACTTTCTGGGTCTTGATGACTCCCCATTCGCCGCCCGGACCCCAGTCGCGATAGAAGTCGCCAAACGGATACTTCGGATGCCGCTCCGGATGCTGCTGCCACTCCGGATCGCGCATCCAGATGCCGTACGCGGTTTTGTAATCCTGCCTCTGTAGAGAATCGAAGAACTTGCCCACGATGCGTTCTTCGGGCCAATAGCGAAACCACCAGCCCACGGCAAGCACGATCAGGACTAGAACGATTGCGGAAATGATTCGCTTCTTCCGCTTCCGATCTTTTTCCAGATCGTACTCTTTGGCATCCAGGAGGGTCATACTCCTCTAGCATAACGGACACGGCACGCAAGTCAAAAGTTCCCGGAACCGGATTAACCGCCGAGCACGCCCAGAGCGCCGAGAAAACCCAAGTCCGGATTTCTCTGCGTCCTCGGCGTTCTCGGCGGTTGACTTTACAGCGTTCGCTTGAATAGGGGAATCGCAATGCCCAGCGTGATCATCGCGAAGAGCGTAAGGAACAACATGTCACTCCACACAGCCGAGAGCGTGGTCTCTTTGAGCAGCAGGCATTTGAACCCGTCCACCGCATATGTAAAGGGATCGACCCGGGCAATTCCTCGCAGCCACGGCGGAAATGCTTGAATCGGATAGACCGAGCCGCTGGGGAAGAACAGGAGCGTGTTGAGGATGCCGAACATAGCGCGCGGTACCAGCGGATCTTCGATGCGCACCATCAGCAGGAACATCATCGTGTTGAAAGCCAGCGAGGTCAGCACGATCATAATCAGCAACCCGATCATGGTCACGGGATTGAAAATCGTCCCCACACCCGCCATCAGCGAGCCGATAATCACAATAATCACGCCGGTCATCACCGCCTTGATCGCTCCCGCGAGATTCAGACCGAGCACGAGTTCAAGCTTCGTGATCGGCGTAACCAGGTAGCCTTCGTGAACCCCGCGCGCCTTGTCGTCGATGTAAAGCATGCCGCCACCAATCATGACCGACACGAACATCGCCAGCACCAGCGAACCCGGCAGCAGGTACTTCATGTACTCGATGTAAGGATAGAGTTCGACGATATCCAGAGCGGTCTGCTGCAGGATGCGGGG
>Ga0307479_10001616_pt1 | contig 20635 bp, 17 predicted proteins | sample atmos_gasesECM4C_FD_203743 | JGI IMG/M metagenome (GOLD analysis project Ga0307479, IMG submission 203743) | Hardwood forest soil microbial communities from Morgan-Monroe State Forest, Indiana, United States - atmos_gasesECM4C_515 | ecosystem: Environmental > Terrestrial > Soil > Temperate...
CCCAACGAAACTTACGCGCGCGAGCTGATGCAGTTGTTCAGCATCGGTACGGTTGGCCTGAATCCGGATGGCAGCGAGACCGGCAAGGTCACCTATGACCAGCGCACCATCACCGACGTGGCCCGGGCGCTGACTGGCTGGACGTATCCGGGCAAGGCCATTCCCCAAGGCCACAATCCCGAGAATTACGCCGGTCCGATGGTGGCGGTAGAAGCCAACCATGACGAACAGAAGAAGGTCATCGTGGGCGGGGTAGCGTTGCCGGCGGGGCAATCCGCGGATCAGGATCTGAACGATGTCTTGCATGCCCTCGCCACGCACCCCAACACAGCGCCTTTGGTTTCGCTTCGACTGATACAGCACCTCGTCACCAGCGATCCGAGTCCGGACTACTTGCGACGAGTGAGCCAGGTTTTCACGTCGAGCAACGGAGACCTAAAAGCGGCAGTCACGCAGATCCTGATGGATCCAGAGGCGCGAAGAGGTGATGACGCAAAGGACGCGCCCGAGGCCAAAGATGGTCACTGGCGCGAGCCTGTTTTGTCGGTCATCGCCATGATGCGGGGGTTGCACGCCAACGTCCGCGCCGACAACCGGCTGGAACGTTTTCCCACCAACCTGGGCCAAAGGGTTTTCTATCCCGCCAGCGTGTTCAACGACTATTCGCCGCTGTACCGGACGTCGGCCGGCTTGCTGGCGCCCGAGTTTGAGCTGTTGAGTTCGGGCACCGCTCTCATGCGGGCCAACGTCGTGCGGAATCTGGTGGAAAAGGGGCTCAACGGTGATGCGGAGTTCGACCTCGCTCCTTTTGTCGCGCTGGCCGGATCCCCGGCGGACTTAGTGGATGCTATCGATCATGCCTTTCTGTACGGCCGCTTGCCGGCGACGCTGAAGCCCGAGATCGTCACCGCGATTTCGACCACGCACGATTACAACTTACGGGTACGCCACGCGATTTACCTGGTCGCAAGCTCCGCTCTGTATCAGGTGGAGCATTAGGGTGAGGGAATGAGTGTGATCACTCGCAGAACGCTGCTCCAGATGGGCGCGCAATCACTCGGAATTATCGGCGCCGGCGCCTGCCTCGGGCGTCTCAGCCGCCTCTACGCCGCACTGCCTCCGGCGCACGACTACAAGGCCCTGGTCTGCATCTTCATGCTGGGTGGCAACGATGGCAACAACCTGGTCGTGCCCGTGAAAACGGATGCGCAGGGTTACAAAGACTACTTCGCGGTCCGCGGCGAAACCCTGGGACTGACGCAGAAAGCCCTCGGGGTGATCCCGGCAGCGAACGGCAAAGACGCTTACGGCCTGCATCCGCAGCTCGGTCGGCTGCGAGCGCTGTACGATCGCGGGAAGCTTGCCATCGTGGCGAATGTGGGCACGCTGGTCAAGCCCATCACCAAGGCCGAGTACCAGCAGGGCGGGCCTGTGCCGCTCAACTTGTTCTCGCACTCCGACCAGCAACAGCAGTGGCAGATGGCGACGATTCCGGGCGCTCCACACAATGGCTGGGCGGGACGGGCCGCCGATATCATCTCCGCGCTGAACGCGCCTTCGACCTTTCCAGTAGGAGTTTCCACCGCTGGCAACAGCCTGTTTCTCACGAGTGAGCAGCCCCAAGTGTCCCTGATCAACGGTTCGCTGGGGCTCGATGGCTCCGACGGGTCGCCCGCCGCAAACGCACGCGACGCCGCGTTCCAACAGATCCTGAAGTTTCAGACAGGAATGTCGCTGATCCAGAAAGCCAATCGCGTCGCGGCGGACGGCCTGGATGCCGCGAAAGAACTGAACGCGGCATTGTCGCTCGGTGCAGCGCCGAAGACTCCGTTCCCGGATTCCAAGCTCGGCCAGCAAATGCAGCAGGTAGCCCGCATCATCAACGTCCGCAAGAATCTAGGCGTGAATCGCCAGATATTCTATGTCGCTTTGGGAGACTTCGACACTCACAGTGATGCGATGCCGCGACAGAATGCCCTCCTGGGAGAGGTCGCCGCTGCCATGTCGGCGTTCTATGACGCCACGGCGGAAATGGGTCTCGAAAAGCAGGTGCTCACGTTCACCGAGTCGGAGTTCGGGCGTACGCTGCAGCCGTCAAGCGGCGCCGGGTCCGATCACGCCTGGGGCAGCCATCACATGGTGATGGGCGGGGCCGTGAAAGCCGCTGATATTTACGGCACATTTCCTGTGCTGGGCCTGCAAGGACCCGATGACGTTACCGGCCGCGGAGTGTGGTTGCCCAGCATTTCGCTGGATCAGTACGGAGCGACCTTCGCATGGTGGTTCGGCGTTGCCGACGATTCGCTGACCAAGGTGTTTCCGAATCTGGCCAACTTCACGCCGCGCCAGCTGACATTCGTGTAGGTCAGCGAGTCTTCGTCTTTGCAGGAGGCCCTGCAATCGCTCCGCGAAGCACAGTCATCGAGGCTCTCGGCAGTTCGTAAACCGAATCCGGGTACCCCGTGATCGTGGCTTTCGCCGCCGGACCGTCAGGATCCGGAAATCCGCCCTGGTTCGTCGGATGCCACTGGTACTGCGCGCTGCCGAACGTGGTTACACTCACCGGTCCGTTGAAGAAGCGTTTCCCGGCGCCCCCATCGTCGAACTCGATGTGAACGCTGTGCGCATTTTCCTGATCACGGTTGACCAGCATCAGCGACCACGATCCATCCGGGCGCTCCAGCGCGTAGGCGGTCACCAGAGAATGGCCGGCGCCATCGACCAGATCTCCGGAAGCCGCATAAACCTTGTGCACGCCGCTGCCGGGCAGCACCCATTCTGTGTTGATCAGCTGGCTGGCAAAGAATTGCGAGGTCGGCTTCTCGACGTTGTAAGCTTTGTCGGTGGTGAACATCCCGAATGTGCCCATCGATTCATTGCAGCCAGGATGAATCCCCAGGGGGAGATAGTGGAAGTAGTAGAGCGCTCCCCCGCCCGCGGCAAAGAACGATCCCGCATAGTCTGCCAGCCAAAGCGCGCCAAAAATGTCCACCGACGATTCGCCCGTGTTCCACGTGTCGTTGGATTCAGTCACAAACATGGGAACGCTTGCGGGCAAGCCGTCGTCACGCCACACTTGCATGATGTGGCTCATCAGCGTTGGCTCGTCGTACAGGCTGCCCCAGCTGATTTTGCAGGGCTCGTACGGATAGTGCTCAAAGGGAAAGAAAGCCAGGTCCTGAATGCGCCCGTGACCTTTCAAATAGTCGAGGAAACGCCGCGTCCACGAAATCTTTCCGTTTGCATCCGCCCACACCACGATGTCTTCATTCTGCCCAGTGAAAACCGGCCCACCCAGCTTCAGGTTGGGATCGACTTTGTGCAGGGCCGCGGCAAACTGCATGTAAAGCTGCGCGTAGTCCTCCGGGAGTTCGTACTGGCCGTCGGGCTCTTCCCCCATCTCGACGTAGGAAATCGGGTACCCGCGTTTCTCAACGTAGGTGATCTCGGCCGCAGCATCCTCGGGCGTAGCGTAGAGCATCGCGATCGGTATCATCGCCGGCAAGCCGCGGGTGTAACCGCTCGTATAGAAGAGGTCGAGTCCGATTTGTTCGTGCTGCGTGGAGCCAAGATCGGACGGCTCGTGCCAGGGATCGATCGACGAACAAAACGTCGTGGTCTGATCCTGGTCCGGCGTGTGCCGAGCGATGTCGTGGAAGCCGTTCGTGTCGGTGATGCCGATGTACAGCTCGCGAATCGCGTATCCCAGGCAGTTACGCGGATCACTTGGCCCATGCGTGTCGCAGGTGTTCGACGACTCGGTCATCCAGATGCGCACAAAACGCACCATCATCGGAGCCTGCATCAGCTGCAGCGTGACCGTGCCGCCCTTGCCGTTCGTGATGACTCCCGCGGGGAACGCGACCCACGAACCCTTCGTCGGCTGCTTAATGGCTTCGTCTCCGGTCCAGTACTGCACCAGATAGTGCTTCGCAAACGGTTCTGCCCAGGCAATGCGCAGCGCGTTGATCGGTTGCGCAACGGCGAGATCGATCACCACCCACTGCGGAAGCGTCGAGTCCTCTTCCCCCGTGTATTTCTTGGTGAGGTAGGGATTGCTCTTCCAGTAGGTATTCAGATCGCCGTCGGTCAAGCGCCCAAAGCCGCGCGCGTCGGTGCCGTCGTTGCGCGTGAAACCGCGATGCCGCAGCGGATAGCCATACGAATGGCGAATCATTTCCCCGGGAGTAGTGCTGCCGGTGAAATAGCCCTTCCCGGCGGGATCGCTCCACGTGCCTTGCGGATTCCAGTGCCACGCCTCGACGGCGAGCTCCGTGTTCTGACGGTACGTGACCGGCAGCCATCCGGCGGCGAGCACCGCCTCCAGAGGAGGCTGGCTGAAATATTTCTCAACTGCAGCCGCCGGCATGCGGTCGATCCCTGCGCCCAGCGCCTGATTAGGGACGAACGAGTTGATGGCATGAGCCGTCTCGACCCGGATGGTCTGCGCCTGCGCCGTTGCAAGCATCGCCCCGAAGACGAGGATTGCCGTACTAACCCACCGCGTGATTCTGTATGGCATGTTTTTCCCTGCGCCGCCCGGAAGCCGAGCGCGGTTTGTCGAGAAAGAGTCGCTTGCTTACTCGTTTAGAAGAGGAACTTTAATCCAAGTTGCATAATGCGCGGCTCCCGAGCGTTGCTGATTAGCCCAAACGTGCCCTGCAACTGACCATTGACGACAATCGGATAGCCATCGTTGATTTCGCTGTCCGGATTGGTGAACTGTGCGTGATTGAATAAGTTGAACGCCTCTACGCGAAATTCCAGCGTTTTCGATTCGGTAATTTTCGTCGACTTCAGCAACGCCATGTTGAAGTTGTTCAGCCCAGGACCGTGGAAGAACCGGCGCCGGGAATTTCCGAATTGTCCCATCAGCTCGTTGGTGAAGAGCGCGTAGTTGAAATACGCCTTTCCATGTCGCGGGTTCGTATCGGCGAGAACCTTGCCGCCCGCAAAATTCGGAACGTCCACCGGAACGGCGTTCGCGCCGATGAGCGCGTTGTCGTCATTCTCTGTCAGCGAGATCGGAAGACCCGTGGCAAAGTTCGTAATCCCGGAGAGGCTCCACCCTCCCGCCACGCGTTTCGCCCAGCCAGCGGTCACGAATCGGTCGAAGGGCAGCAGCCAGTTGTAGCTGAAGACAAAATTGTGCGTCACGTCGAAATTGCAAAGGCTGATGCTTAGCCGCGGATCGAACGGGTATGTGGAGTCCTGTAATCCGGAGGCATTGTCCATGCACTTGCTGTAGGTGTAGCCCGCCATGAAGCTCAGCGATCCCGTGTTGTGGCTCAGGCTAAGTTGCAGGGAGTTGTAGCGTGAATTGGCGACCGTGGATACGTACGGGTTCGTATCGAATAGAGGGCCGAGTGGCCGGCTGCTGGCGAAGGTTTTTCCTGCGTAAATCGAGGGTCCCGGGAGGGTGATCCACGGGCCTCCACTGGGAGTTTCGCCGAACTGCCCGCAAGGCTGAGCACTGCCGCCAGCGAGATCAAGATTATTTGGATCGCTCAAATAGAGACAGAGCGCTGGATTGGCTGGGTTCGCCTCGATTGAGGTCACAAGGCGATGCCCCTGGTCCCCGACAAAAGCCGCTGTGATCACGCTGTTCGACCCGATCTGGCGCTGAATCGAGAACTCGTAGTGCTCGGAATAGGGCAGCTTGTTTCTATGGTCGAACGAGAAACCGTAAGAGATCGGCTCCACCTGGCTCCAGGGGAAAGTCGTATCCGGATTTGATGGCGAAACGTTCGTGGGCGGAAACGGGAAAGGAAAGCGCAGCCCGACGCTGAGGCCATCGGACCGGGTGATGTAGGGGGCCTCGAGCAGCGGTGGGTTGGCGCTACCGTAATACAGGCCGTAAGGTGGATCACCTACTTCGAGAAATTGTGCGAGATCTTCTACCGAGGTGTAATACAGACCAGCGCCGATGCGAATGCTGGTACGTCCAGGCCCGCCGAAGAGCGATCCCAAGATCCCCGAGGAAGCATTCGGCGAATACGCGAGTCCGAGACGCGGCGAAAAGTTGTTCCACTTGGTCGGCGCCAGCGTGCGCGGAATCCCTGGATCGCCCGGCACCACCCATCCGAGCGGTGCTCCCGGAAATACTCTCGACTGTAATCCCGGAACGATAGTCTCGATTTTGTTCTGGGTGTCGTACCAGGGCGTGCTGGCTTCCCACCGCAGGCCGAGGTTCACGACCAGGTTTGAAGTGGCGCGCCAACTGTCTTGCGCGAACAACGCGTAGTACTTGCTGCGGGAATCGAGGATCTGCTCACTCGCCTGCGTCAGGCTGTTGGGCGCTCCCAGCAGAAAGTCCGCGAAGTCAATCCCCGTTTCATTGCCGGTAAAGGCGTACTGACCGTTTTCCGCCGCCAGGTTCCTTTCGTTGATCTGGTCATAGTGAAACTGCGCGCCGAATCTCAGCGTGTGGGTCCCGGCGACTTTGGTGAAGTTGTCCAGCAATTGGAAAGAATTGTTGAATTGTCGCGTGCTGACTTGAGGCACGCCGATGATGAAGTGGTTGAAAGAAATGTAAGGAACACCTTCCAACGCCGGCGCAATTGCGCTGATTCCGCCTGTATTCGCATCCCAGGGGGTGACGAATCCCAGTTTTGCGAGACTGTAATTCGCTCCCACCCCTCCCTGTGCATCGGTAAGGGCAATTGTGTTCCGTACGTAACTGAAGCGAAACTCATTGACGGAGTAAACCCCAAAATTCTTCGTGTTGCCCAGATTCACCAGCTGGGCGCGCCCCGCAGTACTGGCGTTATAGGCAAAAGTGGTGGAGGGGACAGTGGCGCCGCCATTGGGGAACGGGGAATTCAGCAAGTAGTCGTCGGCGAAATAGTAGGCAAAGAAATTGCCAAAACGTGTGTTCTGATCGATGCGGATCCCGCCCTTGTCATCGCGCAGTTTCTGAGCATACTTGGACGTGTTGAAGAAGTTATTGGGCGCGTTCGGCGGCGGGATCAGACCGAGGTTCAGCATCGACTTGGCGACCGGCGACCAGGCCACCTGGGGAATCGACGCGTTGGGGAAAACACACTGCGTTTGCAATTTGCAGTCAGCGCCGTACGGCGTGCCGATCCCAGTTGTTGGATCGATGGTATTGGGGTCGATGGTTGCAGCCGTGTAGTAGTAAGGTTCCGTGCCGTCGCCTTTCACTGGATATCCCAGACGCCCGGAGAGAATGCTCGCCCAGCCCGGACCGTTCACCGTGGAAGCGATTGGGTTCTGGTTGGCGTCATTACTCGTACTGAACAAACCGGACGAGTCCGAAAAATCACCCTTGAAATTGTTTGTCGACGGCATCTGCCTGTTCACTATCGACGCCTGCGTTTGACGCGTCGCCTGATAGTCAACAAAGAAGAAAGTCTTATCCTTGCGAACCGGCCCGCCAAATGTTCCTCCGAATTGGTTCTGACGAAACACCGGTGTTTTGTCCGTGGGGGCGGCGAAATAATTCTTCGCATCCAGTGAAGTATTACGCAGGAATTCGAAACCGCTTCCATGCCATCCGTTGTTTCCCGACTTGGTCACAACGTTCACTTGTCCACCACTGTAGTTCCCGTATTCGGCGTCGAAGTTGTTGGTAATAATCCGAAACTCCGCAATCGAGTCCAGGTTGGGGATGATGGCCGCGCCGTTGTTTTTTCCCTCCTCGACATTTGACCCATTTACCATGAAGCCGTTGGCGCTCTCCCGCTGGCCGTTCACCGATTGGTTACCTGCATTCAAGCCGCCATCCACCGCCCGATCGTTGATGCCCGCGGTGCCTGTGCTCCCGCCGTTTCCGAGGTCAGTCGCGCTATAAGGCGAGACGCCCGGTTGCAGAGCCAGCAGGTCCGTGAAGGCCCGACCGTTCAGAGGAACTGCCGTTATGGTCTTGCCGGTGATGACCTCGCCCATCTGAGTGCTTTCTGTCTCCACATGGACGCTGTCGGTCCGCACTTCCACCTTTTCGTTGATGGCGCCTACCTGCAGGGCGACGTCAACCCGGAGTGACGAGTTGGCATCGATCACGAGTCCCGTTTTGGTGTAGCTCTTAAACCCGACCTGGCTCACCTGCAAGTCATATGTGCCGATAGCAAGCGTGGGGAACCTGTAGAAACCTTGCGCGTCAGTGTTGACCGTCGCCTTGATCCCCGTCTGGGTGTCGGTGGTGACCACGGTGGCGCCCGATATCACTGCGCCACTGGGATCGCTGACGATGCCTGAGACGCTGCCCGTGATGCTCGCCCAAACTAAGCTGGCGCTGAGGATGAGACCGGCGAGGACTGCTAGAGCGGAATAGCAACGATTACGCATGCCCGAAACCCTCCTAACAAGTTCCGGCCTGGGTTCTGAATTTCCAGAATGCCGGACTGTTCATCAAGTGAGACTAGAGCATTCGTCTTGGAAATGACCTACGCGGGATGTCCCGCTTTAAATCGTTTTAATGTCCCATGACGGCCACATTGTAACTTCGACAAACCCGCCTTGCACCAAGTATATTTTCATCGGCCGAATCGGCGTTGTGAATTGTGCCAAGAGGCTGGTTGGGGAGGCGAGGGTTTTGCGAGTACGAGCTTTTCTCATTGCTGTCTTAACCATGGTCGCCTGTGGTTTGGCGCAGGCAGCTCAGGCATCGTCCTCCTCTTCGATCTGCCAAATCCAGCCGGTAACCTTCGAAGGCTGGAAGGCGCAACAAGTTTCGAACCGCTGGATACGACTGACGATGGTGCCGCAACTCGGCGGACGCCTCATGCAAGTCGCGTTCGGCGAACACCCCTACCTGTTCGTGAATCCGAAACTGAAAGGCAAGTATTTCCCGCCGACGGAAGGCACGACCCCCGGTCGCTGGTACAACTATGGCGGCGACAAGATCTGGCCGCTGCCGGAAGGCGAACAGGATGAGCAACACTGGCCCGGTCCCGTGTCGGACCCGCTCGATGCCGGGAACTACGAATTCAAGGTGCTGGCGCAGGGAGCGGTTTGCACGATACGGCTCGATGGCCCGGCCGATCCGCGCACGGGTTTGCAGTATTCCCGTGAAATCAGTTTAGGGAGCGAGTCCCCCGAAATCTCGTTCCATGCCGTGATGAAGAACGCCAGTGGCCATCCGATTCGCTGGTCCGTGCAATCGGTAACCCAGTACGACACGGCGTCCGCGGATTCGCCCGAGGCATACAACCGGAACTTCTGGGCGTTCACGCCGATCAACGCGAGCAGCGCGTACGACGACGGATATCGCGCCCGCCTGGGCCCCTCGAATGATCCGGCGTATTCCATCAAAGACAGCCTCTTCGCATTGCACTGGCTTTATTTCGAAAGGGAAGTCTGGCTCGACTCCCCGGACGGCTGGGTTGCATTGGTGGACGGCTCAGCCCGCTACGCGATGGTGGAGCGCTTCGCCCACGTTCCGGCGGAGTATCCGGGGAAGGCCACCGTCATCCTCTATACCAATGGGCCGGCTGCCGAATACAACGACAAGGGCATGCCGTTCCTGACATCTTCAGATCCGGTCGAGATGCCCTATTACATGGAGGCGGAGCTTAACAGCCCCATGGTCCGCCTGGAACCCGGCGAGACCTACGCCTTCGACACGAAGTGGTTTCCCACCCGCGCGACCGCCGACTTCAAGACCGTGACCGACGCTGGCGTGGTGAACCGAGCGCTCGCCGCCAGCGCCAGCGGGAAAAGCATCTCGCTCACCGGCTCCTTCGGCGTGTTCTTTCCGGGAAATCTGTCCGCCTACGTGTTCGACGCGCGCGGTGTGAAGACAGCCGTTGTGCCGATTCAGCCAGCCAGCCCGCTCGATCTCGTGAACGTGCAACTGGAAATCCCCGGCTCCTCGGTCGACGCGCGGGTCTCGCTGCACCTGATCGATCAGCAAGGAGTGGATCGCGGCTCGCTGGGCGAAGCAATGATTTCGAAAGCGGAGCACAGCCCCTAACGCGAGAAGGAGATTCTGTGATCCTTGCAAAAACGAATTCGTACTCGTCGATCGTTTCCGTCCTCGAGCCCGGCCTCAGCCTCATACTCGCGCTCTCGGTGAGTTTAGGCTTGGTCCGTTCTGCCTCTGCCCAAATCGTCCGCGTGGACGCGACTCCCAGCCATGTCGTGAATACTTTCCGCCCTTTGTACGCGCTGGGGACAACCGTCGACCGAGTGCCCAGCAACGCCACCGACACCTTCTTTCGGCCCGATCAGGTCAAGCAGATTCTCTCCGCCGGTTGGGGCGTGGTCAGCTACCGCCAGAACACGGAGTTGTTCGTCCAGGCCTGGCATTGGAATCCCGAGGGAAAGTGGAGCGACCCTTCCGGGAAAGGCTACTTCACTGGCGATGCGATGCCCACGAAAGAAATGATTCGCCATTCCTACGGCTACTCGTTGCAGCATCGCGGCTTTACCCGCAACGGAGGCACCGAGTTCGATGGCTTCTCCCGTCTCGACGACGGCGACATCAACACCTACTGGAAGAGCAATCCCTATTTGACAAAGACCTTCGCCGGCGAAGAAGACTCAGCCCATCCACAATGGGTGGTCATCGACCTGGAGAAAAAAGAAGACGTAAACGCGATCCGGATTGCATGGGCGGAACCGTACGCGCGCTCGTACGAAGTTCAGTACTGGACGGGCGCAGGCGATGCGATGGACGAGCAGGACAAAGGCGCGTGGAACAAGTTCAGCGCCGGCGCGGTCACCGGAGGTAAAGGCGGCACGGTAACGCTGAAGCTCGATTCCGCTCGCGTGAATACCCGTTATCTCCGCATCTTGATGACCGAATCTTCCAATACCTGCGACACGCATGGGCCCAGCGACCCCCGCAACTGCCTTGGCTACGCGATCAAAGAACTTTTCGCGGGAACCCTTGATGACAAGGGAGCCTTTCAGGACCTGCTCCGCCACTCGCCCGACCAGCACCAATCGCTCACCTATTGTTCTTCAGTCGATCCCTGGCACGAACCATCCGACTTATACGTCGCGCCGGACCGCATGGAGTCCGGTGACCAACCCGGTTTCGACCTGTTTTTCACGAGTGGCATCACGCGCGGACTCCCCGCAGTTGTTCCGATCGCAATGCTCTACGGCACGCCCGAAGATTCGGCGGCGCAGATGGCCTACCTTAAAAAACGCGGCTACCCGATCTCTTACGTCGAAATGGGCGAGGAACCGGACGGCCAATACATGCTGCCCGAAGACTATGGCGCCCTGTACCTGCAATGGGCGACCGCGCTTCATCGAGTCGATCCCATGTTTAAGCTGGGTGGCCCGGTCTTTCAAGGAGTCACGGAAGACATCAAAGTCTGGCCCGACGCTCAGGGAAAGAATTCGTGGTTCGGACGCTTTCTTGATTACTTGAAGGCTCACGGCCGCCTGCAGGATCTTGCTTTCATGTCGTTCGAGCATTATCCATACGACGGCTGCGACACGCCGTGGAAGAATCTCTACCAGGAACCGGAACTCATCAAGCACATCATGCAGGTCTGGCGAGACGATGGCTTGCCGCCAGGGGTCCCGCTGCTCGATACCGAAACCAACGACCACGGCGGCGAGGCCGCGGTCGACATCTTTGGCGCGCTTTGGCTAGGCGATTCCTTTGCCGGATTTCTAAGCGCGGGTGGCACAGCCACCTTCTATTACCACGCCCTGCCCTACTCTCCACCGCACCCGGCCTGCCCCAACAGCTGGGGCACCTATCACATGTTCATGGTCGACAAGGATTACCAGATCACCAAGCGCACAGCGCAGTTCTTCGGCGCCCAACTCCTCACGGAAGAGTGGGCCGAACCCGGCGATGCCCAACACAGGCTCTTCACCGCTGCCAGCGATGTCCGCGACTCAGAGGGCCACGCGCTGGTGACCGCCTACCCTCTTCTACGTCCCGACGGCCAGTGGTCCCTGCTGCTCATCAACAAAGACTACGACCATCCGCATGAGGTGAAGATCGTGTTCCACGATGCCGCGAACGACTCCGACTCATCTCTCGTGGGTGGGGCGACGATGATCACGTTCGGAAAAGCCCAGTATGAGTGGCATCCCGCGCGCAAGAGCGGCTACGCCGATCCCAACGGCCCGCCCGTCACCTCCGCCTTGACGGCTGGCCCCGACACGGTGTACACGCTGCCGGCGGCCTCGATCAGTGTATTGCGAGGTAACGTGGTGCCGGTCGGCTCGGGCCGAGTAACAGGACGGTTCTAGTCACTCCACAGTTCGTCGGTATGAGACACCAGGGCGGGGCCCGGCCGCATCACAGAAATCGCCTGCCGGCGTCCCGGTGATGCGGCTGTGACTTTCGGCCCGCACCCTGCATCACCAGCTCAACGTGTCGGCTGGATGAGCAGCGAAAGCTCCTCACCCGATGCCCGTTTTTGGATGAGCTGCTTCTCCCTGCTGCCCGGTAGCAACTGGCGGCCGTCATCGTCACCCGATAAGAAGACCTTGTTGAGGAACACTTCGTTTCCATAACGCGTAAAAATGAGCTTAGGCTGCTGATTACGGTTGGCGGACTCCTCAGGAACAGTTAACACGAACTTGTGCCCTTGCCCGTCATTGCTGGTAAAAGCAAGAATTCCGGATTGCACATCCTGCACCCGGTAGCTGCCGGCTTTCAGCGGGGTATTTCCCACCGAGAAGTCGAACGGAATATTTACCAAGACCTGACTGTCGCTGGCTGCCTGCGCCGGCACGATCGCAAGCGTCGCACTCAGCACAGCCATAAACCCCAGTAACACAAACTTCATAAGACTCTGCATAATTTCCCCTTTGTAAGTGATTCACGATGGTCGTGATGTACGCGCTGCTCCCTCTCGGCTTGTTGACCTGACAAGACGCGGTTCTACCCGCGAAGTGCCGGTCTGTAGATTCCGAAAACTGCAAGAGCACTAGCGTCTGTAAGCTTTGATTCGCGGGGGAAGGTAGTGATTCGTCAGACTTGTCAGAAGGTTGTCAAATGATTCTATGTTCACGGTGACAACTTCAACGAGCTCTTGCGACGTACTACTGTCGAGCGGCGACTGGAGGCGTTAGTCGGAAATAGGAAGTAAAGTGCGTGTTTTCCAGACGTTTGAGGCCGATGGTATTATCGCGGCATTCCAGAGTAATTCGGTTGGACTCACTGCGCAACTTCACATTCGGAGTCGTCTCGATTCTCAGCCCCCTCGAATTGCACAAGAGAGTGACCGAGATAGAAGATAGAAAGGGACCTGCGAGAAACAGGATGCGCTTGGGAATGACCAGCTCAGAAAGCTTTGGTAGCGCTACCGGGAATCGAAGTTGTGCCCCATTCAATTTTGCCCGTAAATTTCTTGCGGGATTGGCACCTGCGGCGGATGTTCGGCGGCTACAGCCGCAAGGTCTGGGCTGAGTCGTTCGCGGATGTGTATTTGCACGCCTTCGTTGCCGCCCGCTTCAGTGATTAAGGGTGTTGGCGTTATCTTGTGACCTATTCGACCTTGGTCCAGTGACCAAACGAAGGAAGGGGAATATTGTGTTTGCGGCAGGCATTCGCCAGACTCGAAGCAGAGATGCCCAACTCTTGAGCTACCGTCTTGATCGGAGCCGCCCAAACCTTCTGATGCAGTTCGCTTCGTGTGAGACGAATCCATGTTCCGTTCATATTTCCTTCTCAGGTTGATGATCGTAGCAACCGCGAACGGTCAGGCATTTCGCAGTCAGGAGTATCGGTGCCGGAATTGGGCGATTTTCAATAATTCGCTAATGTGCGGACGATACCGATTGTCGCGGCGGAAGCAGATCATTGAGGAGTATTTCGACACTTCGCCGTGGGATGACGACTGGTCGCTTCGATTCAATATCGCACCGACCCAACCTGTTCCTGTGATCCGCAGGCGTCCGAAGGAACCAGTCCGTCAAATCTCGGCTATGCGCTGGGGTCTTATTCCAAATTGGGCGCGAGATGCTTCGATTGCTGGTGGCACGATCAACGCGAAATCCGAGACCGCCGCCACCAAACCCGCGTTTCGTGATCCTTTGCGGTTTCGCCGCTGCTTGATTCCAGCGGACGGGTTCTACGAATGGGCCCGAAAAGGCGCATCGAAGCAGCCATTCTGCTTTGCAGTGAAAGATGGCGAGCCATTCGCATTTGCTGGGCCGTGGGACGGGTGGAAAGACTCGAACGGGCAATGGGTGAAGACTTGTTCGATTCTCACCACGACCCCCAACGCTGTGACCTCGGCTGTCCACGACCGGATGCCAGTGATCCTCGCCCCGGACAGTTATGATCTGTGGCTCGACCCCGGAATGCAAAACGTTGCGGCGATCTCCGAACTGCTGAAGCCATACGATGCAAAGCTGATGAGAAGCTATCCCATTAGCTCGCGAATCAACCATGTGGCGAATGACGACGAGGAGTGCTCGCGACCTGTGGAGGTCGTCGAGACTCAGGATCGGCTGTTCTTGCAAAACCCGTGGTATGCGTAGCCAAAGAAACTACCAGTGGGGGGCAGGAAATGGAATATCTGATTGGTGTGATCCTGTCTACGACCTGAAACGGAGAACCGATGTCCAACAGCATATCGACCTTGCTACTTCGTAATCTGAGCGACGTATTTGGCGAAAATGACCCCGTGCGTCGTCGCGCTGCAATCGACGAAATCTTTCACGAAGACGCAGTATTCTATGACCCCAAAGGCGGTGTATTTCGTGGTCGTGACGAGATTGATCGTATTGCTGGTGTGATAAAGGCAACACATCCAGATTTCGAATATCAGCCCCTCTTCCCTCCCGAGGAACTAGGTGATGCCGGACGGGTTCGATGGGTATCTGGCACTCCCGGCAAACCACCAGCTTACGCGGGAACCGATTTTATCGTCGCCCGAAACGGTCGCATTGCTTCGGTCTATCTCTTTTTCGACAATCTTTCTTAAGGCAAAATGCGCAACCTCAATGAGATCGAATGCTTTGTTAAAGCAGTCAGCAGGCGTTCGCTGCGCTTCGGCATAACGGCATGAAGTCGGAGCTTGCGGTCGATCAGCGGTAGACCTCTCATGTGGTCGATGATCGCCGCACTCGCTCTGGTATGCGCCTTCGTGAGAAATTGGAGACGGTCAAGTGAAAGTGGTTCTGTTCGGTGCGACAGGCATGGTCGGGCAGGGCGTCCTGCGCGAGTGTCTGCTCGATCCCGATGTCGAAAGTGTCCTCGCGATTGTGCGCAACCTCAGCTTGCCGCAGAATGACAAACTTCGCGAAATCGTACATCAAAACACTTCTGATCTCTCGGCGATTAAGGACAGGCTCGCAGGCTACGACGCATGCTTTTTCTGCCTCGGCGTCTCGACGGTGGGGATGGAGGAGGCGGCGTATCGGCGGGTGACATACGACCTCACACTTTCAGTGGCTAGAACGTTAGCCAAGCTCAACCCGACGATGACCTTCATTTACGTGTCTGGGGCAGGAACCGACAGCACGGAGCGCGGGAGACTCATGTGGGCACGGGTAAAAGGCAAAACCGAAAACGCGCTATTGCAGATGCGATTTAAAGCTGTGTACCTGTTTCGCCCCGCGTACATTCAGCCTCTTTACGGCGCTCGCACGAAAACGGCATGGTATGGCGCATTCTACGCTGTTGTGAGACCTTTCTATCCGCTACTCAAAACGCTTTTCACGAACTACGTGACAACGACCGAATGCGTCGGTCGTGCCATGCTGAACGTAGCCAAGCGGGGTTTCCCGAACCCTGTCCTTGAGAATCGCGACATCAACGTTATGTGCGCGAAGGACTCGAAATGAAACACCGCATTGTCCACACGCTTCAGAAATACGTGCTGAACCCGCCGATCAAGCTCGCGCTCGCGGTTGGTCTGCCCTTGCCCGGATATGCGTTGCTCGAAACGAAAGGACGGAAGACGGGCAAGCCAAGGCGGACGCCTGTGGGCGATGGGCGAATCGGAAACGTGTTCTGGCTGGTAGCAGAGCATGGCATGAAGGCGGGATATGTCCGTAACATTGAGCGTGATCCGCGTGTAGGGGTGAAGCTGCGTGAGGGGCTAAAGTATCACTGGCACATGGGCGCTGCGCACCTGCTCTCCGACGACGATCCGTGTGAGCGCCAACGCTGGCTGGCAACTCAACTGCCAAGCAGTGCCGGGAATGCAAGGGCGGTGCGGCTCTTCGGGACGCAACTCCTCTCTATTCGAATTGATCTGGGTGACTAATGCGAAAAGAATTCAGGACAAAGCTAAAGGGTGATGATTCACGGGCTGATGCTAGTGCATCCTTCGCGTTGCCCTTCGACACGCGAGATGTCTGGGGCAAAGCCAAGGTGCCCGTCAAAGTAACCATCACCGGCTACACTTGGCGCAGCACAGTCGGTAACCGGGGCGGTCAACAGTACATCGCTGTGAATGCCGAGGCGCGGCGTAGCGCAGACGTAAAGGCGGGTGATGTAGTGACCATCACGCTTGAACCGGATACCGAGAAGCGAGAGATAGAGATTCCAACCGCGTTGCAGAAGGCACTGGGCACCAAGCTTACTCAGTAGCTCAAGAGCCTGTCATTCACTCACAAGACAGAATTCATTGTGTGGTATTCCGGAGCGAACCAGGAGGACACACGTGCTCGGCGACTCCAGAAGATGAAGCAGATGCTCGCAATCGGGAAAGTCATTGGCTGACGACCGTTAGCCCTCTCTTTCCCCCAGTTGAATGACTGGGGACTCGGGTCGGCAGCAGACGCCAAAATGCTGCCAGAGCCGAAACCACGGGCTATGCGCGAGCATCTCGTCGTGCCTTCGATTGGCAGCAGAGAGGTCGCTTGGGCTGAGCGGCCTTATATCCGGCGCTTCGAACATTTCCTGTAGCTGCTCGATGTCGTCAATGATGCGTTCAACGTCCATGCGTCCCAATCATCCAAGAGAAGGTGCTGAGCGGTCAACCTGAAGCGCCAACTAGCCTGAAATCCCTCGCTTTGTGACCAGATAGACGGCAAAGCTACCCAGCCAGTGACCACCTTCGTAGTGTTCGCCCGTTACAGCCGCCAAACCAGCCCGCCTGTGCGCGTCGGCAGTTGCCATGATCGACGACAGCCGCTTGTCGTTCTTCGATAATCCAGCGCCGATTCCCTCCAGCATCCATGCTCGGCTGAGATTGAGTCCGTCTAGGTGCGCCAGCTTCGGGTCGCTTGGATCAGGCGATACAACGGGCTGCAACCAGTTATCCGTGCCCGACGTGGGAATTTGGGGCATGAATATTCGGAGCCAGCGTGCAAACTCTTGGCTCGGCAGTACACGCCGCATCAGGTCCGCTTCGCCGAGGCACGGTGATAGGAAATCCTCGCCGGAGGGCTCATACGCGAGCGGGCAATTCTTGTCGCTGAGGTAGAACTGCTTGGCTCTGGACACGACTAATTCGGCGAATTTCTGATCGCCATTACCGTGCGCATAATCGAGAATCAGACCGAGCGCGAAAGCTGTCTGGTCGTGTTCGCCAATCCGCACAGGGTTGGAGAGTTTGGGCAGCCAGTTCTTCAGCCGCTCTAGTGCGGCTTCCTCAACCGGATGCAGATTAGCCGCCATCTCTTTAGCCTGCGGATCGTCCCACTCGCGTAATTCGGCAACCAATTGAAGGAGCCATGCCAGCCCATACGGGCGCTCAAAACTGGATCGTCCTTCTCCTCGGAGATATGCAGCCTCCTGCACGATGTTTTCTGCGGTGAGACTCTGCCGCAGTGCCTCGCGAGCAGGTTGCACAAACGGGGCGTCTGGAAATGTCCTGACCAGACGAACGAGGAGCCAATGTCCGTGGACGGAAGAATGCCAGTCGAAGCAGCCATAAAACGCCGGCGTCAGTTTCCGGGGTGGGGCAGCATCCGCATCACTATTCAATGTGTGGCTAATGTGATTTGGGTACTCTTTGTGCACGCAGGCGAGGGCAAGACTTGCAAACCGCTGAGCCGCTTTGTTGTCGAACTCCCCTGAGTCTTGGGCTGCAGCAGTCATCGTGAAGAGCAAGAACAAGGCGCAGAAGGTTGATCTCATCGGCTAATACTTTAGCCGAAGACGGGGAGCAGAGGCGAAGACGAAATTCGTGGAGTCGGTGGGACTAGCTCATATACCCACCGCCATTCACCGAAACCGTTTGCCCGGTCATGTACTCATTCATCGCCAGCATGACGGCTACCGAAGCCATATCCTCCACCGCCCCGAAGTGCCCCATTGGAATCTGGTTGGGATTTGCGTTCGGGTTGCTGGTCACCATGTCCGTCTCGATCAATGCGGGTGCGATGGCGTTCACTGTGATCCCTTCAGCCATCTTGGCCTGGTCCTCCAGTTCTTTCGCGGGAAAGTCAACCAGATCATCAACGCAGTCGCCTGGCGGCAAGTAAAGATCCGACACAAAAATAACCGGCCGCGCTCCAACATGCTCCTCGGTGGGCTTCTGACGAGGCCAGTGAATGGGGACACACTCATACACCCTGCTTACGAGCTTTTGGAAGGACTCTAATTCGTCTTTGTCATCGTCAATAAATACAAGTCGTTCCATGACGCCTGCTCCGCGCACGCAAGATTCGCCTTACCATCCTCGTGAAAAATCCGAGGCATAACACGCAGAATGTTTGAGGCCTAGCACTCAAAATCCGCACCCTTTTTCAAAGATCGCCTGCAGGCTTCCATTGGCTTGCCCGCGGCCGCAGGTAATCCAAGCGCCGAGTGCTAGTCGCGTGTAGTCGCGTGAGCAACCCCACCTAGCGTTTTTCTAGAGTTCTTCTTTCGTCCCAGGATAGGCCGTTACGAGAGTACCTTGGGAGTCGGCCACAATAACGAGACAAACGAGATCTGGTCTGTCACCGACGGGTTCCGCAAAAGCCCGGACAATCTTGATGCCAGGGCGGCCGGTCGGCATGCCGCTAATGTTAAGTTTTGCAAAGGACACCGTGCTGGGTTTGCCAGCCGCACGTTTGATCAGGTCTTTGACTGCCTCTTCGTCACAGTATTTCTTCAGAAAACGTGTATGGGATGGCTTGGCGGGACCAGCCTCAAAGTGAGCAGCGATGTGCTGGAACGCCTTCTCCCATTCCACCCAACGCCCACGCGCAGTTAGGAGGCCACAAATCCGCCGAGGAGTATTCTGTTTCATAAGGGCGGCCTGCTTTTTTCCCAAAGCCTGTTCGATCTGAGCTTCGATGTCTTTGTCATCCTGCGGCATAGCGCAAACCTCCTTCAACTATTGCATCGGGACGCGATACGGGATTATGCTCCCAATCGTGGGTGGGAGAGGACGGCACAGAGTTTTCACCGTTTGCCTCTGTCCCAGGCCCAGCCGGAGCGGAACGGTGTCAGGCTGGCCACGTTGCTCTCCCCGCCCTACCTCACCTGAAGTACCGATTCTATCCACTCTCCCACGCAACACCCATGGGTCCTACCCCTTCCCCGTCAATATCCAATCCACGCTCTTTCCGACATCCTTGGCGAGACCAGTCAGAAAACCCAACGGCGGCGCGCTCTGCCCCAGTTCGTACTTTGAAAGCTGGGCCTGACTCACGCCCATCAACTGGGCGAAGTCTTTCTGGGACCTTTGGGCGCGCAACTCCTTGATGCGTTGGCCTATCGCGCGCAGGTTCACCCCGGTGCTAGAGCGCCGCGGCCTGCCTTGGGCTTTTTGCTTGACGAAGAAAGTCCACCGCGAATCTGAGCTTCTTGCCGTGCGTTACTTCAAATGCCGCCGTGACCAGATCGTCCGCGCTGTAGGGGCACTCACCCCGCCATTCCAGCTTCACCGCTTTGTTGCCTGCCTCTACCGTGCGGTACGCCAGCGACACAGAGGAGAACAGATCTGATCGTGCATCCAGTTCCTTCCCGAGGACTTGCTCTGGAGACATATATGGCGCCGTGCCTAATATAGCGCCCGGACTAGTGAGGCGTTGTTCCCGCACAAGAGCAGAAGCGGTTTGTGTAGTTTGTGAAGCTATTTCGCTGGCGGACCTTTGAACGACTGTGACTTTTGCTAGGCCAAAGTCCAGAATCTTCGCGTGACCCGAAGGAAGTAACGAAGATGTTGGCCGGTTTGATGTCCCGATGGATAATCCGTGCGCTGTGGGCGGCACCAAGAGCGTTGGCGACCTCGATCGCCAACGACACTAGCAATGGCGTCTCTAGCGGCCTTCCAGCGATGCGATGCTTCAGAGTTAGGCCATCCATGAATTCCATGACGATGAAGGCAAGGCCGTCCTGTTCATCGTTAGCTACCGCGAAAGGCAGGAACTTCAGCGCTACTACGCGCTTGAGCCTAACATCTCGGGCCTTATAAACCACACCCATCCCACCGCCACCCAACTTCTCGATGATGTGGTAATGCGAGATGGTCTGGCCAATCATGGGCTGAAATCTTAGGGTCAGGAATAGCGCAAGTCAATGAACGTGGGGGAGGTTGGCTACGTCCCGAAGGGTCAATTGACGTCCAAATCCCGATTTCACTCATCGTCCCTCGACCGGGGGTTGTAGACGTTTGAATCATGCGGAACCGTGAACTTCGGTATGATACTGAACGAAATGTCAGATGGGCGGTCTGTGCCTATGTCGGTATTTCGTTGTGGCGCAATCCTGGTGATGGTCACTGCTTCGTTCGCACAAAGTCCGCAAGCTAATCCAGCGGCGTTAACCGCCGAGGCCATCATGGCCCGCGTCGCAGCTAATCAG
>Ga0307479_10001617_pt1 | contig 20613 bp, 18 predicted proteins | sample atmos_gasesECM4C_FD_203743 | JGI IMG/M metagenome (GOLD analysis project Ga0307479, IMG submission 203743) | Hardwood forest soil microbial communities from Morgan-Monroe State Forest, Indiana, United States - atmos_gasesECM4C_515 | ecosystem: Environmental > Terrestrial > Soil > Temperate...
CTGGGATCGCCCTGGCAAGTCCATGACAGCGAATCGCAGGAGCGATGCGTCACGGCACTCCCCGTATCCATCGCGAGCAACGCAACGATGGCCCAAGACAGCGCGATGCCAATCGGCCGGCCGGCGATGCCCATGGTTCGCAGATGGCGAATCGACTGCACGATCAGCGCGAAGATCACGCAGGTGAGCGGCGCGGCATAATGGGAATTGGACCAAGTCACGGTGAAGACTCCGGCGGCGCCGAGAAAAAAGGTAATCACGAGAAGCTTTATTCTGCGGTCGCGAAAGGCAAACGGCACTCCGGGCAGAGCGAGGAGCAAGCCCATCCAGAAAAATGCCGAGCTGTATCGCGTAACCTTAAGCCAGGACGCAGTTTTGAAGCCGACGAAAGTTCCCGGATATTCTTCGCGTTCCCAGTCGACGTAAAGATCCACGAACTGCTGATTGTTGTATCGGTGCGGGGGTTTCACCTGCCCCCAGACGAAGACGGGGGCCGTGTCGTAGGTGCGCACATTCAGGCGATGCGGGAAGAGCAGGGGGTTTCCGGTCAAGCGCCAGTTGTAATAGCCCATGAAAACGACGAGAAGAAGGAGCATTGCGGCGAGAGGCAAGAGAACGTTTCGAATTCGCTGATGGAGATTGAAGTTTGGATTTGCTCTTCCGGCAAGCCAGCGAAGAAGAAAGAGGGCTGCGGGAATACTCAGGAGCAGGCCTTCGTATGGGCGGCTGTTCGCGAGGATGGCGATTCCGAGGCCGAGGAGAAGCGCGTCGCGGGTCTTGGCGCGCCGTGTAATTCTCGGCAGCGCGCCAAGAACTAGTGCGCCTCCTGTGGCGGCGACCGCGCCGCCCCAGTAGCTGTTCATCCAATAGCTGGCGATGGCGAGTTTCATCGCCGCCAATGCTCCGCCCAGCAGAGCCCAACGCGCGGGCATCCACGCTTGCAGCATCCAAAGAATTGCGGCACACATTGCGGAATCGCTCAACAGGACGCCGACCCACGGATGGCCAAGAATTTGGCCGAGCGCGAGGGCGAGGCCCTGCGCGGGGGGATACATCGATGAATACGTGGGAAGCCAATTGACGTGAAAAGTCTCGAAGCTCATCCACATGGGGTGGGGGGGATTGGCGAGGCGGCCGTGGGCGAAAGTATCGGCCATGAGGAGGTAGCTGAATTCGTCATGAATTCCCGGCACGGGGACGGGCAAAAGAGGCAAGACCGTTAATCGAATGGCCGCAACACCGAAGAAGAGCGCGCAAACTGCCAGCGCTCTTCGCTTGGCGAAACGCGCAAGGGATCGCTCGACGCTCCGAAAGATCTTTTCGCTAGTTTTTGGCGCGAGGATGGCGAGAGCGCAGACGATGAAGCCGATGAGGAGCGTTCCGGACATTGTGGAGGAAAATGGGAAGAGCGCGGTGCCGTTTTCGGCGTTCATTTTAGGGATGGATCGTGAATGCCAGGTAGAGGATAACGCATTTTGGGAATCAACGCCCCGACAAGTCCACGGAAGCAATTCGAGCCGTGATTTCGACTGAACGTTCGCGCAATACCCAATAGTAAGTGAGCACTAGCGCTCGATTTCGACTTCGGTGGCTTCGGAGGCTTTTTTCGCGGGCGCGGCGCTTCCAGGATTTTCGAGATAGTCGGCGAGCTCGAGACGCAAGTTGCCGGCGTTGGTGGAATAGGTGAGGCCTGTTTCGAAATCCACGATGCCATTGCGGATGAGCTTTTCGATTTCCCCGTCGAAGTGCTGCATACCTTCGGTCGAGCCGTCGCGCATGGCATCCAGCAGAGACTTGCCTTCGCTCTCACCTTTCTCCACGTATTCGCGAGTTCGCATCGTAGACTTGAGGATTTCGACCGCGGCGATGCGTCCCTTTCCATCTTTCTTGGGAAGCAGGCGCTGCGAAACGATAAAACGAAACGCTTTCGAAAGGCGCGAGCGGATGGCTTGCTGATCCGCCATGGGAAAAACTCCCACGATGCGCTCGACGGTTTTCGAGGCATCGATAGTATGCAGCGTGGACATGACCAGGTGACCCGTCTCTGAAGCTTCGAGCGCAATCTCGATGGTTTCGCGGTCGCGCATCTCGCCGACGAGAATGACTTTCGGGGCCTGGCGCAGCGCGGCGCGCAGGGCCAGCGCAAAGGTTGGCGTGTCTGAATGCAGTTCACGCTGATGGATGGTCGCCTTCTTGTGGCGATGGAGAAATTCGATGGGATCTTCGATTGTAAGGATGTGATAGGCCTTATCCTCATTCATCTTGTCTAGGATGGCGGCAAGGGTGGAGGATTTGCCTGAACCGGTTGGGCCGGTCACGAGCACGACCCCATTGCGCAGATCCACAATTTCCCGCAACGCCTCGGGAAGATTCAGCTCCTGGAATCCGGGGATTTTATCCGGAACGACGCGCATCACGATGGCGCAGCTTCCGCGCTGCCTGAAGATATTCACACGGAAACGACCGACGCCAGATACGCCGTAAGAAAGGTCGGCGGAGCCATCCTGCTCGAGCTTGCGGATGGGGGTCTCATTTTTCCCCATAATGTCGTGAGCAATGGAAAGCGTGTCCTGAGAACTCAGGCACTCGAGTCCCTTGTACTTGAGCTCCTGGAGTTGCCCGCTCACTTCAACCTGAGGCGCACGCCCCGGTGAAAAGATCAAGTCGCTTGCCTGGGGGTGACTCTTCAGCATGGCGGTGACGAGCTGCGCGGTAGCGATGGTGCGCTGAGCGGGAGGAGTTTGCGGCGGCAACGTCTGGGTCGGTGTGTTCATTGTGCGCTGTAATCCTCGCGAGGCCCGAGATGCAGAGGCCAGTTCGCCTGAAGAAAAGTTAACCCAGGTACACGTCTGACTCACTCATTCTAGGTGAAGGATGGCTTTCCCTTTTGATTTCTAGAATTTGGAGTGGCGAGAAGATTACCGGCGGACAAAAGGAATTGACTTAGTCCAGTGACTTAGTCTAGTCTATTGTGATGAAGCGAGTTAACACGCACGAAGCCAAGACACAGCTTTCGCGGCTCCTTCGCCGTGTGGCGGCAGGCGAAGAAATAACCATCGCGAACCGCGGTGTGCCGGTGGCCCGGCTCGTCCCCGTGCCTCCAAAGAAAGCGCAGCGCGTTCTGGGGATTTTTCGCGGGGAGTTTACCGTTCCAGATGATTTTGACTCGCCCCTGCCTGAAGCTCTGCTCGAGGCGTTCGAGGGCGCAAAAAGGAAACCGAAGAAGAAAGCCAAGAAGAGCGCATGAAGTGCCTGCTCGACACGAGTGTATTTCTCTGGAGCCTGGCCGCAGAGCACAAACTGAATCAGAGAGCGAAGGATATCCTGACCTCTCCAAAGACAGAACTGTATTTTTCAGCAGCGAGCTCCTGGGAAATCGCCATAAAGTTCGCGCTCGGCTCGCTGCCTCTTCCGAAGGCTCCTTCGGAATACATTCCTCACGCTCTGCGTTCCTGGGCCATCCGCTCGCTCAACATAACGCACGAACACGCATTGCGTGCGGGCGAATTGCCCGCGCACCACCGCGACCCCTTTGATCGATTGCTCATTGCACAGGCGCTCGAAGAACAATTGACTCTGCTGACCGCGGACAGGGTTTTCCAGAAATACAAGCTGGATTTGATTTTTTGTGGGACGTGAAGGAGGAGAAGATAGAGCGCGAGGGACATGAGCCGTGTGAGAAGCCTGCATACTCGCCCTCAGCGGCTCAAGCCGCGTTGAACATTTGCGACTTATGGCACGGTTGAAGCCGTGCCCTGACTCGAAAGAGGGGCTACGACACAGAATCGTGGGTGGGATCCTTCGAAGCTCTGGGTAAACCCGCCGCTAAAGAGGCGGGGTGATGCTAGGCCCAGGAGAAGCCGTGCTTCGAAAGCGGCAGAGAGCGGATGCGCTTGCCGGTGACGGCGAAGATCGCGTTGCAAACGGCTGGTAGAACCGGCGGCAAGGCCGGTTCGCCAAGTCCCGTGGGGGAATTGTCCGTCTTCCGAAAATGGACTTCAATTTCGGGCGGCACCTGCTTCATGCGGACGGGCGGGTATGCGTCGAAATTGCTTTGGACGGCGCGGCCTTGATCGATGGTGATCTCGTAGGACATGACATGGCTCAAGCCTTCGATCACCGCACCTTGCACCTGGTTCATGGCGCTGCTGGGATTGACGATCTGGCTGCCGACGTCGCCGGCTACCCAGACCTTGTTCACCTTCACTTTGCTGTTGGCGTCAACGCGCAACTCCACGACTTCGGCGAAGTATCCGCGATGAGAAAACTGGAAAGCCACGCCCATGCCGGTATCCTTCGGCAGTTTGCGTGAGCCCCAGCCGGACTTCTCCGCCACAAGTTCGAGGACACCGCGCATGCGAGCCGCGTCGAGGTCCATTTCCGCAGGATTCGTGGGGGCGGGTCCCGGCGTGGGGATGCGCGGAGACTTCAGCAGCTCCAGCCGGAACTGAACCGGGTCCTTTCCGGCCGCGTGGGCCAGCTCGTCAGTAAATGACTGGAAAACCCACGAGAAAGCATTGCTGCGTGGGGCGCGCATCGCGTACGTGGGCACGCCGAGCGGGATCAGGGATGCCCCGAAGAAGTAGTTCGACAAAAACGTGCCGGGAAACTCGTTCGGGGCAATGTTCGCGGAGGGAGCAAATTTCTGGTCTTCGCCAAAACTGACGAAGTGATTGCGCCACGCGACGAGATTGCCGGAAGCATCGAGGCCGCCTTTGAGGTAATGGAATCCCGCCGGGCGATAGTGATCGTGGTGGAAATCGTCTTCGCGCGTCCAGAGTAGCTTAACGGGCACGCCGACCTGCTTGGCGATGGCGCCGGCCTCGAGCATGTAGTCGTTAGTGAGGCGCCGGCCAAAGCCGCCGCCTGAACGCTTCATGTGCATGATGATGTCGCCGGGAGGAATGCCCAGGACTTTTGCGACGAGCTGGCGGCCCGCCTCCGGCGTTTGGCTGGGCGACCAGAATTCGAGCTTGCCGTCGTGGAAGTGCGCGAGGCAATTTTCAGGCTCCATGGGGGCGTGCGCGAGGAAGGGGTAGGCGTAAGCGGCTTCGACAACCTTTGCGGCGGACTGTAACGCCGCATCGGCGTTGCCGTCACTGCGCAGAGTGATGCCCGGAGCCTGCTTCGAAAGTTCATCGGCGCGCTTGGCGAAGCCTTCGCTGCTCTGCTGCGCTGTGGTGCCTTCGTTCCACTTTGCCTGCAATTTCTTGCGCGCTGAGTTCGCCTGCCACCAGGTGTCGGCGACAACGGCCACGCCCCAATGCAAGCCGAGTAAATCTTGCGTTCCTTCCACCTCAAAGGCATGGCGCACGCCCGGCATAGCTTTGATCTCATCGAGGTTAGCCCCCACGCACTTTCCCGCGTACACGGGACACTTGTCGTAGACGGCCCAGAGCATTCCAGGAACTCGAAAATCAATGCTGTAGGTGGGTTTCCCCATGACGATGGAGAGGTTTTCGATTCCGGGCGTCGGGCGGCCGATGATTTTGTAGTCTTTGGGATCCTTGAGTTTGACCGTCTTGAGATCGGGCGGCGTGAGAGCGGCGGCCTTGGCGACCAGAGCGCCGTAGGTGAGCGTGCGGCCCGAGGGAGGATGGGTTACGCGGCCGGAGCCGGTCTGGCATTCGGATTCGGGGACATTCCATGTTTGCGCGGCAGCGGTGACGAACATCTGCCTGCCTGCCGCGCCGACCTGGCGCAGCGGAGTCCAGTTGATGGGTATGGCGGTGCTGCCACCGGCGCGCTGGACACCATATTTGGATTCATCGAGGTCGGCCTGTTCGACGCGCACGTCTTTCCAGTCTACGTCGAGCTCGTCGGCGATGATCATGGGCAGGCTGGTCTTCACACCCTGACCAATTTCGGGATTCTTGCCCATAATCGTGACGACGCCATCGGGCGCGACGCGGATGAAAGCGCTGGGCGTGAGCGTCACGGGAGGCGGTGCCTGCGGCGCTTGCGCGAAGGCGTTAGCAACCGGCTCGACATAGTAGGCGAGGAGTATGCCGCCGCCGGTAAGCGCGGAGACACGGAGAAAGCCGCGACGATCGAGGAGCGCGGATTTCACGGGGCCTCCCTGGTTCTTGCGCGATTGATTCCGGGCCGATGGAGCCGTTGGGACGGATCCGATGGGAGCGTTGGTGGACATTGTAAGGCGCCTCGCTTGCGGTTTGAGGGTGGAGCTATCCCTCTGCCGCTGTGGAAGAATTTAGCGCACTTGGGGGCGAGTTGAAAGCAGCTTGTGTAGCCCCGACAAGTTGTTAGACGAGAGAATTCGCTGGGCGGTAACAGAGCAGACTGGGATGGGGAACCTAGGAGTGACGCGCATTTCCAAAAAAGTTGGGGTGGGAGACGGGGATTGAACCCGCGACATTCGGAGCCACAGTCCGACGCTCTACCAGCTGAGCTACTCCCACCACTCGTTTGAAGTTTAGCATGAGGGAATCGCACGGCGGAAGAAGGCTCCTATAGCGGCACAGACTGTGTGGCTGGCGCCCGTATCCTAGCGTGGCGCAAAATGTGCACGACCCGTTGCAGGGTGGAAACGCCGGAGCACACAGGAGTCGCAGCTTGTTAGACTACTGCGAGAGGAAATGCGTCCCCGCGCATGAACCCCCGTAAGACCGATCTGCGCCATTTCGAACGGCAACACGATTACGCGCGCCCCATTATTATTTTTCTGGCGCTGCTTGCCGTATTCGAACAACCCCGTTCGCACGATGCGCAACGGTCTATCTCCTTTCTCACGTCCTACCTGGTTCTTTCCCTGCTGGTCATTCTTCTGGAGCAGCTTTTCCGCGACCGATCGCTGCATCTGCCGCTGGCATGCGATTTCATCGCGCTGTGCATCTTCATGTACCTGAGCCCCTCGACGGTCCCGGCGTGGTTTCCTTACCTTTTCGTATGCTATGCGGCGGGGACCCGCTGGGGGCTCCGCGCGGCGATCCCCATGGCTGCCGCGCTTTCGCTCAGCCTCGTTTATCTCACGGCTTTCCATGGGGAAATGCGCTGGCCAAGAGTCATCTCCTGGATCGGGCTCACTGCCGGGACATTCGTCAGCGGCGCGGGCCTGGCATTTCTGGGGGATCGCAGCCACAGGGTCGAGATCGAGAATGAGTTCTCCTCGCGGATCGCGGCAACCATGCAGGTGGACCAGGGCTTGGCGGAGTGCCTGCGCTTGTTGCTCGACGAGCTGGCAGTTGCGTTTCAAGCTGAAGAAGCTCTACTGGCCTATCGCGATTCCGACCTGGAGCGTATTTTCCTCTGGCACCTCAAGGCGGGAGTGAGCGAGCGCCTATCGCCCGAAAGCTTTCCGCTCACGCGCGAGGATGGCTTTCTGCTGGACGACATAGACGCCACGATCTGCTGGAACTCGCTGGAAGGCGAAGGTTCAGGCTTTGGCTGGGACCGGCGCAACGGCCGCAGGCTCAAGACGCTGCCGCGCCTTCCGAGTTCGACCCAGCAGGAGTTCAAACTGCGTTCCCTGATGTCCGTAGCTTTCGATCAGGAGGGCCAGCCCGTCGGACGGATCTTTCTTACCAACGGCCGCCGGCCGTTCAGCCGGGAGGACCTTCGCTGGCTGGAACGCATCGCCCGCCACGTCAGCCCCTCCCTGGAAAACGTGTTCCTCCTTCGGCACCTTCGAGCCCGCGCTATCGAAGGCGAACGCGGCCGCATCTCGCGCGACCTCCACGACGGTATCCTGCAGACGCTGCTGAGCATCGAAATCCAGCTGGATGTCCTGCGCCGCAAGGTGTCGCAGACCCCTGAACAGGCGGTGGCGAGCCTGGCCAACCTCCAGCAGACCGTCAAAAACGAGTCCGCGGAGCTGCGGCGCATGGTTACCGACCTGCGGCCGCTCAGGGTACAGAGCGCCGACGTGGTGGATCTGATGCGGGGTTTTGCCGAGCGGTATCGCAACGAGTCCACGCTGGCGCTCGATCTCCTGATCGATGCAGCGGATCTCCACGCGCCTGACCGGGTGTGCCGGGAGCTATTCCAGATTTACCGAGAGGCACTCAACAACATAAAAAAGCATGCGAAGGCTTCCCATGTCGTGGTAAAACTGTCGCAGGACGACAGCCGGCTAGTACTCGTAGTAGACGATAACGGCGAAGGGTTTAGCTTCGCCGGGAGATTTACCGGGGACGAGCTTGACCGGTTGCGGTTGGGACCTATTTCCATCAAGGAGCGCACGCGCACGGTGGGCGGGGTTTTGACGGTGGAGTCGAACCCGGGCCATGGAGCGCGCCTAATAGTCGAAATCCCGCTCGGTTGACATGGCCAAAACAAAACAGCAGATACGGGTACTACTAGCCGATGACCACGCAATATTTCGCGATGGCCTGCGCAAACTTCTCGATGCCGATGAAGATATAACCATCGTTGGGGAAGCGCAAAACGGCGCCGAGTGCATCAAGCTCCTGGCCAAGCTGAAACCCGATATTCTGCTGCTCGATCTGCGCATGCCCGATAAGGATGGCCTGGCGGTCCTCGAGGAAGTCAACTTCGATACGCTGCCGACTCGCGTGGTAGTTCTTACGGCCGCGGAAGACGACCGCGACGTGGTCCGCGCCATGCGCCTGGGCGCACGCGGCGTGGTGCTGAAACAGTCCGCCAGCGATCTGCTGGTCAAGAGCATTCACCGCGTGTACGCCGGAGAAATCTGGCTCGACAATCGCATGACGGCCGAAGTCATGAAGGCTTTCTCCAAGTCTTCCGATTCGGGTCCGCGGCGCGAGAAGCCGCTGCTCAGCGACCGCGAGAAAGAGATTGTGCAACTGGTCGCGCAGGGTTTCCGCAATAAAGAAATCGGCGAAAAACTCTTCATCAGCGAACAGACGGTGAAGAATCACCTGCACAACATCTTCGACAAGCTGGGCGTGTCCGACCGCCTCGAGCTGGCGCTCTACGCCATCCATCACCGGCTCATCGACCAGACTTAGTTCAAACTGGCTTGTACAGACTTAAGGCCTGCGGGCGGATAGAAACGCGTTCCGCCGCGGAACTTGCCTGCGCGCGGCCCTTCCCTGAAAATAAGAAGTTCCGTTGCAGCTAATCTTCGAGGACGGAAGCTTTGCTCTGCGCGGAACGGGCTGCGGAGGGACAAGGACGCAGGTGAATTCGAACAAACGACTGGTTGCCTACTTTTCGATGGAAATCGCGCTGGAAAACGCCATGCCGACGTATAGCGGGGGTCTCGGCGTTTTGGCCGGGGACACGATCCGCGCGGCGGCGGACATTCGGCTGCCGATGGTGGGCGTTTCACTGCTCTATCGGAAAGGCTACTTTACCCAGCGAATCGCCGAAGATGGCGCGCAAACCGAAGAGCCAGCCGATTGGCGCGTCGAGGATTTCCTGCAGGAAGAGAGTCCCAGGATCAATGTGCGCATCGAAAATCGCCGCGTGAAGTTGCGCTGCTGGCGGTACGACGTCGAAGGTGTGCGCGGATTCGAGATACCCGTCTATTTTCTGGACGCCGACCTGCCAGGCAATGCGGAGAGCGATCGCAATCTTACCGGCAAGCTCTATGGCGGCGATGCCTATTACCGTCTTTGTCAGGAAGTCATTCTGGGCATCGGGGGAGTGCGCATGCTTCGGGCGCTGGGCCACAACGAACTCACGCGGTACCACATGAATGAAGGCCATGCCGCGCTGCTGGCGCTGGAACTGCTTGGAGAAGAGGCGGAGAAGCAAGGGCGCACGTCGATCCGCGGAGAGGACATCGAAAAAGTCCGCAGCAAGTGCGTGTTCACGACGCATACGCCCGTGCCTGCCGGTCACGACAGCTTTCCGATGGAATATCTCACGCGCGTATTTCCGGATCAGAATAGCTTTTTCGATTTGAAAGATGCGTCCTCCGCCGATCTCATGAAAAGAGTGCTGCAGGCGGAACAGGCTTTCCCGGATTTGCAGCAGGCGGCCATAGCGGGCGCGTCCGTGAACATGACGTACCTCGCGCTCAACCTCAGCACTTACGTCAACGGAGTGGCCAAGCAGCATGGGGAAACCTCGCGGCAGATGTTCCCGGAAGTGCCGATCGAGGCCATTACCAACGGTGTGCACGCGGGCACCTGGGCGTCCCCTGCGTTCCAGCAGCTCTTTGACCGTTACATCCCGTCGTGGCGCGAAGATAACTATAGCCTGCGGAGCGCGCTGGCGCTTCCGCCGGAAGAAGTATGGTCCGCACACCTGCTTGCCAAGACGGAACTGCTGGAAGTGGTCCGGCAGAAAACGGGATTGAAGATGGATCTGGACACTTTTACCATCGGCTTTGCGAGGCGCGTCACGGGTTACAAGCGAGCCGATCTGATCCTTTCCGAGCTCGACCGGCTGCGTCAAATCGCGAAGACGGCAGGGAAATTTCAGATTGTCTTCGCGGGAAAGGCGCACCCCAATGACGGCGGTGGAAAAGAGATCATCCGGCGAATCTTCCACGCGAAAAAGGCGCTGCGCAAGGCGGTACATGTTGTTTTCCTGGATGACTACAACTTGGAAGTGGGCGGAAAAATGACATCGGGCGTGGACCTATGGCTGAACACGCCGCAATTTCCGCTCGAAGCCTCGGGCACGAGCGGCATGAAAGCCGCGCTCAACGGAGTGCCGAGCCTCAGCATCCTGGACGGCTGGTGGGTCGAGGGGCACATCGAAGGGGTCACGGGCTGGTCGATCGGCGAAAAACGGCTGGCAACAGCCGGAGCGGCGCCCCCCGACAATCGGGAGGAAGCAGATTCACTCTATTTCAAATTAGAGAATGTGATTCTGCCGATGTTTTATAAGGAACGCGCGCACTACCTCGAAGTGATGCAACACGCCATTGCCATTAACGGTTCGTTTTTTAATACGCAGCGCATGATTCAACAGTACGTCACCGACGCATACCTGCATTAGCGAGCCGGCTGGGAGTCGTTTTCGAGTCGAAGGATTTTCTTTTCGCCGAGCAATTCCGCTGCAGTGTTCAAAATGCCGGGTTTGGCGAAATCCTCGAAAAAATCATTTGTATTCCTTGTGGATCACCTTGAGCAATGTTCGCATCTCCCTGGCCGTACCAATGGTGATGCGAACGAAGCCTGGTGAAATCTCTCTGCTGCGTTCGCGCAAGAGAATGCCCTGCCGCTCGATGCGCTTGAAGAGCGCCGGTCCATTCGGGCCAAAGTCGGCGAGAAGGAAGTTACCTGCGCTCGGGTAAGTCTTTACACCGAGGCGGCGGAGTTCCGCGCCGAACCACCCGCGTAAGCGGTTTACTTCGTTCACGTAGCGACGCATCGTCCTGGAATCGCCCAGGGCAGCCTCGGCGGCCACCAGGGCGGCCACGTTGACAGGGAAGGGCGGCATCGCGCGACGCAAGAAATCGAGCGAATCCGCGCGCGCGAGGACCGCACCGAGGCGGAGACCAGCAAGCCCTGCAACTTTCGAGAACGTGCGAACCACGAACAATTGGGGGTAGCGGCGAATCCACGGAGCCAGAGTGACGCGGGAAAATTCCGCGTAGGCTTCGTCGATGACTACGGCCGTGTGGGTCGCTGCCTTGAGGATTGGCTGAATGGATTCTCGCCGCAAAAGAGTCCCGGTCGGATTGTTGGGATTGGCGATGAAGAGAACGCGAGGTTTTTTCCGCAACGCGGAGATGACATCGCGCAAAGGGAACTTCATGTCTGCGGTGTACCGAAGGACGCCGATGCGCGCACCAAAGATTTCCGCGTAATAGCGGTACATGGGGAAGGTGGGCTCGCAGATCAGGATGCGACTGCCTTCCTCGACGAAGGCGTCGAAGAAAGCCCGAAGGGCATCGTCTGCGCCGTTGGCGAGGAGCAGCTCCTCGGGGCGCACGTGGAAATGACGCGCCAGCCGCCGCGTTGCCGGGCGGTAATCGGGATACATGGCGAGCTGTCTCGATGTAATGTGCGCGATTGCGCGACGGACCGCCTGCGAACAGCCGGCGGTGTTTTCGTTGAAGTCCAGGCGGATCTTTTTCTCGCGCCCTTCCGACGGTGCCTCGAAGGTTCTGCGCATGAGGATGGCACGGCGAACGGGCAGGTTCAATTTCATGGAGGAGCCTCCTGGGTTCTCGTGGGGTCAACATACACCAGGGAGATGGCGGCATTCGACTATTAAGAGTCTCCTTGTACCGCGCGAAGGATTCCCAGAGTTATAATGGCGCTCACTTATGCCTCTGACTCCAGGCACACAGCTTGGCCGGTATGAAGCGCGCGTCTCCGAAGCTGAGTCAGCACCCTACAGAGTGGGAGTTTGGGGGAAAGAAAATCAAGAATGCATACCGGAGTTCGAGGGCGCGCCGGAAGGGTAGTTCATAGTCATTTTCAGGTTGACGGCAACGCCGAACTTTCCCTTGGGCAGCTTATCTACGCGCAAGACTTCGGCGACGTACTCGCAATTCATGGGATCATGCGCCGACGTGAAGGGAAAAGTGACGAAAAGCCGCATCCCCGGATAATAGGACGTGCGCTTGGTCGCAAAATAGATGCCATCTTTGGAGGCGTTGATACTGACGGAAATGTCTTCGAAGTGCGGGTCGCGCGGATTGGAAGGACGCACGCGCAGAGAGCGCGCCATATTGGCCCTGCGGTTACCGCGCTTCTCCGGGTACTTTTTTTGGGATTCCAGTGTCGCCGATTCCCAGCCAGGATCTTTCATCACTCCACTATTCGCGCACCGGGCTGAATCTTCAAGGGGGTGCGCTGAATCAGATATTACAAGCGAAGCGCCTAAGAACGAGGAGTTGGGGGGAGGAACATGGCAGAGAAAATTCAGAAGGACACGTCCGAATGGAAGAAGCAACTTACGCCAAATCAGTATTATGTGACGCGACAGCAGGGCACGGAACCGCCGTTCACCGGTGAGTACGAGGATACGGAGACCCCGGGCACCTATAAGTGTGTCTGTTGTGGGCAGCCGTTGTTTCGATCTGAGAAGAAGTTCCATTCCGGGTCGGGTTGGCCGAGTTTCTATGCCCCGGCGAAAGAAGATGCTGTGGCGTCCGAGTCAGACACCAGTCACGGGATGACTCGTACGGAGGTGAAGTGCAGCCGGTGTGAGGCACACTTGGGCCATGTTTTCGATGACGGCCCAAAGCCGACGGGACTGAGGTATTGCATTAACTCCGCGGCGCTGCAACTGGAAAAGGACTAAAGCAAAACGCGCTGCGAGGACGGCGCAGCGCGTTTCTGGCGGTAACTCTAACTCTTATAGTTATAGTATGCAGTCGAAGGGGATCACGCCGCGGGGCGAGAGCAGGCGACTAGTTCTGCGACTGGGTCCTGATCTTTTTCCCAAACACCGAGCAGGAGCACCTTCGATCCGGTCGGATACCTGAAGACGTAAAAAACATTGGTTGGCCCTTCAATTTCAAAAAATCCCGGGCGCCGCGGATCAGGCCGCGAAGGCGCACCCGTACTGAGGAGCCGACGCAATTCTCCGACCTGCTCCGGCGAATGGGTTCGCAGGTCCTCCAGAAGGGGCGGTTGTTTGGAAACCGTGCTTGTCATGATCGTTCCCCGCCGCAAAAGCTTACTGCTCCTTTCATAAGTAGAGACGCAAAATCTTTGAAAAAGTTTCATGGGCTGCAACAATAATTTGGCCGAGCTTCCCGCGGACAAAACCAGACTTTGCCGCCATATCGAGCGACAACCATTCGATGCAGCTCAGCCCCCCTTTGGTACGTGAGTTCCATCTCGCACCCTACGGGACCGACTACGCCGGGAAACGGTTCATGGCTCAGCGGGGGAACGAAGGTTCCCGTTTACGGATTTTTCTGTTTTAATGGAGTACGGGTTAGTACCTCAGGCGATACTTGCGCGTGAAGATTTTCCTTGCGATAGTTCCTGAATCTATCCCGCGAGACAGGGACGGTCACCGTGACAAAAAACAAGACGAAGAGATTTAACAAGAAAGATGGTAATGGTTTTGGGATGGACCGCCGGCGAAAGCATCACCACTGGCTGGTGACCGTCTATTATGCGGATGGCGAAAAGTTCGGCCGCGTTTACACGGATCGAGACAAAGCTTCGAGGTTTGCCGAGCGCCAGAGAAAATCGCCGGTCGTGAAATCGGCTCGGGTCACGCAGGTTTCCTGAGCGGCGAGATTTTTCCTAGGGGTTTCCCTCTCAGGTAGAGGAGTGCAGCAGTACCTTGCTGAATTTTGCGCCAGCGTGCTATAAAAAGAAGTGAAGTTGAGCGGCCTTAGTATAGTGGTAGTACGGAACCTTGCCAAGGTTCAGGTGTCGGTTCGATTCCGATAGGCCGCTCCATTTGCCCCGCCCATCGCAGTAGTACTCCCAAGCTCCACTTTCTAATGTCACTCCCGGCGGATCATTGTCCCTTGGGGGCCGGCAAAGTTTTCCTCAGGTACGAGGAGCGCTCGTGGATTCAGAATGAAATTTTATCCATTATGCCGTTAGAATCGGTGCCGCAGGCAGAGTGTACTCATGGGGAAAACGATCATCGCTGTCGGCAGCACGCGCAAGCCAAAGCTGAACGCCGTGAGTGAGGCGTTGGAAACTTTTGCTTCGACGCTGGATCCCGGCACGCAGTTTGAAGTGGTGGGATTGGAAGTCGAAAGCGGAGTTGGCCACACACCGGCCACTTGCGGGGAATTGATGCGTGGGGCGAGGCAGCGCGCGGAGGCGCTCGTAGAGCATGCGCGCAAAAAGGGAGCAGAATGGAAATATTTCGTTGGGCTGGAAGGCGGCCTCGATGTATTGGAAGAAAATGGGAGTCGCCGCGTGTTTCTTGAAAGCTGGGCTTACGTGTCCGACGGGAGGCGCGGACATTTCGGGCGCTCCGGCGGCGTGGAGATTCCCGAAACACTCGCGCACGAGGTGCTTGAAAGGGGTGTGGAACTTTCCGTGGCGATTGATAAATTCGCGGGTGAGGCGGGGATTCGCGACGCGCAAGGCGCTTGGGGCGTGCTTTCGGGCAATTTGATCACTCGGCAGGAGGCATTTCGTGTTGCGGTGATCGCGGCGTTCGCGCCGTTCTATAATGAGAAGATGTACCGTGTTGTTCGCGCAGCGAATTAGGCGTGCCGCGATATGGCGCCAGAGGACGTACTGGCGGGAAATTAGACAGGAGAAACGAGCGTGGACATCGTCAAAGGCAATATGGGCTGGATCGAAGTGGTGGTCGGGCCGATGTTTTCCGGAAAAAGCGAGGAATTGATTCGCCGATTGCGCCGCGCGGAAATTGCGCGCCAGCGTGTGCAGATCTTCAAGCCCGCGATCGACGAGCGCTACGCTGTCAACGAAATTGTGTCGCATTCCGGACTGGGCATACCGTCCGACAACGTGACCAGGGCGAACGAGATCATGGAGAAGGTTCAGCCGCGGACGGAGGTAGTTGGCATAGACGAAGCCCAGTTTCTAGGCGACGAAGTGGTGGAAGTTTGCACGAAGCTGGCCAATCTGGGGAAGCGCGTGATTGTGACGGGCCTGGACACGGATTTTCGCGGCCGGCCATTCGAACCCATGCCGCGGCTGCTGGCGATTGCGGAGGAGATCACGAAATTGCTCGCGATTTGCGTGCGCTGCGGCAACCCGGCGGTGCACACACAGCGGCTTGTGGATAACGAGGAACTCATCGTCGTCGGCGCTCAGGGCACCTATGAAGCCCGCTGCAGGCGCTGCTTCGAGCCGAACCCCGCCCATGCCCAGAAAGATGCCGGACCGCAGTTGCTGGTTCGTACCCGCGCCACCGGAGGCGCGGGGAAATAGCGAAATTCAGCGCCCCGAAACCCCATGAGAATCGAATCGAAGGCCCCGACGCGAGTGGATTTGGCGGGCGCAACGCTGGACATTTGGCCGCTCTATCTATTTCATCCCGGCGCGGTTACCGTGAATGCGGCGATCACGCGCTATGCCTCGTGCGTGATTGAGACCCACGCGCACGGTGAGGAACACATCGAGCTAGTTTCGCGCGACACCAAATGCGAAGAGAGATTTGCCTCGTTCGCGGCGCTGGCGAAGGCGAAACGATACCGCCTTCCGTTGCTTGCGGAAATTGTCAAGTTTTTCAAGCCGGAAGGCGGCTTCACACTCACGACCGACTCCGAAGCGCCGGCAGGGGCCGGCATTGGCGGTTCGAGCGCAATGGCAGTGGCCATTTGCGCGGCGCTAGATCGATTTACCGGCGCGGGAAAAAGCAAAGTCGATTGGATCCACATCAGCCGCGACGCCGAAGCCGTGGTTATCCGCGTACCAACGGGAACGCAGGACCACTATCCGCCGGCGTTTGGCGGAGCGGCAGCAATCGAACTGCAACCAGGGGGAGAACGGCGGATCGAGCTGCGCGTGGACCTCGCCGAGCTCGAGCGGCGCATCGTGTTGTGCTATACGGGAAAGCCGCGGCAATCGGGGATCAACAACTGGGAGGTTTATAAAGCGCACATGGACGGGAAGCGAGCCATCCAGAAAAACCTGGAGCGCATTTCCGAAGTTGCGCAGCAATTGCGCGGCGCGCTGGAAAGGGCGAATTGGCGCGAGGCCGGCCGGTTGATGCACGAAGAGTGGGCGTTTCGCAAGCGGAACTTGCGAACCATTTCGACCAGAACGATCGACAGAATTGTGGAGGGCGCCAGGCGGAAAGGCGCGCTCGCAGGGAAGGTCTGTGGAGCGGGTGGCGGGGGCTGCGTGGTGCTGGTTATCGATCCTGACGCCCGGGAGCGCGTCGAAGCAGCCGTGGTGGAAGCGGGCGGGGAACTGCTGCCGATGAAGATCGATCGGTCTGGGGTACAGGTCAACGTTTCATGATCGCAGCCAAAATCAAGAGGTAGTGGCTTTTCAGCGGGCTGTTTAAGTCATAGAATAAGCAAGCAGGCTTCCCGGGATGGCCGGCTGAACTCATGCAAAACTGGCTTGCCCTAGCTTTGACTGTGATTCTGTTGGCTGATGCGGATCTTCCCCGCGTGAACGACTTTCGTGCGCGCGCGGGGCGCGTCGAGCCGTTTTTTGCCGGGGAAGAGATACCGATGTTCCCCAAGGCCAGCTCCTCTGCGGATGAGGCGCAGGCACAATCGCAGGCTGCGAACCAAACTCCGAGCGAAACTGCGAAGGGAGCCTCTAGTGGAGCCAAGAAGGTCCCGCTGGGGGATGAGTCGAAGCTCAAGCTAGTCCGATACGTTTCGGGCGAATTCGGTAAGGCCGTCAAGCCGCTACCGGCCGGCAAAGACGGTTTTCTGGTTTATGTGGGCAAGCCCATTAACCAGGAGCTGCTCGACCGTGCGGTGGCGACGCATGGGGCAGCTGTGAATACAGGCGACAATGTTCAGATCACCAAGCTGGAATTTCGCGATCATACGATCGTGGTGGACCTGAACGGCGGGGGAAGGGGCAAGAGACATTGGCGCGATCACGTGCAAATCGGTTTGGGCGGGGGTATGCCCCCCATGCAAACAAAGACGACCACGCAGCAGGGCGGGCCCCCGGGGATTCAGCCTGGGATGGGCAGCACGATTTTTCTCGAATTTGGCAAGGCGGTTCCCGATCTCACACCTGACGATCTGAAGAAATTGATGGCGCCGTTCCTGGACTTTTCGAAACAACGCTCGGCAGCGGTGCAGTGGTTCGATACGCTGCCCCCGGAAATGAAGAAGGCCATCCAGGATCGCCGGCCGGTCGTGGGAATGGATCGCGAGGAAGTGGTCGCGGCGATCGGGAAGCCGGATCATAAAGTGCGCGAGCGTGACACCGACGGAATTGACATCGAGGACTGGATTTACGGGCAACCGCCGTCGAAAACGGTTTTTGTGCGCTTCAGTGGAGACCACGTCACCAGCATCAAGCAATTCCCGCAATAGCCGCTTGCCGAGCAGTGGACCTTGAAGACAGTTTTTAACACACCGCTGAGAAAAGCCGAGCTTTTCCCTTTTGCCATAAATTGAAAAACATTCTATTGCCGTGGAGCGGAGGCGGCGGGCCACTGGAGGACGGCGATTCTGCCGTCGGGCTCGCGCTCGAGAGTGGGGGCATAGAGCCCTAGTTGTTGGCGGCGCCACCACAGGCCTTGCGCGCGCTTCTCTGCCACGGTGGTGAACCAGTATTGCCAGAGCACAGCGCGCACTTGATGGGGGGGCGCATTTGGGAAAGGGTTCCCTGCAAATAGCAGAAGGACGTCCTTGTCGCCCAAGAGGAGATGTTCTTCGGTGCGAACGACGATAGGATTCGCACGCCAAGGACCGAGGGAGGCGAACCACAAGTTCCAGTCGAAACGCGGCTGGTAAGGCGCGTAAATGCCGGGCGGCTTGGCGGGGTCCTGCGGCTTAAAGCGAAAAGGATAGATCAGCCAGGTTTGACCATCGGCGGAGCCCTGGAACTCAATCTCGTAACGGCCGCGAGTCATTACCGCGAAAAGGCCGTAGCGATCGGCGATACGGAACGGTTCGAGCGCCGCCACTGGCGTGGTCGGGAAAGGGATTCCCGGTTTGATCATCCAGATGAGTTGCACAGTGGATGCGTAGAAATGCCAGGTCAGCGTTACGGCGATCAGAGTGAGTTTGAGGGCACGGAGGTGCGGCCGGAGGAGATCTCGCCAATTTTCCGTGCGGATCTCGTTCGCGGGTGGCGCCGCGCCTGATTGGCGGGGAAAAGATTCCCTCCAGCGCCGCGGCAATAGCCGGGCGAAGAAAAGGTCGTCGAGGAGAAGGAAACCGAGGACGAGGACAAGGTAATTCAGGAACGTGTAGTTGGCGGTGAGGATGATGCCGATTTGCCAGGGCGTGACGATGAAGAACAGCAGGAGCCGCCAGGGGCGGGGAAGGAACATTATCCAGACGAGAGCCAGCTCCAGTGCGAGCGCTCCGAAGGACGTCGTGGCGTGAAACCAGTGGGGAAGTTGGTACGCGTACCAGCCGATCCAGGTCGGGAGCGGGCCGTTCTGGTAATACTCGTCCAGCGCGGTGAAGTTGCGCCATTGCGGGTCGCCGCTGGCGATCTTTGCGATGCCGGACCCGAAGTAGATGCGGAAGAACTCCCACTGCAGGAGAAACAAACTGGCACGCGACGGCGGATGGGCTCGCCCCCATCCGGGACGGAGCCCTGGCGGCGCGATGAAGAGCGCGAGGAAACCGGCTTCGAGGAGCATGCCGTCCGATTGGTAGCCGGAAAATTCTCCAGAGGCGCCGACGAAGGAAAGAAAACAGAGGAAGCAAATCGCGAGCATGGCGCGCGGCCAGAAGTTCAGCGTGAGCAGGAGCGCTGCAAGCATCCCCACCCAGCAGAGGGCCATAAGCATGTGTGAGCCGCTCGAAATCCAAAGAAGCGTGGGGGCATACCAGAAGCGGGCGTGACCGAGGGAACCCGCCACCGCCTCGAGGTACTCCTTGGCCGGGAGAATTCCCTGCGGGCCGATAAGTCCGCGGATCTGAAAAACGAGCGCGAAGAAAGCCGAGTAGTAGATCAGGCCCAGGGCACGCAGAAAAAGCCAGCGCGGAATCAGGCGGTCAGAGAGGCCGGGCTCGGAATCGAACAGCCAGCGAACGACGGACGCGGGAGACCAGTCCATAGTCGCGGGCCATTATACAAAGACGGGCGAGGAGCGCCTTGCTCAGTTGTTAGGGTGAACGTGCTCAGAATTAGGGTGCGAGGGCCCGGTGTGGACAGCACAAGAGCCGTCGGCGCAAAGCTCGCGGTTCCAGCGGTAGCGATTCCTGGCAACCCAAGCGTAGATTTCACCGGCAACGAGATGAATCCCCGGAACCAAAAGGAGCCAGGCAATCAGCTTCCAACCGGGAACAGCAAGACCGATGCGTGCCCAGGCGTCCACACCGGAATAGACTCTTCCGCTCGGATCGACCGCCTGCATGAGGCGCAGGGCTTCTTCGCGGTCCACCTGAGGAAAGCGCGCGGCAACGCTTGCCTCGTGAAGGTCCAGGAGCTCGATACGGCCACCGCGATCGATTCTTCGCACACGTGCTACGCTCGCGCGGCACAGGCCGCAGGCGCCATCATAAAGAACGGTTAGGTCGGGCATGCTCTTCGCTTCACAGCCACAGCCGCTCATGCAGCCGCACAGATTTGCGGCCAATGCGGACCTCTCACGTCCCATTGTAGTCCAGCAAGCGGCTTGTTCCGTAATTCCAACATCTTCGGCATAGATTCATGTAAATTTTGAGTTCACGAGCCCAGCGCGCTTGCGTTGACATTTCGCAACACTGCCCATAGCATTTTGAGTTCTGCGCGACGGCCGATTCCTGCGGAGACCAGCCGCAATCTGCCCAATTGCCAACGGAGGGAAAATGCCCGTCAAGGTAGGCATCAACGGCTTTGGCCGCATCGGACGCAACATCATGCGCACGGCGCTGGATGACAGGAACATTCAGTTCGTAGCGGTCAATGACGTCACGGACGCGCTGACACTGGCGCATCTGTTGAAGTACGACTCCGTCCTCGGCAATCTCCCACACAAGGTCACCCATACGGAGGACAGCATTGCCGTTGAAGGGAAAAGCTTCAGGGTTTTCAAGGTGAAGGATCCCGGCGAGATTGATTGGGCTTCGGTCGGCGCGGAAATCGTCGTGGAGTCCACTGGACTCTTCACCAAGGGCGCGGATGCCAAGAAGCATCTGCGCGGGCCGGTGAAGAAAGTGATTATCTCCGCACC